>Ga0210396_10001534_pt1 | contig 24796 bp, 19 predicted proteins | sample IncBWH17OmetaG_FD_155466 | JGI IMG/M metagenome (GOLD analysis project Ga0210396, IMG submission 155466) | Forest soil microbial communities from Barre Woods Harvard Forest LTER site, Petersham, Massachusetts, United States - Inc-BW-H-17-O ... | reverse complement strand
CGAACTCTGCTGGTGTCAGCCATTTGTGGTAATTCGGGGATAAGCGATCCTGCTGCTGGGCTAGCAAATTATTAAGGTCGGCCTGTTGGGCGGCGGAGAGCCGGAAAGCCAGGGTGACCCCGTTCAGTACCTTGCCACCCTCGGCGAGGCCAAGATCGAAACGCTGCTGAGCAAGACTATGCACGTTGCCAGTGAGCGCCACCATCTGCGAGGAATTGATCGGGGCCGTGATGCGGTCGGGCTGCTGGGCGAGACACAGAGTTGAGGCTAGAAGCGGCAAAAGCAACTTCCAAGATCGCATGAAATGCTCCGTCTGCAAGGATGGGGTGTAGAGGTGCTTTGTTTCCTAGATTACACGGCTTTATTGCAGTCTGATCAAGTTTTAAGGGATAGGGTTGTATCACGGAAGTAAAGTTACAAGTCGCGAATGGGAAAGGTCGGCGACGGGTAACTATAGTCACATGCCGAGGGAGGTTGGGATGGAGCCTAGCGTCTCTCTTGATCTTTATGCACGGAGAAGTTTCCTGGGAGTGAAGGCGTGCGGTTGAAAAAGCTCGTCAAACAAGCTTGTCAAACGAGCGCGTGAAGCAAGCTCATGAAACAAGCTCATCTTAAGAGCGCCTTCTTTCGCACAATCCGAGAGCAAAACCCTTGCATCCAAAGTTTCAGGATAGAATCTTTGCTGAAATCTACGCGGAGACGATTTATGCGCTCTTTAGCCAATCGATTTGCCCTGATCACGTCGGCGATTCTGCTGCCTGCGGCGCTGCTGCTGGCGGCGGGTGTAGACACGAAGTTCCACAACGCACCGGCGTCAGCCCAAGCCACGAAGAATCCCTACGAAGGTCAGGATGCGGCCGTGCTTGCCGGAAAGCGGCTGTATGCGCGCAATTGCCTTTCGTGCCATGGAAAGATGGGCAAAGGCACGGGCAACGTGCCATCGCTGGTTGATGGGAAGCTTGATTCCGTCACATCCGGCGAAATCTTCTGGTTCATCACGCGGGGCGACAAAGACAACGGGATGCCCGCCTGGGCATCGCTGCCGGTCCGGCAGCGCTGGCAGGTCGTCACCTATGTGAAGTCGATGGGAGCGCCGCAAGCGGCGCCGGAAGCCGGCGCGCCGGCTCCGGTCGACGCGAACACTTCGACGCTGAAGGCTCCGCCGCCCAAGCCGCCGTTCACCGATTTCCGATATGAGAAACCGGGCACGGTACGCAAGATAACCGTAGCCGATCTTCCGCAGCCGTATGCCACGCAATCGGCGGAAAACGGTCCGGAACTGGTGGCACGTCCGGAGAATGTTTGGCCGGTCGCGCTTCCCGGATTCAGGGTCGAGTTGTATGCCTCCGCGCTCGACAACCCTCGAACGCTGCGCACCGCTCCGAACGGAGATATTTTTCTTACCGAGAGCGACCCCGGGCGCATTCTTGTATATCGCGGTCTGACCAGCGATGGCAAGCCCGAGCAATCAGCCGTTTTCGCGAGCGGGCTTAAGCATCCATACGGCTTAGCGTTCTATCCTCCCGGACCTGATCCGCAATGGTTGTACGTAGGCAACACCAGCGAACTGGTTCGCTTCCCTTATCACAACGGCGATCTGAGGGCGAGCAGCGCTCCGGAACATATCGCCGATCTCCCGGATTCGGGCGGACACTGGACACGAGCGGTGACGTTTTCGCAGGATGGCAAGAGAATGTTTGTCGCGGTGGGCTCGGGCTCGAACATAAACGACCCCGACACTCATCCAGGTGAGAAGGACCGCGCCGACATTCTGGTATGCGACCCCTCGAATTGCAAGTTGAGCGTTTATGCCTACGGCATTCGCAATGCGGGAGGGGGGATTGCAGTGAATCCGCAGACGGGCGAGCTGTGGTGCTCGGTCAATGAGCGCGATGCGCTCGGGGACAACCTGGTTCCCGACTACATCACGCATGTGCAGGAAGGCGGATTCTACGGCTGGCCGTGGTGGTACATGGGCGGGCATCAGGATCCGCGACATCAGGGCAAGCATCCGGAATTGAAAGAGAAAGTGATCGTCCCGGACGTACTGTTGCAGCCGCATAACGCGTCGCTCGAATTTGCTTTTTACGACGGCCAGCAATTTCCAGCCGAGTACAAGGGAGACATTTTCGCGAGCGAGCACGGCTCCTGGAACAAAGCGGTGCGCGTGGGCTATGAGGTAATCCGTATCCCGCTCCACCAGACCGGCCACGCCAGTGGCGAATATGAAGACTTCCTCACTGGCTTTGTGCTGCCCGATGGCAACGTGTGGGGACGCCCGGTCGGCATGACTGTGGCTCGGGATGGTTCGCTGCTAGTCAGCGATGATGGTTCGAACTCGATTTGGAGAGTCAGCTACGCGGGGAAGTGACGGACTTCTCCGCAGGACAGAGGCAGGCTCGCTGTCTCTTCGCGGTTTGCTTCTCCAGCGCCTTCCGATTGAGCTTGACCCAGCCGACGGCATTGCACGTTGGCGGCGCTGTGAGTGGTTGACGCCCTCCCCCACTCGGGGCCCGGCCATCGCCACAAATGCTCAATTCTGAAACGCACCAGACGCCAAGGCTGTGTCCCTAACCGTTGTACATGGAGCTATATCAAGGGCTTCGATTCCCGTAGATCCAGGCCCGAAGCTTCCCATCTGGCCTTATAATCCCATTTACAGCAAGGATTGAAGACCACGCAGAAGTTGCACGATAAACCGAGAGTTAACCTTAGGCTAGGGACCATCTCTCGGTTTGCTTTTTCCTCCCATCCTTTATCTCCCCTGACAAGCCGGTTCTCCTACTCGCAGGGCGCGGCGAAAGGTATCGCCTGAGGACCCACGCGGCAGATAGGCAGTTGCCCGAGGGAATAGCCCAAAAGCAGTAGCTTCGCAGGGTTAAACCATGCGGGGACTTGTAAGGATTGCGTCAGCGGCTAGAGTGCCGTAAGTCCCGCCTTCTCTCCTCCCCCGCCATGGGCGCGACTCTAGGAGGAATTCGCATGAACAGACATGGTTGTACCCTGCTTTCCTTGGCCGTTGCTTTGGTGCTGGGAGTGGGCACCGCGTCGGCTCAAGATTCGATCTATGATGTGGGTTACTTTGCGAATGCCAATGCATCAGGCGCGCCGAGTGCCCAGTTGCGGCTCACGAACGATGGCGCTGATTCAGCCGCCAACCTCTGTGCAAACATCTATGTCTTCGATACCGCCGAAGAGATGCAGGAGTGTTGTAGCTGCGAAATAACACCCGATGGTTACCTCGACCTCTCCGTCAACACAAACCTCCTTGGCAACATCCTAGATCACGGGACCAAGCCCACCCGTGGCGTCATCAAGGAGGTTTCGGGTGTCGTTCCCCCCAGCGGGGTCTGTAGCCCGTCCAATATCACAAACGTGGGGCTTGTAATCAAGGGCTGGCTGACTCACGTTCAGAAGGGTGCAACCTCGGGCACATTCAGCATCTCCGAGACGCCTCTAACAGATTCGGTGCTCAATGGGCCGGAGGAGCTCAAAGTCAACCTTGAAGAGACCTGCGGCTTTGTGCAGTCACTGGGCACCGGCACTGGCGTATGCTCTTGCGCAGACGCAGGCGACTAAGCTGAGCGAAACGGCAGTTGCGTGGAAGGTTGCAAGTGGCACCTTCCTCCTGAAACGCGCCGGAGACGACTCTGGCGCGTTTTTTTCTGTCAACTGTTGTTATATCGCCGTTATGCCCGTCCACCCTGTTGTCCACTTAAAAGGGAATCCCTTGCCACTTGCCCGGTCACTTGGAATTCTTCCGCCCGCCTCTCAGCAAAAGGGCAGCGGAGGAAAAGAGGAGTACAACGACAGATAGCACCATTGGGAAAATGGAATGCAGATCCTTCCACCCACTGAGCATCAAATTTCTAACCAAGAACACACTTGCAATTCCCGCTATCAGGAAAGCTGCTATCACGAGTTTTACTCGCCAATTCATTTACGCAGCCCTTTCCGCCATGACCAAGCACGGACGCGACGTTTACAAGCCCGTGTCGCGCCGAGGGTTTACTAGGTGTCCTTTCGCCTGGAGCAGTTTCGATAATCTCTGAGTCAGACCGCTTGGGACGTTCGCGTATCAGCTTTCTAAGAGCTGCCGGTTTTCGCTTGTATTTCCGAACGGCAACTAAAAGCGTCTAATGCGTCACGCGGACATCCGTACCACGAAGAACATTTACGGTGATGCGGCGACGCCTGATATGTGCGAAGCCCAGGGTAAAATTGTGGTCCTTGCGCATTAACGGCACGGGAACGGCACGGAAGTCTACCTAAGCTATTGAAAAATGGTGGGCGCTATAGGATTCGAACCTATGACTTCCACCGTGTGAAGATGGCACTCTACCGCTGAGTTAAGCGCCCAACCCTTTTCTATTCAAACATCAGTGGGTAGTTCCTGCAACCCCGCAGCCCAGCGCGAGTCGTGTCTAGCAGGTCCGTTTGGGTCGGCTGGAGGCGATGTTTGGACGCAAGAACAGGCCGTGGTAGCCTATGCTCGGCAGGGGCGAGGGCGGGTTCGGAGCCGCTGGCACCCGTGTCCAAAGTGACTCTCGATGCCGGACGAAACCAGGCCCCTTCGACCCAACGTGTCCTCCTCATCTGGGCGGACTTCCGAGGGTTCGTCTGACCAGGACAAAGAGCAACTTTCCCTACCTGACGGGGTTCAATCTAATGTGAGCACTGCCGCCATGGACGGGGGCGTCCTGATGGCCTCGCTGGGGCCGCGCCCGGCGGGCACCTTGCAACCCGCGATGGCTGGCGCCGAAAGCTACACCGACGCCGAAGTCATGCTGCGAGTCAAGGCGGGGGACCAGTCCGCCTTCGACTATCTGGTGCAGAAGTATCGGCGGCCGCTGGTGAGTTTTATGTACCGCATGGCGCGGAACACAGCGGCGGCAGAAGATTTGGCGCAAGAGGTTTTTCTGAGGGTGTATCGCTCGCGCCAGACCTACGAAGCCAGCGCCAAGTTCACCACCTGGCTGTATCGGATCGCGACCAATCTGGCAGTGAACCACGCGCGCGACACTCGCCACGAGCGGCCGGAGGTTACGGTCAGCCTGGATGAGCCCGATGAGGAAACCGGAACGACGCTGGATGTGGCCGACGCTACGATTTCAGCCGAAGAGGCTTTGGTGCGGCGGGAGCGGATGGCGGCGATCCGGAGCAAAGTGGAGGCCCTGCCGGAGCGGCAGAAGCTCGCGGTGATCATGCATAAGTACCAGCAGATGGATTACAAGCAGATTGCCGAGGTTCTGAAGTTGAGCGAGTCGGCGACAAAATCGTTGTTGTTCCGGGCGTACGAGACTCTGCGGGAACAGCTAAAAGAATTTCTCTAGCAAGCATTTTTTTGAAGTGATGTGGCCGGGAGTGACAGGACACAGGGCGAAGAGAAAACAAGGGAGCATGGTTATGAAGTGCGAGGAGATTCACGAAATGATGCCGGACCTGGCGTCCGGCTCGACGGAGATGGCCCCGGAGATCGGGGGACATCTGGCCGAGTGCGGCGCGTGCGCCGGAAAGATGGCAGAAATCCGGCACACCATGGCGCTACTCGATGAGTGGCGTGTGCCGGAGCCGTCGCCTTATTTTGATGTGCGTCTGCAGGCGCGGTTGCGGGAAGAGATGGCCAAGCCGCAGGCGGACTGGCTCGCATGGTTCCGGCGTCCAGTGCTGGCTGCAGCGCTCACGGTGCTGATGGCAGTTGGGGTGGGCCTGTTCTTCTCCAAAGGCAGCGGTGTGTACAGGTCCGGCGATGACGAAGTCGCGGTCGTAGATCCGGCTGAGCCGGGCACGGCGGTGAGCGATCTGCAGGCTTTGGAAAAGAATCACGATCTGTATTCTGACTTCGATTTGCTGGATGACCTTGAAGTGCAGAAGGACGTGGTGGCAAATCCGTAAGAGTTAAGAAGCGGAAGTTCGGTGTTTCGAAGTATGTGTGGTGCGGAGTAAGGCGATTTCAAGGGCGGGAGAATGCGACGGGGAAATTTGATGACGCGATGGATGGCTGCGGCTGTGTTGGCAGCGGCGGCCGTTGTGGTGTCTCCATCCCCCAGCCTCGCACAGCGGAACTACGTCCGGCCTGTACAGGCACGGCCGGCAGCGCCGAGTCAAAATCATCAACTGCCTCGCCCGGGAGGTCATGCTGGCGACTGGCTGCGCCGCTACCAAGGGCTATCACCTAACGAGCAGGAACGTGCGTTGCAAAGCGATCCGGCATTCCGTCGATTGCCTCCGGAGCGCCAGCAGTTGCTGCGGCAGCGGCTGCATCATTTCGCAAGCCTTCCGCCCGAGCAACAGCAGCGCATGCTGAATCGCATGGAGACCTGGGAACATCTGACGCCGGGCCAGAAGCAACAGGCGCGAGAATTGTTCGGCCGCATGCAGCAGCTTCCGTCCGACCGGCGGCGCATGGTGACCACCGCGGTGCGCGATCTGCGCGGCATGCCACCGGGAGAGCGGGAGCAGATCATCGATTCCAACCGCTTCAGAGGTATGTTCTCCCCGGAAGAGCGCGACATCATGCGCGGAGCCACCAGGCTGCCGCTCGCGGCACCGGAGAATGGCAAACCTGAAGCACCGCCGGCACCCGAGCAGTGAAGGCAGTTCTCAGTTTCCAATTCTCAGTTCCAGTTTCTGGTTTCCGGTTCCGGTCTCTAGTTCGGGCTGTTTCCCGACAGGTTTGGGAAGGGCACGGCTTCAGCCGTGCCACTCGAGATCACACAAGATGCGGGCTTCAGCCGCTGAAGGGCCTGCTCACCGCGAAATCCTTCAGTGAAAGTCGTGCGAAACGGTTTCAGCTTTCGTGACAAACAGGGGTTGCACACGTTCCGCTTTCACTGAGATCACGTTATCCTGATTCTGAAGAATTCCTTCGATGGCCAGGAATCGTTCTGAGGTCAGCAGCAGGCGGTTGCGGTGAAAAAGATCAGGCGTAATGATCGCGTTGGCAACTCCCGTTTCATCTTCCAGACTGACAAATACAAAACCTTTCGCGGTTCCCGGCCTCTGGCGCGTGATTACGCAGCCTCCGATGCGAAGACGCTTCCCGTTGGGAATGTCGCGGAGTTCGCTGGCCCGGCGAATGCCCATGGCATTCAGCCAATCGCGACGGTACGCCATGGGATGCCGTCCCACGGTCAGACCGGTGCCACGGAAATCAGCAACCAGACGCTCTTCGTGGTTCATGGGTTGAAGCGGCGAAGGCGCATCGGGTTCGGGCAAATTTTCCAGCAACGGCCCGCTGCTGCGCACGGCGCGCTCGACCTGCCAGAGAGCGTCGCGGCGGTGAAGTTTCGAATACCCAGTTAAACCTTTGTCATTCCGACCCCCGAGCGAACGCGAGGGGCGGAGGAATCTCGGTTCTTGGTACTGGGTACTGGAAACTGCATTCAGCGCACCGATTTCCGCCAGCGTGCTGAGTTCATCTTTGCGAAGTTCGGGAACCCGGCGAGTGAGATCTTGGATAGAAGCGAACGGAGCAAGCATGCGAGCGCGCACCAGCGCCTGAGCACCCTCCTCATGCAAGCCGCGGACATAGCGTAATCCCAAACGTAGCGCCGGCGTCCCGCCGGCAATTGTTTTATTGGCCACTAGCCACTGGCCACTGGCCGCTGTTTCCAACGTGCACATCCATTCCGAGCAGGTCACATCCACCGGCAGCATTTTCAATCCGTGGCGTTGCGCATCTTTCACGATCGTCGCTGGAGAATAAAATCCCATCGGCTGATTGTTGAGCAGCGCGGCAGTGAACGCAGCGAGATAGTGACACTTCAAGAAAGCGCTGGCATAAGCGATCAGCGCAAAGCTGGCAGCGTGAGATTCAGGAAACCCATAGAGCGCGAAAGAGGAGATGGAAAGAATAATTTTCTCCTGCGCCTCGGGCGGAATTCCATTGTCCGTCATGCCGGCGCGCAGCCTGGCTTCAATTTCTTTCATGCGCGCTTGCGACCGCTTGAAACCCATGGCGCGGCGCAGGTCTTCCGCTTCACCGCCGGTAAAGTTGGCCGCGATCATGGCAAGACGAAGCAGTTGCTCCTGAAAAAGCGGTACACCCAGTGTGCGTTTGAGGACAGGTTCAAGCGAAGGATGCGGATATGTAACATCTTCGCGTCCCTGTCGGCGCAAGAGAAAGGGATTCACCATCTGGCCGACGATCGGCCCCGGCCGGATGATCGCAACCTGTACCACAATGTCATAAAACCGTTTCGGACGCAGTCGCGGCAGGCATGACATTTGCGCCCGGCTTTCCACCTGGAACAAGCCTATCGTGTCGGCTTGCTGCAGCGCAGAATAGACCACAGGATCATCTTGCGGAAGATGCGCGAGATCAACTTCCTCTCGATAATGTTTACTTATCAGCTCGATCGAATCCTTGAGCACAGCCATCATGCCCAGGCCGAGCAAGTCGACTTTAATGATGCCCATGTCCGCGCAATCTTCTTTATCCCACTGCACGACCACGCGGCCGGGCATGGAAGCTGGTTCGAGAGGAACAATAGAATCAAGCTGACCCTGGCAGATGACCATGCCGCCGGAATGCTGCCCGAGATGGCGCGGCATGTCCTGCACGGCTAGGCACAGCTCGTAATATTTGCGCAGGCGTGGATGTTTCAGGTCGAGCCCGGCATCGCGGAAGCGGCGGTCGAGCGCATCGTTTTCATCGCGAAATTCCCAGGTGGCGACCGCAGCGGAAATTTTGGCAAGCGTTTCCGGATCGAACCCCAGCGCCTTGCCCATTTCGCGTGCCGCCATGCGATTGCGGTAGGTGATGACATTCGCAGTCATGGCCGCGCCGCGCTCTCCATAGCGCCGGTAAACGTATTGGATAACTTTTTCGCGTTCGTCTCCGCTGGGCAAGTCGAGATCGATGTCGGGCCATTCGCCACGCTCCTCCGATAAAAAGCGCTCGAAGAGAAGCTCCATGCTGACAGGATCGACGGCCGTGATGCCGAGCGAATAACAGACGGCGCTGTTGGCAGCTGATCCGCGGCCCTGCGCCAGAATTTTTCCCTCGCGGCAGAAGCGGACAAGATCCCAGACGATAAGGAAATATCCAGCGAGCTTAAGTTTTTCGATCAGCGCGAGTTCCCGCTCAATCTGGCGCCGGGCGCGGGTTTGCATATCGTTTGTGGCGCGGCCATAGCGCTCGCGAAAACCTTCCCATGCGCGCTCACGCAGGAACGAGTTCATGGTTTCGCCTTCGGGAACGTGGTAGCGGGGAAACTGATAGCCGAGGTCGCTGAGCGTGAATTCCAAGCGGGAAGAAAGTTCGAGAGTGTTGTTAATGGCTTCAGGCAGGTCAGCGAAGAGTTCCTGCATCTCCTGTGAGGATTTCAAATGACGCTCGGAGTTGCGCGCCAGCAGCCGTCCAGCGGTGGATAATGTGCGGTGATGGCGGATGGCGGTGAATGCGTCGCAGAGTTCACGATCTTTCGCCGCAGCGTAGCACACACCGTTAGTCGCGAGTAGAGGAAGATTGAGCGACCGGGCGATCGCGATGGCAGCGCGGTTTCGAGTTTCTTCTTCACGATGAAAATGCCTCTCCAACTCGATGTACACATTGCCGCGGCCAAAAATTCCAACCAGTTGCTCGACCCGCTTGCGGGCTTCATCGTTACCGCCGTGCTGCAAAGCGGCGGCCAGCGGCCCGTCCGCGCCGCCAGTCAGGCAAACGAGACCTTGGGCATGCTCTTCGAATTCCTCCTTCTGGACTGCCCCCTCACCTTTCTTGGCGCGCAACTTCATCTTGGTGATCAGGCGGCAAAGGTTCTGATACCCGGCACGTGAGGAAACGAGAAGAGGAAGGCGGACTTTGCTTCGTAGTAAATATGCGCTGACCTCCGCGCCGATGTGTGCCTTAAGCTTGAATTTCTTCGCCGCCAGATGGAAGCGTGGTGCACCGTAGACTCCGTCGACGTCGAGCAATGCCATGGCCGGCATGTTGAGCCGGGCACACGCCGACATCAACTCCTCAGGCAAAGAGGATCCTTCGAGGAAGCTAAAAGCGGAGCGGGCGTGAAGCTCGATGTACATCAGTCGCCAGTGATCGGCGGGCAGTCGTCAGTGATCAGTGGTTCAGTTCTCGTCAATTCCGCAGAAAAGATTGGCCACTGATCACTGGCCACTGGCCACTGTTTCTCAGTCATACGTGCCTTCCACGAACCAACTTCCGCCGAGCAGATCGTGCACGAGCCGGTAGAGAGCGACACTGTCTGCATTTTGCAAGGCGATGTCCCACTCATCGCGTGCCCAGGCTCCCCGCTCCCACCAGTCACCGGAACTGCGCCATGGGCCGGCCTTCCAGAGCACGTTACCCTGAACTTCTTTTTTCTTCGAGCAAACTACTCTTACCAGTTCCCCGTTCTCCAAAGTGACCGTGGCACGCAGTGGTGGACGAAACCGGCGAAGAGCAGTCACTGCGGATTTTTCTTCTGCGGCAGCTTCTCGACGGGTTGTTTCTGGAAGTCCCTCGGGTGTAAAACCCCGCATGCGAAAACCATCGGCACGGTACGTATCCAGCAACTCCAGCGAACCTACACGAGCTTCGCCAACCAAGCCGGCAATGCGCGCCAGCGTGAGTTCCAGCTTTTCCGGTTCCGGCGACGGAGGCAGAAACAGGCCACCTTGGGCCGACCGCGGCCGCGCCGGTTCCGCGGTGAGATGAATCTTCATGATCGGCGCACCCGGCGGATGTGTGTTCAAATCCAGTTGCAGCAGTTTGAGAAAAAGTTTGGGATCAAGCATGGGAAGAGGAAGACGAAGAGTTCGGCAGAATTTGCTTTGCCGGCCGGAAACGAAATACTGGGCCGGCAACCGCGGTTGAACACCTTGTGATGCATCGCTCTCGCTAGGAATCCCAAAAGTTTCGAGTTGGGGATCAACTCCCGTTAAATTCTGCAGCGCCAGCGTAAGCCGCAACTCTTGTGTATTAAGAGCACGCGCAGCCAAGCGTGCACACACCTGCTCGAGCAGACGATTCAGCAGAAAAGCCAGCGGCTCCAGCAGCACGATGGGATATTCCAACTCGATGGCTTCTTCAAAAACCGCCGGCGCTTCCACCGGAACCAGCGTGCGGGAAGCCGCACCCCGCGCCAGTTGCTGCAGGCGCAAGCCTTCCTGCCCCAGACGCTCGCTCAACGCAATTTCCGGTAGCTCCGCCAGAGAGCGCAGATCGCAGATGCCCCAGCGTTCGAGGGTTGCGAGCAGACACTCAGACTTTTTCCCCCGCTCACCTTCCTTTTGTTTTCCTTCCTGCTTTTTGCCTTCAATCCGATCGCCAAATAAAACTTCCACCGGCAGTGATCCCAGAGACTCGGCTTCTTGCCCAGGTGGAATCACAGTCACACCGCCAAAACCGCGAGCCGCGAGCACGGCAGTATCGGGATTCGAAGCCACGGCGACGTTCCCATCAAGTCCGAGGTCTGCGGCACCACGAAAAAGGTTATGGGCAATTTTGGGTAGCGATCCGAAAAGCGATTCCATACCTTTGAGATCCACAAGAGCCGTGTCGGCCGCAACATCTTCCACGCGCGGCGAAAAAGACTGTGCACAATCCAGCAGAGCAGCGTGCGCCACGGATTCCTGCAACAGAGAACGTGGACGCAGCGTCAACTCCGAGCAAAGTTCTGCCTGAGCTTTCGTCATGCCTGGCGCGATGCCCGCACGGCCTGCATTTTCGTTCACGGCAAAAACTTTTTCCAGCGGAGGCTTCCCTTCGAAAATGGCAACAGCCCGTGCGCGCAACTCCGGCTCGGCGCGAAACACCGCAGCCACGGGGAAATTCGGCACGAAGATGCAGGCAAACATGAACAGTACCCAGTACCTGATTGTCAGTACCATTTGTCAGTACCCAGTTGGTTTTTTCTGGCAACTGGGTACTGGCAACTGGCCATTGTTTTTTCATCCCGCCCAGGCAGTTTTGCTGGCGAATGTGATCTCGGCCGAACGAACTGGCTTGCGATCCATCCGGGACCGCACCAACTCAGCCGTCATTTTCAGTTCAGTCAGCAATTGCGCGTGCGTGGGCAACGAGTTTTGAGAATCCATAGACGGTTCGCTTGCCTGATTTCCTGATTCTGCCAGCTTCATCATTCCCATCTTCATCAATCCCAGCTTGACCAACAAAGAAGAACAACTTCCAGCGATGGACTGCCGCTCCACTGCCAGCAGCACGGTGGGTGTATGCTCCACAGCGCGTCGGAAACGGAACCACGTGGTCAGTGGGATGCGTCGCGCGGCTTGCGGCGGCAGATCGCCAAGATCGAGAACGATTAGCCCGAAACCTCCACTTTCAAGCAGCAGGTCGGTAACGCGCAGAAGTTGTTCCAGGCTCCTCTCTGGGGAAGTCTCTCCGCAGCGCACCCACAGCAGCCGATCCAGCTCGACCCCCGCAGTGGCGGCGGAATGCGGATCGAGAGCGTCGCTGGCGTCCACCAGCACGCAACATTCCCCGCGCCGGGTGGCAGCGGCTAGTGCGGCCAGCAGCAAGGTGGTGCGGCCCGAAGAGGCCGGACCGCAAATTTCCGTCAGGCAACCGCGCGGCAGCCCTCCAGTAAGCCCATCCATCGCGGCGATGCCGCTAGATACCATTTCTGGCACAGGCCGCACCGCCAGCCGCGAAGCTGGAGTTACGCTGGCGAGCCTAGCGCCTTTCGAAATAGAAAAAGCAGAAGTAGAAAAAGCAGAATCGGAAGAAGTTCGCTGCGGCGGGCGACCCTCGGCGAAAAGCTCCGCCCCGGAAGGCTGCGGGCAAACTTCAGCGTCTTTTTCAGCAACAAAAACAAAAGGGCGGCCCTGGGCCGCCGAAGTGGAAACCACTGCGGAAGACATAGATTCCTCGGGAAGATTTCAGGGAACGCCGGGGTTGGAAGCCCTGGAGGCGTTTTCGCTTTTTATTCGCCTATGAAGATTCTGCGCCTGTCCTCTGGGATTGTCAAGCTCAGACTGGCAAGTCTTTCCATCCCCACCGGTCCATGCCTCAATTGCTTACCTTGGCAGCCGTCTCCCGTCTAAGCCAAACAGCGCAGCGTCCAGGCGCAGGTGTCCATCTTCGTGCTCTATCATGTTGCGACTGAATTCGCTGTTCGATTCCCACCACAGAAGAGGAGCTTCCATGCACAGAACTCGTCTGCTTGTTTTGCTATCCAGCGTATTGGCATTCGCTAGTCTCTGCCACGCCCAGGGCATAATGCTCGATCTGCCGCTGCAAAGCCAGCATGCCGTGATCACGCAGCGCCTTGGCCTCACTGACATCACCATCAACTATCATCGGCCGCTGGTGAATAGCCGCCCAGTCTGGGGCAAACTCGTACCTTACGGACAGGTCTGGCGCGCCGGAGCCAACGAAAATACCACTGTCACGTTCACCGATCCGGTTACGATCGAAGGCCAGCCGCTCGACAAAGGTACCTACGGCTTGCACATGATCCCCGGCGAAGATCAGTGGACGGTGATCTTCTCGAAGATGTCTACCGCGTGGGGAAGTTTTAGCTACAAGCAGGATGAAGATGCGCTGCGGGTCACCGTGAAGCCGCAAACCGCCGAATTCCACGATGCCCTGACCTACGACTTTGATGATCTCAAACCCGACTCGACCGTTGTTACCCTGCGCTGGGAAAAGGTCGCCGTGCCCTTCAAGGTTGCAGTCAAAGTAGACGACGTCGTCGAAGCTAGCATTCCCCGGCAAATACGCGGGCTCAATCAATATTTCTGGGAGAGCTGGGACGAAGCCGCCAACTACTACCTCGCCAATAAAATCAATCTCGACGAGGCCCTGAAGGATGAAGACCAGTCCATCCGGGTCGAAGAACGCTACGACAATCTGCACGCCAAGTCGCAGATTCTCGAGGCCATGGGCCGCAAAGACGACGCCGCGACGGTCCTCAACAAGGCCTTGGAGAAAGCCAGCGCGCAGCAACTTTACTTCTATGGCCGCCAGCTTCAAGGTGAGAAGAAACAGGAAGAGGCATTCGCCGTCTTCCGCTCAAACGCGAAGAAGTATCCCGACTTTTGGATATCGCACGTTGGTCTGGCCCGCGTTTATAGCGGCCAGGGCGACTTCGACAAAGCTGCCAAGGAATTGCAGAGCGCTCTTGCCGGCGTCCCCGATGATGCCAACAGATCTAATCTGGAGAAATACATAAAACGCGTGCAGTCCAAAGAGGACTTCAACCGCTAACCGTTAACCAAAGACAAAAACGTTGCCAAGAAGATGGGCCAGCCTGACGGCTGGCCTATCTCATTTGCCGGGATTGTTCATTACGGAATGATCTACAAAAATGCACGAATCAATGAGTGCTATCGCGATGTTATGCCAGATTCCGAACGTCAGGAATACAATAGGGCCGATGGCATAGCCCATGGCTGAAGGCTCAAACAATGCCAGTTTCGAGCAGATCGTGGAGTGGGCCTACAGCACACTGCCCGAGAAGGTCAGAAATCTGCCAGATTTTCCCGGCATTCAGGTAGCCGATGAGCCATCCGAGGAAGTGTTCGCGAAGATGTCAAAGAGAAGGAATTGGCCTCGGGGCACTGAGCTGCTGGGGTGCTTCAGTGGAGTAAGCAGGACCAAGCGTCAACACAACTTAGTGAAAATTGCCCCCGATTTGATATTCGTTTTTAGAGGACCGATTCTGCGATGTTCAACGGGAAACCTGTCCGCCGAAGTGAAACAAGTCGTCTGGCATGAAGTTGCGCACTGGCTGGGTCATGATGAGCAGGAAGTGAAGGAACTTGGTCTTTCACTTAGATTCAAAGACATAGCGCCCCATCCGCTCGAAAGCGGAACGCCAGACGCGGTCTTACAACCCAACCCCCCGGAGCTTGTTGAGAAGGAAGACGAAGAAAACCAAAAACTGCGCTGCATAAAGTGCTACTCCGCAGATGTCACCTGCCATGAGGGCGAAAAGCCATTGAGCTATGCTGGAGCGAACTCGTTCGATCCCACTTCTGTTACTCTCCACGTGAGAAGCTGCACGTGCAATTCCTGCGGCTACGAATGGGACGACGAGGACACCGCGTAGGTAACTGTCGTAAATAGGCGTTTGCACTCATTGACCTAGACCGCACCGTCTCCACAATCTTCAAAGCTGGCAGCGCGCGCCTTCCACCCGCCAGCGATCGAACACCCCTCACCAAACCCGGCAAGCATTCGCCCGGACCATCTTCTGACCGGCCTTGCAGCCGAAGGCCTGGGAAAACTCCGGCATATTCGAAACCACATTGTCGATGCGGAAGATGGGCAGCGAGTGCGGATCGGTGGTAACGATGACACGTGCCACCTCGGGGCGTACATTCGCGCACCACGAGTAGGCATTGGAGAGGAAGAAGCGCTGGCGATAGGTCCAACCATCCGGACCTTTGTCGTCGAGCGACTTGCCCTGTGCCTTGAGTGCGGCTTCCAGCGCAGAAAGAGCGAGATGGATGCCCCCGTTATCCGCCGTGTCCTCGCCCTGAGTCAGCAGGCCGTTTTGCTTGACTCCAGGACCGGCATCGGGAACCTCTTGTGTGTACTCGTCGGAGATGCACTTGCCACGTTCGTCATATTGTTTGCCGTCTTCGGCAGTCCACCAGTCACGCAGGTTGCCGTGCGCGTCGAACTTGCGCCCCTGATCGTCGAAGCCGTGGGTCAGTTCGTGACCGATGACCATGCCGATGGCGCCGTAATTCACGGAATCATCCATACTCTTCTCGAAGAAGGGCGGCTGCAGAATGCCGGCGGGGAAGTTAATCGTGTTCAGCTGCGGATCGTAGTAGGCATTGATCGTAGGCGGCGTCATGGTCCATTCGCTGCGATCGACAGGCTTGCCGATCTTCGTCACCCAGCGCTCGAATTCGAAGGCCGACGCCTGTCCCACGTTGCCAAGGTAGCTTTCGCGCGTAATCTTCACGCTGGAATAATCTCGCCAGTGTGAGGGATAGCCGATCTTGTCTTCGATTCCCTTCAGCTTGATGATGGCCTGTTCCTTAGTAGCGGGCGTCATCCAGCTCACACTTTCAATGTCGTCGTGCATGGCCCGCTCGATGGCATGCACCATTTCAATGGTGCGCGCCTTGCTCTCCGGCGGAAAGGCGCGGTCCACGTAAGCCTGCCCCAGCGCCTCACCCAGATCGCGGTCAGCGGCCCGAGTGCAGCGCCGCCAGCGCGGAATCATTTCTTCTTGGCCCGCCAGCGTGTGCGCAAAAAAATCGAAATTCTCGTCGACCATCGCCTTGGTCAGGTAGGGCGCGGCATCGTGGATCAGATGCCAGCGCATGTAGGTCTTCCAATGATCGAGCGGATGCTCCACCAGCAACTTGTCTTCGGCGCGGAAAAAGTCTGGTGCGCTCACAATGTAGTGCTCGCTGGCCGGAGCTCTTACCGCTTTGAGGTAAACATCCCAATCGATGGACGGCGTAAGCTCGCGGATCTGGGCCAGGCTCATCTTGTTGTTGACGTTCTTCGGATCGCGGCGCTTGATGTTATCCATCTGCACCTTGGCCATAGCAGTTTCCAGTTCAATCACTGTACCGGCGTCTTCGCCGGCTTGCTTCTCCGCCTCCCCTGCCAGAACGAACATTCTCTGCAGGTGCGCGCGGTACTTCTTGAGAGTCTCAAGTGATTTCTCGTCAGTCTTGATGTAGTAGTCGCGATTGGGCAGGCTCAGTCCCCCCTGATCAAGCTGCGCCACCACTTTGGAAGCATCGTCGTAGTCCTGGCCGCCGCTGAACCCGAAAAACGGCGCGTTCGCCTGATTGTCGGACGATTCCCAGGCTCCGGGAAACAGGTGGTGCAGACGGGCAATTTCGAGCGTGAGTTCTTTCTTGGACTTGAGGGCCGCTATGCGGTCCAGTTCCGGCTGCAGGGGTTTCAAACCCGCCGCTTCGATCCCGCTTTCGTCCATGCAGGCCGCCCAATAGTCGCCAATCTTCTGCTGCACAGCGCTGCGGGCCGGATCGTTCTTGCTACTCGCCTCCAGGGTCTCGCGCAGCACGTTTTCGTTCCACAGCTCCAGGCTGCTTCCCGTGCTCCAGTACACCTGGTCAGGTGGAATAGGGTTGGCCGCAAGCCATTTGCTACAAGCGTATTTATAGAAATCGTCACAAGGACTCAACGTTTGATCAACCAGATTGGGATCAAAGTGTTCGAGCTTGGGGGCCGGGTTTGTTTCCGCTGCGGCGCCGGGAGTTGCTCCGGATGCCGCGCTGGGTACTGCATTTTGCCCGAACACCGCCAGGGGCAGCGCGATCAGCAACAGAAGACACAGGGTAACTCTGGAAATGAACATTTAGCCTCTTTTCAAGAGCAGACAGGATTGGAGCAAGAGCAATTGGCGCACATAGCACATAGGAAGATGTGGGTTCCGCGCAGGGACGAAAACGGCACACTCCGACTCTTCTATGCAGAACAACATAATATACGACGAGCGATCGTCTGCGGGGTTAGCGAAGGAAATTAGTACTTACTTCGGCGCTTCGAAACGATAGCCAATCCCGCGCAGCGTCCGCAAATACCGCGGGTGGCGAGGATCACTCTCGATTTTTTCCCGGAGCCGCCGCACGTAGACATCAATCGAGCGCGGAGTCACAAACGGAGTCTCTTTCCACACTGCATCGAGTAACTGGTCGCGCGTCAGCACGCGCCCGCAGTGCGTGGCCAGATACTCCAACAATCGAAATTCTCGTACCGTGGTAAGAACCGTCCTGCCTTGCACCTGCACCGTCATCGAAGAAGCGTCGATTTCAAGATCGCCCAGGCGAAGCACTTCCGGCTTGGCCAGCGGCTGGCGCAAGCCCCGGAGCACGCTGCGCACCCGGGCCACCAGTTCGCGCGGGCTGAAGGGCTTGGTGATGTAATCGTCTCCGCCCAGCTCGAGCCCCTTCACCCGGTCGGCTTCCGCCGTCTTGGCAGTCAGGAAAATGACCGGCGTCGAGGAAAGCGTGGGGGTCTGCCGTATCTGGCGGCAAAGCTCAAAACCGTCCGTGCCGGGAAGCATCACATCCAGGAGAAAAAGCGACGGCATCTCACGCAGGGCTTCCGAAACCACCGACCCGCCGCTGACAAAGCTCTGCACGCCAAAGCCGGCGGCCTGCAGGTTATGCGAGATCAGCCGCGCAATGTCTTCCTCGTCCTCAACCACGAAGACAAGGCTGCCCGACCCCGCCGCGATGCCCGCATCTCCGGGCGGTTCGTAAGATCCTATGGGAGAGTGCATGTCTTATGGCGGACTGGCCTTACAGACAAGGCCCCCTGCGGCGCCAGCTTCTGCATAAGAATGTATGTTGCGAATGTTGCGAGAATGTTTCCCGAGTGTTAACGAACAGTGAATTTCCGGCCCACTTCTGCACTCGTTTTTCAACTCTCGGGATTAGATGTCGGATTTTCCGGCAACTCAGAACTGAGCTAGAATCAAACGAGCTGGCCTGAGGTATATCGTGGCAAAGTTCCGCGTTCTCTGGGTTCACACCCTCTTTGTCTTTATCCTTGTTTTCGCTTCTCGCCGCGCCTGCGGGCAAGAAAACCGCAACTCGGTGTTTCTCGCCAATCAGGAGGTCCGCGTCACCGATCTGCCGTCGCTAACGGCGCCCACCAGGCACAGACCCGCAGTGCTGGCAACGGCGTTGGGAACGATCCTCCACGACAAAGCCGTGTGCTGCGGTAAGGACTCCGCCCTCGAAGACGCCGTGCTCTATGCCACACTTTCAGACCCACTGTCGCTGAAGGAATTCAGCACCAAGCTGCAGGGAAAGCACTCCATGAGCGATGGCCGCGCCATCGTGGTGAACGCGGAGTACGTTCCACAAAGCTCGATTAACGCTGGCCTCATCGTCATCTCGCTGCGAGACCAACATGCTTTACTCCTCGAATGGAAATCGCACCTGTACGTGCTGTACGGTGCGACTTTCGATGAAACCCGCGACCTCGGCAGCGGAGAGCGAGACTACGCAATCCGCAGACTCTTCCTGCTCGATCCGCGATTTTCCGACCAGCGCAGGGAAACCGAATTCAATCGCGAAACCGATGACTGGGGAGGAGTTCAGGGACTGCTGACCGTATCATTCGTAATCCCCCCATCTCCATGGAAGTAAGTATGTGAAGCAGTGATCAGTAATCAGTGGCCAGTAAGAACCCGAGCCTTCGTCGAAGAAGCCGGCAGCAAGAACTGGCCACTAGCCACTGCCCACTGGCGACTGCCCTTAAGTCGCTGCCCGCTTCTTGGGTGCATGCCGCAGGCTCCGCCCTTGGATAAGGCTATAGAGGTCTTCAGCGAGATTGGTGGTGTGATCTCCGGCGCGCTCCAAGGCTTGCGCCATCAGCAGCACGTCAAAGCTCGAGGGATTGCTGTCCGAGGCATGCTCGGTAAGGTGTTTCTGGAACAGAGCATGACAGACCCGGTCAATGTCCTTATCCATCTGCAGGACCTTGCGGGCACACTCCAGATCAAGATCGACGAATCCGCGATAGACCAGGTCAAGCATCTCGCGCAGGATCGCCGACATCTCCACCAGCTGGCGCACGTCGGAAGCCGCCATCTTCGCCGTCCGTGACTGCACGCGCATGGCTACGCTCATCATCAGGTCGCCGATGCGCTCCAGGTCAGTAGTGCATTTCAGGCTGGTCAGTAGCTGGCGCGCTCGCGCCTCGTTCACCCGCGTGATGGCCGCCGGCAGGCGCTCATCGATGTAGCGCTCGATAATGTCGAGTTCCTGCTCGCACTCCTTGATGGCCAGAAAGGCCATGCGCGAAGAGTGGGTCAGCAGGTCGCGCACGTTGAAAGCCGCGTCGCGGGCAATAAGGAAGGCTTTGAGCGCAGTGCGAGCCAGATCGTCGAGTGAGCCGGATCCCTTCCGGTCGGATTTCTTGCCGACTTCCTTGTTCTGAGCGGTCGCCGCCTCAGCCGTGTCAATCGCACCGGGCTCCGCGATTGCGGAACGCGAGATGGCAGCTTTACGGGGCATATTTCAATCAGGCGACCGCGGCTCGATCACCCTCTTACCCAGAGTATCTCACCGCCCACGCAGTCCGCAGTCTACTTGTGAAATATGAAAGGACCGTGAATACGGGTTGCGGATCGGCGCGCATGCCCATTACAGTGTGGTTCTATCCAAATCATGGAATTGCTTGAATATCTGCGTCGTCAGTTTACCTACGACGAATGGGCGAACCGTGAAGTCCTTTCCGGGTTAAAGGCGGGCCCTCGCCCGTCCGTGCGGCCACGGCAACTTCTGGCGCACATTCTTTCCGCCGAGCGTCTGTGGCTCGAGCGCATCAGAACGCAACCGCAAAGCCTGCCCGTGTGGCCGGATTTCACCCTCGACCAATGCGGAGAGCAAATCGCCGACCTCGCCCGGCTATGGCGCGAATTCCTTGGCCAGATTTCTCCCACCGGGCTCTCAGAGACAGTCGTCTACAAGAACAGCAAGGGTGAACCGTGGACCAGCACCGTGGAAGACATTCTTACCCACGTCGTACTCCACTCGGCGTACCATCGCGGACAGATCGCCAGCCAGGTCCGCGCCGGCGGCGAGCAACCCGCCTACACCGACTTCGTCCACGCCGTGCGCCAGGGTTTAATTGAATAAGTCTCGATTGAATAAGATTTGATTGAATAAGTCTTGATTGAATAAGGTCTGATCGAAAAGGAGCAGCACATGGAAGGCCGGGCGCTTTACATCTTCACTGTAATACAAATCGTCGCCATTGCCGCGGCTCTCTGGCTGGTGTTCTCCATGCCCGGCCCCTGGGATTTCCAGCGATGCATTGGCGCAGCCTTAATGATCCTCGGCATTGCCGGTATCGTCACAGCGCGCTACCAACTGGGAAAGTCTTTCGCCATCAGAGCCAAGGCCCATGAGTTAGTCACGCGCGGGATCTATTCGAAGATACGGAATCCGATTTACGTTTCCGGTGCGGTCCTGCTCGCCGGATTTGTGTTGCTTCTGCACCGGCCCATGTTATGGCTGGTCTTTCTGGCCCTCATTATCATGCAGACGTTCCGCGCCCGCCGCGAGGCTAAGGTTCTCGAAGCCGCATTCGGCGATGCGTACCGCGAGTACCGCCGCAAAACCTGGTTCTGAGAACTCTACTCCGGTTTGATGTTGTCATTCCGACCCCTCCGCCGCGCAAAGCGGCGAGAAGGGCTGAGGAATCTGCTGTGGATTCAACCACCGCATCTCGTGTAGAACGGCATGCGAACCACGACGCTTTTCCGCCTCCCAATGTGGGGTAATATCTCTGCAATGAAAAAACTGTCCGCCTTCGTCCTTCTCGTGCTGTGCGCCGTGATCCTGCAGGGCGCCTCAGACGAATCCAAGATCCCGTCGATGCCTGCCCCGGTTTCGGGCAACGCCGTCGCCAGCCTCAAAAACGGCTTTGAACTGTTTTCCATCATGGGACTTGGCCCCAGGAAAACCTGGGATGACGTTACGAACAAGGTCTACGTCATGACCCTGGCTCGCCCCAAATGGCATGAAAGCCATCCCGTCCCCGGAGTCGCCGGCCGCCTGGGCGCTTCGGCTGCAGGAGCCAAGGGACAAATCGTTCTCATGGGTGGTTCTGTTCTCGATGCCCAGGGCGGCGAGCTTATCGTTCCCGATGTGAATGTTTATATCGACGAACGCCGCTGGAATCGGGGCAAAGATATTCCCTTCCCCGTGGATCGCGCCGTCGTGGGCGTGGAGCATGATCGTTTCGTCTATCTCATCGGCGGCCGATCGTCGAATGGCCCGGTCAACAACGTCCAGGTTTACGATGTGGAAAAAGACACCTGGACTCAGGCCACTCCTTTCCCCGGCACGCCCGTGTTCGGGCTCGCCGGGGGCGTAGCCGACGGCGCTATCGTGATCGTGGACGGCGCCAAGCCGGGCCCGTCGGGTGGTCCACGTTACATTGCCTCCGACGAGTGTTGGCTCGGAAAGATCGATAAGAAAGATCCCTACAAGATTGAATGGAGCAAGCTTCCACCCCATCCCGGTCCTGCGCGCTTCGCCATCGGCGGCGGCGGCTCCGATCGCGATCACAGGATTTTCTTTTCCGGCGGTACCGCCACTCCTCACGATTACAAAGGCGTCGCCTATGACGGCCAGCCCATGGAGGCATGCCCTTTCACTTTTGCCTTCGATCTGCATCACAGCCGATGGGAGACCATCAGCGAGGACACGAATGATCCCCGGGCCGACAGCCGCGGCATTTTAGACACGCCCGCCGGACCTGTCATCATTGCCGGGGTGGCGAAGGATATGGCCCCGACCGCCCGGGTAACGCTGTTGGCGAAGAAATGAGCTTTTGTAAAATACGATTTGTCCGATGCCATCGTTTCGAGATAGAATTCCCCAGATTCGCTGATGTTCCCCTGCACTTGCGTCAAAAGGGATTGCGCTATGGAAACCACAATGTTTCACCCTCGATCGTTCGCCTCAAATTAGTTCTCCATCCTCTGAGTCCGCCAAGTCGGACTTCACATTCTGTCTCTCGTAATTTTGTACCGGCGCATTCGGCCGATTCTTAGGCGAGTGCTCTAGAAAGCTCGCAGGTATTTATGGAAGCCACGGCCTCGGCTGCAAACCGACAGCAAACCCTATGGGCCTCGCTTGTCGAGGCCGTTCGCGGCTCTCACCAGGACTACACCACCGGTAGCCTGAACCGCGCCATCTTGCTGCTGGCCGTACCTATGGTGTTGGAGATGGCGCTGGAATCCCTGTTCGCCGTGGTCGACATCTTCTGGGTAGGCCGGCTGGGCGCGAACGCCACGGCTACCGTGGGGCTCACCGAGTCGATGCTGACCCTGGTCTTCTCCGTAGCCATGGGGCTGAGCCTGTCGACCACCGCCATGGTGGCTCGCCGCATCGGAGAAAAAGATCCAGAAGGCGCCGCCGTCGCGGGCGTGCAGGCGATCGCTCTCGGGCTGATGGTCTCCCTCGCCATCGGCGTGCCTTGCTTTTTGTTTGCGCCGAACCTGCTCCATTGGATGGGCGCATCCCCGGAAATCGTCGCCACCGGGAGCGGCTACGCCAGGATTTGCCTGGGCGGAAGTTGTGCCGTTGTCCTGCTCTTTCTCAACAACGCGATCTTCCGCGGAGCCGGCGATGCAGCCATCGCCATGCGCCTGCTCTGGGTCTCGAACATCATCAATCTCATACTCGATCCCTGCCTCATCTTCGGCTGGGGGCCGTTCCCGCGCCTCGGTGTAACGGGCGCGGCTGTGGCCACGTTTACAGGCCGCAGCATCGGCGTCGCCTACCAGTTCTATCGCCTCATGCACGGGACCGAGCGCCTGCGCATCCTCCGCAGCCAGGTTCGCCCGCAGTGGGATGTGCTTCTGCGCCTGATCCGCGTTTCCTTCACCGGCATCCTGCAGTTCGCCATCGCACACACCAGTTGGATCGGCCTGATCCGCATCGTCAGCATCTTCGGCGCCGCCGCACTCGCCGGATACACCATCGCTATCCGCATCGTGATCTTCATAATCCTGCCCTCGTGGGGCTTGAGCAACGCAGCGGCAACTCTCGTGGGCCAGAACCTGGGCGCTGGCCATCCCGAACGCGCCGAGAAGGCAGTGTGGCGTACGGGACTGTACAACATGATTTTCCTGGGCCTGGTCGGAGTCGTCTTCATCGTCATTCCAGAGCCGATCATCCGCCTGTTCACGAACGATCCCGCCGTCGTACCGCTGGGAGTGGCCTGCCTGCGCATCATCAGCTACGGCAACCTTGGATACGCCTACTTCATGGTCATGATGCAGGCCTTCAACGGCGCTGGCGACACCATCACTCCGACTATCGTGAACTTCTTCGGCTTCTGGCTGTTCGAGATTCCGCTGGCCTACTGTCTGGCGCTTCCACTGCACATGCGCTCAAACGGAGTATTCTTTTCCATCGCCATAGCCGAGAGCTCCATGGCCGTAGCCAGTGCAATCTTGTTCAAACAAGGCCGCTGGAAAAAACAGAAAATCTAGCGGTCAACAGGTAGGGACTAAGACCCGGGAAACGGCCTGAGATCGTCAAGAGACAAGTTTAGGTTACGGTTGAAATCCGTCGGCCATCCATTGGTTGTACAGATCGATCATGGCTTGCGTCCAGAAAGGTCCACCTTTCGGCATCCGGGGAGTAAGCGCGCCAGTCAAGGAGTCGCGCACCCGAACCGCGTTGGCGTGGTTGTTGGAGGGGTCTGACATGTAGCTATAGTCGGAGAGCAACACGCCCGGGGGCCGCATACAATTTATATCCTGCTGGCGGAACATCGGCGCAATCTGATTCTTGAAAGACACGCTCATGCTGGCCTCATCTAATGCCGTTCTCGGATGCAATGGGATTCTACCTTGCCCGCGCCAGCACCAGCGTAATGTCATCCGGTTGCTCGTTCTCGCCGATCCAGTCATCGACCGCCGATGTCACCGTCTGGCTGATTTGCACCAGCGGCAGTCGCCGGTTTTCGCGCACCAGGTCGATCAGCCGTTCCTCGCCGAATTCTCCGAAGTCGTTCTCCGGCTCAGTGACGCCGTCGCTATAGGCTAGAAAGATTTCCCCGGGATGCATTTCCACCGCACCCTCGTCGTACACCATGTTATCGAACAGCCCAATCACCGTCCCGCCGGCCTCTAACCGTCGTACCGCACCATCTCTCCCAATAAGGATGGGCGGCAAGTGTCCTCCATTGCTGTAAGTCAGCTTGTGGTACCGCCCGTCGTAGATTCCCAGGAACAGCGTGGCGTATTTTTCCGGCGGAGTGCTCTCGTAGAGCTGATGATTGAGCAGCCCAAGCAACGCTCCGGGAGAAACCTCGATGCCTTCAGGCCACGCCGCCATGATCCTGCCCGTTCCCGCC
>Ga0210396_10001533_pt1 | contig 24831 bp, 29 predicted proteins | sample IncBWH17OmetaG_FD_155466 | JGI IMG/M metagenome (GOLD analysis project Ga0210396, IMG submission 155466) | Forest soil microbial communities from Barre Woods Harvard Forest LTER site, Petersham, Massachusetts, United States - Inc-BW-H-17-O ... | reverse complement strand
AGACCCACACGCCAAACTAGCCTCGGGCTCAGGCGCACCAAGCGAAAATCGGCGTCGCGGGCGACCCCCGGATCATCCCATTTTCATCAGGCCGCGCGGGCCCGCAGCGCGGGCACGGAAACTAGCCGCAAATGTGCTGAGCGAGAGCGAGTTCATCGCGTGGGTCCACGCACGTATGGATATCGCGGAGCACGCCGCCGGGGCCCGGGAACGATCCCCGGGCCCAATCCCTAATTAGGCTGCCGTCAGTGCCGGCTCCAGCTCCGCCTCGAGCTTCTTCTTGGGGTACGCGCCGATGACGGTCTTGACGGGCTGGCCACCCTTGAACAGGATCATGGTGGGGATGGAGAGCACCTGGAAGCGCGCGGCGGTCTGCGGGTTCTCGTCGATGTCGAGCTTGACGATGCGCAGCTCGGGCCGCTCGGAGGCGATCTCCTCGAGCACGGGCGCGACGACGCGGCAGGGGCCGCACCAGGGAGCCCAGAAGTCGACGAGCACGGGCCCCTCGGCCTCGAGCACCTCGGCGTCGAAGTTGTTGTCTGTGATCTGGGTGAGGGTGCCTGCCATCGTGGTCTCCTTGGTCGCTTACCCATCACTATACAAAATGAAGGATGGGTTCCGGGCGGCCCGGTGCGGGAGGGCTCGGGAGCGAACGCGTCCCGGCATGGCGCGCGCGTTGGCGTGGCTATCGTGTGCCGCATGCTCCCGCTCGCATCCGTCAGCGGACCGCTGTTCATAGCGGTTGTGGTGGGGTCGGCGGCGCTGTTCCTAGGGTGGCTGCTGCGTGCGGACACGCGCGAGGAGGAGGCGGCTCAAGCGGAGCGGGAGGAGGAGCACGACGTCGATCAGAACGCCTAGGGAGACGAGCCCGCCGGAGCGCTGTCCTGAGATCCGGCGGACGGAAACAGCGACCGCGTTACCACGAGGCCAACCGCGATGACCTGGACGACGGTCGAGCTGAGCCACGCAACGATGGTGCCGCCAGGGACTTCCCAGCCGTTCCAGAATCCGTAGATCAGGAAGGCGACGTCCGCGATTCCCACCTGGATCGCGACGGCTATCGAAACCTGGTCGGCGATCCGTTTGCGGAGCTTGCGGTTCTCCTCCGCCTGCTTGGCTTGTGTCTCGCGCTCCTGGACCGCTGCCTCATGCAGTCGCTGGGTGTGCGCGTCGTTGAGAAGGCCGTAGACAGGAACCGGCGGCAGATCTTGACGAGCCAGCTCCTCTGACGCGGTGGGCAGGGAGCGAAGAGGAGCCGCAGCTGACGGGTCGGTGGCACCCTCTGGCTGCTGGGCGCTCTCGTCGGACATCACTTCAAGCCGAGATTGACCAACCGAAAGCGCATGGCGTCTTCCGATACCCCGAACTCGAATGCGAGCGTCGGCACAGCGCGACCGTCCGTGCAGCGCCTCTCAACCTCCTCACGCGGCATGAGCAGGCTCGCGGCAAACTTGTTCGCGTAGATCTCCTCAGCGTCGTTGCCGGCGGAGGTCAGTAGATCTCGATGCTCGACATACTCCCACTCAGTGTCGCCGGTCGCGCTCCGCTTGTAGTAGTGGCCAAGCTCGTGTGCGCAAGTGAAGCGTCGGCGGTTCGGGCTATCGGAGGCATGAACGTATATCTCGGGATCCTCACCCGCTCGTTTGACGAGCATCCCCGAGATCCCCTCGTCGAGACCAGCTGCGTAGGCCTTGATCCCAAGCTTCTGCGCGATGACGAACGGATCGACCGGCAATGGGATCGGAACACCATCGCTGTCCGGGGCCCAGACGGCCAGTAGAAGCTGTCGCGCATCATCTTCGGGGTTTGTTCCCATGACACCCGATGGTAGACCACTCCGCCCACACACTTGTGGCAAGAATGTGCCAACTCTGTGTCAATCTCGACGACTGCTGCCGCCGACGGCTGGACGGCGTCAGTGGACCGTGACGGTCCAGCCTTCGCTGCTGCGCACGATCGGCGGGTGGATGTGCGTGAGCGCGGTGAACAGGTGCGGGGAGACGTAGACCTCGATGAGCGCGGCGAGGACGAGCACGGGGACGGCGATGGCGACGGTGACGACGGTGGCGGCGAGCAGCTGCTCCCACTGGCCTCTGCGGCTGGCGATGATCCACGCGGCGAGCGGCAGGAACAGGGCGATCAGCTCGGGGATCGCGTGCGGCAACACGCCGAGCAGCAGCAGCGCGGGCGAGACGCCGAGGAAGTGCGCGACGCCGGCGAGGCTGTGGCCGATGACGTAGGCCTGGGCGCTGAGCGAGAAGGCGGTGGCGCAGACGACGAAGCCGATGGCGATGCGCCCGCCGTGCTCGTGCACCCAGCGCGAGACGCCGCTGTGCTGCTGGGCCTGCAGCGGCAGCGAGCTGCCGGCGATGAAGCCGGCGACGCAGGCCATGGCGTGCAGCGCGAGCACGAGCAGGTTGCTGCGCAGCACGTGCAGCACGTCGCCGAGGTGCCCGACGGCGAAGGGCGGCTGCAGCGTGACGATCTGCTGGTAGCCGTGGTCGATGGAGCCGATGGCGAGCACCGCGAGCAGCAGGCCGGCGGCGGCGAGCGCGGAGCCGGCGGCCCAGCGGCCGACGACGGAGAAGGGTGTGCGCTGCCACGCGCGCAGGGTGGCGCGGGTGTGGCGCATTCCGTGGGCGAACGCGTACGCGGATGCGTCCATCCCCCACCCATCGGCGGGAATGCTGGCTACCTGAAGCGCAGGAGCGGCACCAGCCACATCGCCTCGGCGGCGATGCGCCAGGACATCTTGCTGGTGCCGTGCTGGCGGTCGCGGAAGGTGATGGGCACCTCGACGACGCGAAAGCCGGCCTGCACGGCGCGGTAGGTGAGCTCGACCTGGAAGGCGTAGCCCTGCGAACGCACGTTGTCGAAGTCGATGGTCTCGAGCACGTCGCGGCGGAAGCACTTGAAGCCGCCGGTGAGGTCGCGCACGTGCAGGCCGAGCACGAGCCGCGCGTACGTGGAGCCGCCCTCGCTGATGAAGCGCCGCAAGAGGCCCCAGTCGGTGACGCCGCCGCCGGGCACGTAGCGCGAGCCGAGCGCGAGGTCTGCGCCGTCTTTGGCGGCGGCGAGCAGGCGGGCGAGGTCGGCGGGGTCGTGCGAGAAGTCGGAGTCCATCTCCATGACGTAGCCGGCGCCGTGGTCGAGCGCGTGGCGAAAGCCGGCGAGGTAGGCGGGCCCGATGCCGTTCTTTTGGGTGCGGTGCAGCACGTGCATCCAGGGGTGCTCGGCGGCGAGCTGGTCGGCGAGCTGGCCGGTGCCGTCGGGCGAGCTGTCGTCGACGACGAGGATGTTGAAGCCGTCGGGTGCGGCGCCGTCGAGCGCGTCGGACGCGGCGGCGACGATCGCGCGCACGTTCTCGGACTCGTTGTAGGTGGGCAGTATCAGCCAGGGCTCGCCGGACATTGGCCCGAGTACCCTAGACGACGTGCCCGAGCTGTCGAACGCTGCGATCGCGCAGGCGCTGGAGGAGCTGGGCGACCTGTACGAGCTGGACGGCGCGATCGTGCACCGCGTGCGGGCGTATCGCAAGGCGGCTAAGGTGGTTCGCGAGACATCCGTGTCCGTTGCGGCGCTAGCGCTGCAGGGCCGCGCGACCGAGCTGCCGGGCATCGGCAGGACGCTGCAGGAGAAGATCGTGTCGCTGGCGCAGACCGGCGCGATCCCGGCGGCGGAGCGGCTGCGGGCGAAGTTCCCGCCGGACCTGGTCGCGGCGACGCGGGCGAGCCGGGCGCCCGCGGGCTCAGCGCGCGTGGTGCTGCCGCGCGCGGTCGAGCTGGGCGAGGCGCTGGCGGCGGGCCTGGCGGAGCTGGGCGGCCCGGGCACGCATGTGCAGCTGGCGGGCTCGGCGCGCAGGCTTGCGGACTCTGTGAAGGACGTGGATCTGATCGCGACGACGACCCGTCCGACGACGCTGGCGAAGAGCCTGGCGAAGCTGGAGCAGATCGAGCGGGTGAGCTCGGCGGGCAGGGCGGGCGCGAAGGCGCGCACGCACTCGGGCATGGGCGTGGACCTGCGGATCGCGGCGCCGGCGCAGCGGGGCGACCTCTTGCAGCACTTCACGGGCTCGGGCGCGCACAACGCGGCGCTGCGCGAGGCGGCGGTGCGCGAAGGCCTGCACGTGTCGGAGTACGGCATCCTGGACGACGCGACGGGGAAGTCGACGGCGTACGCGACGGAGCGCGAGGTGTACGAGCGCGTGGGCCTGTCCTACATCGAGCCGGAGCTGCGGGAGGATCGCGGCGAGCTGCAGGCGGCGCGCGCGAGCGCGCTGCCGCGGCTGATCGAGCTGGGCGACGTCCGCGGCGACCTGCACAGCCACACGATCGCGTCGGACGGCCACAACACGATCGAGGAGATGGCGCTGGCGGCGCGCGCGCTGGGCTACGAGTACCTGGCGATCACGGACCACTCGGCGAGCCACGGCTTCGGCAACGACGTCTCGCCGGAGCAGCTGCGCCGCCAGATCGAGCTGGTGCGCGAGGCGAACGAGCGCGTGGAGGGAATCGAGCTGCTGGCGGGCAGCGAGGTGAACGTCCTGCCGGACGGCTCGCTGGACTACGAGGACGAGTTGCTTGAGCGGCTGGACTGGGTGATCGCGAGCGTGCACACGTCGTTTGGCATGGGCGAGCAGAAGATGACCGCTCGCATGGTGACGGCGATCGAGCACCCGCTGGTGGACGCGATCGGCCACCCGACGGGCAGGCTGATCGAGCGGCGCGCGCCGTATGCGGTGGACCTGGACGCGGTGTTCGCGGCGGCGGCGCGTACGGGCACGATGCTGGAGATCAACGCGAACCCTGACAGGCGCGATCTGTCGGACATCCACGCGCGCGCGGCGGTGCGCGTGGGCGTGCGGATCGTGATCGACTCGGACGCCCATCGCACGGCCACCCTGCAGAACATGCGCTGGGGCGTGGCGACGGCGCGGCGTGCGTGGCTGACGGCCGATGACGTGGCCAACACACAGCCGTGGCCCGCACTGAGGAACCCTGGCAGCCGCAGCGGCTGAGCCCAGGGACCGCGGCGCGCTTGCGCCTCACATGACGAACGCCTGGACGGCGGCAACGATCCCCAGCACGGCGCTGATACCGGTTATGACGGCAAAGGTGCGCTTGAATCCGAAACGCCTGACGGATGCGACCGCGAACAGCGAGACGCCGCCGCAGATGTTGGCGACGAGCGGCCAGCCGGCTCGGATCCAGCGCGTACCGAGCGGCGCCGCGAGTGCCCCGATCCCCAGCAGGACGATGAGCACCGTGACGTTCCTTCTGGACGCATCCTCGTGATGCTTGATCTGCTGCTGGGCATCGTGGAGCGCCAGGCGCAGCGCCGCGACTTCGAGATCCTGTCGCCGCCTTGCGCGCGACGCCGACTCCAAGCGCTCCCTCGACTCACGGCTGTCGCTGTCGAGCTGCGGCCGTTCCGGGAGTGGGGCGGCCGGCTGCGCGGCGTCAACCGCCGCGTCCGCTTCCTCGACCTCGCCGCCGAGCGCGTTGTTGACCACGAATCCCGCCTGGATGGTCCCTGTGTACTGCTCCTGTAGTTCGATGCGGCGAATCGCATCGATGACGACTGCCTGGCTGACGGCACCCGACGCTCGAAAGCTGAGAGTGTCGAGAATCTTGATCGTGGTCGCGTCGTAATCGCTGGTCCGCGGGACGAGCGAGCGGACCGTGTCCCCCCATTCGTGGATCGAGAGCGCGAAAGGCAACCCGTTGGTGTGGTGCTGACGTCTCTCGCGCGCATAGAGGATCAGTGTGTGGTCGTTCGTCAGCATCAGATAGCCAGGATTGGCGGGTTCCCTCGGTTCGTCACCACGGCGCGATTGGATCAGGAGCCCATGCTTGATGTCGTGCTCCTGGACGAGGCGCGACTTTTCCGGACCGTCCCGCAGGCGCTCGAGCGCGGCGATCTCCTCGTCGAACAGCTGCTTGTCCCGGGGGATGGCGTCGCAGCCCTCGTGGACGACCTCGACGCCCTCGAGTTCCAACAGCTTCTGGATCTGTTCGTGCAACACGAAGAAGTCGTCGAAGCTGATGTTGGTGTCCCTCTGCATGCGGCGCAGCGCTCGTGCGATCGCTGCCTCGTCATCGCTGTCGCAGAAGTTGAGCGCGACGTCGGCGAGGGCCTGTGGCGATGGCTGTCGCGCCAGCTGACGGCGCGTTTTCCTGACGCTCTCCTCCATCTCTCTGAGGGTCCAGGGTGTGACGCAGATCCGATAGCCGAGGGCACGCGAAAGCGCGAGTATCCGCCGCGTCACCGCGTACGCTCGCGGCCCGTTGATCTTCAGCAGCGAATACACGACGTTCGTGTCGAGATACAGCGTCTGCCCGTTCGTGAGCTTGCGTATCTCGTCGAGTGCAGCGGGCTCCAGGGTGAACAGTGACATCAGGTAGGCGGTTACGACGAGATTGTCGAAGTGACGCCGCTGCATCGGCGTCATGTAGTCGACGAAAGCGGTGAGCGCACGCGCGCGCACCGCCATCACCATCGAGCTGCGGTGTGGCAGGAAGCCGAAGCCAAGCGCCTTCACCTGCTCGAGCCGCTCCTTGAACTGCTGCTGCTCGGGGTAGAGCACGAGCGCGGCTTCGATTCCATATTCGAGGATGAACTTCTGGAGCCATCGCGCCAGGTCCTCCAGCAGTTCAGCGATCTGCCTATCGGTCAGCGATGGCTCTGTACGCCTGACCATCGCCTCCCATTCGCTGAAGGCGATCGTTTCCACTTCCTTGGATGTGCGTACGCGCTCGGCGAGCTCCTCGCTGGTGGTGCCGCTGAGCCGGAAGCCGTCGGCGTCCTCTACCAGCCTTTTCTCCTCGATCAATTGCCGCATGGCGCTGGAGACCTCGTCGCGCTCGAGCTCCAGACCCCATCGCCGTTCGCAGATTTCCTGGCATTCCGTGCACGACGCCAGCCGGCCTGCGTTCTCGTGGGCGGCGGACAGCACGAACTGCCGGCGTATCTCTTCGATGCGGTGGCTGCCTGTGCTGAAGGGACGGTAGGGCGCTATCCGCCTGACGAAACGGCGAAAGCGCGCGAAACCAGCGTCGATCTGCCTCAAGTGGCTCATCGGCTTGCCCGTAAGCTGACGGCGCAAGGTCCACCCAGAGATGCAAGCACCTAGGCGGACCCCGCTAGATAGCCCTCAACCCAACCCTCCGTCCCACTTGCGTCCCACTTGCGTATGTAGCCAACCATCGCCCGATGGAGCTACGGCTCGACATTGCCAGACACCGCGACAGCGCGTCAACCACCGTTTCCGACTGCCAACTATCCAGGATGTTTGAGTGAACAAAATGTAATCTTCTAGTCCTGCGAGCCTCCGAGCAGGCGTGGGAGGATCGTGCCGGACACCAGGCGATCCAGGCTGTCGCGCCGCAGCGACGCGAGCGCCTGCTGCGCACGCTCGGCATAGTCGGGCAGCGGATCTGCAAGCGCGCTTTTGAGGGCGGCCTCGAGATCGTCCCGCACCAGCCGCGGGTCGAGCGCCCGCGCGATCGGCAGTGCGACGTAAGGCCCCGGTGCCGGCGTGCTCACGAGCAGGCAGCCGTCCGCGAGCGCCTCCAGCTGCGCGATCCCGTAATCCTCCCGGCGGGGCGCGCACACGAACACTCGGGCGCGCCGGAGCAGCGCGCGGTATTCGTGTCTGGGCAGCGCGCCGAGCACCCGCACGGTCGCATCGTCGAGCGGCAGGCCGGCCTGCGCCAGCTCCTGCGCATCCGCCCCTGCGACCAGCAGCTGCCCACCGGCGCCATCTGCCTGCCGAGCGATCTCCCCGCGCAGGCTGCGCCAGGCTGAGAGCACCATGTCGAGGCCCTTCTTGGATGGATTGGCGGCGTATGTGATCGCTGCAATGTCGCGGATGGGCGCAGGCGCCCCCGAGCGCTCCACCGGCACGGGCAGCACCAGCGCGCGACCATGCCGACGCGCCGCGGCGGGAGCCTCGTCGAGTCCGCTCTCGCTCCACGGCAGCAGCAGGGGCGCCTGCTCGAGCCTGCGGCGCTCCAGCGGGCGCTGCCAGAGACCGTCGCGTCCAGGTCGGTTGCCGGCCGAGGGAGCATCGAACCGGATCGCCCCTGGCCGCGGCCATAGCAGCGCGGCGGTGGTGCTCGAGTACACGATCGCGCGCGGCGGCGCGGGCTGTTCGGCGAGCGCGCGGATGGCGGCGGCGCGCGCGGCGCGCGCCCACCTGAGGTCGGTGAGCATGAGCGTGCGCGTCGGCGGCGGCGCGTCGGCCTGCGCGATCGCAACGCGCGCACCGGCTCTGGTGAGCGAGTCGCGCAGCTCGCGGTCGGCGGCGCGCAGCCCGTGGGTAGAGCCGAGCGAGACGATCAGCACGTCAAGCGCGTCGCCGGCGGGCGCCGGCCGCGCGTCGCTCGAACGCGCCCCGTCGTAATGCGCCTCCCCCAATCCCGCCGCGCCCGGGCGGCTGTCAGCTGACGGCACCGTCGAAGCGCTCCGGTCGCGCGGCCTTGAAGCCGGGCGTGCGCACGAGCGCCATGGGCCGCACGGGCGAGGTGCGCTGCACGTAGAAGCTGGCGCCGTCGCGCTCCTCGATGGCCTCCACGGCGGCGTCCTGGCGGCGCCAGGAGAGCGCCCAGATGATGGCGAAGCCGGCGGCGATGCCGGGGATCTGCGGCGCCAGGAACGCGAGCCCGCCGGACAGCAGCGTGACCAGCACGAGCGGCCACAGGCGGTTGACGAGGATCGCGCTGGGGTGGTGCTCGGGCAGCGTGCTCGAGGCCTTGGCGCTGGCGAGCAGGCGCGCGATCGGCGGGTTCGTCTGCGCGCGCCGGCCCAGCCGCGTGCCGATGCCGGCGGCGAGCAGCCACCAGCCGACGGCGATGGCGGCGATCTGCGTGTCGGAGCGGGAGCTGGCGGCGATGACGGTGACGGCGGCGAGCGCAGTGGCGGCGCCGGCGCTCAGCAGCACGGTGGTCCTGAGGAAGTCGACGAACCGCACGGCGCTACAGAAGCGCCTCGAGCAGTTCGCGCACGCCGCCGGTGCCGTCGACGGTGAGGTCGGCCTCGGCGGCGAGGCCGGGCGGTGCTTCGTCGGAGGCGACGGCGACGCACACGGCGCATGTGAGCTGTCGCGACTCGACGAGCGAGCGCAGCCCGCGAAACGCGTCGAGGTCGGTGGTGTCGTCGCCGACGTACACGGCGGCGCGCACGTCGTCGCCGCGCAGCAGCGTGGCGATTCCGAGCCCCTTGTCGAGCGTCACCGGCGGGCGCACCTCGAGCACCTTGCGCCCCCAGTGCACGTTGAAGCCCTCGTGCTCGGCGCGCTGGGCGATCTCGCGCACGGCCTGCTCGGCGGCGTGCTCGTCGGGCGCGCCGCGCCAGTGGAACGCGGCGATGGCGTCCTTGTCCTCGCTGCGCACGCGGATGCGCTGCAGCTCGCTTGTGTACGCGCGCGCGGCGAACTCGCGCACGCGCGCGGTCCACGCGGCGAGCTCGGGGTCGACCTCCGGCTGGGTGGCTCCGGGGCGCAGCAGCTCACCGCCGTGGTTGCCGACATAGGCGATGGTGCCGATGGCGACGATCTGGCGGGCGGTGCTGGCGCGCCTGCCGCTGACGCAGCCGACGACGCGATAGCGGCGCGAGATCTCGATCAAGAGGCCGCGCGTGGCCTCCGGCACGTGGGCGTCGGCGGCGTGGCGCACGATCGGCGCGAGCGTGCCGTCGATGTCGAGCAGCACGGCCGCGCCGTCGGGGTCGGAGCGGATCGGCTCGAGCGCCTCAACTAGCGTTGCGGCTGGGGACACGCTGACTAGTATGGCGGTCATGCTGGCCGGCTCGTCCGCTCGTGCAAGTGGCCGCTCTGCGCCTCCAGAGCCGCACGCTGCGGCTGATGACGATCGGCACGCTGGCGGGGCGCTGGTGGCGTCTGGTGCGGCGGGCGGTCGCCGCCGGAAACGAGGCGGAAAAGGCGTAGACTGGATCCACCATGGGACTCGATAACCCACTTCACATAGCCTTCCTGCTGATCGTGCTGCTGCTCGTGTTCGGCGCCAGGCGACTGCCGGAGATCGGCCGCTCGGTGGGCTCCGGCATGCGCGAGTTCAAGGACTCGATCAGCGGCCAGAGCACGCCGACGCTGACCCAGCCCGTGCAGCAGCCGCAGCCCGTGCAGCCCGTCGCCACGCAGGCGCCCGCGCCGCCTGAGGCTGCTGCGGTCGCTCCGGTGCCACCGGCTGCGGTCGCTCCGGTGCCGCCGGCTGCGGTCGAGCAGACGCCGCAGGCGTAGCCGATCCGGCGGCTCAGCCGTGCAGGATGGGGCCGCTGTCGACGGCTTCGAAGGCTGACCCGGGGACCTGCTTGATCTGTTCGAGGTCTTCGTCGTTCCAGTGCGGGCTTGGCGCGCCGGTGATGTACCACGGCGAGCCGTTGTCGGCGACGATCAGCCCATAGCGCTTGAGCGCTTCGAGCACGACCAGCGACTGGCCGTGGAAGCCGGCGAGGCTGTAGCTGGCCTTCAGGCGCAGTCGCAGGCCCATCGGCGGCAGGCTGGGATCCGAGCTGCCGGAGGCGAAGTGGGTGGCGGGGTGGATGTAGCCGTCCTGCGTCTCGGGGACGGTGACGCGCAGCGCGTGATCGATCTGTCCCGAGGCGACCTCGGGGTAGCGCACGAGCAGCGGGAAGATCGGCAGGCCGGCGGCATCCGCGGAGGTCCACCCTTCGGGGCGCAGCGCATCGCTGCGCAGGTTGAACACGGCGCCGTTGGATGCGCTCCAGCCCTTGCCCTGGCGGTGCGCGTCGTACATCTCGTACAGCTTGCAGCTGCCTTGCTGCAGCACCAGCACGTGTTTGTCCCCCTGGCCGCTCGCGCCGCCGCCCTCGATCGGCGCGTTTGCGGGAACGGGATATGGGCCGGGGTTCGATTCGGAGGGGTATTCGTTGAACTTGACGGGCACCTTGCGCTGCTTGGGCCCGACCACCGTGTAGGGGATGCCGTAGCTGCGGTTGGTGCCGAAGTCGGGGTGCAGGTGCGCGCTCAGGCCGATGCTCGCGACGTAGCTGGCCGAGTTGGCGCTGATCGGCGCGTCCGCGATCTCCTGGTTGATCGGATCGTCGGCCGGCAGGATCGGGCAGCCGTACTCGAGCGGGGGGCCAGCGCGGTGGGGGCGTGTGGCGGCAGCGCCAGAGGTGGTGCCGTGTACGCCCGCGAGTACAGCACCGAGCACGAGAACCCAAACCGCTCTTCCGTAATTCATACGCTTGAGTCCAGCACCTGCTCAACGTCTTCGCGGAAGACCATGAGATCCACAGGCGGCAGCAACCGCCAGCGATTCAGCAGAAGCTCCGCCGGCAGCCCTGGAGGCGATATCGCCCGCAGCTCAGCCACGGCCTTGCCAGACCGGGTGATCGTGATCCGCTCACCCTGCGCGGCACGATCGACCAAGTCGCCGACGTGGTTGCGCAGGTCGCGGATACTGACCTTGGCCATCCAGATCAACTGTATTAGGTGAGCTACAGCCCGCCTGCGCCTACGCCGGCTGATCCCCCTGCAGCACCGCCGGCCGCGCCTCCTGCATGATCGGCGCGCCGCAGTGCCAGCAGTAGGCGGCGCCGCGGCTGTGTACGGCGCCGCACGAGCGGCACTGGCCGTGGATGCCGGCCTCGGCGGTCGCGAGCAGTCGCTGCACCTCGCCGAGCTGGGCGTCGACCTCCTGCAGCTCTGACGCTTTGCGGGCGAGCACATCGAGGCGGTAGTGGTCGCGGATGGCCATCTCGTAGGCGAGGCCGCCGAGGTCCCATGTGAGCGCGGCGACCCGCTCGGCGAGCTCGCTGCGCTGGCGGCGCAGCTCTGACATCGAGCCGCTGGGCGCCGGCAGCCCGCCCGCGGGCAGCACCACCCCGCCCTTGCCGGCGGCGTCCTGCTCGCCGTGCGCGCTCATTTGACTTCGATCGGCGCGGTGCTGAGTTCGTTCAGTTCCTTCTCGTGCGCCTTGCCGGTGGAGGTTCCGAGTTTGCTGACTTTGGTGGAGCTGAGCGCTTTGGCGGGGGGCGCTTTGGCGGGCGCTTTTTCTTCGGCCTTTTCTTCGGCCTTGGCTTCCGCCTGTTCCTTCTCTTCTTCGCTCTTGGCCGACGAGCCGGATTTGCTCGACGCGGCCCCGGGCGTGGTGGTCGTCGGCGTGGTCGGAGTCGTGGCGACGGCGCCGGCGAGGCCGCCGAGTCCTTCGACTTTGATCACCTGCGCGGTGGCGGGCGCCTTGCTCTGCGTGACCCAGTGGCCGACGAGCAGGCCGACGATCAGCGCCAACAGCAGCACCGACAGCACGCCGAACAGCGGCGCGTAGCGGCGCAGCCACGCGGGACCGGCGGCGGGTTCCATGTAGGGGGTGAACGCGACGGGCGTCGCGTTCACGGCGCCGGACGCCGGCTGCGCCTGTCGCTCGGTCTCGAGCACGTCCAGGAACGCGAGCCGCACGGGCGACACGGGCTGTCCACAGGAGAGGCAGTAGCGCTGGTCGGCGACGAGCGGCGCGGAGCAGTTGGCGCACGTCTGGTTCTCGGAGGGCACCGGTGCGAGGTTCGTCATCGTGCCGCCCGTCCCCTGCCTGCGCTCGGCGCGCCGCACCCGGCGAGCGCGAGCGCCGGCGAGGTCATCCGAACGCTCCGCGTACGTATTCGCGGGTGCGCTCCGCGCGGGGGTCCTCGAACAGCTCCTGCACGGGGCCGTACTCGACGAGGTCGCCGAGGTACATGAAGGCGACCTTGTCGGCGACCCTGTGCGCCTGCTGGAGGTTGTGCGTGACGATCACCACGGCCAGCTCGCGCCGCAGTTCGCCGATCAGCTCCTCGATCACGCCTGTGGAGATCGGGTCGAGGGCGCTGCACGGCTCGTCCATCAGCAGCACCTCGGGCCGCGGCGCGATCGCGCGCGCGATGCACAGCCGCTGCTGCTGGCCGCCGGACAGGCGCAGCGCTGGGCGGTCGAGGTCGTCGCGCACCTCGTCGTAGAGGCCCGCGCGGGTGAGCGCGTCGATCACCTGCGGCTCGAGCTCGCGGCGCCCGGGGCGCCTGCGCCCCTGCTCGCGCAGCGCGAACGCGACGTTGTCGAAGATCGACATGGGAAACGGGTTGGGCTGCTGGAAGACCATCGCCACGCGCGAGCGCAGCGTGGTGTCGACGAGGTCGTGGATGTCCTCGCCGTCGAGCAGGATCTCACCCGAGCGCGACGCGCTGGCGGTGAGCTCGGTGAGGCGGTTGAGCGTGCGCAGCAGCGTCGTCTTGCCGCAGCCCGACGGCCCGATCAGCGCCAGCACCTCGCCCTGGTGCACGGACAGGGACACCGACTTGACGGCGGGCTTGCCGGCGTAGGAGATGCTGACGTCGCGCAGGCTCAGGCGTTCGGGGCCCGCGGTGGCGGACGCCGGGCGCACGGCCTCGCGCTCGCGCACCGGGCGCACGGGCGCGGGCGGGCGGTCGAGCACGATCGTGCGCACGGGCGGCACGGCGGGCTCGTCGGTGAAGCTCCAGGGATCCAGGACCATCTCGTTAGCACTCATCGGCCACAATCTCCATCGCCATGACTTTGATCATCGGAGTACTGAGATTAGCGGCTTTCGCCGAACTTGTCTACGAGCACGTTGAGCGCGAGCACGAAGATCAGCAGCACGAATGCGGCGGCATACGCCTTCTGCGGCGCGGCGCCTTCGCCGGCGGGCGAGTTTTCGTAGATGTAGGTGGTCAGCGAGGAGCCGGTGCCGCGCAGCAGGCCGATCACGGGGACGGAGCCCTGCGTTTCGATACGCAGCGTGCTGCCGAGCAGGATCAGCACGATCGCGGTGGAGCCGATGATGCGGCTGACGCCGAGCGTGACGCCGGTGGCGATGTTGGAGCGCACGCTGGGGATCAGCACCCGCCGGATCGTGGTGATGCGCGTCTTGCCGAGCGCGAACGCGGCCTCGCGCTGGTGCGCGGGCACCGCCTGCAGGCCGTCGCGCGTGGCGGCGTAGATCGGCGGCAGCGCGAGCAGCGACATCATCGAGCCGGCGGCGATGAACGAGCGGCCGAACACGCCGCCGCCTTCGGCGGTGAACGAGAACGGGGCGAGCAGCGACAGCTGGAAGATGGCGAAGCCGAAGATCGCGATCACGATGTCGGGCGTCCCGGCGACGACCTCGATGCTCGACTCGACCACGCGCGCGAGGACCGAGCGGACCCGTCCGCCCTGGCCGTACTCAGCGATCCACACCGCCGCGCTGAGCGCGAGCGGCAGCGCGAGCACGATGCCGATGGCCGTCAGCAGCAAGCTCCCGAGCAGCGGGTCGAGGAACCCGCCGGAGCCGCTCTGGTCGGCGCTCACCTGCGGGCGACCGAAGATCAGACCCGGGCGCAGGTACTGGATGCCTCGATAGCCCATGTAGGCGACGATCGCGCCGGCGATCACGCATAGCGAGATACCGGCGATCCACGCGGCGGCGAGCACCAGCCGGTCGCCCCAGCGCCAGGTCATCGGCGAGGAGCGCCTGCCGCCTGTGCTGCCGGAGGGAGTGCGGCCTCCTGTTGCTGCGTGCGCGCTCATCCGCGTGTCTGGTACTTGCGCAGCGGGAGCTTCACGAGGTAGCCGGTGACCGACAGCGCGAACGCGGAGAACAGCAGCAGCAGCGCGAACCCATACACGGCGGCGCCGAGCGCGGGTGAGCTGACGCCGTCGCGATAGTCGACGATCGCCGATGCGAGCGTCTTCAATGGCTCGTATAGGACCTTGAAACCGTCCCCGGGCCTGGGTATGAACGCCTTGCCGCCGGAGACCATCTGAATCATCACGGCCTCGCCGAGCGCGCGCGCGGTGGCGAGCACGGCGGCGGCGACGATCGCGGGGCGAATTGCCTTCAACGTCACGGCGCGCACAGCGCGCAGCGGGTTCAGCCCGAGCGCCACCGCGCCCTCGCGCCAGGACGGCGGCACCGAGGCGAGCGCCTCGCAGATCAGCGCGATCATGATCGGCGTGATCATCACCGTGAGAATCACCACGGTCACGCCGAGGCCCGCGCCCGTCAACTGCACCGTGCCCTGCAGCGACTCCTTGTCATGGACGCTGATGAGGTGGTTGCCGACGTACGGCACGAGCACGAGGATCCCGATCAGCCCGTAGATGACCGACGGCACCGACGCCAGCAGGCGCACCATCGGGATCACCACGCGGCTCACGCGCCTCGGTGCCAGCTCGACGATGAACACGGACGAGAGCACCGCGATGATGAGGCCGAGCACGACCGCCATCCCGGTGGTTAGCAGCGTGCCGGCGATCAGCGGCCACGCCCGCATGTGGAACACCGACGCCGGCGGGTTGGTCGTGGCGGCGGTCATGTTGTTGATCTCGGTTTCGAAGTCCCCCCCGCCGAGCACCCAGCTGAGCCCGTTGTGCTGGAACAGCGGCCACGCGCGCGTGAACACGAACACAGCCATCGCGACGACGCCCACGCCAATCAGCAGAGACACCGCGCCGAGCAGACGCTCGGCGCGGTGGTCTGGCCACGGCTGTTTAAGCCGCTCGATCATGGCTTTCCCTCATTGGACCAGGGCCAAACGCCCCAGCCAACAAGAAGCCACGGCTGTCTAAGCCGCTCGATCATGGCTTTCCCGCCTTGGACCGGGGCCAACGCCCCAGCCAATAAGAAGCCAGGGGGTTTTGAGGCGTTCGAGCATTGCTGCGCTGACCGCTACGCGATCGGCACCCACTGGCTGGCGATGATCTTCTTCGCCGCGCCCGAGTGGTCGATCCAGTTGATGAATGCCGCCGCGGCGCCCGTGGCGGGCCCTTTGGTGACCTCGAAGAACACGGCCACGCCGGCATACTGGCCGGAGGCGGCGGTGGTCTGGTTGCAGGCGACGCCGTTGTACTGCACGGAGTTGAGCCCGCCTTTGTTGGCCTGGTAGTTCGACAGGAACCCGATGCCGGAAGGCGAGCTTTCGACTTCCTGGCGCATCAGACCCTCGGTGGACTCTTCGGTGGCGCTCGAGACGACGCTTTTGCCTTCCAGCAGCAGCGACTTGAAGCTGGTCAGCACGCCGGCGACGGCGGTGCGCGTGAACACGGTGATCGGGCCGGTGGCGGTGGCGCCGGGCACTTCACTCCAGTTCTTGGTTTTGCCGGTGAAGATCGACGTGACCTGTTTCTGCGTGAGGTTGCTTAGCGTGTTGGACTTGTTGGTGACCACGCAGATCGCGTACTTGGCGATCGGGTAGAACGTCAGCCCGGCGTCGCTTCCGTTCGGTTCCTGCGCGACGTCGGCGATCGTGTCGCTGCCGTTTTTGACGTTGCTGAGGCCGACGGTGGTGCCGCCCTGCGTGATCTTGAACCTGATCTTTTTGGGGTGCAGCTTCACGTACTTTCCCGCGAGCAGCGACACCAGCGGGTACGAGGACGTGGCGCCGCTGATGGTGATCAGCGCAGTGGCGTTGGCGGCTGCAGGCGCCGCGACCCCGACCACGCCAGCCACCGTGAGGGCGACGGAGAGACGGCGGATTCGATGCATTGCAGTGAGACTCCGTTTCGAGTTCGGTTGACAGGAAGTCGATGACTTGCGAGGGCGGAACATACCAGATCCCGACAGACTTGATCGACATTAGCTATTTTATGGCAATGGTCTGGAAAGTAGGAAACCGGGGGGTGGCCGTGATGGCGGCGGCGATGCTGGCGATCGGCGTGGCGGTGGGCGCCGCGATCGGCCCCGCGCCGGCCCCCTCGCAGGCCGACCCCACGCTGCCGCTGCTGCTCACATCGCTGGCCAGAGGCGCGGCGGCGCGGGCGGCACAGGCTAGGGCCGCAGCAGCACAGTCGGCCACCGCCGCCGCCGAAGCGACGCCCGCCCGTAAACGCCACCGGCGCAAGCGCAAACACGCGAAACCGGAAGAAGCCGCGACCGCGACGAGCAGCGCGCCGGCGTCGGAATCGGAAACGACGACGCCGACGTCGACCACGCCCACGAGCAAGCCCAAGACCAGCCCCCTCCCCCCCGTGACGCACGTGTGGCTGATCGAGCTCGCAGGCACGTCGTTCGCGAGCGCCACCGCACAGCCGACCGCCGCCCCCTACATCGACACCCAGGCGATCCCCGCGGGCACGCTGCTCAGCGGCTGGTCGGCGCTCGACGGCGGAGCGTTTGCAAGCGAGGCGGCGCTCGTGGCGGGCAGCTCGCCGCAGCTGCTGGACACGATCGTGCAGCCGCCGTGCCCGGAAGGAACGGCGGGCGCTTCGTGCACGACTGAAGCCGGCGCGCTGACGGCGGCGGACGAATTCCTGAAGGCGACCGTGCCCACGATCACCTCGACGGCGGCGTTCCGAGAAAGCGGCGCGATCGTGGTGACGTTCGCGTCGGTCGCGTCGGCGACCGCGACGGGCCTGCCTGCGGGCGCGAGCACCGCAACGCTGACCTCGCAGCCGCCGGCGGGCGTGCTGCTGATCTCGCCGTTCGCCGCGGTGGGGGCGCACTCGTCGACGACGTTCAACCCGACTTCACCGAAGCAGAGCCTGGAAAAGCTGCTGCGGCGATGACACACCCACCATCAACCAACGAACGGAGACCCCCGTTGCACCTCACCGAACCAGCACACCGCAAAGCGACATGGTGGCTCGCCGCGATCGTGGGCTTTGTGGCCCTGCTGCTCGCGATCCCGGCCGTGGGCCATGCAGAAGAACCCAACGCCAACAACTACAACTGCATCGGCAGCACCGCCGCGGGCGAAGCGGAAGCGGGCAACGAAGAACAGCAGGTGCAGTACTCGTTCTACTGCAACGGCCCGATCACCGGCTACCAGCTGCAGTCGCAGATCCCCGTGACGGGGGTGCAGGGCCAGCCGTCGTTGAAGTCCAACGCGACCAGCAAATCGCTGCCTGACTCGTTCTCGTGCTCCGGCGAATTCCCGGGCTTCGCAGCCAACTGCGTGGGCCTCGCCAAGCAGGGCTACGAGACGATCACGGGACAGCTCTCGATCGGCACGAAGCTCTGCGCGGAGCCGCGCGTGGATCCGCTGCTGACCGTCACGTACGCGTATCTGGAAAAAGGCGTCGTCACGCAGGCGATCTCCGGCCCGTTCGACCTCGGTCGCCCGGCGGGCTGCCGACCGGACGCGTGGTCGGGCTACAGCCGGTTCAACCCCAAGCCGGCGGTCGTGAGCCACAAGAAGTCCGGCAAACACGGCAAAAAGGGCAAGAAAGGCAAGAAGGCCGCACACACGCGGTAGCCCGTCTGGCTCAGAGGTCGAGAAGGAAGCGAAGCGCGCGGGCGACGTGGAACATGGCCTCGTCGCCCGCCGCTCCGAGCCGGCCGATCAGGCGCTGCTCGGACACGGACTTCACGTCCTCGCACTTTGCGTAGCTGACCTCATCGAGCCCTGAGGATCCGCGGTCGATCTCGACATGGGACGGCAGACCGCGATAGACGGTCGTGACCGGAACCACGACTACGACGCCGGCACCACTGTCGTTGAGCAGGTCGGCCGAGACGACGACCGCTGGGCGTCTGCCCGACTGCTCGCGCCCGACGGGATCACCGAAGTCGACGAGCCACACCTCGCCGCGGCGAGGACTCACGACGAGCGATCGCGCAACGCGCCGGCCTCGACCGCGCGCTCGTCCTCGATCTGACTCCAGGCGCCGGGGTCGGCGCGCAGAGCCTCGTAGCGGGAGGAGATCTGATCAAAGAACACGCGCCGCTCGAGCGCGTCGGCGGCCTCGTCGACCAACTGGCCCATGGGGCGGCCGGTGGCCTGCGCGAGCTTGGCGAAGCGATCGTGCGTGGGCTGACTGACCCTTATGGTTGTACTCATACGGCAAGTCTACTAAATGGGCGCCTAATCCGTATACAATGACAGCCCCAACGGGGACATAGCCCTACAGCAGGCTGTTCGTCATCCGTTCCACCTCGGCGATCGAGGTGAGGCCCTCGCGGACCTTCTGCAGGCCGTCGTCGCGCAGGCGCAGCATGCCTTCCTGGAGGGCGACGGCGACCATGTCGTCGACGGACGCGCGCTCGAGGATCAGCGCGCGGATCGGCTCGGATACGCCCATCACCTCGTACAGCGCGACGCGGCCGCGGTAGCCGGAGCCGGCGCAGCGCGAGCAGCCGACGGGCTCATACGGCTGGACGCCGGCGAGGCCGTGCTCGGCGAGCACCGTCTCGGACACGCTCTGCGGACGCTTGCAGTGTTTGCACAGCATCCGCACGAGGCGCTGCGCGACGATGCAGTCGACGGCGGAGGACACGAGGAACGGCTCGATGCCCATGTCGATCAGGCGGCCGAGCGCGCTGGGCGCGTCGCGCGTGTGCAGCGTGGAGAGCACCAGGTGGCCGGTGAGCGCGGCCTCGACGGCGATGTGCGCGGTCTCGCGGTCGCGGATCTCTCCCACCATGATCACGTCGGGGTCCGCGCGCAGCATCGAGCGCAGGCCCACGTCGAACGTGACGCCCGCCTTCGGCGCGATCTGCATCTGCTTGATGCCCGCGATGCGCTTCTCCACGGGGTCCTCGATCGTGAGGATGCTGCGCTCGCCGTCGTTGAGCGCGTGCAGCGCCGCGTACAGCGTCGTCGACTTGCCCGAGCCCGTGGGCCCCGTGACGAGCACGGCGCCGTTGGGCCGGTGGATCGCGCGCGAGAAGCGCTCCAGCTCCGCGCCCTGCATGCCCAGCGACTCCAGGCCGTCGACCTTGACGCCCGCGCCCTGGTCGAGGATGCGCATGACCACGCCCTCGCCGTTGACCAGCGGCAGCGTCACCACGCGGATGTCCACGCGCCGCCCGTCGACCGTCAGCGCGAAGCGCCCGTCCTGCGGCATGCGCCGCTCGGAGATGTCCAGGTCGGCCATGATCTTGATGCGCGACACCACGCCCATCGCCATGCGGCGCTTGACCGTCGCAGCCGGCGCGAGCACGCCGTCGACGCGGAACAGCACGCGCGTGTCGCCCTCCTCGGGGTTCACGTGGATGTCCGATGCGCCCTGCTGCACGGCCTCCGCGACGATCGAGTGCACCAGCTTGATCACCGGCGCGTCGCTGTCCGCCTCGTCGACCGACAGCTGTTCGCCCTCGTCTTCCGCCGCCTCGTCGACGATGTCCTCGATCGACTCGTCCATGCGCGCCAGGCGCGCCAGCAGCAGGTTGAGGTCCTCCACCGACGCCGCCGCCGGCTTGATGCGGCGGCCGGTCATCATGCCGACGTCGTCGATCGTCAGCACGTTGGTGGGGTTGGCCATCGCGAGCAGCAGCGCGCCGTCGTCGGTGAAGCCCACCGGCACCGCCTGGTAGCGCTTGGCCGCCTGCACGCCCACGAGGTTGACCGCGCCCATGTCCAGGTCGAACGCCGTCAGGTCGACGAAGTCCAGGCCGAAGCGCTCCGCCACCACGCGCGCGAGCTGATCGTGGCGCAGGATGCCGCGCTCGACCAGCACCACGCCCGTCGGCCGGCCCTGCGCGCGCGCCGCCGCCACGCCCTCTTCGACCGTGTCCGCGTCCGACAGGCCGAGGTCGACCACGACCTCGCCGATCATGCGCTGCGAGCGGCCGGGATGGCGGGGCGGATACAGCCCCTTCTGCGTCTGCTCGGCCTCAGCCGGTGCGACAACGGTTGGCGTGGCGAGATCGCCCATCACAGTCTTGTATCGGCACCGCGCCTACCCCCCTTGACCGTGCTCCAGCGCACCCTTGACTTGAGCGTCGAGCGCGTTCAGCCGATACAGAGCCAGCGCCTCCGGCGAGGCGAAGCGCTGCCCGGAGGCGCCGTCGGGACCGTGGTGCAGCATCACGCAGTGCTCCAGCGCCAGCCGCCGCTCGCCGCCGAGCGTCGCCGGCATGTGCTCGCCGAGCACGCGCAGTCCCAGCTCGATGTGCCCCAGCATCGCGCCCTCGCGGCTGCGCTGGATCTCCGCGCCGTAGGCGAACTCGCGCGTCTTGCCGATGTCGTGCACGATCGCCGCGGCGAGCAGCAGGTCGCGGTCCAGGCGCGGGTGCAGCGTGCACAGCTCCAGCGTCATCGTCGCCACCGCCACCGTGTGCTCCAGCAGGCCGCCCAGATACGCGTGGTGGCCGCCCGGCGCGCGCGTGGGGCTGGCGCCAGCGGCGCTGGCAAACGCGCCCGGCAGCGAGCACGGCGCGCGCCGCAGCTCCTCGCGCACGCGCGCGTCGTTCAGCAGCGCGCCGAGCAGCGCCTTCAACGCGGGGTCGTACACCTCGCGAACCAGATGTTCTAGAAATCCTTCCAACTCGTCGCGGTCGCGGTACGCGGTCGGCAGGAAGCGCGCCGGGTCCGCATCGTCTCCCTGCGCGCGCTCGACGTCGCTCAGCTCTATCTGCAGCTCCTCGCGGAAGCGCTGCACGCACCCGCGCGCGCGCACGAGCTGGCCGCGCTCGAAGCGTCCCGCGAGCACGTCCGCCTCGCGGAACGCGCGCGCGAGGATCGCGCCGGTGCTGTCGCGCAGCTCCAGCGTCAGGTACGGGGTGCCCGCGCGCGAGATCTGGCGCTCCTTGCGCGTGCACGCGAACACCGCGTCGACGTGGTCGTCGACGCGCAGCGTGGCGACGGTCTGCGCCTGTTCGGCGGACGGATCGGCGGGCGCGTGCGCGGCGGCGGGCATGGGCTCATGATGTACGGTGGTTCGGATGCAGCCCCTGATTTGGGACCGGCGTCCGGACGGGCTGAGGGCCCCGGCGATGGTGTGCGCGTTCCAGGGCTGGAACGACGCCGGCGACGCGGCCTCCAGCGCCGTGTCGTTCCTCGCCTCCGCGCTCGACGCAAAGCGCTTCGCGCGCATCGACCCGGAGGAGTTCTACGACTTCCAGGCCAACCGGCCGTGCATCCGCTTCGCCGACGGCGAGGAGCCCGAGGGCGGCCGGCGCGAGATCGAGTGGCCGACCGTCGAGATCTTCGAGGCCGGCGCGCCGCGCGCGCCGCGCGACCTCGTGCTGGTGCAGGGCGTCGAGCCGTCGATGCGCTGGCGCGCGTTCACCGCGCACATCGTGGACCTCGCGGAGGCGTTGGGGGTGCAGCTGGTGGTCTCACTGGGGGCGCTGCTCGGCGACGTGCCGCACACGCGGCCGGTGGCGCTCAGCGGCCACGCGTCCGACGCCGCGCTGCTGGAGCGCCTCGGGATCCAGGCGTCCAGCTACGAGGGGCCGACCGGGATCGTGGGGGTGCTGCACACCGCGTGCGCGCAGGCGGGGCTGCCGTCGGCGAGCCTGTGGGCGTCGGTGCCGCACTACGTGGCGGCGGCCTCCAACCCGAAGGCGGCGCTCGCGCTGCTGCGGCGGGTCGAAGTGCTCGTGGGGGTGTCCGTTGACGTGTCCGAGCTCGAGGCCTCGGCGGCGGACTACGAACGGCAGGTCGGGATCGCGGTGCGCAGTGACCCGGACATCCAGGCGTTCGTCGAACGGCTCGAGCAGGCGGCCGACAGCGAGGAGCAGGACACGCCCGAGGAGCTGCCCTCGGGCGACATACTTGCGAGTGAATTCCAGCGGTTTCTCCGGCAGCGGGGGCGCGAGGGGAAGTAGCTCCTCGCTTGGTGAGAAACACTATTGCGAAGTAGATCTCGCCGCTGGTTACGTCAAACGCCGTCTCGGCGCGCACCGGCGTCTGACCCCTCACAGGCGAGTCGCCGCGCAGTAGAGTGCGACCGATGTCGGCCGCGCGAGCACCCACGCACCGGCGCGATGCGTTGAGCGGTGCGCCACGCGGCCGCTTATTCGCGACCGCCGTCGCCACTGCCGCGCTCGCCCTCTCAGCGACAACGGCCTGCGGACGCGAGGCATCTCCCCCGCACACCGTCGCGACGACCGCTGGAGGCGTGCCAACAGTACCCGCTCACATCGCACCGGCGGCGGCACGCCGCATCGGCAACCTCCTCGCCGGCATTCCCCAATCGGGCAACTACCTTGGCAGCCCGACAGCACCGGTCACGCTGCAGTACTTCGCCGATGTCCTCTGCCCCTCCTCACGGGAAATCACGACAGGGCCGCTCGCGTCGATCATCCGCAATTGGGTACGCACGGGCAAGCTGAGGATCGAGTTCCGCTCCAACGAGGAAGGCTCGGAACCGGCCGAAGCCATCGCCATCCAGCAGGTCGCGGCGCTTGCTGCGGCCAAGCAGGGCAAGCTCTGGTTCTACCTCGAGTATGCGTATCAGATACTCAATGAAATGGGCTCGAACTTCCGCGATACCTGCTACCCCCCAACCGAATACTTCCCCCAGACCGTCGCGCAGCGCATCCCCGGCCTGGACTTCGCTCGTTGGAGTCGGGATCGACACAGCGCGCAACTCGGGCACGAGGTCGCAGCCGACGATCAGGCAATCGCCCACATCCAGGTCAAAGGTCCGGCTCATCCGACTCCCCGTTACCCGAATCCCGCGTATCTCATCGGGTTCACGGAGACTCACGCCGCGATGCCGCTAGCCAAGTTTCGGAGCGTCGCCCCTGCCTACGATGCGGTCGCCCAAGCGCTGATCTCGGCTAAGGTGGTAGCTGGCTGAGCTCGCGGCGGTTCATTTGCTAGTTCAGCACCCCCTGCCGGCCTTTGCACGTGCCATCAAACGCCGCCGCCCACGGCACAGAATCGCAGCTGCGGCCCTGTGCCGTGGGAACTCCTTACGCTAGTCGGTGATCATCGACAAGCCTTATTCTTCGCTGACTTCGAGTGAGACTGCGGCGCCGTTTAGGGACGCGGATAGTAAGTTTTCGCCGAAGATTAATCCGTTTAACCCGCCGACGGAGCATTTGATCCATTCGGTTTCTGATAATGGGAGTAACGGGAAGATCAGGCTGACTAATAACGTCCCGTTGGCTTCGGTTTCGGATAAGTTGATCAGTTCTACTAACGGTGTTTCCCCTTCTCCTTTTTCATGCGCGATGCATTTGTCTGTCACTGGGATGCCGAGCGTTTCACAGACGCTCGTGTAGCCGGGTTCGGATGAGATTAAGTCGTAGGCTACGCCGCCTTCTAAGACGATTTCCGTTTTCCACGGGAGCCCGAGGAATTTGATTTCGTTGATTTTTCCGCATTTGTTCGCGACTTCTTCGCCTTTTAAGTTTTCGGCTTTGGCGGCTGGTTTGCAGGCGTTGCCTTTTTCTAAGAATTCTACCACTGTGGTTTCGTCGGTGGCACCTGGTCCGACTGTGCCGTAGGTGAAGACGCTTCCTGGGGGGCATTCGAGTCTTGAGGGTACGCCCATGTCCTCGATGAAGAGCGGTTCTAAGTTTTCTGAGACGACTGTGCAGGGTGTGCCTTTAACGACTAATTCGTTGCCGCATAACCAGACGCTGGGCGCTTCGGCTGATGCCGTGACCGCGACTGTCGCGGCGGCTAGTATTGCGAGTGTGGTGGCCAGCGCGATGGTGCTGCCCATGTCGCGTGTTCGTTTCATGGCCGTGTTCCTTTCTTCCCGTCGCGGCCCCTCTTTCGGGGCGGTGGTGCGCGGGGGTTTGAGCCTGGAGCGTACCCGGCCGCGTGGGGCGCGGTCTCGGGTAGCGTCCCCTTGTAGTGTCGTGCGTGATCCTGCATGCTGGGATCTTGCGGGAGTTTAGGCTCTGGGGTGCTGGCCGTCAACCTATTGTTTCCGAGTTCCGGTGTTGCGAATTTCGGGGTGGGTGTGGCTAGTAGTGCTTTGGTAGCTTGTCGCTCTTGTTGTGGTGGCTGGTGAAGGGGTAGCTCGTCGAGGTCGATCGTTTGCTGGCATGTGGTGCATCGGCCGGTCCAGCACCTGAAGATTGGCTGGAGCTGGAGGACTGCCTGGGGGAGGCTCAGGCCGGCCGCGGGTGATTTGGGTGCTGCCGCTCCAGGGTCAGGAACCCGTGGGCGGCGGTGACGAGCGCGGTGTGGTGA
>Ga0210396_10001532_pt1 | contig 24839 bp, 26 predicted proteins | sample IncBWH17OmetaG_FD_155466 | JGI IMG/M metagenome (GOLD analysis project Ga0210396, IMG submission 155466) | Forest soil microbial communities from Barre Woods Harvard Forest LTER site, Petersham, Massachusetts, United States - Inc-BW-H-17-O ... | reverse complement strand
ACATGCTCAAGCTGGCAGCGAAAGGGCCGCAGCCCTACGACGAGCTTCCGCCCGAGCCGAGTTCACAAAGTGGACGTCCGACGCGTCCTCTATCCGCGGTCCCCGACCGCATCGATCCGGCGATTGAGTTGCCGGCCGGCAGCAGGAGATAACGGCGATGGGCATCGATCTTCCCGTCATCTGGGCCGTGATCATCGGATTCGGATTGATGATGTATGTGGTGATGGATGGTTTCGATCTCGGAATCGGCATCCTCTTTCCGTTCATCCGCGACCGGGGCGACCGCGACACCATGGTGAACACGGTTGCGCCGGTCTGGGATGGCAACGAGACATGGCTGGTGCTGGGAGGAGCCACGCTGATGGGAGTCTTCCCGCTCGCTTATTCCGTGCTGCTGAGCGCGCTCTACATCCCAATCTTCTTCATGCTGGCAGGACTGATCTGGCGCGGCGTCGCTTTCGAATTCCGCTTCAAGGCGGACGAGGCGCACAGGCCGTTCTGGGACAAGGCCTTCGCCTGGGGCTCCTACATCGCGACGTTCTCGCAGGGCGTCGCGGTGGGCGCCTTCATCAACGGCTTCAAGGTGACTGGGGCCTCCTACCAAGGCGGCAGTCTTGACTGGCTGAGTCCATTCAGTCTCTTTACAGGCGTCGGTCTCATCGTGGCCTATGCCCTGCTCGGCTGCACCTGGCTCATCATGAAAACCGAAGGCGAACTGCAGCACCGAGTCAAAGCGCTGGCGCTTCCGGTGACGCTCGTCCTGGTCGCGGCGATCGTCATCGTGAGCGTGTGGACCCCGCTCACGCATCCGAACATCGCGACACGGTGGTTTTCATTTCCCAACATAATCATCTTCTCGCCGGTGCCCGTGCTTGTCGTCGCGACGACTTGGGTCATGATGCGTGTGCTTCGGAACGAGACGCACGCATCGCCGTTCCTGCTCGCGCTCCTGCTGCTGTTCCTGGGCTATACTGGTTTGGCGATCAGCCTGTGGCCGAACATCATTCCACCAGCCATATCGATCAGGGAAGCCGCCGGGCCGCCGGAAAGCATGGGCTTCGCGCTGGTCGGTGCGCTGTTCGTCATCCCCTTCATCCTCGCCTACACCGCAATGTCCTATTACGTATTCCGCGGAAAGGTCAGAGCCGGCGAGGGGTACCACTGATGGCTACGCATCTTGCGCAGCCGCCGCTGCTTCGCCGCATTGGCTGGCTTGTTCTCATCTGGGCGACGAGCGTTCTGGCGCTCGGCATTGTTGCAGGCCTGTTGAGAATACTGATGGCTCTCGCAGGCCTGACCGTGTGATGCCCCCGGCCCAAGCTCCCATCCGAGGGTGCTTGTCGAGGACACTACAGGGCTCGACGCAGGAATTTCGTTTCGACGATGCAACCGGCATCGTCATCGGCCAGACCCGCGGGATCGAAGGCACGACTTCCATCACATTTCGAGCTCGGAGAAGAAGCGGACATGGTTTTCGGTACACACAGGGAGTAGCCACTTGCGCCCAAACCGGCTCTCCGAGGGATAAGTGATCGCCTTAACGTTTCTCAACCGTCGGATACACCAGCGACTGGTCCTCCGTTTCCTGCATGGGGAGCTTGTTTACACCCGCCATTGTATGCAGTTCCAGCAAGGACGGCATGGCGGCGGTCGCAGCCGCCAGCTCGATCGAGGCGGGTCGAGACCGCAGCACGAACGCAACCCCAATTAGAGCAACGAATACGATTGCAGGAATCATCATGCGCTTCATGATAATCTTCCGCCTTCGAGCCTTAAAATTTGTGGATGGACCTCCGGGAAGGTTCAAAATTTCAGCGCCGTAAGCAAAGGTCACCATCACTGACCCAAAAGCCGCAGTTCCAAAGCATACTCTCTGACCTTGCAAACATGCAGCGCTAGTTTCGCGTGCCGGGTTCGGCGAACGCAACCGAAACAGGCTCCTGCACGAAATTGATCAGAATAGCGGCGGCTCCGCCAGCAATAACACCGGCGACAACGCATGCGAGGATGAACGCGCGCATCGTGCTTTCTCCTGAAAAGGCCAATCGGATAGATATTCAAGACGACAGGGCAAATGCCTCCGTTTCAATGTCCACGAAGGTTCGCCCCAGCAACCCCACGCGAGCGTAAAAGTCGACCGATTCCGCCTTCTCCAGATCGACAAAAAAGCGCCTGATCCAGGGAGCGAGATGTTTTTCAAAGAACTCACGATCTGCGCCGGTCGGACTGGCAATATCTCCGCCGATGAGTCCGGCCATGATTTCGCAAAGAATCGCGGCGTGATCCTCGGGCTCCGAATTTCCTGCCCCGCTCTCGATGCCGAGCTGCTGAAGGGTTTCGCGTAACCGACGAAGCGGGCGGCCGTAGAGCGACCCCGTCAAATAGTGCGATGCGTACGGCAGCAGCAGGCCGTTTCCGAGCCCGGCAAATAAGTCGAAATACTCCCGGGCCGCGCCTTCCTCATTCGCCCTGCTCGCGGCCTCCCCGAGCGCCGTATGCGCGGTTCCAAGCGGGCTTGCGTCGCCACGCAGCAAAGCCAGGCGCCCGATCATTTGGATATCGGGGCTGCGAGAAAGCAAGACAGACAGCAGCGCATATTCCTGCGCACGGGCGTGATCAATCTCATCGACAACGCGCTTGGAAGGAATGTGAGATGTCGAATCCTGCATCTGCTCCATAATCAATCCGTGACCTGTACATAGGCTGGAACGGCTCGGAGCCGCCCAGATCGATCTTAGCGCGGTAAAGCGCTGCCGTGTGAACGGTAGCTTTGTGAAGAATCATCTTCTTCGGCGACCCGATCGTTCCGGGTTGCCGTACTTTCAGTGCCGTCGTCCGGCAAATTGCCAATCTCGTCCGCCGCCGACAACCTCTCAGACGTTCGCTGTAAGCTCTGGTCAGGGTTAGAGAGCTCGCGATTAGCCGCGGCCGGCAGCGCATTTTCCACAGCAGCCGGAATTTCCGGAACCATACCGGCGAGTTTGTCCTGGCCGCCCGGCGCCCGCGCCAGAAGAGTCGGCACGTTATCCGTCTCTCGCATCGGACCGAAGCCGGGCATCGCAGTCGGGTCGTTGAAATCCCATTGATTTTCCGCGATTCCGATAAAGTCGCGGATGGCCGGATCGCTCGCCCAGGCCTGGCGCAGCGCGGCGCGCGTCAATGCCGCAGGCACGCGACTTTGCAAAAACCCGCGGATATCGGTGTCGACGGTAATTGTCTCGATCGATGGCAGGCTCGCCGGATCAAAAGGTTGATCGACCACCTCGTCCTCATGGTGCGCGGGTGGCGTTTCCGCGCCCGCCGATGCGGCCGAGTCGGGCTGTATCCCAGCGGATTCCGTTTTAGGCTCGATATCGGAAGCGCGCTTCCGTCGCGCCCAGCGTGAGACGAAGTTTTCGGGCGAGGTCATTATCGCCTTTCCTTTTCGTCGTCGCGTCGAGCCAGCGTGGGTTCCGCCGGCTGGCGTCGGCGCTTGACGAAGGGCCGCTCGACGTGATGTTCGGCGATGAATTGAACGATGGCTTCTCCGATTTCGGACGGCATTGGCACCGCTTCGACCAGACAGCTGCCGGCATCTGTGAACGCCTCGCCTTCAGCAGGATCGGCCGTCACGGCGAGAATCTCATACGGCTGTCCGCAAGCCGTAGAGTGCAAGGCCACCCATAGTGCAGGCGCGCCCGATACAAGGTTGTCGCGGTAGTTTGTCGTCTCGGTCCGGTGCAATTCGATCACAGCCTGCCCCGCATAGAACAAGGTCGTTTCAGATTCCGTACCGAGCGGCGTCCAGGGCGCGGCCGACGGACTTCCGACAAACACCGAGACCGGCCGCCACAAAAAATCAACCCACGTGCTCCTCGCCTTGCGGCGCTCGACCACGACGCCAACTGTAATGCGTGCGAGAGCTGTCGATCTCAATTGACTGCCTCCGCTTGGCGGATGGGCAGGCCGGTCACGAGATTTTGCGGCTTTAACCGCAACATGTCGTCGGCGGTCACGGCCGCCAGCAGATAGATCGGCTCACCCCTGACTTTCTCGATCATATCCGCTGGATCCAGGAAAGTCAGCCGGAACAGGCCAACCAGTTTCGCCCGCGTTGCGTCGTTGAGATCGTTGCCGTTCCAGATGGAGTCACCGATACGCGTGCCCTCGGAATCGAGGCCGACATACCAGGACCATTCTGTGTTATGTAATTCCGGCAACGGTTCCACCGCGACGTCGATCGCGAGCAAGTGTGATATCCAGCAGGCGACGACGTCGCCGAGGGCGGCCAACCCACGCTGGCCGGCCGTCATGTCGAGCGCCATGTCGAACCGGTCGCTACGTTCCCAATAGCTGCTTGCGGTTACATCGCTAAGCATGTCGATTTCGGTTGCCGACGGTAACCCCAAAAGCGCCTCCAGCGGCGATCGGGTCGGCCGACCGAGCAAGGACTCCGTCTCTTCATCGACCGCGACGATCGAAGCCTCCCCCATCGACAGTTTCTGCGGACGGAAGAACATCTCCGCCGCGCGCAGGATGAACGCATCATTACAATTATCCAGCGCGTTTCGCAGGATCGCCTGGGTCAGATGACCGATAAAGGCGTTTGGGAGCTTGATGTTGCGCCTGACAATCCCGAGGTAGGCTGCTTCCAGCGTACGATGCTTCACGAGATGATCGCGCCAGCCAATTAGCACCTGCCAGTTCTCGCGCGCGTCAGCGTCGGCGATCGCCGCAATTTGCGAGGCCCTGACCGATTGCCGCGGATCGTTCAACAATGCATCGTGCAATTGCCGTTCCGCGAAACAGGCTTCCAGCGGCGGCACAATCTCGGGGCGCGCCAGGTAGGCTTTCAGGAACTCGTCGGTGACCAGCAAATTGCCCGCCGCGTCGCGATCAAGCAAATGATGACCGCAGGCCAGCCAGAAGTCGCGCGACGCACTCACCGAAGCGCTCCCTTCTCCAGCTTGGAGAGATCGAGCTGCTCGCTCGGAACGTCGTCTTCGCCGACCACTTCCAGAAACTCGAAAGCGCGCGTGTGCCCGGCGGCTTCGCGTGGACGCAGCGTGCGAAATGCCTCGCGGATGGTTCCGTTTTCGTGGCTTCGGGTTACAGCGACGAGGACGCCCGGCGCGTAGTCGCAGAGCGACACCACAAAATCGATCTCCTCTTCCGCGGCCATGCGGGCCGTGGCAAGGTCAGGCGCTCCGAAACGCTTCACCAGTTGCGCCGCGAGCAACTCGACAACGGAACAACGATCTTTTTCGCTTGTTTCGACGATCTGCGCCAGCGTCGAACGGCCAAGCGAATCCAACCCCAAAAAGCCGGCACGGAATGCGGTACGCGCTTTGCCTTTCAATTTTTCCAGGTCACCGTGAGCAAATGCGAAGGCACCTGACACCGCCCATTCGCCGGGCTCTGCCGCTGTTTCAAAAACAAACATATCCGACGCGTCGAGCCTGATGGTCCGCAGCAGCTTCACAGGTTCGGTCCTCCTGCGATCGGATAAAGCCCATGAGCGGCTGACGCCAATGCGATTGTGGCCCGCACAAATCTGGCTGCCGCGGGACAGAGGTCCATCGGATAGTCCAGCATCACACTTCTCAACGCAATAAATATATACTTTTTCGGAAGCTTAGGCCAGCTTGGGGCGCGGCTGGACAACGAGTTTTGGCCGCAAGTGGTTGTGAGAACGATGGCTGATTTCACCGAACGTCTCCTGATCTGTTCGTGTGACGACACGATGCCACTCGACCCCGGCGCGGTCCGCCGCGGTTGTCGTGGGGAGTTGACGACCGCGACCCAGCTTTGCCGAGCCGAACTCGATCGCTTTCGTGCGATTGCCGCGGGAGACAAACCGCTCACGGTTGGGTGCACGCAGGAGGCTCATTTGTTCTCCGAGGTGGCGAGGGAGATTGGACGAGCAAGCCCGGTCAAATTCGCCAATATCCGCGAGTCCGCAGGATGGTCCAGTGAGGCTGCGCGAGCCGGGCCGAAAATGGCAGCGCTGCTCGCGGTCGCGGCCGAGTCCATGCCGCCTGTGCCTTACGTCACACTGGAAAGCGACGGCGTCATTCTCATCTGTGGGCGCGACGAGACCGCCATTGAAGCGGGCAATCTGCTCAAGGACCATCTCGACGTCACCGTGCTGATTGAGCCACCGGCGACCATCGCACCGCTGCGAACGAGCGTTTTTCCGGTAGCAAAAGGAAGGGTGAGAAATGCCAAGGGCCATCTCGGCGCGTTCGAGGTCGCGGTCGACGATTTCGCGCGATCAATGCCGTCCTCGCGCGGCGCATTGGCGTTCGGGCCATCGCGCAGCGACGCAAAATCGAACTGCGATATCATTCTTGATTTAACCGGCGGCACGGCATTTTTCCCCGCAGCAGACTTGCGCGACGGCTATCTGCGCGCTGATCCCAACGATCCCGCCGCCATGCTGCGGGCGGTTCTGCGGGCGCGCGACCTCATCGGCAGCTTCGAGAAGCCGCGTTACGTCGCCTACGATGCCAGTTTGTGCGCCCATTCACGTTCGCGAATCGTCGGCTGCACGCGCTGCCTCGACCTTTGTCCTACCGCCGCCATTACGCCTTCCGGCGACCATGTGACAATCGACGCAAATATCTGTGCGGGTTGCGGGCAGTGCGCGGCTGCCTGTCCGACAGGTGCGGCCTCCTATGCGCTGCCTTCGGAAGATGCGCTGATGCGGAAGCTGCGCGCGATGTTGATTACCTATCGCGAAGCCGGCGGGGAACAGCCGATCGTGCTGCTGCACGATGATCCCCACGGCGCGCCGCTGATCGATGCGCTGGCACGGTTTGGCGACGGACTGCCGGCGCATGTTCTGCCGTTCGCGGTCAACGAGATGACACAGATCGGGTTGGAAAGCGTCGCTGCCGCCTTTGCCTACGGCGCATCAGCGATGCGTTTCCTGCTACGGGCACGGCCGCTTCATGACGTTTCAGGCTTGCGGCGGACGATAGCATTGGCCGACCCGATCCTTACTGTGCTTGGCTTCGGCACCGGACGGATTGATACCATCGAAACCGACGATCCGGATCTTCTACTGGAGGCACTCCGCGCGATCCCGTCGATGCCTCCAACGCCGCGTCCAGCAAGCTTCAGGCCCCAAGGGGGGAAAAGAAGCGTATTGCGCTTTGCGGTGAGCGAGCTGCATCGCGCGGCACCGAATCCGATCGGCGTCATTGCCCTCCCTGAGGGCGCCCCGTTCGGAGCCGTCGAAATCGATGTAGAAGGCTGTACGCTTTGTTTATCCTGTGTGTCGGCATGCCCAACCGGCGCATTGCGCGACGACCCCGAACGTCCGATGCTGCGTTTTGTCGAGGATGCCTGTGTGCAATGCGGCCTGTGTCAGGCCATCTGCCCCGAGAACGTCGTAACACTCAAACCTCAGATCGATTTCGGCGCCGCAAGGGCACCTGCCCGCATTCTCAAGCAAGAGGAACCGTTCTGCTGCATCCGCTGCAGCAAGCCGTTCGCTGTAAAGAGCACGATTGACCGCGTGGTGGCGAAGCTTGAGGGCAAGCACTGGATGTATACGGGATCCCGACGGATCGACGTCATCAAGATGTGCGATGATTGTCGGGTAGCCGCCGCTGCAGAGGAAAGCTTCGATCCCTACGGCGCGCCAAACCAGACTGTCCGAACCACAGACGACTACCTTCGCGAGCGGGACGCGCAGGCGCGCGCCGATCAGGACAAGGGCTGAATCTCCTGTTGCCTATTCCGCGGGCGTCGCCGAAGGCCGCGCCTGCCGTTCTTCGCCCGCGAGCTGGCGGGCAAGCCACTGGTCGTGATGCTCTTTTGCCCAGTTGAGATCGACCTCGCCGCTGCCCATGGCTTCGAACGCACCTTCCATCCCGAGCGTGCCGATGTAGATATGGGCCAGTATCAGGGCGACGAACAGAACGGCCACGACCGCATGCACGACCTGGGCGATCTGCATGCCGGCGATGTTCGTTCCATAGAAAGGAAACAGCAGCAGAAAGCCCGACACAGAGACCGCTATGCCAGCCAAAAGCGAAAGCCAGTAGACAGCCTTCTCACCGGGGTTGAAGCGACCGGCCGACGCATGTTTGTTCTTAATGAAGCCTCCGCCTTGCTTAAGCCACTCAAGATCGACTTTCTCTGGAATGTTGTCCTTAAAGAAGATCACGATAATTAGCAGAAGGCCCGCCACGAATGAGAAGCTGGTGAAGTTGTGTACATACTTCGCGGCCTGCGAAACATCCGAGAACGCGTCGGGACCAATCAATGGCAAGAGCACGATCTTCCCGAAAGTGATGTTGAGACCGGTCAGCCCGAGAATGACAAAGGACACGGCGGTCAGCCAGTGCGAGAACCGTTCAAAGGACTTGAAGCGGAGGATTTTTATCCCGGAGCGGCCGGCCGAAATCCGAATCCGTCCCATGATCAGATAGGCCAAACCGAGCATGGCAATCGTGCCCAGGATCACGACTGCACCGCCCCAATGCAACAATACCTCGTGGAAGTAGTCCCACGTTCGCCCGGCCGGCTGGATCAGCACGGCGGCTTTGGTATCGGGAATATCGATCCGCCCTTCGACGCGAGGAAATTGCTTTAGCAGGTTGCGCTCGCTGGTGACGCTTGCGCTTGGATCGGGTGCGCCATCGGGGCCGAGCTTCTGCGCCACCGCCGGCGCCGCCACCATCAACCCAAGCAGAAGCATGACGAAGGTGGCGAGGCGAATGCGTACAAGAAATGTCACCGTCATCCTCCTCTCATATTGCGATCTACCGCAGAGGCTGACCGCTCAGACCTCGATATTCTCGTGATAGGCCGTCATCCAGCCCCACGCTCCCGAGCCGTAGCCTCGTTTCAGCACCCGCTCCTTGTAGATCTGGGCGATGACATCGCCGTCGCCGGCAAGCAGCGATTTGGTCGAACACATCTCGGCACACATCGGCAGCTTGCCTTGGCCGAACCGGTCCGAACCGTATTTGGCGAATTCCGCGGCGCTGCCGGAAGGCTCGTCGCCGCCGCCACCGGCGCAGTAGGTGCACTTGTCCATCTTGCCGCGCGAGCCGAAATTGCCGACCTGCGGATATTGCGGCGCGCCGAACGGGCAAGCGTAGAAGCAATAGCCGCAGCCGATGCAGATATCCTTATCATGCAGCACGATGCCGTCGTCGGTCGGATAGATGCAGCTGACCGGGCAAACCGCGGCACAGGGCGGATCGGTACAATGCATGCAGGCCATCGATACCGAGCGTTCGCCAGGCTTGCCGTCATTGATGTTGACGACGCGGCGGCGATTGATACCCCAGGGCACCTCGTTCTCGTTCTTGCAGGCGGTGACGCAGGCGTTGCAGTCGATGCATCGGTCCGCGTCGCAAAGGAATTTCATGCGCGCCATTGTTCCGCCCTCTCACGCTGCCCTTATCTGACAAAGAGTGGCCTTTGGCTCCTGCATGCCGGTCGCAGGATCATAGCCGTACGTCGTGAGCGTGTTCACGCTCTCGCCGAGTACGATGGGGTCGAAGCCTTTCGGATATTTGGCGCGCAGATCGGCGCCTTCGTACCAGCCGGCGAAATGGAACGGCATCCAGGCAACGCCCTTGCCAACCCTCTCGGTCACGAGAGCCTTCACACGAGTCTTTGAACTACTCTCCGGTCCGGTCACCCAGACCGATCCGCCGTCCTTGATGCCCCGCGCGGCGGCATCCGCCGGATTGATCTCGACATACATATGCTGCTTCAACTCGGCGAGCCACTTGTTGGAGCGCGTTTCCTCGCCGCCGCCTTCAAATTCCACAAGCCTGCCGGAGGTCAGAATCAGCGGGAACTGTTTGGCGATGCCCTGGTCGACTGCGGTCTTTTGCACGGTGAAGCCGATGTTGGGTACGCGGAACTGCCTGGCGTCCGGCAAAGTCGGATAATCGGCGACGAGGTCCGGGCGTGGCGTAAAGATCGGTTCGCGATGGACAGGAATTGGATCGGGAAGATTCCAGGCAATCATACGCGCCTTGCCGTTGCCACAAGGCGAACAGCCGTGCTCGATCGCCACGCGCTGGATCCCCCCCGAAAGGTCGGTCGACCACGACACGGCATCGGGATTGGCGGAATTCACGCGCTGGATAATTTCCATTTCCTGCGCGGTGAGGTCCTTGTCCCAACCGAGCTTCTTGAGCACGGCCAGGGTGAACTCCGGATATCCGTCCTTGATTTCGGAACCGGCAGAATAGGAGCCCTCGGCGAGAAGGTTAACGTGTTCCTCCTTTTCGACCTCCTGCCCGTTTTCCATCACCTTACGCTTGACGATGCGTTCCACGCCGAACCGAGCCCGGAACGTGCCGCCGCCTTCCTTCACCGGCAGATTGGTGTTGTAAAGGATGGGCGTGCCGGGGTGCTTGAACTCCGGGGTTCCCCAGCATGGCCACGGCAGACCGTAATATTCTCCCCCGACTTCCGGATCATCCTTCGGCGCCCGCAAGGTGACCAGATCGAATTTGGCCTGGTTCTTCATGTGAGCCTTGAGCCGTTCGGGAGATTGTCCGCAATAGCCGGTGGACCATCCGCCGCGATTGATCTCGCGCAGAATATCCTCCGCCGATACTGCGTTCTTTTCGACCTTGATATTCTTGAACATCTTGTCTGCGAAGCCGAATTTGCGGGCCAACAGATACATCGTGTCGTAGTCGTTTTTCGATTCGAAAACCGGCTCCACAATCTTCTCGCCCCACTGCAGCGAGCGGTTCGAGGCGGTGCGCGAGCCATCCATCTCGAAACTGGTGCAGGCCGGCAAAAGATACGTGCCGTTCTTCCGCTCCGAGAGCACCGACCATGCCGTCGGATAGGGATCACAGACGGTCAGCAGTTCGAGTTTCTCCATGCCGCGGAGCGCTTCCGGCATCCTCGTAATCGTGTTGGCGCCATGTCCCATGATGAACATCGCCTGCACATTATCGGGCTGGCTGACCTGGTCCTTCGGCAGCAAGGTCGCGTCGAACCAGCGCGTGCTCGGAATGCCGGGCGTTTCCATCAGCTTCTTGTTCGGAAAGCGGGAACTGATCCAGTCGTAATCCACTTCCCAGACCCGGCACCAATGCCGCCAGGCATCTTCGGCAAGGCCGTAATAGAGTGGCAGCGTCGTTACGTCGAGGCCGAGATCGGTGGCGCCCTGCACATTGGTGTGGCCACGAAATATATTGGCGCCGGCTCCCGCGTATCCCACATTGCCGGTAGCGAGAGTAAGAATGCAGCTGGCACGGACGTTGGCGGTGCCCGTTGCAAACTGCGTCTGTCCCATCGCCCAGATCAAGGTTGCGGGCTTTTCCTTGGCGAAGAGTTCGGCGATGTGCTTGACCTGCGCTTCAGGCAGACCGGTGACGCGTTCGACCTCGTGGGGCGGCCACTTCGCCACCTCCTTGCGGATATCGTCGAGACCGTAGACACGCTGGCGCAGGAATTCCTTGTCCTCCCAACCGTTTCCGAAAATGTGCCAGAGCATCCCGTAGATCGTGGCGATATGAGTGCCGGGACGTACGCGAACATACTCGGTCGCGTGCGCGGCCGTCCGCGTCATCCGCGGATCGACGACGATCATGTTGGCGCGGTTGAGTTCCTTGCCTTCAAGAATATGCTGAAGCGAAACCGGATGCGCTTCCGCCGGATTGCCACCCATGACGAAAATAGTCTTGGCATTGCGAATATCGTTGTAGCTGTTTGTCATCGCGCCATAGCCCCAGGTATTGGCTACACCTGTGACCGTGGTGGAATGGCAGATACGCGCTTGATGATCGGAATTGTTGGTTCCCCAGAAGGCGGCGAGCTTGCGGTTGAGATAGGCGGCTTCGTTGGTGAACTTGGCTGAACCCAGCCAGTAAACCGAATCCGGTCCCGACTTCTGACGGATGTCGAGTAGCTTGTCGCCGATCTCGTCAATTGCCGTGTCCCACGAGATGCGGACCCACTGCCCGTTCACCAGCTTCACGGGATAGCGCAAGCGGCGCTGGTTCAGCACGTCGTCACGAACCGCCGCGCCCTTGCAACAATGCGATCCGCGATTGATCGGGCTGTCGTAGTCCGGCTCCTGGCCAATCCATACGCCGTTCGCGACTTCCGCGATAACGGAGCAGCCGACCGAACAGTGGGTGCAGAAATTCTTGCGTTTCGTAACCGCCGCGCCGACCGGAGGTGGCGGGCCAGCTGCCGCTTTGCGTATGCTACCGAGCGGGAGATTGCCGAGCGCCGCCAGCGCGCCGGCGGTGACACCCGAGCGCTTCAGGAAAGCTCGCCGGTCCCAACCACTGCTCGATTCATGCGCTTCTACATCGGCGATTCTGCCGCGACTTCGACGACGTTCCGATTTCCTGATCAGCAAGGACATCTCCCTCAGCGGACCGGATAACTGTTGACGCGGTAAAAGTTACGGACCTCGGCGGAATTCGCCTGATATCGCGCCCTGCGCTTATCTTTGAGATCGACTGATTTAGCGGCCGCCGGCTCCGCCGATACGGCGTCCGCGAACGCCGCTCCAGCACTGGCCAGCACAAGACCGAGCAGATCGCGCCGGCGAACAATCGTCTTGGGGCGTTCCTTCATAGGGGCCGCTCTCCTCCTACGAGGGTATTGCTCTGACCGCCAATACGCAGCTAGGTAGGATCATTGTCGCCCCAACAACATATCACCCAAGCAGCGCATCTTCAACCGCGCTAATGTCTATCTTCCGCGGGACTTTGGCTTTCTCTGCTTCGACACACCTGTGCCTGTCGTAAATTAAATCAAGTCCGGAGTGATGCCACACGCCCAGGAGCGGTCGGCAAAGAACGTGTCCGGTCCGCTCGAGTGCGCGCAAGAGGACGATTCCCTGGAGCGAGAAATGCTCTCCAGCCAGCCGATCACGCAAAAAACCTCTGTTCGCGGGCTCGGACGGTGGCGGCGTCCGATGGGCAACCATCTGCTCCCTCATCGCCACCGCAAAGCTCAACAACGTCGAGCCCTTTGCCTGGCTCAGAGACGTCCTGCAGCGCATGACCGACGGCCATCCCGCCAGCCGCCTCGACGAGTTCCCGCCCTGGAATTGGCGGCCTATAAACGCCAAGGTATAGGTCACGTGCAAGGAATGGACGCTTACGGATATCAGAAGCGTCCCTTTCTCACACACTTGTCTCCTCGGGCCACGGCCCGCAATCTGTTCTCACCGGCAAGGTTGAGGTGAAGAGTGCTGGCCGAACACCCGCGTGCTTCTCTTCCGGCGCGCTGAGCGGGCTCTACGCGAGGACCCGCGCGAACGGCCTTCAAGACTTCGTGAAATGTGAGATGGGCAGCCCGCGTTCCTTTGCGTGCAGTCCAGGTTGGACAGAATTGATGAGGGGGTTTTGTCGCATCAAGACACAAGACCCACGGGCGCAGTTGCCTCTGATGTCCAACGAATGGAGACCACCATGCAGAAGACAGCTCTTGCGCCGCCTCTGCGCCTCATCGAGACAACTAGCTTCCAGAGGGATTGATGTCGCTGGGATGGAGCCACGTGCTTCCGCCACCCACCCTTCCACCAAAGCCAAAGTCATTCGCGGGGGCATCGTACGGCCCGTTCCAATGATTATAGGCTCGGCGATATGCAGCAGCGTCTCGACGCGAAGGTGCACTTGGCCTTCGGCTATATCGACATGCGCAAGGATGGGTTCGCGATGCTGGTGCACGGCGTGCTGCGGCAGGATCCCTTCTCGGGCTATCTCTTCGTGTTCCGGGGTCGGAAGGCCAACCTCTTCAAAATTGTGCTCTGGGATGGCACCGGCCTCTGCCTCTTCACCAAGCGACTCGAGCACGGCGTATTCCGCTGGCCGACCCTAATCACAGGTGCGAGCCAGCCAATGCCAGCTTGATTAGAACGCTATCGCCGATCTAGACTTGACAGCCTAAACGAAGACAGCCGGTTATCTCAAAACCGAGCCGCAATAATAATTTCAGGGGAGGTGCAGTTCAATGAGCGGATTCATTACGCGTCGCACTATGTTGGCGGGTGGTACGGCCAGCCTGCTAGCCGCCCCTTGGGTGGCCAGGGCACAGGCCAATACGTTGCGGATCGGAATGCAAAGCATCCTGTCAGGACCGATCGCGCTTCTTGGCACCTCCTCCCGCAACGCACTGATGATCGAGCAGGATCGCATCAACGCCGCCCGCGGCTTTCTCGGCCGGCCGATCGAATTCGTCTTCCGCGATTCAAAGGGTCAGCCCCAGGAGGCCGCCCGCATTGCGCGTGAGCTGGTGAACACCACGGGCTGTGAGCTGCTGGTCGACGCCGAGGCCTCGTCCGCCTCCTTCGCGGTCCAGGAAGTCGTGCGCGACCTGGGTATCGCTTGCATCCACACCAACAGCGAGACCTCGTCGCTGACCGCCGATCCCAAGATTCGTGCGCCCACCGCCTTCCGCGTCGCGCGCCAGGGCGTGCACGACGCAGTGGCCGGCAGCATCTATCTGGCCGAATACGCGAATGCCAAGAAGCTCACCAAGTGGGCGACCTGCTCGCCGGACTACGCCTACGGTCGCGACACCACAGCGCAATATCTGCAGTTCTTCAAGCAGTTCAAGCCGGACGTCGAGATCGTCACCGATGCATGGCCCAAGCTCGGCCAGCCCGACTTCACCGAAGTCATCACCAAGCTGATTCAGGCCAAGCCGCAGGCTCTGTTTACGCTTCTCTATGCCGGCGACCTCTCGGCGTTCGTGAACCAGGGCAACATCTATGCGCTGTTCTCGCAGATGACGGTGGCGACGCCCAACGTCGACTATCCCGTGCTGGCCGCCATCAAGAATCTGCCGGCCGGCATTCAGTCGGCGACGCGCTACCTCGAGACCTTTCCGGATACGCCCGCCAACAAGGAATGGGGCCAAGCCTACCTCAAGAAGTGGAACGAGCGGCCGACCAACTGGTCGTGGCAAAACTCGGTGGCGATGCAGTTCTACGAGCAAGCCATCAAGAAGGCCAACTCGCTCGACGGCAAGGCTCTGGCCGCGGCCCTCACCGGCATGAAGATCAACACGCCGTTCGGTGCCGACGGTACGATCACCATGCGCGATGACCACACGACGATCGGCTACGCCATAGGCTGGGGCCAGACCACGCCGAAGGAACCATTCATCGTAGATGTGAAGGCCGCCGACTGGAGCAAGATCCTCGAGCTCGAGACGGAGTGGAAGAAGCAGCAGAAGTACATCTGAGATGGATCTCAGCGCGCTCGGCGCTTGTCTCACGACACCCGCCTGCATGGTCACCCAGACCACCAGCGGGCTGATCGTGGGAATGTTGCTGTTTCTTGTCGCTGGGGGCCTGACCCTGATCTTCGGCGTATTGAAGATCGTGAACTTCGCCCACGGCACTTTCTATATGCTGGGCGGCTACGTCGCCTATACCGCGCTCGGCGCAACCGACAGCTACACTCTTGCGGTGCTGTCGGGAACGCTCGCGATGGCGCTGTTCGGTGTGCTGTTCGAACGCGTCCTGATCAGTCGCGTCTACGGCTCCAACATGCTGATGCAGCTCCTGATCTGTTACGCCGTGGTGTTGATCTTCGACGACCTCGTGAAGATCGTCTGGGGGCCCGAGTTCCATGCGATGGGGATGCCGCCGGCCTTCCAGGTGCCTCCGCTCTTCATCGCGGGCGGCGTGGTGCCCCCCTTTTACGCCGTTCTGATCGGCATCGCCGCGCTGATTGCGATCGTGCTTGGCCTCGGCCTTTCGATGACACGGTTCGGCAAGACGGTGCGCGCCGCCGCGATCAACCCCCAGATGGTTTCTGCGCTGGGCGTCAACACGACGCTACTTTTCGCGATCGTCTTCGCCATCGGCGGCGGGCTGGCGGGGCTGGCAGGCGCACTCGCGGCTCCCGTGCGCTCGCTGTCGCCCGGCATGGGCTTCTCGATCCTGATCGAGAGCTTCATCGTCACGGTGATCGGCGGCCTGGGCTCCATTGCGGGAGCTTTGGTCTCCGCGCTGCTGATCGGCATGGTCCGCGGCTTCGGCACGATCGGCTTCCCCAAGTTCACTGATGGCCTGATCTACATCGTGATGATCGCGATCCTGCTACTGCGTCCGCAGGGCCTGTTCGGTCGCCGGTCGTGAGGAGCTACCCTGCATTGCGCGATGTGGCGATCGCCGCCGTTGCCCTGATCGTAGTGCTGGCGATCCCGCTCTTCCATCGCAGCCCCGCCCTCGAAGATTTCGTCATCCGCTTGAGCGCCATGGCGCTGTTTGCAACCTCGCTCAACCTGCTGGTCGGAAACACCGGCATGGTCTCGTTCGGCCACGGCATGTTCTACGGACTCGGCGCCTACTCCTTCGCTCTGATGATGCAGATGACCGACCTGTTGCTGCCCGTCGCCGCTGCGCTCGCGGTTTTGATCACGACCCTTGCCGCGTTCTGCGTCGGCGCAATCTGTGTACGCCTCGGCACGGACTACTTCGCCTTCATCACGCTCGCGATGCAAATGCTGTTCTACAGTGTCATCATCTCCTGGCAGACCCTCACCGGCGGCGACCAGGGCCTGCGCGGCGGCATCCCGCGGCGGGAGATCTTCGGCTTCGAGCTCGCCTCGCAGCTTCATCTCTACCAATTCTGCACAATCGTGGCGGTGCTCGGCCTGCTGGCGCTGCGCCACGTCTCGGCGAGCCCGTTTGGCCAGACGCTGCGCATGATCCGCGACAACGAGAACCGCGCCAGCTTTCTGGGCGTCGTTCTATGGCGAGCTCGGCTCTGGGCATTTACGATCGCCGGCGCCTTCGCAGGACTGGGCGGCGTGCTGGCTGCGCTCTTCGTCTCGGGCGCCTATCCCGAACTCGCCGACTGGCCGAATTCCGGCCAGGCGATCTTTGCCGTCATGCTGGGCGGCATCAACAGCTTCCTCGGACCCGTCCTCGGCGCGATGATCCTGCTCGCGCTGAACGATGTGGTGACACGCTTTACCGAATATCAAGGGTTGGTTCTGGGGATCGTGATCCTGGCCTTCGCGCTCGGCCTGCGCCGCGGCGTGCTCGATTTTCTCAGACTGGCCTGGCCCGGACGCTCGCGATGAAGCTCGAGACCAGAAATCTGACCAAGGCGTTCGGTGGCCTGCGGGCAATCGACGATGTGTCGCTTGCCTTTCCGTCGGGCTCGCTTTCCGCGGTGATCGGTCCAAATGGAGCCGGCAAAAGCACCTTCTTCAACCTGATCAGCGGCGCGTTCCCGCCCGACTCGGGCCAGGTGCTGCTCGACGGTCAGGACATCGTTCGTCTCTCCAGGAGCGAACGGATGCACCGGGGCATCGGGCGGGCCTTTCAGGTGGCAAGCTGCTTTCCGACCATGACGGTGGTGGAGAACCTGATGGCCGCCGTTACCGCCCATATCGGCCAGTGGGGCAATCTTTCCCGCCGCTTTCCGCCACCCGGCGTACGCGAGCGAGCCGAAGAGGTGATGGAGCTTGTGGGCCTGACACAGGTCCCGAATGTAGAGGCCGCGATCCTTTCTCACGGTGACCAGAAGCTGCTCGATATCGCCATCGCGCTTGCGCTCGAACCCAAGGTGCTTCTGCTCGACGAGCCGACGGCCGGCATGGGCCCTGAAGAGCGCTGGCGCATGATCGAACGCGTGCGCACTCTGTGGGAACAGCGCCAGCTCACGCTGGTCTTCATCGAGCACGACATGGACATCGTCTTCCAGGTCGCGAATACCATCCGCGTGCTATGCTACGGCCGCGTCCTGGCCGAAGGCACACCGGACGAGATCCGGAACAACAAGGCTGTGATCGAAGCCTATCTCGGCACGGAGGCACACGCGACATGACGGACCTCCTGCGCGCCGAGGGATTGAGCGCCTTCTACGGCGCGAGCCAGATCCTGTTCGATGTCAATCTCGCCCTTCAGGAAAAACGCACGCTGGCGCTGCTCGGGCGTAACGGCGCGGGCAAGAGCACGACCATGAAGACGCTTGCGGGAATCGTGCCGGCCCGGAGCGGCCGCATTTTCTTCGCCGGCCGCGACATCACCCGCGCGCCGCCGCACGCGCGTGCCCGGCTCGGCCTCGCCTATGTACCCGAGGACCGGCAGGTGTTTCCCGAGCACAGCGTGGAGGACAATCTCCTGATCGCGGCAAAGAACGGTCCCGACGGACGGCGAGACTGGGCCCTGCCGCGTATCTGGGAGACCTTCCCGTTACTCGCAAGACTACGATCGCGCGAGGCGGGTCGACTGTCAGGCGGCGAGCAACAACTCCTGGTAATCGCGCGTGCCTTGATGGGCAATCCTCTGGTCCTGCTGCTCGACGAACCGAGCGAAGGGCTGGCCCCGATCGTCGTCGCCACGATCAGCAAGGTGCTGCGGGAACTGGGAGCGAGTGGCGCCACCATCTTGCTCGCCGAGCAGAACATGCATTTCTGCTTACGGATTGCTGAGGAAGCACTTGTCATCGATAAAGGAAAGGTGGTGCATCGCCAGGATACGGCTGGCCTTGCCGGAAATGAAGATATCCGCCGGCGTTATCTCGCAATGTAGCGATTCTCTGTCAGGTCATAGCAGCGGCTTGAAGTGTTGCTTTTGAGAATACCGGAGCGTTGCACGACAAAAATTGCATCCCTTGAAAACGAATTGAAATGCCGGGATTCTATCGTGACGCGCGGAATGGCCGTCCCTGTCGGAAACTCAATCTTGCCGGCAACTGATATCAAATCGGGCGATGCTCCTGCCTTCCAGAGGTTTGTAGCCTAATTTGGTTGGCGTTGCGGGCCTCGCTTGAGGCTGAAAACACGATTCTGCGTCATCAGCTTAACGTGTTGCGGCGGCAATCTGGAGAAGTCGTCCGTGAAGAATTCCGAGAGGAATGCAGCAGGTCCCAAAAATCGCTGAGTTCCAGAACGATCAGGAATCGAACGGAGAACGAAGCGGAATCAGATCGACCTTGAAGGCTGTCAACCGAAGCCGCCAAGCGTTTTTGCTCTCTGAAAAATTGCAAGGAATTGCGAATGACACTCCCAAAACCTTGCAAATTTCATCGTCGATTTTCGCCCAATAAAAGAGTCTCCTCAATGACTTGGGAATTCTTCACGGACGACTGGAGAAATATGCACTGGTCTCGCGCACCGTCGATCGCGCCGGGCACATTCTTTGTCGCCCAACCCTGGGCGGACTGCATCACCAATATGCCCGGATTTAATTTACGACAGGCACAACTGTCGCCGCCAGCGTCAACCGCTTGCGTCTTTGCGACAATGCCGCGTCAAAAACCGTTGTCGCCCGCATGACGCCGGCGTCGCAGGGCGGCCGTATCAAACCAACCATTGGAAGCTCGAGAAGCGCCCGCTATCGCCGCTTAGGGTGTGCTTCGCGTGGACCGCTCGGATCAGCGGCGGAATAGGCGCACACTGCTAGATGACCGACATCTTGGAGAAGCGCCTTTGCATCGCAACTTGCGCTCGTGACCGTGACTTTTTGTTATTACGGCGTCGCGATCAATCCGCTAGCCGTTGCAACTATCCAGCGGCTGCCCCAACGCACGATAGAGTCGATTCGCCCTATTCCGGGAACAGTGTCGCCGCGTGTTGCCATCCGAACCCCATCGGGCCCTTTGAGAACAGCCGTTCCGCCTCGAACATCAAGAACTGTCCAACCCTCAATAGTTGTCGGTCTTGTCTCTGGGGCCGGCACGATAGGCCGTCGCTCGGTCAGAGTATTGTTTGCCTGGATAGCCTGAGAGACTGTACTTGAAGAGTCCGTATACAGGTTAGCCCCTCCCGGCGATGCGACTTGAGGCTTGGCCGAAGGGCTCGTTTCAGCGGCGGAGACCGTATTTGCGCCTGGTGATGTTTGCAAACCTGACGTGGATGTCGTCTTTCGGGCGCCTTCGGTCTTACCGCTTGGCTTTATTTCGGCAACTCGACGCGAGGGCGTTTCTGTCTGAGCGGTTGGATTTAGGGCCGCCCTATTTGCAGAACCATACCAACTAAAGCCACCAGCCCATCCCAATCCAAAACCTGCAACCAGTGCGCCTGCGACCAGCCAAATGGTGCGCTCTCGATCACCGTCTGGCTTCAATAAGGCCAAAAGCTCATCTCGATTGGGACTTAAGAAATCCCATGGGTACCTGCTTGCAGGCTGCGTTGGGACTTCGCTGCCAACTTCATCTCCCCACTCGATCTTTTCCAAGGTATTCGACTGGCGCAATTGCATGATCGGATCCCTTATGGCTCCCCAATGATCATGCATGGACGTAAACCAAATGTTAACGGCGAATCAGCCGCAACATGAACGATTGCTCGATCGAATTCCGTAAACCACAGAGCGCTCTTGATCGCGGCGGCGCCCGATAGTCCCAAATTAAGTCATGAATCGCACGGCGGCGCTAAGTTCAGCTTCCTCAGAAGCGGGTCCAAGCCGTCTGAACGACACTGCTTCACCTCGCTAACCTGTTTTGGGGAGCTGTCAGCGGAGGCTTTCCTTGACTGCTTTACGCTGCTGGCCTTCTGCTTTGCTGCCCTGGCCTCCAGATCATGCGGATCGTGCCGGTGACGAGGAGTAATGACACGATCCGGCGGACTGACGACTTCCTTTGGTGCCGGGCTATTCGCAAGACATACACTGCATCCGGCATCAAGCTACTGAAGGCGCATTCGAAAGCGAAAACGCCCGTATCAAAGCTAGCGAAGTTGATGAAGCGATCGGAAGGCTCATCAAGACACAAAGCGCTAAAGTTGGGGATCGGTCTCGGGCACCAACGGTAGCCAGAGGGAGAAAGGGGCTTCATCGCGATCCGGTCCGCGCTGCCCGCTGGTTCATCTCGTTAATAAACAGACACTCCCGAACACCGTCCGCACTGCGCGACTGGTACCCGGTCGATAAGCTCAGGCCTGTGGCGATTGTCGCCGTCTAAGACGCTACTTCTCGAGCGACTCGGTCAAGTCGTTCGCGCTCGAACAGCAAATTTCATCAATCTGCCGCGCGAGCGCGAGCGCGCCTACCCTTAGGGCATCGATCTTCGATGCTTCGGGATGCTGCTTTTCAAGTTCCTGGATACGCTCGTTGAATGAGGCTAGCTCAAGGTAAAGGCGTTCGATTTCCGCGTTCTTCCTGACCGGCCCAACTGGCTTCCAAACCTTTTGCCCTCGCATGGCGCGTCCCCTCGCTATGGTCACGCGTTGATGAACCCGATTCGTGGCCAGAAATGGAAGCTCTCTTGGCGAGGATGTGACCGGCCGTAGTCGCGCCTGTCACTCCCGCTCCCGGCGGTTTCCCATGCAAACGAATGGAACAACGAAGACGCCTGCGCTGACTTGGCCGGCATCGATTTCCCACAGATGTCCGCATCTGCCCTACAGCGGTGCGCGAATCGAAGCTTATGGAATTTTAGCCGTTTGGTCGTGCGTCGTCTGTCAGCCGAGGCTCACGGGTGCTCGATCGCCCGCGCATTGCGTCGTCGTTTAAGACGCAGCGGAAGATACTTTCCTGGATCAAGGTGGTTTTGATGAAACTCGGGGCTCTCAGCCGAGGCTCACGGGTGCTCGATCGCCCGGACAGCGGGTCGCCGTTTAAGACGCAGCGAAGATGATACTTTTCTGGATCAAGGTGGTATTGATGAAACTCGGGGCCATCAACATCATTTCTTCGGCCGCCTGGCCGACGGTTTCGCGGCAATCACTCTGATTCCACTTAAAGAGACCGTGAGAAGAAGCTTCGTCGCATGCCAGAGCTTTCGCAACGATCCCTTTTGAATTCTTGTCGGCGCTCGCGCTAGGCGCCCTGCACCATGTGGTGCCCGGCAGCTTGCCCTCCATCGACGTGAAGGATCTCCCCCGTCACAAACTCCGCACGATCCAGATAGAGCACCGCGTCTGCCACGTCGGACACTTCTCCCATCCGACCCATTGGATGGAGAGCCGCCAACGCTTGATGCGCTTCTGGCGGGTGCATCGACGTCTTGATTATCCCCGGTGACACGGCGTTGATGCGAACACCGGTCTTCGCATACTCGATTGCGAGCGCTCTCGTTGCGGCGCTCAGCGCTCCTTTTGTGAGAGAGGCTAACGCAGCCGGGACGCTGCTCATCGGCTGGTCAACAAGACTTGTTGTGATCGTGACTACGTGGCCGCGTCCTTGCTTGCTCATAAATTCCAGCGCACGCTGAGTCATGTGAAAGAAGCTCGTCACGTTCGTCGACATGTAGATCGCATAGTCATCCGGCGAATAAACCGTGAATGGTTTCGCCATGAACATGCCGGCGTTGTTAACCAGCGTGTCGACACGACCGAAACTCTCGAACGCCGTTTTGAACACTCTCTCGGCCGTGTCCGCAGCGCCGATGTCGCCTTGTACGGTCACGACGTCCGAACCGGCGACCGGCTTGATCGACCGCGATGTTGCAACAACCCGGTAGTTACGATCCCTGAAAGCCTGAAGGATACCCGCACCGATCCCCTGAGATGCTCCCGTTACTATCGCTACTTTCTGCTCTGTGCTCATGATTCACCTCATTCAACAAAGAAGCTTCGCTTTAGTCAGACCTCCGCCTCGCCGCTGGTCATCAGCGGATCGTATTCCGGCCGTTTCAAGATCGCGTGAAGCTGTCGACGTCGGACGCCGATGTTGCCTCCGCCAAAGAGAGGGAGCGCCAGCGCATCCTGCAGCAGGCGCCCTAACGGGAGAGCATGATCGTAGCTCTCTACCCCGACGACTCGCATGAGATCCGTCAGCACCCGAACGGACGTTTCCGAACCATGGACTTTTGCTTCGATCGCCAGTTCCTGCGCACCGGGCGATTGCACATCGACCGCTTGGCACGCCCGCCAACAGAGGCAACGGGTCGTTTCGATGGCCATCTTTGCGTCCGCCAATGCGTATCCGACTGCTTGATGTTCGATGATGGGATGAATGCCGCCTCGCCTTTCGGTGCGTGCGAAGCCCAGTGTGAACTCAAACGCTGCCCGCATCAGCGCCACGGCAAAAATTCCGACCAGGGCGGCTGCGCCGGTGAAGCAGGCAGCAGTGAGGGCCAAACCACCGCCGAGGCTGCCCAAAACATTATCTCTGGAGACGCTTACTCCCTTGAGATTGAACTGGGGCAAAAGGTGCGCACGGTGCCCAAGCGCGTCAATCGCGCGCTCGAAGGCCAGGCCCGATGCGGGGCGCTCCACGACCATGACCGAAATACCCCGTTCGGGAGGGGCATCAGGATCGGTTCGGCAGAGTACCGATAGAATGTCTGCGCCCTTGCGATCCCAACCTGTGGCCGAGGAAACCCAGCTTTTTCTACCTTCGATGATCCACCGGTCACCCCGAAGCGCGGCCGTGGTACGAACGCCCTCGCCCGGCGGGGGCGATGCGGCATTGGCGCTGCCGCCCGGTTCGGTGGCGCAAAAGCCAGCCAACGGCGCTCCGGCTTGTTTAAGGAATGGAGGCAGCAGCCGACTCCGCTGCTCCTCCGTGCCACCGATCAAGAGCGGCAACAGTCCGAGGAGGGTTCCAATCAACGTTAATGTAACGCTGGCGTTCACCGCGTAGAGTTCCTCGACCATGATCGCAGTATCGGTGAGACCAACGTTGTCTCCCCCGGCGGAATGGGGAATGCATTTCCGCAGAAATCCGGCCGCAATCATTGCCTCGTAGGCGGCTTTCGTTGCGACAAACCGTTCCTCTGGAGTGGACAGAGCCTCTGCCTCCAACGCCGGCGAAAGCACCTCCCTTGCGAACTTGCGGGATTGGAGCTGTAGTTCGCGCTGGCGCGCGGTAAGTCGAAAATCAATGGCCACCGATTTTCCCTCCTACCGGAACATCATCAGCCAGACGCACTACGCCGCCGCACTTGCAGCGGGCGGATCATAGTCGCTTCGCTTGAACATCATGTGTAGCTGTCGCCGTCTGATGCCCATATTGCCGCCGTCGAAGATCGGCAGCGCGAGTGCATCCTGCAGCAGACGAGCGAACGGCGCCTCATGATCATAGCTGTCGATGCCGACCACTCGCATGAGATCGGTGATCACGCGCACCGCGGCTTCGGAGCCGAAAATCTTTGCCTGGACTGCAAGCTCTTCGGCCGACGGCGACTGAGTGTCGAGCGCGTGGCAGGCGCGCCAGCTGAGATAGCGGGCCGCTTCGATCGTGGTCTTTGCATCGGCTAAAGCGTATCCGACTGCCTGATGCTCGATGATGGCGTGAACGCCGCCTCGCTTTTCTGTACGAGCAAAATGAAGCGCAAACTCGAACGCGGCGCGCATCAACGCGACGCCGAAGATGCCAACGAGTGCGGCGGTGGCGGTGAATGCCCCAGCCGTCAACGCGAGCCCCGCGCCTTCCTGTCCGAGCAGATTGTGGCGGGGTGTCGCGACGTTCTGGAAACCGAATTGCGGGACGAGATGCGCCCGATGGCCGATCGTGTCAATCGCACGCTCGAATACAAGACCGGTTACCGGTCCTTCTGCCGCAATGATGGAGATCGCGGCATCTGGCGGCGCCGCTGGATCGGTTCGGCACACAACGCAGAGAACATTAGCGCCTTCGCGGTTCCAACCTGTGGCCGACGACACCCATTTCTTGCGACCGTTTATCACCCAGTTGTCGCCCTCTCGCCTGGCCGTGGTGCGGACGCCTTCGCCGGGCGGGGGCGAGGCAGCATTCGCGCTACCTCCCGGTTCGCTGGAGCAGAAGCCCGCAAGTGGCGCACCGCTTGTCTTCAGAAACGGTGCGAGCAGCCGCTTGCACTGGTCCGGGGTGCCGCCGAGCAGAACCGGCAGCAGGCCGAGCACTGTGCCAAGCATCGTGAGCGTCACGCTGGGGTTGACGCAGTAAAACTCTTCCGCGAGGATCGCCATATCGATCATGCCGGCGTTGTCGCCGCCGGCGGGCGCCGGGATACATC
>Ga0210396_10001530_pt1 | contig 24854 bp, 24 predicted proteins | sample IncBWH17OmetaG_FD_155466 | JGI IMG/M metagenome (GOLD analysis project Ga0210396, IMG submission 155466) | Forest soil microbial communities from Barre Woods Harvard Forest LTER site, Petersham, Massachusetts, United States - Inc-BW-H-17-O ... | reverse complement strand
GGCCTGCTGCAATTTGCCGGTTTCGGAGCGGTTCGTGACCAGGATTTCCTTGGTCAGATCGCCAGCGGCAATACGCTCGGCGTGCTCGACCGCTTGCTCGATCGGAGTGGTGATGCTTTTGGTGACGCTGATCGCCGCGAGCGTGGCCAGGAACAGAGTGGCGACCAGAAGGAACAACGCAATCCTGCGCCCCACCGCGTAAGCTTCCTGACTCTCGTTCATACTTTGCTGCATGGCGGCGGTCTGAAGATCAATGAACTTTTCCCACATAGCGCGGTACTTCTCGAGTGCCGGGATCACCTCTTCGCGCAGCCCTGCCAGCGCCTGCTCACGCTTCTTGTCGGCGAGAAGCGCCTTGGCTTTATTGCGAGCCGAAATGTAGGCCTGCCGGTCCTGGGTGACGAGCTCGAACATGTCTCGTTCCTGTGCGGAGCTGAGACTCTTTTCTATTTCCGCGACTTGTCCGCTGATTTCGTGGCTGATCGCCTCGTTTTGCGTGTTGAGCTTTTTCTCCTCATCAGGATCGGTGGTCTCGAACAACTGCAGGGTGATGCGGGCGTTGGTGATTGAGTTCTCTATGGTCTGGTGGGTCAACTCAACCGTGTTGTAACGCTTCTGCATCGAGGCCGACATGTTGGAATTCAGGCGACCGAGCCAACTCAGTCCGAATCCGCCAACCGCAATCACGCACAGCAAGATGGCTCCGAACACCACCCCCAGGCGCGTGCCAATTTTCTGATCTTGCCAAGTTTTCATTGTCCTTCACCTCTCTGATAACGGCTCTTGCTCTCTAAGCTTGTGTTTGCAAAGTCGATTGCATCACTCCGCGCAGAAGACTGGGAACGTCGAGGATCAAACCGATCCGACCGTCCCCAAGAACGGTAGACCCGGCGATCCCCGGGACGGCTCGAAACGCCCTGCCCAGCGGCTTCACCACCGTCTGCATGCCGCCCAGGAGTTCATCCACTGCGATTCCGGCATGGAACTCATTGATCTTGACGACAACGATGTTTTCTCGCTTCGGGGTCTCGCCGGAGAGACTGAACACGCGGCGCAATCGAACGTAGGGCAGCGCGCTTCCACGCAGGCTAAGGATCCCGCCGGCTTCTGGGCTGCGATGTTCCGCGGGCAATTCCGTGCATTCGGTCACATGTTCCAGAGGAACGATAAAAGTCTCGGAACCGACCCTGACGGAGAAGCCTTCAATAATGGCCAAAGTCAGCGGCAGGCGAATGGTGATGGTGCTGCCTTTGCCGGCTGTACTCGATATCTCGACCGTCCCGCGCAGATTATCGATGTTGCGGCGCACGACGTCGAGCCCGACGCCACGACCGGAAAGATCGGTCACCGACTTGGCAGTTGAGAATCCGGCGCGGAATACCAGATCGTAGAGCTCCTCGTCGCGAATCTCATCTTTGCCAGACAGAAGTCCAAGGCGTTTCGCTTTGTCAAGGATGCTTGCGCGGTCGAATCCTGCTCCGTCGTCTTCCAGCTTCACGATGATGTTTCCCCCGCTATGCGCCGCAGTTAACCGGATCAGTCCGCAAGGGTTCTTGCCTTGGCTTTCGCGCAAGGCTGGCTTTTCGAAACCGTGATCGACCGCGTTGCGCAACAGGTGCAGGAGAGAATCTTTCAATTGTTCAAGCACGGTGGTATCTACCTCGACGTCTCCTCCTACCACTTCCAGTCGGGCCAATTTCCCATGGCTTTTTGCGAGATCCCGCACGGGACGGACGAACTGGCGAAACAGGGGACCAACCGGGACCATGCGGATACTCATGACTTCACTCTGCAGGTTCATGTACAGGCGCTCGGCCTCACGATGCATCTCTAGGATGGCGCGCCCCTGCTCGGCGTCGAGCTTCTCGATCATCTGGCGCAGGCGGGTTTGCGCGATCACGAGTTCCCCAGTAAGGTTCAACATGTGATCGAGCTTGTCGACATCGGCGCGCAGCGTGCGGTGACTGGTGCCGGGGAGCAGGTCAACTTTCACCGCTGAACTCGATTCTTCGTTGGCCTCGCTGGCCGTCATAACTCTTTTTGCCCGCTTCCCTACCTCCCGCGCAATTTCCTTCCTGAGCTTTTGCTGGCCCGGGGTAAGCTCGAAGGGCCCGGCCGCCGCCGCGTTTGAGACCATGGCACGAAGCTCATCTACAGCCTTCAGCAACAGGGAAATCAAGTCTGCGCCGGGCAGCGCCTGCTGCTCACGAAAGACGTCCAACAGGTCCTCTATGACGTGGGCAAACCCTGCGAGTTCACTGAGCTCCAACGAGGTTGCGTTGCCTTTGAGAGTGTGAGCGACGCGGAAAATACTGTGAAGAAGTTCCGGATCGGAAGGACTCGATTCCATCTGAACCAGCGCTTGCTCCATCAAGTCCAGGCCTTCTTCCGACTCGACGAGGAACGACGCGAGCACTGCTTCACGATCAAAGTCCGCCAAATCCACTGTTCCTCCTCTGGTCGTCCGCACTAGCCAGCGCTGTTTTTCTCCACTTGTTCGAAACTCTTGATCGTGGTCACACCATCGGATATCTGAAAGACCAACCGGCGGCCATGCTTTCCCGAAACCTCTTTTTCAACCACGGGGATAGCGTGCGAGCGAAGAAAAGTTTCTGCGAGTTGAACGTTCCTGGTTCCCAGCGACTGCAAGGGATCGTTCCCGAAGGCGCAGGAGCCGCCGAAGATCTTGGCTTGCAGATATTTGGTCTCGCATCCCAAGGCCAGGACTTGTTTCAGAAGTTCAGGATTGGCGACGTTGCCGTAGCGAAAGCGGTTCGGCCCTTCGCCCTGCCCCTCAGGCAAAAGATAGTGATTCATTCCTCCCGCCTTCTTGTGCCTGTCCCAGAGGCAAATGGCCGCACATGACCCGAGTATGGTCGAGATAATGATCGGATCGCGGGTTACGAACAACTGCCCCGGATAGAGAAAGTGCCTGGCCTGTTCGGTGTCGGCGTGCTCAAAACTCTTCATGAACTCCGCGGGCAGGACTGCCGGATTGAATTTGGCCTCGGTCATGCTCTGATTCCTGATCCCTCGGGCGCTGCATTGGAGTGGGCTTTCGGGCCAAATAAAGGCTCGGCGGCCTGGTCGGAAAGAACCTTGAACAGGTCCATGTCGGATCTGTCGAAGCCGACCTTCTGAGGAAGCAACCGCAATATTGCAAGTATCGCGACGGTCTGGTTCGCGAAACGGAGTGGAATAAACGCCTTGACCTTAGCCACAGCGTTGGAACGATTACGATCCGGAGCCTCAAGGTGGCACTCACCGCGCATCACGTGTTGAAGACCGGCCTCGCCCAAAGCTCGCGGCAGGTCGTAGTCTTCGATGTCGACTCCGAAGGACCAAAAAACTTGAAAGGTGGCGTTTCTGCGATCCACTTTGAACAAAACAATTTCCTCTGAGCCGATGAAGTTGGCCACGATCTCGCGCACGCCCTCGATCGCATCCTCTTGACCTCTGCTCTCTGCCAGCCTCTTTCGCGCGGCCTCCAAGCGTAGGTCGTTCATCTCGGACGGCTTCGACCCGGATCTGTCGTGCTTGTCACCCTTCATGAAGGTCCTTATTAATACAGCCAAACGGAGGAGTTCTTCACTGAGCTACTCTCCCAAATAGCTTTGCAAAAGCGCCACTAACTCGGCACCATCCACCGGCTTGGTAATGTAGTCGTTGCATCCACTTTGGAATCCGGCTTCCATATAAGACTCTTCGCCGCGAGTCGTGACCAGAACAATAGGGATCTCGCGTGTGCTTGGTTGCTGGCGCATCCTCTTGCAGGCCTCAAATCCATTCATACGGGGCATCACCACATCCATCAAAACCAAATCCGGACGTTCTTGTTGCGCCTTCTCGACTGCTTCCTGCCCATCGCTTGCGGTCACGCACTGATAGGTCGTACGCCTTTCGAGGATCTCGCGCTCCATCATCAAGGCCGTCTTGGAGTCGTCAACTACAAGGATTTTCTTTGACATGGTTCTCCTCGAACTGCAGTGCCGAGGTCACGAAAACTGGGGTCAAAACAGCATTGCCCGCGGCGACCCACAATGATGTTTAGCACAGCGGGTGATTACGTCGGTAATTACGTCGGTAATTTAAAGCTAGAGTTCGGGCAGTTTGGATTCCGGGATCGGTACCTGGAATGCGTGAGGAACTCCTGCCGCTCACCGTGGAAGTTGCTAACTAGCGGGATTCTATCCTCGCCCGGCCAGCCACCAACCTTCGATTTCCTCCAGGCTGCGGCCCTTGGTTTCCGGAACTGCGCGCCTGACGAAGAGAAACGCCGCGACGCAGACAACAGCGTAAAGCAGAAAGGCGCCCGGCGCGGTCAACACTCGCGCCAGCGAGAGGAAAGTGAGGGTCACCACCAGCGTCCCGCACCAGAGAAAGACGGTTGCAATCGACATGGCACGTCCCCGGATTCGGGTCGGGCAGATTTCCGACATCAACACCCAGGTGCCTGTGCCGATGCCGACGGCAAAGCAGGCGACGTAAATCAGCACGAACACCAAAACCACAAGGGCCGGGGCCTGGAGACGAATCGCCGCTGCCACGCCGACGAGAGAAATCGCCATGCCGGCAAACGCAGACGTCATCAACGGCTTCCGGCCAACGCGATCGATCAGGTACATCCCGAGGATCGTGGCCACGAAGTTGATGGCCCCGATCATGACGTTGGCGAACAATGCTGTGCTGGCGGTCTGATTCGGCACGTGCTCCAGGAAAACCAGGGAGCCGTAATAAATAATGGTGTTGATACCGGTGAACTGGCTGAACAGCGCGATCAGGATGGCGACTACCAGCGGCTGGCGAAAAACTGGATCCAGGACATTCCCACTCTCCTCTGCAACCGCAGAGCGGATGGCACGGATTTCGGCTTGAGCGGCATCCCTCCCGTTGATGCGCGCAAGGAACTGTTCGGCTTCGGCCTCCCGCTCATTCTGTACCAGCCAACGCGGGCTCTCGGGAACGGAGAGCAGCGCCAGCAGGAAAAATGCCGATGGAACCGCTGCTGAAGCGAACATCCAGCGCCAATTCGACGGCCCAACTCCGGTAAGACCGTAGTTCACGCTGTAGGAAAGCAGAATGCCGGTGACAATCGCCAGCTGGTTAACGCTCACCAGCAGCCCGCGAATGCGGGCCGGGGAAATTTCCGCGATGTAGAGCGGCGAGAGCGTGGAGGCGAGGCCGATGGCGAGGCCGCCCAGCAGGCGTGCGAGCACGAACTCGGTGAGATTCAGAGCAAGCCCCGTCCCTATCGACGAGATCGTAAACAGGACCGCTGCCGCCAGCAGCAACTTCTTTCTGCCGAAGCGGTCGCTGGTGAAGGCCGCAAGGGCCGCCCCGAAAACGCATCCCAGAAGCAGGCTGCTGGCGCCGATTTCGGTTTGCGAATCACTCAGCGCAAACTGGCGCTTCAAAAACACAATGGCGCCGTTAATGACCGCAGTATCGAAACCGAACAGCAACCCGCCAATCGCCGCCACAGCGGCCGGCAAATATAGATAACGAGCCGATCCATCCTGTGTGCGGACGCTTCCCTGCGTATTAGTGGGGTTCATCTTTCCTTTCGCATGCCCCCGTCGATGGGATGAATTGGACTTTCAAATTGTGAGCAATCGCTGTTGCAGGAAGACCAGCCCCGCCGCGCCAGCCACTCCCCCGTATCCGACCGCGTTTTGGATCACGATCGGCACTTTCCTCCCAAGCAGAACCCTGGTCCGGCGTTCGACCTCCTCATGCAATGGAGCAAGCAGTTGCGGCCCGGCTGCGGCGATGTTGCCTCCTAGAATGAGCAGCTCGGGGTCGAACACGTGCAGGAAACTCACCAGCGCGGCGGTCAGCGCTTCGAAAGCGAGGTCCAGCACTCGACGCGCGCTTGGATCGCCTTCCGCTGCTGCTTGAAAAATGGCCTCAGTGGTGGGAACCCGTCCGGCAGCGTCGAGCGTTAAACGGGTTGGGGAAGCTCGGTGGATGTGCGCGGAATAAGCGGACTCGATCGCGCGGGAGGAGAAGCTCGTCTCGAGACACCCATAATTGCCGCAGATGCAGAGCCCGCCGCGGAGATCGAGGGTCACGTGTCCGAAGTGGCAGGCAGCTCCCGAGGCACCGCGCACGATCACGCCGTCGACGAGCGCCGCACCACCGACTCCCGTGCCGAGAGTGAGCAAAACCACGTTGCGACGCCCTCGAGCGGATCCCCACAACACCTCGGCGACAAGGGCCGTGCGTGCGTCATTGTCAGCACAGACCCGCAGGACATCCATTCCGGCCAACTCGCGCAACGTGCATCCTTCCAGAAAATTCAGGTCGCCGGGCAGGCGATTAACGCGCGTGGTGGTCGAATCGATCACTCCTTTACAGCCAATCCCGATACCCTGCACTCGTGCCGGCGCGTGCTTTCGCACGGAGTGGATAAAATCCCGGAGCGACGAAGTTGTGCGCGGCGATTCCGCATGAAAGCTCTCGAGCAAGTCTCCGCGCAATCCCACCAGGGCGGCCTTGATCGCGGTAGCCCCGATGTCGACGCCGATTGCGACCGCTTCGGCATGAGCCGGTGATCGAGTTTCGCTCACAATGATTCTGAATTATACTCACGTCGATCCTCCGCAGCCTCCGCGAGGCGAAAGGAAAACGTGCCGACGAAGGCCCCGTCCCGTCCACTTGCACCCTCGAAGCAGGCCGGTTTGGCATTCTTCGACCAGGCAATGGTCCTGCTGGAAGAGCTGCGACGCACGCAAGCCGATGTCATTCAAAAAGCGGCGGAGCTGTGCGCAGAGAGGATCTCGCGCGGCGGCCTGGTTTTTCTCTTTGGCAACGGCCACTCCCGCATGATGTGCGAAGAAATGACTCCGCGGCAGGGCTGCTACGCCGGCTTCGTCGCCCTGGTCGAACTCGCGCTCTCGAACCATGCGTCGATTGTCGGGCCGAACGGGCTGCGTGCCCCGCTGTTCCTCGAGAACTACGAGGGCTACGCGGAGCAGATTCTGCGGAGCTTTCATTTCGGACCGGACGATGCCTTTATCGTGATTTCAACCAGCGGGATCCGCCCCGTGGTCGTCGAGATGGCTGGGGGAGCGCAACAGCGCGGCCTGCCCGTGATCGCGATCGTATCCAAAGCGCATTGCGAACAAGCCCAGCCCGCCCATTCTTCCGGGAAGAAGCTCATCGACTGCGCTGATCTGATCATCGACAACCAGTGTCCCCCGGGCGACTGCCTCATCGAGTTGGAAGGCCTGGAGTGGCGGACCGGGCCGGTTTCCACAATCACGGGCGCAACCATCATCAACATGATCCGCTGCGCCACGGCCGAAGCGCTGCTGGCGCGAGGCGTCAAGCCGGTGTTGTTGCCCAGCCACCAGTTCGTCGGAAATGCCAGCGCCGCTGAGCAATTGGAAGCGTTCTATGAGGCCTATCGCAAGAGCCTGAAACACCTGTTTGAATAGGGATCACGTGAGCGAAGTCCTTCTGGTGACCGGGTCGTCCGGAATTGCGGCGGTGACCGCACGCATGTGGGGAGCGCACGACAGCGTGTTTATCGTTGGCGCGAAAGCCGAAGAGTGCCGCTCGCTGGCGGCCGAATTGCCTGAAGCGGATTTCAGCGCCGCGGACGTGCGCGATGAAGAAGCAGTTCGCAAAAGCGTGGCGGCCTGCGTCGAACACTTCGGGAAAATCGACGCGCTCTTCAATGTAGCCGGTATCAGCGCCCGCTCGTTGGGCGACGGCCCGCTCCACGAATGTTCGACCAAAGCCTGGGATACGGTCATGGAGGTGAATGCCAAGGGCACGTTTCTGATGTGCCGCGAAGTGCTGCGCACGTGGACGCGAGATTCCCACAAGGGCGTAATACTCAACATGGGGAGCGTTCTGGCACGGCACCCGCAGCGGGAGCACTTCGCCACCGCCGGTTATGCTGCAAGCAAGGGAGCGATTGAGGCCATGACCTTTTCCGCCGCCGCTTACTATGCGGCTGCCGGCATCCGCATCAACGTCATTGCACCCGGCCTGGTCCTTACGCCGATGAGCGCCCGCGCGCAGCGCGACGCCCGCGTCCTGGAATACGTGGCCCACAAGCAGCCTTTGACGCGAGGTCTGCTTGCGCCGGAGGACATCGCAAAGACCGCGTGCTTTCTTCTAAGAAAGGATTCGGGCCCGATCACGGGGCAGGTCATCAGCGTGGACGGAGGTTGGACGGTGAGCACATGACTCGAGCAAAAAGGGCGACTGCATCCTCGACCAATGCCGCCGTCGAACAACGGCATGCCGGCAAAGAACGCCGGCCTCTACGAACCAGCGTGATCGGCAGCTATCCTTTTCCGGGATGGCTTGAGTTTGCCTCGGCGCACCTGGACGAATTTGGCGAGGCCGATATCGAGGAAATGCGGGCCGATGCTGTGATCGCCGCTGTGCACGATCAACTCGCCGCGGGCCTTGACGTGATCACCGACGGAGAGCAGAGTCGCTACGATTTCAACTTATCATTCTACGGACGGCTTGAGGGGATTCGCGCAACGCCGTTTTCCCTCCGTCGTTTTGGCCCGCCGGCTCACGATCAGCGTGGCAAATATCCCGTCACCGGAACCATTGTCTCGCGATACGGGCTGGGTGCAGTCGCCGAATTCAAGCTCCTGCAGAAGGTCGCGCCACAGGGACCGACGCTCAAAGCCAGCGTGCCTGGGCCTTACACTCTTAGCGGACGAATCGAACCTGGCAGGTCTTATCCCAGCCGATGGGAAGTCACCGAGGCATTGATCCCGATCGTCCGCGCCGAACTGGAACAACTGGTGGACGCAGGTTGCCGTGAGATTACCCTCGACGAGCCTTCCATGAGCTGCTATGGGTATCGCGAAGACCCCGGTCGCTTCGCAAGAATCTTTGCCGGTACCGTCAAGCCCATCGTCGGCCGTTGCCGGCTCTCCACCCATTTGTGTTTCGGCAATTACAAGGGACGCGCCGTCGCTCCGCGCCGCTATGCGCCGCTGTTCCCAGCGTTCTTTGAACTGCCGGTGGACGAAATCCATCTTGAGATGGCGAGCCGCGAATTTGCGGAGATCGAACTGATCGAAGAAATCGCGAAGCGGGGCATCGATGTGGCGGTCGGAATTATCGACGTGAAGAACTACTACGTTGAAACTCCCTCAGAGGTGGCGGAGCGTGTGCGTCTGTGCCTCAAGTACGCGCCTGCTGAACGGCTTTCTTTCGCGCCCGACTGCGGCCTGAGTCAGACGGCCCGATGGGCGGCCCGGCAGAAACTCATCAACATGGTCCAGGGTGTGGCTATCGTGCGCAAGGAATTAGGACTCGCGTGATCCGCCCGGCGCAGTCGCACGCCGCGCTTCTCGCCGACATCCGTGCCGCGGACAAGCGCGATGGCGGCTTCCGGCTGTGGTGGCTGGGGCAAAGCGGATTCCTGCTGCAGTGGCAGGGCATCCATGTTCTGCTCGATCCTTATCTTTCAGACTCTCTGACGCGAAAATACAGCACGACCGACAAGCCGCACGTGCGGATGACGGAACTGGTTGTTGATCCCGCGGAAGTCTCTTTCGTGGATATCGCAACGTCTTCGCATAACCACACTGATCATCTCGACGCGGAAACCCTGGGTCCGATCTTGAAGCATAAGCCGTCGCTGACACTGGTGATCCCGCAAGCTAACCGCGCCTTCGTCGCAGACCGTTTGAAGATCGATCCCGCGATGCCGATCGGACTCGATGACGGGAGCACGGTCGAACTCTCTGCGATTCGATTCTCCGGCGTGGCATCCGCGCACGAAACCGTAGAACGCGACGAGCAGGGACATGTGAAGTTCCTGGGTTATGTTTTGCAATTCGGGGACTGGAGCCTCTACCACAGTGGCGACACGCTGCGCTACGACGGCATGGCGGAGAAGCTGCGGCCCTTCGCCGTCGACGTCGCGCTTCTTCCCATCAATGGTCGTTCTCCGGAGCGGCGCGTGGCCGGCAATCTGTCCGGTCCTGAAGCCTCCCAGTTGGCACACGACATCGGCGCGAAGCTGGTAATGCCTTGCCATTACGAAATGTTTGAGTTCAACACGGCGACTCCAAACACCTTCGTCGAGACTTGCCGTCGCTTGGGACAGCCCTTCCGTCTTCTGCGCTGTGGCGAACGATTTGACTCCGGGACGAAAACCGCATGAGCACGCTCCTGCTCGCTCAGATCCAAGCTGTTTCGGAACAAGACTCTGAGCGGCTCAACCGCTGCCTGTAAAGGATGACAACGATGGCAAGCTACATCGGCGCCATTGACCAGGGAACGACAAGCACGCGCTTCATCGTCTTCGACCGCTCGGGACGCATCGTGAGCAGTGCTCAAAAAGAGCACGAGCAGATCTATCCCAAACCGGGCTGGGTTGAGCATGATCCGGAGGAAATTTGGCGGCGCACGCACGCTGTAATCCGAGAAGCGCTGGAAGCCCGCGGGCTGAGATCCGCAGATTTGGCTGCGATCGGAATCACCAGTCAACGCGAAACCACCGTCGTCTGGCACAGGAAAAGTGGAAAGCCCGTTTACAACGCGATTGTCTGGCAGGATACTCGCGTTGCTCCTGTGGTCACGGAGTTCGCTGGACTCGGCGGACAGGACCGCTATCGCAGCCGGACCGGACTTCCACTCGCTACCTATTTCAGTGGCCTCAAGATTCGCTGGATTCTCGAAGAGGTTGCGGGCGCACGCGCACAAGCTGAAGCCGGCGATCTGCTGTTCGGCAATATCGATAGTTTTCTGATCTGGCATCTCACGGGTGGCCCGCACGGCGGCGTCCACGTGACCGACGTGACCAACGCCAGCCGCACCCAACTGATGAACCTGAATACTCTCGAGTGGGATCCGAACATTCTGGATGACTTTGGCATCCCGGCCCAGATGCTGCCGAAGATTGCTTCCAGCAGCGAAGTATACGGCACCGCGCGGCTGCCGGTGGTTGAGGGGGTTGCGATTGCCGGCGATCTCGGCGATCAGCAAGCCGCCCTTGTCGGCCAGGCGTGCTTCAAACCAGGAGAAGCCAAGAACACTTACGGCACCGGCTGCTTCATGCTGATGAACACCGGAGAAAAAACCGTGTTCTCGAACTTTGGTCTGCTGACCACGCCGGCATATAAGTTCGGCGCGAAACCGGCATGCTACGCCCTGGAAGGGAGCATCGCGATTACCGGCGCGTTGGTGCAATGGCTTCGCGATAATCTGGGGCTCATCGAAAAAAGTTCAGACATCGAGGCGCTCGCGCGAACCGTGAGTGACAACGGCGGCGTCTACTTCGTTCCTGCCTTCTCCGGCCTATACGCGCCCCACTGGAAGGACGACGCGCGCGGCGTGATTGCCGGGTTGACCCGCTTCGTCAACAAAGGTCACATTGCGCGTGCCGTTCTGGAGGCGACCGCGCTGCAGGTGCGCGAGGTCGTCGACGCCATGGCAAAGGACTCCGGCATTGCGCTCGACGTCCTGCGCACCGACGGTGGAATGGTCGGGAACGATCTGCTGATGCAATTCCAATCTGACATTCTGGCCAAACCGGTAGTTTGTCCGCTGGTGAAGGAGACCACGGCTCTGGGCGCTGCCTATGCCGCTGGACTGGCGGTTGGCTACTTCCAGGATACCGACGAACTTGTCGCCAACTGGGCGGTCGATCAGCGGTGGGAACCGAGGATGGACGAAGAATCTCGCGAGCGGCTTTATCACTTCTGGAAAAAAGCAGTGGCGCGATCGCTCGACTGGGTGGAATCGCCATAGGCCATCGCGTTACGGTCTGGGAACGAAATCGCCTGCACCCCATTTCGAAAATCAAGAAGGAGATCAGCCATGCATGGACCATTTCTGGGCGAATTTATGGGTACGCTGGTCCTGATTTTATTAGGCGACGGCGTCGTCGCCAATGTTCTGCTGAAGAAATCGAAAGGGGAGAACTCCGGCTGGATCGTCATTTCAACGGCATGGGGACTGGCCGTGGTCGCGGGCATCTTCACCGCCATCGCATTCGGTAGTCCCGATGCTCATATTAATCCGGCGATCACCTTGACCGTGGCGCTTCTATCCGGAAACTGGTCGAACCTCGTTCTTTTCTGGACGGCACAGGTCTTGGGAGCTGTCGCCGGGGCCAGTCTGGTCTGGATGACCTACCTTGCACACTGGAAAGTAACACCGGACGCGGAAGCGAAGCTGGCGATTTTTTGTACTGTGCCGGCCATCCGCAACCTTCCCGCCAATCTGCTGACCGAGATTATTGCGACTACATGCCTGATTGTGGTTGGCTTCACTTTCGAGAGCAAGGCTGTGTCCTCGAGCGGCCTTGCAGTCGGCCTGGGGCCGGGATTGTGGGGAGCTCTGGTGTGGGCCCTGGGCCTGAGTCTCGGCGGGCCGACCGGATATGCGATGAACCCCGCTCGCGACTTTGGCCCGCGGATGGCCCACGCGATCTTACCAATCAGTAATAAAGGGAATTCAGACTGGCGTTATGCGCTCGTGCCGATCATTGGCCCGTTGATCGCTGGCGCAATCGGCGCTGCAATTATCAAGGTGGCGGGTATCCGTTGATTGGAAAACGTTTTTACGACGGATATTTTGTGAAGGGGGAGGGTTGCTTGTGCCATCTACGCTGTGGGCTTAGAAATCAGCCTATGCTCGATCTCATCGCAGGTGCTTGTCGCCGCCTGAATAGCATAGCTGCAAAACACGACAGCCCGGCCAAGAGCAAGTACATCGCGGCAGAACCGCCTTCAGGCATCACCTCAAAGAACTCCTGACCCGGGCATGAGCCTGGGCCGCTGGTGCAGCCTTGTGGCGTCAACACGACAAAGTTGGCAAATTGACCTGGCGTCAAGTTCTGCGGAACTTGGTTCAGCCAACTGTTCACGCCCGCGAGTTGAGTCCAATTCAAGTAGCTCAGGGCGTTCTGATCAAACAACGACCAGATGGCGAACGAAAGATATCCCACCTGCAAAGCATTGTCCGGCTTGCTGTTCAAGGAGAGCATCTGAAGGGTGAGCCACGCCGCTGCCTCATAGTTTGTGGTCTGGTTTCCCCAGAGCGCGCTCCCCAGAGTTGAGAAGTTATTTGCGGTGAAATTCCACGAATGGCCGATGACGCTGTCGTCCGCGAAGTCGTCGCAAATGACGGGCGTATTGGCGACGCCGTTCACGGTAGCGCTGTAAGGACCGACGTAAACACCGGCCATGACATTATTTCCCGCACCGGTCATGGTCAGATTGCTATTGGCAAATGCGCAAGGCACGAAACACAAGAGTGCCAGTACAGCCACACCCCACCACTTCTGGATTGAGTAAATCATTTTTTCTCCCTACGGACTAAACTTGGGGGATTTGATCTTCTTATCGTGGGGGGGAATTTACTGGGTATTGGCGACTATCAGGAGGGGGGCCCGTTCACCTAAAACCGTAAACCACTTCCAGGCAATGTAGCCTGTGGGACGAGCCTGGTCAAGACTGATAATTCTTGCAACCTTCGCAAGCGCTTGCAACTATCCTGTTAAATGGTTGCTCGCTAATCAGATGCGGGCGTTCGCCGGAGATCCGGACGATCCCGTGTGGCAAGGCTAGTTATCGCAATAAATGTTAAGGAAGGAAGGTCTGATCAGAACGAGGCAGACCAACTGCTTCCCGTATGAATTCGCCCACGGCCGAACCGTTAAAGTAGTTTTCTGAAGGCTATTACAGCAATCCGTAAATTATCTCGGATTATGCCATTTTTCGCTCGCGTGAGACTATAACGACTTCAATCGCCCGAAATGAGCTGATTGGGTCACGCTCCGCGCGTCGTCTCTGCCGGCTGAATCGGCACCTTAGAAAATACCAAGCAACAGTCTACGAATCCTCGGACGGCGACGGCTATCCTCACGGCCAAGGGCGTATCATTCAAGACGCACAAGGAGGCTGTATGAAACAGAATCACATCCGACGATATCCGTCGACATTACCCTCCCTTCGGATGGCAATGCCTTCTCTTGTCAAAACAAGTCTGTCTGGACTATCGCCCAAGCCCAAGTCTTGCCGACGTCGCTTGGTTTCTGCGGCTTTGCTGATTACGCTGGGCGCAACTCTGGTCGGTACGAGCCAATCAGCCGCCGCAGCCACATTATGCGTGAATCCCGGGGGCACTGGTGGTTGCTTCTCCAAGATCACCGACGCCGTAGCAGCGGCGAAGCCACACGACGTAATCAGGGTCGCTGCGGGCTCCTATGCGGAAGACGTGGTCATTGGTAAACCACTCTCCCTGGTTGGAGCAAATCCAAACACTACCATCATCGACGCGACCGGCCTGTCCAATGCCGTTTACGTCAACGGCCTCGACAACGCTAAGCTGAGCGGCGTGGTGGTACAAGGCTTCACGGCTAAGAATGCCAATTTCGAGGGCATTCTGATCACCAATGCGTCCAACATCACGGTTTGGAACAACAACGTGTTGAACAATGATAAAGCGCTGGATCTGAAAAACGGCACGTGTCCCGGCATTCCGCCGTTTGAGACTGCAGAATCCTTCGACTGCGGCGAAGGGCTTCATCTGATCGGGGTTGCCTTTTCGACCGTGGCGAAGAACACGGTGGAGCAAAATAGCGGTGGAATTCTGATCAGCGACGATACGGCGGCGAACCACGACAACCTGATTTCGGCAAACTTTGTTAAGGACAATACGCTCGATTGGGATCACGATTGCGTCGCACCCGCCTTTCACGGGCAAGGCACCGTTTGGCATCTCGCATAACACGATCTCCGGAAACACCTCTACGGGAAATGGAACCGCTGTCAAAGGCGCAGGCGCCGGAGTCGGTATCTTTGACTCCGTTCCCGGCACGTCAAATCGTGGCAACGTGATTATCAACAATCGCCTGACCCACAATGGCTTGCCTGGCGTAGCCATGCATAGCCACACGGCCGGTCAAAACCTTGACGACAACGTCATCGTGAGCAACTACATCGCGTTCAACGGTCCCGACACCGCAGATGCAGCTACCCCAGGGCCCACGGGCATTAACGTTTTCGGAGTCTCGCCAGTTTCGGGCACCGTGATTTCCCAGAACGTGATTGAACACGAAGGCTACGACATCGTTGCCAACACTCCCGCGCAGGTGAATCCACACCTTAACAATCTGCTCGGAAACAAGACTGGTGTCGACAATATCGGTAAAGGCTCGGTCGACGCTACAGAGAATTACTGGGGCTGCCCCAAGGGTCCAGAGGATTCCGCGTGCTCCAGTGTAAAAGGACCGAAAGTCTTGTTTACACCGTGGCTCACGAAGCCTTTCTAGTGTCGATCGACAGCCCACCACGGAAATGATCGAAATAATCCTTAGCGGGAGCCAGATTTGGGCTCCCTCCGAGGTTCTTCTACAGGGTGGGAACTCGCGGATAATCCGTTTGCTCAAGAACCCGACCAGTCCAAAGAATCACGAAACGGCACGGCGTGATTGCGAATTGGAATTTATGAAAGCGGCCGTATCCACCTCGACCGGCTGTCCCGTCGAGCGCGACTCTGCCGCGCGTAAGGTCGCCAGCGTGGTCGATACAATTTCAGCAAACGCAATTGGCGGTTCGCCTCGACCGCGGACCGCAGCGGCGAAAGCCTCCAGCTCGCTGCGATGACCCTTGTCCTTGCGGAATCGTGAACGAAACGTTTGTTTCCGGCCATGACGCACGAGCTCCAGTCGTCGAAAATCTTCCAGTACGGCCACGGCGCCTCCGCCAAAGACTTCCAGGCGCTCCTTGGAATAGGCTCGGTCGCCGTTCGCCAGATAGCTGATCGTGCCTTGGGATCCGTTCGCAAATCGTAGCGAGATGACGACGTTGTCGTCGCAATACTGCTCGAGACCTGTCACGCTGCGTGTCTGCACTTCGATCGGTAGAGCGCCGGCCATAGAAGTCAGGAAGTCTATAAAATGGCAGACTTCCCCGAGAATACGTCCGCCGCCTTGCTCGGGATCATTTACCCAGTGATCACGCGCGATGGGACCGGCGTTGACTCGGTAATGCAACGCCATCGGCTCTTGCATTTGCTCGAGAAACACTCTCATCTCTATTGCCATGGGAGCGAATCGACGGTTGAAACCAACCATCAGCACGGGATCACGGCCGGGGATGCGGCTTGCGTAAGCGCGAACAATTTCTGCCAAATCAATCTCACTCAGGCAGAGCGGCTTCTCACAGAAGATGTGCTTGCCAGCGGAAAGCGCTGCCAACACTTGGGGCGCATGCAAATGATGACGAGTGGCGATCACGACCGTGTTGATGTCAGGGTCGTCGAGGATTCTCTCATCGTCGGTTGTACAGTACTGGAAGCCAAATTTCTCTGCCGCGTGACGAGCGTGCGAGCCGTTGGCTGCGCACACTCCGACCAATCCCACGCGGTCAAGTGGCTTGATCGCAGGCAGCAGCGTACCCAGAGCAAAGCTGCCTGCACCCAAAACTCCGATCCCCATCGACGTCTCGAGCGCAAGGGCAGCGGCAGTTCCCTTTCCGACCAGTTGGATTTCACGGCTCGGTTCAGCCTGCTCGGGATACGTAATCAACACACCCAGGAATGGCTGGCCCATCCTTCCCGTTATTAACTCATAAGCACCCTGAGCACGCTCAATACGAAAACGATGAGTGATCAGCGATTGGACATCGAGCTTCCCATCCGACAGGAGTTGGAGGCAAGCCTCCATATTCCGAGTCTCGGTCCATCGCACGTAGCCGATCGGATAATCCCGGCCCTTCTGCTCATAGGCTGAATCGTATCTGCCCGGTCCGTAGGAGCGCGAAATCCGGAAGTCCAACTCTTTTTCAAAATAGATCTTGCGTTGGATATCCATTCCGACCGTCCCGACCGCAATCACAACGGCACGATCGCGTGTCACTTCTCCGGCCACGTCGACAGGTTCGCTGCTGGCTGTCTCCGCCGTAATCAGGACAGCATCGGCGCCATGTCCGTTGGAATGCTGCAGACACAGATCGCGCAAGCCATCGCGCGAGATACAGACATCGTCCGCACCCAGGCGCAGCGCGAGGTCGGCGCGCTCAGGAGCAATATCCATTCCCAACACGCGACAACCCGCTGCTTTGAGTATTTGAACTGTGAGTTGACCTAGAAGCCCGAGACCGATGACCGCAACGACGTCGCCCAGTTTCGCATTCGCCGTGCGAACGCCGTGGAGAGCCACGGCGCCGAGCGTGCTGAAAGCAGCTTCTTCAAAGGTCACCGCCGAGTTCGGATGAATCTTGGCGACCAACAAACGAGGGATGCAAGCAAATTCGGCGTGCACAGCGTAGCTCGCCCCGGCACAGGCAACCCGATCACCCACGTCAAGCTCGGTTACACCTTCACCAACCCCAATGACCGTCCCAGAACTGCTGTAACCCAAAGCGTTCGGCAGATCGAGCCGGCTGCGAACTGCAGCGACGGCCGAGAACAAACCATCTCGTCGAACCTTGCTAATGACGTCGCGAACCAGATCCGGGCGGGCGTTGGCCTTCTGCAACAGGTTCTTGCTGGCAAACTCGCAAGAGGCTCGCTCTGTCCCGGCCGAAACCAACGATGCCGCCATCCGGACCAGAACGCATCCTGGAAGCAGTTTGGGAGCGGGAACATCCAGCACCGCAATCTCTCCCGTACCCGCCTGCTGGAGTATCTGTCTCATGTCACGACCATTTGAGATAACCTTGAATTCCGCATGATCTGTCCATCGCTTGGTTGCCATATTACTCGGAGTCGGCTGGTCTCCCGATTGACACAGTAGGCACCATGGGCGTCGGCTGTGTCGTCGCCCTTGGGCGTTCCAGACCCAACATGCTCGAACTCATACCGACGGCTGAAATTCGAAAGTGAACTGGGAGCACTCCGACTCTTGTATGTTGGATCGCCCTTTGCATGGTGAACCTCTCGAGGATCATTGGGATGCCGCCCGTATCGCGGCAGGGGCTATTCAAATGGGCGACGAAGAGTACATCCCTGGCCTGTGAAAATCTGATGATCGCCGCTGAAGTGCTGGGACTGAACACGGGTCCCATGGAGGGCTTCGATGGCCGCAGACTCTCGAAATTCCTGGGGCTGTCCTCGCGATATCATCAGATCGTGATGGTCATCGCGATCGGGAAGAAGTCGGATGCCGAGGTAGTTGAGCCGCAGTGGCGCAGGCCGCTCGACGCCACGGTAACGGTCCTATGATTGTTGTCGAAAAGAAGCTGATCCCGGCTGAGATATTGAAGTTTCAGTCCTGCTGCATCTGGCTGCTGCCTATTTTTCAATCGGGAAGCGACTTGAACAGAAGACTCAATGCCCGCAGAACCCGCGGTTTTGTTCTGTCTACCCTCTGGGGCGGTGCCGTGCTCAACCAGAATCAGATTGCTACTGTTCTTGCCTTCGACCGCACGGTTGTGCATCGCTGCATCCGGTCGATGATTCAGGAGGGCCTGATTTCAGAAAGAAAGGCAAACTCCGGAAAAGCCCTTCTCGTCCAGTTGACTCCGAAAGGCACGCGCTACAGGGAGTATCTGATCAAAGCGCGGCAGGAAGCGGAGGAGAAGCTTCGCAAAGGGTTGACTTCGGAAGAGTGCGCCACCCTTGTTCGACTTCTTAAAGTGTTGCCGAATTAGAGTTGTGATGCGGGCAGTGGACAAGCGATATCGGTTTAGTCTTACAGGCTCTTAGCTTGGGACTCCTGAAGATCAAGCCTTAGTTGCCGAAGTCTGGTCGCCTTCGCCGGATCAATTCCAGGCTGCAAGTCGGTTTGTTCGAGGAAATAACGCCAACCCGACCCGCGCTCTTCCTGGCTCTGACACCATTCGAAATCGTTGAGGGCTCTTTGGGCGCTCTCCGTTCCTTTGACGACAGCAACGACCCCACCCGACATGTAGGTTTTCTCGTTGAACCGAATGATCGCGAATGAATAATCAGAGTTGTGTGTCATTCTTGATTTCCTCGTGGGAAGACTCGCATGGAGGAAGCATGTCGCCGTCAGACCACGGCTCCGCAACCTCCTCGAGTCACGGTCCCTTCATGAACGTTCTTGCCCAAAAAACTCTTCGCCGCAAAGATACTTTTCCTCGAAGATTTCGTAAATGGCCTCTTGGTGGTAGGGGGTAGCACACATTGGGTAAGGCGCGGAACGGGCGATTCATGACAGATTCACAGCGCGGGAACTCAGCCACACAGATTTTTCGCTTTCGTCGGCGTCGCGGCCGTTGCTAGAAAATCCCGCTTGGGAACGGATAAATCTTGTGTGTTGTTAGCGAGTTAAAATATCCGCTTTTCTTAGCAAGTGAAATATCCGGTATGGGATTCAAGGTTGTGCCTCATGGAAGCCGTGGGGTTGGTTTTGGGGGATGGGGTTGCAGAGGAAGGGGGCATTCCTCTGCTCGGCCTTGTAGAAGCTGGAATGTCGGGGACGGGATAGGGCAGGCCGCGGTCATCGTAGCGACCCAGACAGTGCTAGACTCGGCGTCCCATCCAGATGTTGATGCACCGTCACCGTGCAGCCGGCCGAGGAAGCTGCTCCAGCGCATGGGTTCGATCTGCAAGTGAAGATTCTCAAAGCTCACGGTGTTGTCGCGATTCACCGCACGCTGCCACTGCAGACAGAAGATGTCGTCCAGATCGGCTTTCCGGCAAGGCACAAAGGCACTTCCCGCTTGCTCTGGCTTTACTTGAAAACGGCGATTGAACTCAGCGATGTAATGCTCGCGCAGAAAGCGATTGACCGCCTCCAGGGTGGTGCACCCCGCCAGCTGCAACTCTTGTGGCGGGCGGCCCTTGCCAGGTGGAGAAGTTGCGCTCGCTGCGTCCCCGTGCCTGCGGCGAGTAGGCGGGAATCATCTGGATCCCTAGCTCACGCAACGCCCGTCCCACCTGGGTCACAGGGTCCACGGCCTCGCCGGCCTTGGGGGTTACCCCAGTGAGCACCGCTGGTTTCAGGACGAGCGCTGGTATGACTTGCTGCAGTAGCATGCCCGGCAAAGGCCGTCGCGGTGGCCGCTTGCGATGCTGACCGCGTTTGCGCCCACGCGCGATCAGCCCCGCCCCTTGCAGCACCCCCTTCACCCAGCTGTAACTCAATTCGATCTGGTGCTCGTCCCTCAACTTCTCGCAACAATTGCATCAATCGCGTTCGCTCGTTGCGTTGCGATGCTAAAGTCGGCAAGGAGAATCCTGATCTCGTCCGGCAGTTGCGGCAACGCAACTGAACCGATTCGCTTAAGCTAGTCCTCAATCGTGTGAGTCGCAACCTTCAACTGCAACCCCACGGTTCCGAGGTCTGCGGTTCTCTGCTGCTCAATTTGTTTGCGCAGGATCGAGAGGGTTTCCGCGGCAATTTCTCTCTGCCGATTTGATGAGTCCACCTGCGCGCTGCTGGCATCCGCCTGGCGCTTTGCGAGCCACGCATAATCCACGTTGATGGTGGTGAGGACTAAAACCAGCATCACGTTCGCGATCGCCGCGTACGCCATCACTTGATTAACACTGAGTCCCAAGACCCTGTCCGACATGGGAGACACCATCAGCGAGAATATAGGTGGTACGCGCTTTCACGAATCCTGGGGAAGAACTGCGGAGGGGAACGCAGGCTGGAAAAAGATAAAGGCCGTGATCTTGGTTATCCTCTAGCTGCTAGCTCCTGCGAGGGAGCCAATTGCGTGGAGTATGCACCATCACGGCCCTTGATGCGATCACTGCTTTCGCAGTTCCAAACCCCAACTACTCCTCGCAGAGCAGTCGGTTTTTTCGGGTCTGGTCGTTCGCCGGGTCACCCCAGCGAATTAATCACCCAGCTTACTTTGGACTGGCCACTGTTTATTTTAGCCAACCCTTTCAGCCGTCGACGGGGGCAAAGGTAAACACTTAGCAGATATTTGTCAATGCCGCTTATTGGTGCAAAGTGCGTAGCCGACAATCTGAAAAATGAAGGCCGCAGCTCATTGAAGCGGCGACGTTTATATGGCGCGCAAATCGTCTTTCCCGTTTTTCCACACCATTATGCACAATGGCGCCTACGACGTCGGCAACGCCCGAAGTCGCATCAACTTCCGTTTACGGTAGTCCCGAGAACGGTTCTTTCATCTCTAAACTTTCCCCTCCAGGGCAATGTAGTCCTATGACTGTACGCGAAGGGCCGTATTGACATCCCGTCGGATCTGGCTTAAAAGATAAACCAACAAGTTGGAGACTCCCATTTCACCCCGCAGAAGCAGGTCTGCAGATCCGATTTCCCCAAGGAGACACCATTTCATGAAGATCAGAAGCTGTCTATCGACCATCGCCCTCGTCGCGTTGGCTAACGTAATTTCTGTAAGCCAGAATAAGTGTAGCGTCGTACCTAAAACGGGGGTTTGCCCAGCTGCGGCACCGTCCCAGACCTTCTGCGCCTCGGGCGGCAGCACTAAAGGCGCCGCGACCTGCAAGGTACTTAACTGGTGGGGCTTCGCGACCGTTGCTCCCGGTTCGGGAACGGCAGGTTCACAATTCGAAGGCATTGATGCCAGCCAAACGGGCACCCTGATTGTTTCGCCAAACGGTGGCGTAGGTCCGACCGTCACGGTTGGTTCGGAAACCCAAGGTCAGTATTTTCAATTCGCGGGCAACTACGTTCAGGCATTCGACAAGGCGACGGGCAATCCCCTGTTCAGCAATGCCCCCAACACTGGCCCGGCTGTGCCGCAGAAATTTGGAACACTCTTCGCACCCAACGCGGTCCAGCCCTGCAAGGGCGCAATCAATGAGGGCATCGCGGAATATGATCGCTTGGACTCGGCATTTGTCCTTGGCGATATCGCTTACAATCCCGCCACCAAAACCTATCACTACTGCTTCGGGATCAGCGCCAACAACGCAAACGGAGCTGTCAGCACTAGCCTGGAGGGACCGGGTAACGGCAAGAGCTACTGGAATGTTTACGTCTATAATATTAATCCCTCGCTGCCCAACAAAGTCGCGGGAGTTTTGTATTATCCCGCGCATCCCCGATTCGGAACCTGGTCGGACGGTTTTTATGTTACCTGGGACCTTCTTGATCCTGCGAACAACGATACGATTGGATTAGAAGCGTGCAAGTTGGACAAGGCTGACATTGTTGCCGGCAACACCAGTACCGCCCCAGTTTGCTATACCTACATTCCCAACTATGCCGTCGGGAAGACGGGCACAAAGGACAGTCTCATCCACACTCTTCTGCCGGCCGATTTCGAGGGCCTCAACCCGATTCCTAGCACCACCGCTGGCGAATACTTTCTGGCTTTGGTTAACCCCAGCAACCCGGGGTCCAACAACCCCTGCACCCAAAGTGTTTGCCAGTCCAACCAATTGGCTTTTTGGACTTGGTCGGCAATTACCAGTCAAAAACCCCCGGCCAGGATTACAACTGCCAACAATTACACGCCCGGGTGCTACAACCCGTTCAAGGTACGGAATACGACCTGCGTACCTGAACCGGGCTTCCCTGCGGACCTGACTGATTCTGTGGGAGACCGCCTCATGCATCGCCTGGCATATCGCGTTTTGGGAGGTGTCGAGTACCTTGCTGTGGCACACACGGTCGAAGAGGACCATGCTACGCGACGAACCGGTGTTCGCTATTACAAAATCCAGGCGGGCAGCACTCCGACCATCGTTGTGCAATCCGGGTCGTCGACTCTCCCTGATATCGAGGACACTTCGTCGGAACAGTTATACTTTTTCGCCCCCAGTGTGGCCATGGACAATAACGGCGATCTTGGAATCATCTGCACCGCCTCAGGATTAAACTTGAATCCGACGCTCACCTGGGAAACTACCAACGTTGCTGGTAACCTGAGCACACCCATAAACGTCTGCTCTGGTCCCGGTGGCTGTACCGCTACCGGGGAAGATCAATCGGATGCGCATTGGGGCCCAATTGTCAGCACAACGACCGATCCGACAGATGACCTGACTTTCTGGGCAACCGATGAGTACTTCTCAGCGAACCAGACGACCTGCTGCAACTGGCAGACACGCATCTACAACGGCAAACACTGATCTGGACGGCGTAGCCAGTCAGAACCGACGGCATCTTGGTATCCGGCAGAAAGCGTTTCACTAAGTCTTGTGCTGACCTAGCCCTAGTGGCGCTAGGTCAGCACCGCCTCGCTGGAAGTGCAAGTCAGATCCGCCACAAAGTCAACCCACGAATTGGTACCCCGCCTAGCGATCCTTCACCGACGCTTTCTGCAAGACCATTTCGAAATCGTGGGCATGGGATTCATGAGAGAAAGTTTTGGCAAAGCTCCTGTAACAATCCTGCTTCGCAAAACGGAGAGATTCTCACCCATAAAAAGGCAGCTGCCCGTCACTATCTCGAAGGCGTGATCCCCGCACTCCAAATGTCGCTGCCGCTGTCAACGTCTCTGCCAAGGATCTGTTCCGGTGACATATAGGAAGCCGTGCCCCCGAGATCAGTGATACCTCTGAGCTCGTCACCCTGAAAGGCAAGGTCGAAATCAAGAACCTTGACGGTGCCGTTTGCTTTTATGAAAAATATTTCAGCGTCTTACGTCGCGGTGGACCACTCCGCGGCTATGAGCGTAATGAAGGGCATCGCACACCTTTGCAACGATGCGAAGTCCTTCGGAGAGGCCGAGTCTACGACTACGGATAAGGCGGTCAAAGAGAACGCCTTCGAGGCATTCCATAACCACATACAAATTCCCTTTTTGCTAACCAATATCGTAAATCTCCACGATATGAAGGTTATCTTCGGCTCGCTGTCTGTAGTGGCTCAGGAATTAAGTTATAATCACCTTCCCATCTCTGACACCTAACAATGGGGAAGACTCAATGGGTTTACAGGTTCGGTCGGCAATGCTACGGTGGCGGTGCGCTTTTGCCGTTGTGCTCTTGGTCACTTTGGGCGCCTGTGGAGGAGGAAGCAACAACAGCGACCCGCCGGCAGCGCCACCGACAGCGCCTACGGCCGCTCTAACCGCTCTGCCAGGTATGATTGACCAAGGCCAATCAATCACGCTTACTTGGCGGACAACCAATGCTTCCAGCGTCAGCATTGACGGATTTGCCGTTTCAGCCAGCGGCTCCCGGCAACTGACGCCTGCCTCTACTATCACGTATAACCTAACCGCAAAGGGGGCGGGCGGAACCGCGCAGGCTAAAGCGGCAGTTACCGTAAACACCTCACCGGACGCGCCTACGGCTTCCCTTACAGCAAGCCCCGCAGTGATTGTTAGCGGCCAATCGACTACGCTGACGTGGCAGACAACCAATGCTTCGAGCGTCAGCATTGACAGCATTGGAGCCGTTCCAGCCAGCGGTTCACAGCAGGTAAAACCCGCCGCTACCACCCTATACACGATTACCGCGAAGGGAACGGCCGGGACGACGCAGGCTGTAGCCACAGCCACTGTGGATCCTTACCCTATTAAACATGTGGTCATAATCTTCCAGGAGAATCGCAGTACCGATAATCTTTTCCATGATTCTAATCTGATTGCGAATGGTGCCGATATAGCCAGCAGCGGGCTGAATTCGAAGGGTGACGTGATTCAGTTGATGCCTCGACCTCTGGTGGATGACTACAACCTTGCTCATAACCACGTAAATTTTGGGCAGATGTATGACGGCGGGAAAATGGATGGAGCAGATAAGGTTCTGGCGGTTTGCAGTGGCGGAGGCCAGCAATGCCTGCCGCCGAATCCGCAGTTCGTGTACGTAAACCCTAGCGATGTGGCGCCCTACTTCCAAATGGCGGAAACGTATACATTTGCCGATCGGATGTTCCAGACTAATCAGGGTCCGAGCTTTCCAGCGCATCAGTTCATTTTTTCGGGCACTTCGGCACCGACCGAGACCAGCGACTTGTTCGCGGCGGACAATCCGGCACTAGGCCAAGGTGGCTT
>Ga0210396_10001528_pt1 | contig 24860 bp, 22 predicted proteins | sample IncBWH17OmetaG_FD_155466 | JGI IMG/M metagenome (GOLD analysis project Ga0210396, IMG submission 155466) | Forest soil microbial communities from Barre Woods Harvard Forest LTER site, Petersham, Massachusetts, United States - Inc-BW-H-17-O ... | reverse complement strand
CGCCGCCTTTGCCGAGTACGCCAACTTTGTAGTTACCGCGCAGCGCCGACCCGATGGCGGTCTCGTAGGCGGTCTCTTGCTGCTCCGCAGCCGACGGCCCGGGGTTGATCAGGCCGAAAGTGCCCGTGTAGACGATGCGTCGCCACCCGTATTTAGGACCGGGGCGCCGCGGTTGGGGCGTTGCCGGTGATACGTCGATGTTCCATGACTGGCGGTGCGACCCGGCCGCCCGTGGCGGCGGAGCGGGCTGCTGGGGCGGTGCCGATCGAGGGGTCTCGGCCGGCGGGTGCGGTGGTCGTTCCGCCGCACCGCCATCGGCCGCAGGTCCTAGCCGGTCCCGCAGGAAGTCGTCGTGCTCGCTCATGAGCTCACGCGCTTGCGCACGTCCTGTTTGGCCAAGCTCATGGATTCTCCGTTAACTGCGCGAGGGGAATCGGTCCGTCGAAGCGGCTACGCCCGACAACGGCATCGTAGATGCGCCGCGCGTCGGATCGCGAAAAAAGCTCGGCAACTTCTTCTACAAAGTTCTCTGCCAGCGGCTCCGGCGGCCCGGCTGACCGGCAATTGCCAGCGAATTGACCGGCCCCGGCCGCACTGCCACGCCTTATGGTGAGGTGGGTCACCGGGATTTGGTGCCTCCGGGTGAGCCAGCCGGCGATCTGCGCCTCATTTGACCGCGATCACAGCAAATTTCTTCCACGAACCCGGCTGGCGGAGGTCGACGCCTATCTGCTTCTCAAACACCCTCCGGCGGGCCCAAATACCCAGCGCCACACGCTGACCCGGCAAAGCGGCCCACCCGTGCCGCCGCAACAGAGCAGCACCCCCGACCGGCGGGTTAAGATTGATCAAGTTGGCATGTCAGGCGGGTTTTGTCATATCGTTTTACGACTTGTCGAGAACCGGGTACAGGGCCACCGTCCAGCGCTGCACGGATGCATCCCGAACCGGATCACCGCCGCCAGGCGAACAGCATATCGACAAGACCGTTGGGGCCCAGCCCGTGGCGCCAACGGAGGAGATTCGTGAATCCGCGGCAGAAAGCTTCTGGGGAAGGGTCAGGTGGGAATGGCGCCCAACCGCGTCGGGCTCTACAACCCTGCATTCGAGCATGACTCATGCGGGGTGGCCATGGTCGTCGACATGCACGGCCGCCGCAGCCGCGACATCGTGGACAAGGCGATCACCGCGTTGCTCAACCTCGAGCATCGCGGCGCCCAGGGTGCCGAGCCGCACAGCGGTGACGGCGCCGGGATCCTGATTCAGGTTCCGGACGACTTCTTGCGTTCGGTTGTCGATTTCGAGCTGCCGGAGGCCGGTAGCTACGCCACCGGTATGGCGTTCCTGCCGCAGTCGTCGAAAGAGGCCACGGCGGCGTGCGCCGCGGTGGAGAAGATCGTCGAAGCCGAGGGTCTGCAGACGCTCGGCTGGCGCAGCGTTCCCACCGACGAGTCGTCGCTGGGCGCGCTGGCCCGCGACGCCATGCCCACCTTCCGTCAGCTGTTCATCGCGGGCGCCGACGGCATGGAATTGGAGCGGCGCGCCTACGTCATCCGCAAGCGCGCCGAGCACGAACTCGGCACCAAAGGTCCCGGGCAGGACGGCCCGGGCCGCGAGACCGTCTACTTCCCAAGCCTTTCCGGTCAGACGTTTGTCTACAAGGGCATGCTGACCACTCCGCAGCTCAAGGCGTTCTACCTCGATCTGCAGGACCAGCGGCTGACCAGCGCGCTGGGCATCGTGCACTCTCGCTTCTCGACGAACACCTTCCCGTCGTGGCCGCTGGCGCACCCGTTCCGCCGTATCGCCCACAACGGCGAGATCAACACCGTCACCGGCAACGAGAACTGGATGCGGGCCCGCGAGGCGTTGATGAAGACCGACGTCTTCGGCACGTACGACGACGTCGAGAAGCTGTTCCCGATCTGCACCCCGGGCGCCTCGGACACTGCGCGCTTCGACGAAGCGCTCGAACTGCTGCACCTGGGCGGCCGCAGTCTGCCGCACGCGGTGCTGATGATGATCCCCGAGGCCTGGGAGCGCAACGAGTCGATGGACCCGGCCCGGCGGGCGTTCTACCAGTACCACGCATCGCTGATGGAGCCGTGGGACGGCCCGGCGTCGATGACGTTCACCGACGGCACCATCATCGGCGCGGTGCTCGACCGTAACGGCCTGCGCCCGTCCCGGATCTGGGTAACCGCCGACGGCCTGGTCGTGATGGCTTCCGAAGCCGGCGTGCTGGACCTCGACCCGTCGACGGTGGTCCGCCGGATGCGGTTGCAGCCCGGCCGGATGTTCCTGGTCGACACCGCGCAGGGCCGCATCGTCGCCGACGAGGAGATCAAGGCCGAGCTGGCCGCCGAACAGCCCTACCAGGAGTGGCTGGACAACGGGCTGATTCCACTGGATGAGCTGCCGCAGGGCGACTACGTGCGGATGCCGCACCATCGGGTCGTCTTGCGCCAGCTGGTTTTCGGCTACACCTACGAGGAGCTCAACCTACTGGTGGCGCCGATGGTGCGGACCGGCGCCGAGCCGATCGGGTCGATGGGAACCGATACGCCGGTAGCGGTGCTCTCCCAGCGGCCGCGGATGCTGTTCGATTACTTCCAGCAATTGTTCGCACAGGTGACCAATCCACCGCTGGACGCGATCCGCGAAGAGGTGGTGACCAGCCTGCAGGGCACCACCGGCGGGGAGGGCGACCTGCTCAACCCCAACGAGAATTCCTGTCGCCAGATCTCGTTGTCGCAGCCGATTCTGCGCAACCACGAACTGGCCAGGCTGATCAACCTCGACCCGGACGTCGAGGTCAACGGGCGTCGGCACGGTTTGCGGTCCAAAGTGATTCGCTGTCTGTACCCGGTTGCCGCGAACGGCGCCGGCCTGAAGGCGGCGCTCGACGAGGTGCGTGCGCGGACCTCGGCGGCGATCGCGGACGGCGCGCGGATCATCATCCTGTCCGATCGGGAATCCGACGAGAAGATGGCCCCGATCCCGTCGCTGCTGGCGGTCTCCGCGGTGCACCACCATTTGGTGCGCGAACGCAGCCGTACCAAAGTCGGACTGGTCGTCGAGTCGGGCGATGCCCGCGAGGTGCACCACATGGCCGCGCTGATCGGCTTCGGCGCCGCGGCGGTGAACCCGTACATGGCGTTCGAGTCGATCGAGGTCATGCTGGACCGCGGCGTGCTCCAGGGCCTCGACCGCGAGACAGCGCTGAAGAACTACATCAAGGCCGCCGGCAAGGGTGTGCTGAAGGTGATGTCCAAGATGGGCATCTCGACGTTGGCGTCCTACACCGGCGCCCAGCTGTTCCAGGCCGTAGGCGTCGCCGAGGATGTTCTCGCCGAGTACTTCGCCGGATTGACCTGCCCCACAGGAGGAATCACCCTCGCCGACATAGCCGCCGATGTCGCGGCCCGGCATGAGCTGGCTTTCCTGGATCGGCCCGACGAGCGCGCACACCGCGAACTCGAGGTGGGCGGTGAATATCAGTGGCGCCGTGAAGGCGAATACCACCTCTTCAACCCGGAGACTGTGTTCAAGTTGCAGCACTCCACTCGCACCGGCCAGTACAAGATCTTCAAGGATTACAGCCGGCTGGTCGACGACCAGAGCGAGCGGATGGCATCGCTCCGTGGCCTTTTGAAGTTCCGCGACGGCGTCCGGCCACCGGTGCCACTCGACGAGGTCGAGCCCGCCAGCGAGATCGTCAAACGCTTTGCCACCGGCGCGATGAGCTACGGCTCGATCTCCGCCGAGGCGCACGAGACGCTGGCCATCGCGATGAACCGGCTCGGTGGCCGGTCGAACTGCGGTGAGGGCGGTGAAGCCGTCAGCCGTTTCGAGCGTGATCCCAACGGTGACTGGCGGCGCAGCGCCGTCAAGCAGGTCGCCTCGGCCAGGTTCGGCGTCACCTCGCACTACCTGAGCAATTGCACGGACATCCAGATCAAGATGGCCCAGGGCGCCAAACCCGGTGAGGGCGGCCAACTTCCCGGTGGCAAGGTGTATCCGTGGATCGCGGAGGTGCGGCACTCCACCCCCGGCGTGGGGTTGATCTCACCGCCGCCGCATCACGACATCTACTCGATCGAGGACCTGGCTCAGCTCATCCACGACCTCAAGAACGCCAACCCGTCGGCGCGGATCCACGTCAAGCTGGTCTCCGAGAACGGTGTCGGCACGGTTGCCGCCGGCGTCTCGAAGGCACACGCCGACGTCGTGCTGATCTCCGGGCACGACGGCGGCACCGGCGCCACGCCGCTGACGTCGATGAAGCATGCCGGCGCGCCGTGGGAGCTCGGGCTGGCCGAGACCCAGCAAACGTTGCTGCTCAACGGGTTACGCGACCGCATCGTTGTCCAAGTCGATGGACAGCTCAAAACCGGCCGTGACGTGATGATTGCGGCGCTGCTCGGCGCCGAGGAATTCGGCTTCGCCACCGCCCCGCTGGTGGTGTCCGGCTGCATCATGATGCGGGTGTGCCACCTGGACACCTGCCCGGTCGGCGTGGCCACCCAGAACCCGGTGCTGCGCGAGCGGTTCGCCGGCAAGCCGGAGTTCGTGGAGAACTTCTTCTTGTTTATTGCCGAAGAGGTCCGCGAGTACATGGCGCAGCTCGGTTTCCGCACCCTCAATGAGGCTGTGGGCCAAGTCGGATCGCTGGACACCACGTTGGCCCGTGCGCACTGGAAGGCGCACAAACTCGACTTGACGCCGGTGCTGCACGAGCCGGAGTCGGCGTTCATGAACCAGGACTTGTACTGCAGTTCCAGCCAGGACCATGGGCTGGACAAGGCGCTGGATCAGCAGTTGATTGTGATGAGCCGCGAGGCGCTGGACTCCGGGAAACCCGTCCGGTTCTCCACCACGATCGCCAACGTCAACCGGACTGTTGGCACCATGCTCGGCCACGAGGTGACGAAAGCCTATGGTGGCGAAGGACTACCGGACGGCACCATCGACATCACTTTCGACGGCTCGGCGGGCAACAGCTTTGGCGCGTTCGTGCCGACGGGGATCACGCTGCGGGTGTATGGCGATGCCAACGACTACGTGGGCAAGGGATTGTCCGGGGGCCGGATCGTGGTGCGGCCGTCCGACAACGCGCCTGCGGACTACGTCGCCGAGGACAACATCATCGGCGGCAACGTCATCCTGTTCGGCGCCACCAGCGGCCAGGCATTCCTGCGCGGTGTGGTCGGTGAGCGGTTCGCCGTGCGCAACTCCGGCGCCCACGCGGTGGTCGAGGGCGTCGGCGATCACGGCTGTGAGTACATGACCGGCGGCAGGGCGGTGATCCTGGGTAGCACCGGGCGCAACTTCGCTGCGGGCATGTCCGGCGGCATTGCCTTTGTCTACGACCCGGAGGACGCATTGCCGGACAACCTCAACTCGGAGATGGTGGAACTGGAGGCGCTCGACGATGACGACTTGGCCTGGCTGCACGGGATGATTCAGGCGCATGTCGACGCGACCGACTCCGCGATCGGTCGGCGCATCCTGGGCGACTGGACGGCCACACAGCAGAGCTTCGTCAAGGTGATGCCCCGCGACTACAAGCGGGTGCTCGAGGCGATCGCCGAGGCCGAGCGCAACGGCGCCGATCCCGACCAAGCGATCATGGCGGCCGCCGGTGCCTGACCCGAAGGGCTTTTTGAAGTACACCCATCGCGAAACGCCGAAACGCCGACCAGTGGATCTGCGGCTGCGCGACTGGCACGAGGTTTACGAGGACTTTCCGCACGAGACGCTGCAGCATCAGGCAACTCGTTGCATGGACTGTGGGATCCCGTTCTGCCACAACGGTTGTCCGTTGGGCAACCTGATACCGGAATGGAACGACCTGACCCGCACCGGTCGTTGGCGCGATGCGATCGAACGCCTGCATGCGACCAATAACTTTCCGGACTTCACCGGTCGACTCTGCCCGGCGCCATGCGAATCGGCATGTGTGCTGGGGATCAACCAGGATCCGGTGACAATCAAGCAGATCGAGCTCGAGATCATCGACAACGCCTTCGACGAAGGCTGGGTGGTGCCGCTGCCGCCGGATGAGCTCACCGGCAAGAAGGTCGCGGTGGTGGGCTCAGGCCCGGCCGGCCTGGCCGCCGCGCAGCAGCTGACCCGCGCCGGACACACGGTGACGGTGTTCGAGCGCGACGACCGCATCGGCGGGCTGCTGCGCTACGGCATTCCCGAGTTCAAGATGGAAAAGCGCCACCTGGAGCGCCGGTTGGAACAGATGCGGGCCGAAGGCACCGAATTCCGCGCCGGCGTCAACGTCGGTGTCGACATCACCGCCGAGGAGTTGCGCGCGGAGTTCGACGCGGTGGTTCTGGCCGGCGGCGCGACGGCTTGGCGCGATCTGCCGATCACCGGCCGCGAGCTCGAGGGTGTCCACCAGGCGATGGAATACCTGCCCTGGTCCAACCGGGTGCAGGAGGGCGACGATGTGCTCGGCCCCGACGGCGAGCCACCGATCACCGCAAAGGGCAAGAAGGTCATCATCATCGGCGGCGGTGACACCGGCGCCGACTGCCTGGGCACCGTGCACCGTCAGGGTGCGGCCAGCGTGCACCAGTTCGAAATCATGCCGCGCCCGCCGGAGACCCGCGCGCCGTCCACGCCGTGGCCGACGTACGAGCTGATGTTCCGGGTGTCCGCGGCGCACGAGGAAGGTGGCGAGCGGATGTTCTCGGTGAACACCGAGGAGTTCGTCGGCCGCGACGGTCACGTCACCGCGCTGAAAGTGCACGAGGTGGCGATGGAGGACGGCAAGTTCGTCAAGACCGAGGGCACCGATTTCGAAATCGAGGCCGATCTGGTGCTGCTGGCGATGGGATTCGTCGGGCCGGAACGGCCCGGTCTGTTGACGGACTTGGGAGTCGAGTTCACCGATCGCGGTAATGTCGGGCGCGGCAACAACTTCGAGACCTCGGTGCCGGGTATCTTTGTAGCGGGCGACATGGGGCGAGGCCAGTCCCTGATCGTCTGGGCAATCGCCGAGGGCCGTGCGGCCGCGGCGGGCGTCGACCGATTCCTGATGGGCCAGACCGCTCTGCCTGCGCCCATCGCGCCGACCGCGGCTCCGCAACGCTAGTCACTAACATCACACCAGCAACATTTGATAAATTGCTCGGCGCGTCTTACACTGTTTGCCAGCTATAGGGTGTCTAATTTCTCGATATGGGCGCCGCGGGGGCGTGGTGCTCAGCCAGTTGATCGACCGCAGGAGTGAGCACCGTGTACATTCATCCGACGACCCGGTCGCGGGTCGGGCGAATTGCCTGGTCATGGTTCCGACACCCGGTTAAGAGCCGGGAATTCCCCGCCAAGCACGAGCGCCTTGTGACCGCCGAGGAACTAATGCGCTTCGGCGTATAAGCGCTAACTCCGGCCCGTGCCGAGTTGGGGCAACCGTTTGCTCTGCGTAATCTGCTCGTTATCTGAGGTTCTCTACTTCGAGACCTAGAAATTGTTGCTATCCGGCTATGTCGCCAGCCCCGAGTCTCGGATCGCTTCGGCCAGCGGCTCGAGCACGGTCGGGTCATGCGGCGGCGCGATGTACACGATGCCCAGATCCAGCCCTTCGGCTGCCAGACCGGCCGCGTCCTCGATGACCTTCGCATAGTTGTGGTCTGGCTCCAGACGCAGGTGTGCTGACAGCGTGATCTCCTTGGGATCGCGCCCGATGTCGGCGCAATGGCTGTACAGCACGTCGCGCTTGTGGGCGAACAGGTCCGGCGGTCCGCCGACGAAGTTCCAGTGCTGGGCGTACCGGGCGGTGATGCGCAGCGTGCGCTTCTCGCCGCTGCCGCCGATGCAGATCGGCGGGTGCGGGCGCTGCGGGCCCTTCGGTTCGTTGCGGGCGTCTTTGAGCTGGTAGTACTTGCCGTCGAAATTGGTGGTCTCCTGGCTGAGCAGGCTGGTCAGCACCTCGCAGGCTTCTTCGAACCGGTCGAAGCGTTCTTTGATGCTGCCCAGCTCGATGCCGTAGGCGCCGGACTCCTCCTCGTTCCATCCGGCGCCGATGCCCAGCTCCAGTCGCCCGTTGGAGATGACGTCAAGGGCGGCAGCCATATTCGCCAGCACCGCGGGATGACGGTAGTGGATCCCGGTGACCAGGGTGCCCAGCCGCAGTCGCTTGGTGGCCTGCGCCAGCGCGGTGAGCGTCGTCCAGCCCTCCAGGCACGGGCCGGCGGAGTTTCCGAAGATCGGGTAGAAGTGGTCGAACGTCCATCCGGACTCGAAGACGTCGATGTCGTCGGCCGCTGTCCAGACGGCGAGCATCTGTGCCCAGGTGGTCTCTTGCGGTGAGGTTTTGAACGCGAATCGCATGACACCGACATTAGTCGCGCCTGCGAAACCGGCCACCCAACTAAACTCAGCCGGGCAATGAACTGGCGCCTGGGACTTGACACCAGAATCACCCTGCTGGCGGCCGGCCTGATCTTTCTGCTCGCCTAGGTGCTCGGGGTATGGAAGTACCGCCAGATCATGGTCGCCGACGATCATCGGGCTCACCGGTACGTCGACATCGCGCATCGGGCCGCCCTGCTCTACTCGTTCGCGACCCTGTTGCTCGCGGTGTTCGTGGAGCTGAGCGCCTGGCCCGCCTGGGTGAACCTGACCGCTGCGGTGGTGGTGGTGTTCTTTTTCGTCGGCGCTATCGGCGCCTACATCATTCACGGCGCACTGCGGGACACCATGAACCAGTTCGAACACCCCACCCGGGGATCGCATGTGGCGATGGTGCTGTTGATCGTCGGCGAGATCGGTGGCTTCGGGGTGCTGCTCGCGGGGTTCGTCGCCGGCCAACTGCTGAGCTAAACCGCTCCTCAAGCGGGCACACTGAAGCCATGGATCCGGTGACGGCGCTGCGACAGATCGCCTATTACAAAGACCGGGCCCGCGAGGACTCGCGGCGGGTGATGGCCTACCGCAACGCCGCCGACATCGTCGAGCGCCTCGACGCAGCGGAGCGCGAGCAGCACGGCCGGGCCAACAGCTGGCAGTCGCTGCCGGGTATCGGGCCGAAGACCGCGAAGGTGATCGCCCAGGCCTGGTCCGGCCACGAACCCGATGTCCTGGTCGAATTACGCTCTGCTGCGCAGGATCTCGGTGGCGGCGAGATCCGGGCGGCATTGCGCGGCGACTTGCATCTGCACTCGAACTGGTCGGACGGCTCGGCGCCGATCGAGGAGATGATGGCCACCGCCGCGGCGATCGGGCATGAGTACTGTGCGCTGACCGACCACTCGCCGCGGCTGACCATCGCCCACGGGCTGTCACCGGAGCGGCTGCGTCAACAACTCGACGTGATCGACGGGCTGCGCGATCGGTTCGCGCCGATGCGGATCCTGACCGGCATCGAGGTGGACATCCTCGACGACGGCACCCTCGACCAAGAGCCAGAGCTGCTGGATCGCCTCGACATCGTGGTGGCCAGCGTGCACTCGAAGCTGTCGATGGACGCCGCGGCGATGACCCGCCGGATGGTGCGCGCCGTCAGCAACGGCCACGCCGATGTGCTCGGTCACTGCACCGGCCGGTTGGTCGCGGGAAACCGCGGCATCCGGCCGGAGTCGAAGTTCGACGCCGAGGCCGTGTTCACCGCCTGCCGCGACCACGGCATCGCCGTGGAGATCAACTCCCGGCCCGAACGTCGTGACCCGCCGACCCGGCTGCTGAACCTGGCGTTGGAGATCGGGTGTGATTTCAGCATCGACACCGATGCGCATGCGCCGGGCCAGCTGGATTTCCTCGGCTACGGCGCTCAGCGCGCGCTGGATGCCGGCGTGCCGCCCGACCGCATCGTCAACACCTGGCCGGTGGACAAGCTGCTCGAGTGGACCGCGTCAGTCGGGTAGGTGCGGCATCTGGCCGACCAGCAATGCGCGGGTGATACCACTTAGTCGCGAGGCATGTGGGCCGAATCGTGGCCAGCGGTGTCTACTTCCGCGATGCCTGCGCGATGGCCTCGAGAAAGCCTGTCGCCGCGATCTTGGAACCGACCGCGTTGAGGTCGGCCATGTCGGAGGCGTACCCGTCGTACAGCGCGAAGTACCCCCGATCGTCGTAGCGGCCGGAGACCCTCGTGCTGTCGGGCTTCGTGGACTCGATCGCGGCCAGGTCGAAGAGGTGACGGCCGGCGTACTCGCCGCGGATCAGCGCGTTCAGCCGCTCCCGCGCGACGTTCGCTGGCTCGCCGCGCACGTCCCTACGGTCGAGAAGTGTCTTCAGCCGTGTCTTCAGCTCCGTGAAGAGGCCCGGCTCTGTGGTCAGGGGCACCGTCACGTGGATGAAGGTGACGTTGGGGAAGTCCCGCTCCAACGCGGCCATGGTGTCGCGGTACCTCGCGAAGAGGGCATCGACATCCGTGTCGCTCCAGATGTCACCCCAGCAGAAGTTCATCAGAGCGACGTCGACCTGCCGGCCCATCCCACCGCGCATGGTGCGGTCGAAGTCCTCGAGTGCCAGCTTCCCGGCGTCTATAACGTATTCGTCGATGAATTTGTGGGCGATGAACCCGCCATTGGGGCCGGGCTCGGCGCGCCCCTGCTCGATCGGGGGGGCCGAGACACCGTGATCCGCATCGACGCCCGGGACAGCGTCCAGCACGTTCATCCCCACGGACTGGTGACCGAAGAACACCCGTGTACGGGCCACAGCAGTCAAGTTCGCCATCGTGATCGCGGACGCCACATTGCCCTGGATCGGTATCGACTTCTCCTTGCTCCAACGGTCAGCCATCACTACGGTCACGGCCAGAACGAGCGCGACCACGGCGACAACTGCGGTTACGGGGCGACGGAACCTCCATCGGGTCGGGGCCAACATGCTCCGCCATCTCCTCGTCGCAAACCTCTGGGCACAGAATCTGGCTCAGAAAATACCATAGGTTCCGTTTGGCAGTCCGTGGGTGACCATGAGTTTGCACCGCAACGCCGGACGGCGTCAGTCGGGTAGGTGCGGCATCTCCAGGCCGGGCTCGCGGCCGACCAGCACCGCACGGGTGAGCGCTGACTTGCCGTAACGACGACGCACCAGGTCGACCGCCGCGTCAACGATCGCCGGCTGCCGTTGCTCCCCGGCGAACGGCAGCATCAGCTGCTCGGCGCCGCTGCGGTCGATCGCTGAAATCCCTGAAACCGCGAACCCGATGAGGGTCAGCCCACGTTCGGCGGTCAGCGGCGCGGCGGATGCGACGAGTGCGCGCGCCGTGGCCAGGATGGTTTGCGTCGACGAGGTGGCCCACCGCAGCGTGTGTGACCGAGTGGCCCGGCCAAAGTCGTTGAACCGCAACCGCAACGTGACCGTCCGGCCGGTGCGCCCGGCGGCCCGCATCCGCCCGGTGATCCGGTCGATCAAGTTGATCACCACCGCGTCGATCTCGGCGGGCGACATGGTGTTGCCGGCCCGGCCCAGTGCGCGCTGAGCGCCCACCGAGCGTCGGCGAACGCCGGTCGAAACCCGACGCGGATCGACGTTGCGGGCCAGCGCATACAGCCGGCCGCCCATCGCCCCGCCCACCAGCGAGGCCAGCATGGACTCGCTGAGCTCGGCCACGTCGGCGACCGTTTCGATGCCGTGGGTGTGCAACTTGTCGGCGGTCACCGCGCCGACGCCCCACAACCGGCGCACCGGCAGCGGATGCAGGAAGGCGAGCTCTCGCCCGGGCGGAACCAGCAGCAAGCCATCCGGTTTGCCTTCCTGGCTGGCGACCTTGGCGAGAAATTTCGTCCGCGCGATGCCGACGGTGATGGGCAGGCCGACGCGGTCGCGTACCTCGCTGCGCAGCTGCGCCGCGATCTGCACCGGCGTTCCGGAGACCCGGCGCAGTCCGCCGACGTCGAGGAACGCCTCGTCCACCGAAATCGGCTCCACCAGCGGTGTGGTGTCACGGAAGACTTCGAACACCGCCTCGCTGGCCCGCGTGTATGCGGCCATCCTGGGCGGAACCACCGCGGCGTGCGGGCACAGCCGCCGGGCCTGCCCTCCGCCCATCGCGGTGCGCACGCCGTAGGCCTTGGCTTCGTAGCTGGCGGCCAGCACCACCCCGCCGCCGACGATCACCGGCCGGCCGCGCAGGGCCGGGTCATCGCGCTGTTCGACGCTCGCGTAGAACGAGTCGAGGTCAGCGTGAAGAATCGATGCGTCCGCCCGCACGAACATATGTTCGCATCGAGAGGTGACTTTTAGCTAGATTCCCCGTAGATGCTGGCAACCCAGATGTGGGTGAGGGTATCGACGACGCGGTCCTCGTTGACCGACGGCTGTTCGGCAAACAGGGTGGCCATCATCGCGCGCTCGTTCATCTGGTTCAACGACGTGGCCAGGTCTGCGGCCGGGATGGTCTCCGGGGCAGCGCCCCGCGCCCGTTCGGCGCTGATCATGGCTGCTGTTTGATCGATCCACTTTTGCATGAAGCTCGTCCACACGGCCCGGACCTCCGAGCTGGTGGCCAGCGCTTCCGACCCGGCGCGGACCACCGCGCGGTGCGAGCCGAATCCGGTAAAGAACGCTTTAATGCCATTGCGCCAGACCCGGCGAGGATCAGCGGGCAGTCGCTGCACTGCGCCGTCGAACTCCGCATCTGCACGGACGATCATCGGCTCGAGCAGCGACAGCAGCACTGCCTCCTTGGACTTGAAATAGAAGTAGAACGTCGGCCTCGAAAGGCCCGCGCCCTTGGCCAGGTCGTCGACGGAGATGTCGGCAAATGAGCGCTCTTCGAGCAACCGCTCGGCAGTCGCAAGGATCGCCTGCTCACGGTCGTCGCCGGACGGGCGTGCCGAGCGACGCCCTCTCGAGCTACGGGTTGAGCTGACGGTGGCCACGGTCGCCACTTTACACGGTGTTGAGAAATTCAACAGAGTGTTGACGCACTCAACACGGTGTTGATACCGTGACGCCATGACTGAACACCTCGACGTCCTCATCGTGGGCGCCGGTATCTCCGGTATCAGCGCCGCGTGGCACCTGCAGGACCGCTGCCCGTCCAAGAGCTACGCGATCCTGGAGCGCCGCGACGACCTCGGCGGCACCTGGGACCTGTTCCGCTACCCGGGCATTCGCTCCGACTCGGACATGTTCACGCTGGGATTCCGCTTCAAGCCGTGGGAGTCGGCCCAGTCGATCGCCGACGGCGGGTCGATCAAGGCCTACATCAAGGAGGCTGCGGCGGAGAACGGCATCGACCGCCACATTCGCTACCGCCACCAGGTGGTGGCGGCCGACTGGTCCGACGCCGACAATCACTGGATCGTCACCGTGGACAACGACGGTCGCCAGGAAGAGATCACCTGCTCGTTCTTGCTCGCGTGCAGCGGCTACTACAACTACGACGAGGGCTACTCGCCGGCGTTCGAAGGCGCGGAAGATTTCCAGGGCACCATCGTGCATCCCCAGCACTGGCCCGAAGACCTCGACTACGCGGGCAAGAGGGTCGTCGTCATCGGCTCCGGCGCCACCGCAGTGACCCTGATTCCGGCCTTGGTGAATTCCGGCGCCGGTCATGTGACCATGCTGCAACGCTCGCCGACCTATATCGGCTCGCTGCCACTGATCGATCCCGTCGCTGAGCGGGCCAACCGGTGGCTGCCGGCCAGTGCCGCGCACGTCGTGAACCGCTGGAAGGCAATCGCTTTCAGCACCGCGCAGTACCAGCTTTCCCGGAAGTTCCCCAACTACATGCGCAAGACCTTGCTGACCATGGCCAAGCGGCGGCTGCCCGAGGGCTACGACGTCGACAAGCACTTCGGCCCCGACTACAAGCCGTGGGACCAGCGGTTATGCGTGGCGCCCAACGGCGATTTATTCAAGACCATCCGGCATGGTCAGGCCGACGTCGTCACCGACACCATCGACCACTTCACCAAAACCGGGATCAAGCTAAGCTCCGGTGACGAGTTGCAAGCCGACATCATCATCACCGCAACGGGTTTGAACCTTCAGCTGTTCGGTGGCGCCAAGATCCGGCGTAACGGCATGCCTGTCGAACTCAACGACTTGATGGCCTACAAGGGCATGATGCTGACCGATATGCCGAACATGGCGTTCACCATCGGCTACACCAACGCGTCCTGGACCTTGAAGGCCGACCTGGTATCGGAGTTCGTCTGCCGTGTGCTCAATTACATGGATTCGCAGGGCTTCGACACCGTGGTGCCGCAGCATCCGGGCGACTCGGTGGACGAACGTCCGCTGATGGATTTCACACCGGGATACGTGCTGCGGGCACTGGACTATCTGCCCAAGGCGGGCTCCGTCAGCCCCTGGCGGCTCAAGCAGAACTATCTGCTCGACCTGCAGCTGATCCGGCGTGGACGGGTCGACGACGAGGCGCTGCACTTCGCGAAAACGCCTGCAGCGCTGGTGGTTTAGCCGGTAGCGGCCGCAGCGACGACGACGATACCGTCGTCATCGCTGTAGGCGATGTCGCCCGTCACGAATTCCACTCCACCGAAGCTGACCGTGATGTCTCGCTTGCCGGCGCCGGTCTTGCCGCTCTTACGAGGGTTGGTACCGAGCGCCTTGATGCCGAGGTCGATGCGGCGCAGGGCGGCGGCATCGCGGACGGCACCGTGCACGATCAGCCCGGCCCAGCCGTTGGAGTGGGCCAAATCGGCGATGACGTCGCCGACCAATGCGGTGTGCAATGAGCCGTCGCCGTCGATCACCAGCACGCCACCCTCGCCCGGAGTGGACAGCACCGACTTCAGCAGCGCATTGTCTTCAAAGCAGCCCACTGTGGTAATCGGACCGGCGAATTGCGTTCGCGCGCCGAACTGGCGGAATTGGACGTCACAGCTACGTACGTCGGGCCCGATGTCGTCGACTAGATCAGCCGTAGGCCGGAATATCAGGGTCACCGGGCCATGCTAGTCATCCGACTCGCCCCGTTGACGAAGCTGGCGTATCAGCAGCAACGCCAGCAGACTGACCGCGATGGCCACCGCCAAGGGCAGCGGCGACCGGCCGGCTGACGGCAGCAGCGCTTCCCCGGGCACCGGGTTGCGCGCCGCATCGACCGTTGACTTGGCATGTGCCGCGGCATCTTTGGCTGCAGCGGCGAGCTGACCATTGGTGTCGATCCGCGGTGGCGTTGTCGGCTGACTCGGTGGCTTGGCGGCGCTGGGTTCGACCTTTTTGGCGGGGGCTTTCTTAGCCGGCGCTTTCTTGGCGGCTTTCTTTACGGGTGCCTTCTTGGCGGCGGCCTTCTTAGCTGCCGCTTTCTTCGGTGCGGCCTGCTCGGCGTTTTTCGCAGCCTTGGCCGGCGCTTTTTTGGCGGGTTTATCCGGCACCTTGGCCGGCGGTGTTGACATTTCCGCGGCGTGCTCGGGCGGCTTTGGCGGGGCAGTGTCGGCCGGCGGAGTGGGCGGAGTGGGCGCAGCGCCGGGCGCGTGTTCGGGTGTGGTGTCGGGTGCATCGTCCGGTCGATCCTGCGGGTCTGCCATGCGGCTGCTCCTTTGCAGTTTCTCGTCGGGTACAACGGCCATGTCCACCAGCAGTCGAATCCATCATGCCAGGATCGCCGGGCGGCCAGTCCGGTGACGATGCAGCCCGCGCAGCGGGCTGAGAAGGAGGCGGGCAATCTGGGCTAGTCGGGTCACCCGACCGCCGGCTGTCAGGGCCGATTCCGCATCTGCCATATCACCGCGCCGCCCACGAGCACCACCGCGCCGACAATGAACGGCCAGACGGGGACGTCGTCAGGCGCATTATCCGATGAGTCCGCCACCGGCCCAGGTGTTCCGGTACCGGCTGCCGTCAGCCGAAACGACCACGAGCCGGACACCACGTGTCCGTCTGCTGAGGTCACTCGGTAATTCACCGTGTAGTTTCCGGTCGGTCCCAGGGGCCGTACGCCGACGCTGACGACCGCGCCCTGTACCTGCGGTTGCCCGGAAGACCACAGGTTGCCGTCCGGACCGACAACCGTCATCGCGGCGAACGTGGTTTGCAGGTCCTCGTTGAAGGTTGCTCTGACGTGGGCCGGACCGGTGCTGACGGCGGCATTCTCGGCGGGGTCGACAGAGATCCGGGCGGCGTGCGCGCTGGCGGCTCCCGCGGTCAACACTTCGCCGAGGGTGACGGCTGCCAGGAGCAGGCTCGCCGCGAAGATGCGGGCTCGGCGGCTCATCTCTCTCGAGTGATCAGCGCGATGCCGAGTGCCAGGACACCGACGAATAGGGCGGCTCCACTGAGTATCCGGGCGGTGTTATCGCCTGCTGCCCTGGGCTTTTGCGTTGCCGGCGTGGCGACGGCAGTCGGCGCGGTAGTGCTGGTTGGCTGTGGGTGGCGGGCGGGCCGCGGCATCGGCCCTGCTGAGAGCGTGAGCATCGGCGCCGGGTTGGACGGCTCAGGCCCGCCGGGCGCCGGCGGCTGATCCCACTTGACCACCGAGCCGTCCGCGTAGGTCTGGGTGGCCGGGAAGCTGACGGTGTCGGCGTCGGGAAGCTTCACCGAAATCTGGAACAGCCCGAACTGATCGACCGCGATTCCGCCGTTCGGTGCTGCCGTCCAGGTGACCGAGTGAGCGGTTCCAGACGCCGCATCGCGGTCCAGCTTGACGGTCCAACCGGGCTCCGCCAAGGTCTGCACGGAACTGACATTCGACAAGTCGACCGTAAGCGCGGTGGTGGCCGCCCCTGTCGTGGACTCGTTGGGCACCTGGAAGGTGACCAGCGCCATGCCGCCGCGGACGGCGTCGTCGCTGCTGGCATGGACATGGGCTGACGCCGGGGCGATGGCCGCGGCCGATCCGAGGTAAAGCGTGGCGGTGGCGGCAGCCGAGATCAGTGCGCGCCAAACCAAACTGCGGTGCCAAGACATCCGATCGCTAATCCTTCGTCTCCTTTGTCGGCCGGGTCATGCTGTGTCGGCGGGCGGCTGCGGCGTCAGTGGATTCAGGTCAATCCGAGCCGCGCCATCAGGTCGGCGTCGATCTCATCGAGTTGTCGGGAGATCGCGGTGTGGGCGGTGCGGCGGCGTGCGGCGGGCATGTTCTCCGCAGCGGTGACGGCCGCTGACAGGTCAGTGAGCCGTTCAGAAATCGCGGCCACGAATTGCTTGGTCTCGGCGTCCTTGGGCTTCTTCTCCTGCACCGCGCGCAACGATTGCTCGGCGCCGGCGATGCGGGCCGACAACCGGCCACCGTGCCCGGAAAACTGACCGATCTGGGCGAGCGGAACGCCGAGCTGGTCGGCGCGCCGCTGGTCGATCAACCCACGGGCGGCGATGGCGACCCGGTAGGCCAGCGGCACCACGATCGGCGCGAGCAGCCGAGACACGGTCAGAGTCCGGCGAATTCGCGTCGGTGACAACAACTTGCCCTCTCGCACCGCCTTGAGTTCGGCCTCGGCAACTTTCAACGCGGTAAGGTCCCTGTTTCGCTGTGCCTTCAATTGGCCCTTGAGCGCCTTCGATTCGGCTCGCTGCGCGGCTTTGAACCGGCGGACCTCGTTTTTGGCCGACAGCTTCGCCTCAAGTTTGGCCCGGGCTTTGATGGCGCGGGCCTCGGCACGACGCGTCGCGCGGGTTTTTCGTTTGCCGAACAGTCCCATTCGCGGCCGCCTCCCCGGTATCTCGTCGACTGTCGAGGTGCGTGTGCCCCATCGATGGGCCAACCCTAGCGGGGCGGGCCAGCGGGCTAGGCGTCCAGGTGTTCCTTGCGGCGTAGCTCGTCAACGCGCTGCACGAGATCGTGCTGCGCCTCGGGCGACAAGTCGCTTGCGCGAAGGGCGATGCGCCGAACGTTCTCATCGCGCATGGTCATCAGCCACGACAGCTCTCTGTCGAGCTTTTCGTAATACTCGTCGTCGGTGAAGTAGGCGGCCTTGATGCGAAAGAAGTTCGCCAGCGCGGCCATGGTGGCAGACGAGGGATTCGTGCGGTTGCCGGAGCGTAGCTGCGACAGGTAAGGAGCCGACATCGTTACGCCTTCTGACTTGAGCGCCGCGATCACCTCAGCGGACGTGTGCGGACCCCGTCCGGGCGGATAAACCGTGTCGAACAGGCGGTTCAGGCGGGCAGCAAACGTCGTGCTCATCGATGTGACCTCCACCGGGTCGATAGAACAAATAATTCCTTCGCGGTATTTGCTGATCATCGTAGCGAGAGTTATCGCCGCATCCAAGTGCAAACTTGGCGGCAATTGCTGCGGACGGCCATGGCGCTAGTTGACGACGCCGTCACGGCGCGGCACGCTCGGTTTTCAGCGAATTCACATGTTATAGCAAGCGAATTGTGTCGTGGTCGGTCACGTCAGCACCGAGCTCCTGGTAGCGCGCGGCTTCGACGGTCCAGTGCATCGGACTCTACGGCAACCGGCACGACGCGCCGACGTCGCGAAAAGCCTATTTGCTGTCGTCGCCTGCGCAGGGATCTGCGAGCGCGTTTTTCGGGCATGACCGCGGCCGCAGCACACCCCGTCACGCCGATTTCGCAGCGGTCTGGTCGGTGAAGATCGTTAAGCAGCTAGCAGCATCGCCAGGATCGCGGTGTCGGGATGGCTGATGGGGTCGACGCCCACACGGCTCACCATCGAGGTGATCGTGCCGTCGGCTTCCGCCTCGACCCAGGCCGCGCGGTGCTCCAGGCCTAGATAGGGCAGCCCGGGTAGCAGTACGCATCCCGACGCCGCGCCGTTGCATTCAGGCAACGACGGTGTGGTCTCCGAGGGTGGATGCAGCATCAGCAGTGCCGGTGGCTGGTGATCAGCGAAATAGCCTGGCTTGATGGCGGATTCGCCAACCACCGGGCCCTCCGCCAGCACCAGGCCGACGGTGCCCGGCGCAGGAGCGTCCGGCAGTTCCTCGCGAGCACCGAAAACCGTTGTGGTATCCAGTAATCCGGGCAGCGACGCTACTCTGACCGCAACCATCAACAGTTGTGCCCACTCCTTCGTCGAATCCGGCCAACGGCCGGAAATCACGAAGCCCTTCAGGGCACCACGAGAATGAAAGGGGGCCACCTCAATGGCCCGGCCTGACCCCGTTTCCATTTCGCCCTCCGCCATACTTCGGTTCGGGTATCCAGTGATACGCCGGTGGGTCGATAGCTCAGCATGCGTCAGCCTGTGAATACCCGCAAGCTGACACGAGCAACCGACTGCAACAAGTGCAAAAAAGAAACACGGCCGAAATAGTGAACGGGGCGCCGCGCCAATGGCACGACGCCCCGAACAGGCGAATTCAACTGGCGTCAGCCGGCGATCAGCCCCTTGGCCTTGGAAGTCGCCGTCGCATAACGCGATTGCACGTCTTCCCAGTTCACGACGTTCCAGAATGCCTTGGCGAAGTCGGCCTTGACGTTCTTGTACTGCAAGTAGAAGGCGTGCTCCCACATGTCGAGCACCAGCAGCGGAACGATACCGAGCGGGAAATTGGTCTGGTGGTCGTACACCTGGAACACCAGCAGCTTCTGGCCGAGGCTGTCCCAGCCCAGTGCCGCCCAGCCCGAACCCTGCACGGTGGTGGCAGCCGAGGTGAACTGACCGCGGAACTTGTCGAATGATCCGAAGGCGTCATCGATGGCAGCCGCGAGCTCGCCGGTCGGCTTGTCACCACCGTTGGGGGACAAGTTCTTCCACCACAGACTGTGATTGACGTGGCCGGCGAGATTGAACGCGAGGTTCTTCTCATACAGCAGAATGGCCGAGAAATCCTCTTTGGCGCGCGCCTCTTCCAGCTTGGCGACAGCATCGTTGGCGCCCTTGACGTAAGTGGCGTGATGCTTGTCGTGGTGAAGCTCGTTGATTTGACCCGAGATGTGCGGCTCCAGTGCTCCGTAGTCCCAGTCGAGGTCGGGCAAAGTGTATTCAGCCACGGGATTCCTTCCTTCGATGATCGTTGCCGATCTAATTCTGACGCTCCACTCGCAGGCTGTTAGCGGGGCGGCGGCTTGGGTTGGTCAACCACGTCAACCCTGCTCCATCGCCGCGTGCACCGCAAGAACGAGTGCGAAGCGTGAATACCCCGCGGCGGGATCTCAGAACCAAACGATGACTGCGAGGACCGCCAGCAAAACCAGGGCGATCAGGCCGGCGCGCAAACCGGCGAGCAAATAGGAGCGATTGCACGTGGACGAATCGGCGTACCAGCGCGACGAAGATCCCGCCGACTGCGGCCTGATCGGTTGCGTTGTCATTCGGATGACGCCGCCCTTCACGTCCGACTCTCCCCCAGTGAGATGAGTCACAACTACTCCAGTGGTCGCGATCATAGCCCCTTGCCGAACCGGCGGGAAAATTGAGCGAAAAGCGGGTGGCTGACCAGCACCTTTTTGCTGAGCGACGAGGGCGGCCGAGCCGCCGTCGACGCCGTCCGGATAGGCCGGGCCGGTGGTCCGCCGGGCGGATTGGTTGTGACATGTCCCATACCCCGGAAGCGGCGCGTCGGCTGGCGCGCGTTAAGAATTCGCTAAGGTTCCGCTGGAACCGTCGATCGCGGCATGGAATCGGCGCGGTGTTATCCACAGTCGTAGAGCCGTCGGGCGTGTTGACCGCGCGTTCGATGCGCCCGACGCCGGGTCGCCAGCTGTGGATAAACCTGTGGAAACTGTGGATACCGCTTGGTAGCTGGACGGGGCCCGCTTCGCGACGGGTTGGCGCGTGCCAAGATCAAGGCCATGGACAGTGAACCTGTGGTCGCACAGACAGATGTCGCCGGCCTGCCCGCCGAATTCGGGCCGGGGACGGTGTTGCTAGATGTGCGTGAGGACGACGAGTGGCAGCGCGGTCACGCCGCGGACGCCCGGCACATCCCGATGGGTGAGGTGCCGGCCCGGTTCAGCGAGATTGACCCACAGGCAAGGTTGTACGTCATCTGCAAGGCGGGCGGGCGTTCGCAGAAAGTCGCGCAATTCCTGGCCGGCAACGGGTATGAACCAGTCAACGTCGGTGGCGGGATGCTGGCATGGGCCAGCGCCGGACGCCCGGTCGTCACCGATGACGGCGGCCCCGGCAGCGTCTGACGGGCCGTCCCACGAGCACCAGCGTCGAGCAGCCGGTTTTGACAGTTAGGCTGATGCGGTGATCCCAGCCGTCGACGATGCAGAGCGCCGCGATGCTGAGGAGCGGCGCATCAGCCCAGCCGTCGACGATGCAGAGCGCCGCGATGCTGAGGAGCGGCGCATCAGCCCAGCCGTCGACGATGCAGAGCGCCGCGATGTTGAGGAGCGGCGCATGAGCCCAGCCGTCGACGATGCAGAGCGCCGCGATGTTGAGGAGCGGCGCATGAGCCCAGCCGTCGACGATGCAGAGCGCCGCGATCGGGAGGAGCGGCGCCAATGATCCAAGTGTGCTCGCAGTGCGGCACACGCTGGAATGTCCGTGACCGCCAGCGTGAGTGGTGTCCGCGCTGCCGCGGCAGGCTGGCGGCGCCGTCGTCGGAGACCCCCGAGGTTGATCCGCGCTGGGGTGCCGGCCCTCGGCCAACGTCAGCGCCGCGGTTGCCACCGGGCTATCGCTGGATTGCGGTTCGGCCTGGCCCGCCGCCACCGCCACGACGTCGGCGGCGACCGCTCGGGCCGACTCCGCGCTACCCGGTGATACCGCGCTGGGGTCTGCAGGATCGCGTCGAGTGGGATGGTGCCGGGCCGGGTTCGACGGTAGGGCAAGCGCCACCGGCCAGCCGGGTGCATGGGGCGTTCTTCGCGACTGCCTGGGCGCTGAGCATTGCGGCTGTGGTGCATCTGATGCGCTATCTGTTGCTGATCATCAACCGCAACACGTTGCTGAATTGGCTGGTGGCTGACGCCGCGGCGCTGCTGAGCGTGTTGGCCAGCCTGGCTGCGATCGCGGCGGTGATCGCCTACGCCGTGGTGCTGACGCAATGGTTGATCGGACGTCGTGCCACGGCTTTCGCGCATCGCGGCAGATCGGAGACCCGTACGCCGTGGGCGTTGCGGGCCGGCTGCCTACTCCCGCCGGCGGCGGCGATGGCGTTGGCCGTCACGTTCGCCGTGGTCCGGGTTACCACCGGTCATTCAGCCAGCTGGGCGTTGATGGCCGGCTGCATGGTGATGAGTTGTGTGCCGCTGCTGGGCGCGTTGTGGTCGCTGGTCTACGTCATCGAGCTGGCGAAAACGGAGGACAACTACACCGCGCTGCGCGGACCGATCTGGGAATGGTGGCTGCTCTGGCTGCTCAGCAGCGTGACGTCGGTCTTCGCATCGATTACCAGCGGGGCGCAGGATGCCCAGGGCATCGCCAACAACACGGTGGCCATCATCGTGGCCGACCTGGTGGCACTGGTCGCCGCGTTTGCGACCGCGCGGCTGTTCGAGGGCTTTGAGCGCAAACCGGTCGCGCGGCCCGCCCATCGCTGGGTGGTGGTCGCTGACGATGCAGAGAGCCCAGCCGCCGCAGCCGCCGCAGCGGGATCAGCTCCTGCAGTTGAGTTGTCGGGTGAGCAACCGGCAGCATAGTGGCATGACGCGGGCCGACGACGTGGTCTCTCGGCACCCGTTCGTGGTGGCCCACCGCGGCGCGTCGGGCGCTCTGCCCGAACACACTTTGGCCGCATACGATCTCGCGCTCCGGGAGGGTGCCGACGGCGTCGAATGCGATGTCCGGCTCACCCGCGATGGCCACCTGGTCTGTGTGCACGATCGCCGGCTCGACCGGACGTCGAGCGGCGCCGGTCTGGTCAGCACGATGACGCTGGCTGAGCTGCGTGAGCTGGAATTTGGGGCGTGGCATGGCAGTTGGCGCGCCGACGGCGCCCATGGCAATACCGGCCTGTTGACGTTGGACGCCCTTGTCGGACTGGTACTGGACTGGAAGCGGCCGGTGAAGCTCTTCATCGAGACCAAGCATCCCGTCCGGTACGGCGCACTGGTGGAAAGCAAGGTGTTGGCACTACTGCATCGCTTCGGCATCGCCGCACCGGCGTCCGCGGACCGGTCCCGCGCAGTGGTGATGTCGTTCTCCGCCTCCGCGCTGTGGCGGGTCCGGCGCGCGGCGCCGCTGCTGCCCACGGTGCTGCTCGGCAGGAGTCATCGATATCTCAGCAGCAGTGCGGCGAGCACGGTTGGGGCCACCGCTGTCGGACCCTCGCTGCCCACTCTTCGCGAACACCCCGAGCTCGTCGACCGGGCGGCCGCCCAGGGCCGGGCCCTGTACTGCTGGACGCCGGACGCCTACGAGGACGTCATCTTCTGCCGGGACGTGGGGGTGGCGTGGCTGGCCACCAACCATCCCGGTCGCGTCAAAGCGTGGCTCGACACACCTGATCAAGGCCTAACCGGCGCCGACCTGGACTAGTCGCCCGCTAGAGCCGGCCCCCGGCGGCTGCCGGCGCAGCGGATGCAGCCTTCGGCGAGTCGATTTCGCGTGCGACGAAGTTCTCCATGTCGAACAGGTTGGCTCCGGCGCGATCGGCGACCCGCACCAACGACGTCATCAGCGCCATCTCCTCGACCTGCTCCTTGAGGAACCACTGCATGAATTGTTCGCCGAGGTAGTCACCCTCGTCGCGGGCGGCGGCCGCCAGCCTGCTGACCTGCTCGGTGACCGCTCGCTCCTGATCCAGCGCCAGTGCCAGCGCATCCCGCGGGGTTTCGAACTGATTGCGCACCGTATCGACACCGGGGATCTCGACGCGCACGTCGCGGTCGAGGAGGTACTGCACCAGCATCATCGCGTGATTACGTTCCTCGAGGGCCTGAGCGTAAAAGTGTTTCGCAAGCTGACGCAGGTCGGCGCCGTCGAAGTAAACGGCCATTGCAATATACTGTTGGGCATTGGTGAATTCGCTGTAGATCTGCTCATGCAATAGCGCATGGAATTTCGTTTTGTGGGCATCCTGATCGTTCATGACGGCCACACTACCGCAGGTCAAATGCACTGTCACCCAAGGTAATACTTACTCAGGCCAGCTTTGCCTAAGTAAAGAAAGGCTACGTTGAATAGCTCGTTGGATACATCCAGCGACCATTTTCAAGCATTTTCTGACCCGGGCCGACATTTAACCCGAATGCCGCTAATTGAGAACGGTCGGCGGGACCGACTGGTCGCCAGCCAGCGCGTCGAACAGTTGGGCGGCCTTCTCGTGATCCCAGACCACCACCGAGCCGACGGCGCTGCCGGTGAACTCGCCGATCGGGACGGTCAGCGCGGTGGTGGATCCGTGCAGCGCCCAACCCAGCCGGGCCATGTCCCAGGCATGATCGCCGTGGTCGACGGTCAGGGCGCCGACCGCCGCGTGTGCCACCGAATACCACCGCCATGGGTTGAGCCACACCGCCGGGCTGGCGGCCCGGTGCAACACCGCCGACATGAACTGCCGCTGGTTGACCATGCGGTCGAGGTCGGCGCGTGGGGTGTCCCGGGAACGGACGTAACCGAGCGCGTCGTTGCCGTCCAGCTTCTGGCACCCAGCGGGCAGGTCGATGCCGGCAAGGGGATCGTTCATCGGCGCGGTCGGACAGACGGTGATCCCGCCGAGCGCGTCGACCAGCCCGGCAAACCCGCTGAACCCGACCTCGGCGTAATGGTCGAGCCGCAGTCCTGTGGCCTGTTCGACCGTCTGCGCCAGCAGCGGCGCCCCGCCCATCGCGAACGCCGCGTTGATCTTGTCGCGGCCGTAACCGGGAATCGGCACGTAGGAGTCGCGCGGTATGGACACCATCGTCGTCGGCGTCCGCGACCCCAACGCCGGCACATGGACCAGCAGCATGGTGTCGGTCCGGCCGTTGCCGGTGTCGCCGCCGGTCGCCAGCGCCTGCTGCTGCTGCACGGTGAGGCCTTGCCGGCTGTCCGAGCCGACCAGCAGCCAGTTGCTACCCCGCCCGGCCGCCGGCCGGCCGGGATAGTCCGTCAGCACCGGCCCGCGGCGCAGCGC
>Ga0210396_10001526_pt1 | contig 24873 bp, 24 predicted proteins | sample IncBWH17OmetaG_FD_155466 | JGI IMG/M metagenome (GOLD analysis project Ga0210396, IMG submission 155466) | Forest soil microbial communities from Barre Woods Harvard Forest LTER site, Petersham, Massachusetts, United States - Inc-BW-H-17-O ... | reverse complement strand
GATCGAGCGCGGTCCGGCGGCAGCGGCGGCCAGTTCCCAAACCCGCTGCAGTGTCAGCGAGCCGAGGAGTTTCAGGATGTCGGCTTCTGGGCTTGGCCGACCGGCGAGTTCGTTGTGAAGCGAGCGGTACCCGGTTGCCCGCAGCGCTTCGGCGTCGGCGAGCAGTGAGCCGAGCTCGGTGAAGACCTCACCCGAGGCGTAGTCGTCGTGCGCCGTCTCGGCTGCCCGAACCGAATCGAGCCCACGCTGGATCTCAACCCAGTTCATGATCCAAATCATCTGCCGCTCATGGTTCAGCGACGACATCGCGACCTGCCAACCGCCATTGAGAGTCCCCAGCAGGTTGGCAGCCGGCACCTCGACATCGTCAAGAATGACTTCGCAGAACGTTTCGTCGGAGATCGATGCCATCCGGATGGGTTCGATTGTCACACCAGGGGATTCGAGATCGAGGATGAGGCAGGAGATACCACGGTGTTTGGCTGCGTCGGGATCGGTGCGGGCGTACAACGTGCACCAGCGAGAGAGGTGTGCCTGGGTGGTCCAGATCTTCCTGCCCTTGACCCGGAACATGTCGCCGTCGCGCACAGCCCGGGTGCGCAGGCCGGCGAAATCGGACCCGGCTTCGGGCTCCGACATGCCGAGCGCCCACCACTCGTCGCCGCGCAGCAGCGGGACCAGTAGACGGTCGATTTGCTCGGCGGTGCCGAACTGGCGGATCCCCGGCGCCGCAACGCCGGGGCCGGCGATGTTCGGCAGCTTGGGCGCCGATCGCATCGCGGCTTCCAGCCGGACCTCCATCGCGTCGGCCAGGCCCAACGACCGACCGCCATGCTCGCGCGGCCAGGTCGGCTGCAACCACCCCGCCTCGAACGCGGCGCGTTGGTAACCGCGTCGCAAGTCGAGGTCCCAGCGATACTCGCGGTAGCGGTCGTAGTAGTCGTCCGGCAGGAAGTCCGTCAGCCACGCCGAGAACTCGCCCACCACGCTCGAGGACATCATGCGGCGCCCCCCGCGAAGCGCCGACCAATTGCGTGGTAGAGCGCTCGGCTGTCTCCCAGCGTCGAGGCACCTTGCCACGCGTGCCGCAGATACAAGTGCATGTCATGTTCCCAGGTCTGCCCCAAAGCGCCGTGGACCTGAACCCCGGTGCGGGCGCATCCGACCGCGGCCTCCGATGCCGCCGCTTTCGCAAGCGCCGCAGCGGTCCAGCCGACCGAGGACGGGGTCGCGGGATCGTCGAGGCGCGCTGCCGCTGCGTAGGTGAGGCTGCGGGCGCGCTCCAGGGCGACGTAGTTGTCGGCCAATGCGTGCTTGATCCCCTGGAAGGCGCCGATCGGCTTGCCGAACTGGTGCCGTGATTTCGCGTGCTCGACCGAGCGGGCCAGCGCGGCGTCGGCCACACCGACCAGATCGGCGGCCACCGCGATCAGGGGTGTCGCCAGCGCCGATTCCACATCGACCGGCGCGGTGACGACGGGTTCCGTGTCGATTTCGACGTCGGCGACCGGCTGTGCGGGATCCGTGCACTCCACGGCTTTCACGGCCACGCCGTCGCCGACGCGGACGACGGCGGCGACCGGCCCGTCAGCTGACGAGGCCAAGGTGACGATCAGTTCCGCCCGGGGCAGACCGGTCACCGCGACCGCATGCCCGTGCAGGCGTCCGCACTGCAGCGTCATCGGCACACCCGGCAGCCGACAACCGGGCGGGTGAGCGGCCAACGCGGCCACCACACCGCCGCCGACGTCAGCCAGCACGTCGGCAACCGCGGGACCGGCGACCCGCAGGACACCTGCCGCCAGACCGATGCTGGACAGCAATGGAATGGGGGCGATGGCCGCACCGCATTCCTCGAGAACAACAGCGAGATCGATGCGACCGAAGGAGTCACTGGGATCATTGCCGCCGTTGGCCGGTGCGGCGAGTTCGGTCCAGCCAAGGTTGACGACCGTCTTCCACACGGTGCGCCAGTGTTCCGGGTCGGTCATCGCCTGCCGGGCGACTCCGGGCGGGCATTCGGTGCGCAAGACGTCACGCACGCTGTCACGCAGCGCCAGCTGACCGGAGTTCAGTCCGACATCCATAAGGCCCCTAACATAATAAAAATAGTAAACTAGCGCGACGCACGTCAAACGGTGCGACGTCTGCCGGACGGCTCCGTATGGTGGTCAGTTATGGCAGAGTGGTATCTGTTCCTGCCGCAAGTGAGGCTGCCGGTCGCCGACATCGTCGAGCGATCGCGTCACGCCGAAGCCAGCGGGTTCAGCGGTGTGGCGTTCGTCGACCACCTCGAGGCTCCCGGGCTGCGGGATGAAAGCATTTGGGAGGCAATGAGCGTCGCCACCTGGGTGGCCGCCAAGACCGAGCGGTTGCGAATCGGTCATTTGGTGCTCTGCGACGCGTTTCGCCATCCGGCAGTGCTGGCCAAACAGGCGGTCACCTTGTCTGAGGCCTCGGACGGCAGGTTCGAGCTCGGCCTGGGCTCCGGCTCGTGGCCTGCTGAGTTCGCCAGATTCGATGTCGGCCAAGAAGATCCGGTAGCCCGCGGCGAACAACTCGAGCGGCATCTGGGCCTGATCATGCAGTACTGGGGGCGTGACGAGTCGCCGGACCGTAGGCAACTGCCACTGCCCGAACACCGGATACCGTTGATCCTCGGCGGCACCGGGCGTCGGATGATGGAACTTGTTCGCAGATATGCGGATTGGTGGAATATACCGGCCAACCATCTCGATCGGCTGGCGCGGTTGGCCCCCGCCGCCGGGTCGGCTCGGGTGTCGGTTCAGCAGATGGTGGGCTTCGTCCGCAAGGACAGCGACCCCAACGCCGTGCGAGAGGTGAGCACCCGGCGATTCGGTAATCTCGGCTCCGGACTGGTATGCGGAGCCGCCGACGAGCTGATCGGACATTTCACCGGCCTGGCTAACCAGGGCGTCGAGCGGTTCTATGTCTGGTTCGCCGATTTCGCCGTCCCGGAATCGCTACACGAATTCGGCGAAACGGTGATCAAAGCCTTCCCGGGATAAGCCCGCCCGCTTATCGGTGCTGTGCCGCCCGCCGGCGAGCCTCGGTGGGCACAACGGGCTCGCGGGCAAAGGGCCCTCGCCGCACCGCGTGCAACCGGATCTCCGGCAGGTCGACCGACGGGTCCACGGTGTCGAGCCACGCCACGGCTTGGGCGACATCAGACACCTGAATCGCGTTCATCTCGAACGGAACATCCTGCAGCATATCGGTTTCCACCGGTCCCGGCGTCACGATATGCACGGCGATGCCGTCTCGGTCGACTTCGAGTGCCAGCGCCCGGGCGAATGCGTTCATCCCTGCCTTGGACGCCGAGTATGCGGTCCGCGCCATCATCGGCTCGTGCGCCGCGGAGGACGAGATGAACACCAGCCGTGACCCGGCCCGCATGCGCGGCAGCACGGCCGCGGTGACTACAAAGCAGGAATCCAGGTTCGCCGAGATGATCGTCTGCCATTGCTCAAAAGTCTGCTTGCGTGCGTAGGTCCCACCTAGTGTTCCGGCGGCGTGCACCACCAAATCGATTGTCTCCAAGGGGCTGATCGCTTGCGCAAAACCGACGGGATCAGAAGCATCGGCAGCGATAAAACGTGCCCCGATCTCGTCGGCGGCCGCTCGTAACGGGCCCTCACGTCGGGCCGACAACACGACGTCGTAACCCAGTTCGCACAGTTTGCCCGCGCAGGCCTTGCCGATTCCGCCACTGCCGCCGGTGACCAGCGCGGTTCGCACGCTCGTCCGCGATCTACAGATGGCGGTTGTCCCGCGGGCGCGACAGCGCTTGCGGTGACAACGCATAGATCCGTTGGTCGGGGCCCGCGGCCAACACGTGGCTCTGCGTGTCGGAAAGGTGCCGGGCAGAGATGCGACGTGCCCGGTCGACGTCACCGGCCTCGATCATCTCGGCCAACTTGACGTGGGTGTTGAGCACGGCGCGACGTTTGGCCAGCGAGGGGTAGGTGCCTTTAGCCGCGCTCTCGTCGGCCCATTGCTGTTCGTGACTGGTCCACAACGTCTCCAGGGTGCCGACCACGGCGATGATCGTGCGGTTTCCGCAGCCACGCACGACGGAATCGTGGAATTTACGGCCGATTTCGGTGAATTCGGGTCCGTCCTCCAGATGCGCGGCCATCGCGTCGTTGATCTCTTTGAGCTCGCGGACGATGGTGTCGGCGCGGTCGGGTCGCTGAGCCGCCAATGCCGCGCACACAGGTTCGAGCTCTAGTATCGCCGTCCCTAGATCGGCGACGACAACCGACTCGCTCTGCAACAGCAGACCCAACATGTAGGCGGCGCTGGTCTTTGCCGGAGCGTGCACAACCGCACCGCCGCGGTTGCCGCGCCGGACCGACACCAGCCCTTCGGTCTCCAGGATGCGCAGCGCCTCTCGCAGTGAGACCAGGCTGACATTGAACTGCTCGACGAGCACTTCCTGCCGCGGCAGCAAATCGCCGTCGGCCAGTTCGCCGTCGATGATCTGGCGCCGCAACTCATCGGCGACGATCTCGGCGATCCTCGGCGCCGACAAACGGCGTCGAGCCTCGGGGCCAATTCCCAGCGCAGTCATCCGATTCCAGCAGCGAAACGATCGGACAGAGCTGCGGCCGCTGCACCCGCGAACTCCATTAACTGCAATCTTAGCAGTAATGGCATAATAGCCGCGCAGGTCAAGCGCCCGGTTCATCGTCATCGAATCATGACCGGCAAAGTTACTAAGATGGCGTAGACAACGACCCCGACGATGTAGACGGATACAGGTTGAGCGACGGGCACGACAGCCGACCGACACCGCTGGACGACGTCCGTGTTGTCGAGATCAGCGACCGGATCGCCGGCAGTTACTGCGGGAAGCTGCTGGTTGATGCCGGTGCTGAGGTCAGGAAAATCGAACCACCGCAAGGGGATCCGTTGCGGCGGTTCACTGCCAGCTGCTCGCCGGTGCCGGACGGGACGGATTCGCCCCTGTTCGGCTACCTCAATGCCGGCAAGCGCAGCCTGACCTGGTCCGCCACCGGCCCGCGCTCCGACCAGCGTTTGCACGACGAGGTTGCCGGCGCCGATATCGTCGTGGTGACGGCCACCCGCTCGCAGGCGGCGGGGCTGGGCATCAATCCGCAGCGGTTGCTGGCGGATAATCCGCGGGCGGTCGTCGTCACGATCTCCGACTTCGGCTGGACCGGTCCCTACGCCGACCGTGCCGCCAGCGAATTCACGCTGCAGGCGTGGTCGGGCTTAACCGGTTTCCGCGGCGATCCGGCCGGACCGCCGATCGCGATCGGTGGTGACCTCGGGGAGTACATGGGCGGGGTGTCCGCCGCATTCGGCGCGCTGGCGCTGCGCCGCCGCGTCGAGCGCGGCGGTCCCGGCGAGCACCTGGATTTGTCGATGCTGGAAGCGATCACGCTGATGCAAAGTGGCGAATGGCTGCACTCCCAGCTGTTGCAAGCGCCGCCGGTCTCGCGCACGGTCGAAGTGCCGTCGATCGAGCCGGCCAAGGACGGCTACATCGGGATCACCATGGTCACCGGTCAGCAATGGCTCGATTTCGCGGCGATGGTGGACTGCCCCGAGCTGACCGAGATTCCCCAGCTGAGGTTTCAGATCGGCCGATGGGAATACCGCGACTTCATCCGAGACCGGATCCGTCCTTGGCTGGCTGAACGCACCGTCGAGGAAGTCGTCGAACTCGGCCAGCTGTTCCGGCTGCCGATCGCGGCGTTGGGTAACGGCGCCACGATCCGCAATACCGCCTACGCGACGGAGCGCGGGGTGTTCGTGCGCCACCCCGCGGGCTTTCACCAGCCCCGCACTCCGTGGTTGATGTCGCGTTGCCGGCCCGCACCGCTGCGCGGCGCGCCGTCGCTCGGCGAGGCCAACAACACCCGGCCCTGGCCCGAGCGCGAGCACGGCGCGCGGCCCGCAGAGCCTCGGCTACCGCTCGAGGGTCTTCGCATCGTTGACTTGACCGCGTTCTGGGCTGGGCCCGCGGCGACGTATCTGCTCGCGGCGTTCGGTGCCGACGTCGTCAAAGTGGAGTCAATCCAGCGTCCTGACGGCATCCGGTACTCGGGCGGCATGCGCACCGATGTCGACGACTGGTGGGAGTACGGCTGGGTGTTCCACGCCATGAACACCAACAAGCGTTCGGTGACTCTGGATTTGGGCTCCGACGAAGGCCGTCGGCTGTTCACGGGCTTAGTCGCCGACGCCGACGTGGTGATCGAGAATTTCTCCGCGCGGGTGATGGACCACTTCGGGCTTACCGCGGACGCGTTGCTGGCGGTCAACCCGCGGCTGGTGATGGCGCGGATGCCGGCTTTCGGGCTGGACGGTCCGTGGCGCGACCGGGTGGGTTTTGCGCCCACCATGGAGCAGATCGCCGGGCTGGCTTGGGTCACCGGTTTGCCCGACGGACCGCCCGTCCCGCCGAGAGGAGCCTGCGATCCGCTGGCCGGCGTCCACGCCGCATTCGCGGTGCTGGCCGCGCTGAACTTCGCCGAGCGCACTGGAGTCGGCCAGCTCGTCGAACTGCCGATGATCGAAACAGTGTTGAACGCCACCGCAATTCAGCCGATCGAAGCTGAGGTATTCGGGGTGACGCTGAACCGGCGGGGCAACCGTGGTCATGGCCGGGGCGTCCAGAATCTCTACCGCTGCTCGGGCGACGACGATTGGATTGCCGTCACCGTATGCACCGACCAGCAATGGGGCGCGCTTGTTGACTTGATGGGCCGGCCGTCCTGGACAGAAGACCACCACTTTGGCACCGTCGCCGGACGGCGAGAGGGAGGCGACGACATCGACCGTCGGCTGCAGGATTGGTTTGCCGGCCAGGATCTGGGTTGCGTGGTGGAAAACCTTGCGGGCGCAGGCATTCCCGCCGCACCGGTGGTGTCGCCGTCGCTGGTTACTGAGAATCCGCAACTGAGTGACCGCGGGTTTCTCGAGCCGCTCGACCATCCGCGCACCGGCCCTGGCCGCTACCCGCGGCCGCCGTTCGCTCCGCTCGACGGACGGCCCAACTGGCTTATGCGTCCGCCGCCGACGCTCGGCGAGCACAATGAAGAGATACTGCGCGATCTGTGCGGGTTGAATGATCAGGACACCGCGCGTTTGGCGTCTGCCAGGGTGATCGGAACCCGCCCCAAAGGTCTATAGCGCCCGGCGACGATGCGGGCCGAGCAGCGGCCCGAGGAGGAGCCGGGCAATTAGGAGGTGCATTCAATGCGAGTTATCGTCGACGAGACATTATGTGAGGCAAACGGATTCTGCGAATCGCTGGCGCCGGACATATTCGAGATCGGGCACTCCGACGTCGTGCATGTTGCGGACGGCGAAATTCCGGAGCACTTGGAGATAGACGTGCGCGCCGCGGTGGACCAATGCCCGAAGGCCGCGTTGCGGATCGTGGACTGAACCGTTCACCGCTCGGTCAGTGATATGGCCATCTCGTCGTAGATCGACATGTTGGTGGTCAGGTTTGGATAGGTGACCTTGGCCTTGCCGAGGGCGATCCGGTCACCGCGCGACAGCAGTTCGTCGAACACCGCGCGCAGCTCGGCGCGGGCCAGCATGGCGCCCAGGCAGTGGTGTGGTCCGCCACCGCCAAAAGCGACATGCGGATTGGGCTGGCGCGCGATGTCGAAGGTGAACGGTTGATCGAAGACCTCCTCGTCCCGGTTCGCCGAGCGCAGCATGGAGACCACACGATCACCTTTGGGAATGTGCTGACCATCCATCTCGATGTCGACCTTGGCGGTGCGCGTCCAATAAGCCACCGGCGACGCCCAGCGCAGCACCTCCTCGACGGCACCGGACCGCAGTGTCTCTTCTTCGCGATACCGATCGATCTGGTCGGGATTGGCGACGAATGCCTGCAGCCCGATGGCCAGGGCGTTCTTCGTCGTGTCACTGCCGGCGAACGCCAGTACGAAGAAAAAGAACTCGAGTTCATTGGTGGCCAGACTGAATTGCTCGCCGTCGTCGCCGGTGATCACCGCGGACGCCAGCGTGCTCCAGATGTCGTCGGTGGGGTTCCGCCGCTTTTCCGCTGTGAGCTCCATCGCGTAGTTGAAGATCCAGCCGAAGAAGTCAACGTCCTGCTCCCGGGTCGGCTGCGACTCGGGTGTCCGCGACTTCAGGATGCGATCGAGGCAATCGAAGACCCGCGGCCGATCGTCCTCCGGTATGCCGATGATGTCGCCGATAACCGTCATTGGCAGCGCGTCGGCGACATCTTCGATCCAGTCGCCTTCCCCCTTGGCGAGGAGGTCGTCGATCATCCGCGCCGCGCGGGCCCGGATGCCATCCTCCAATTTGGCGATCGCTCGCGGGTTGAAGGCGTTGGAGATCAGCTTGCGGCGCTTGTTGAGCCCCGGCGGATCCATGTTGATGATGGTCGGATACGACGAGAACAGGTCGGCGGGCTGGATGAGCGGTCCGTCGGCGGCGGTAAAAGAGTCGGCATCGCGATGCAGCCGGACGGCATGCCGGTGTTTGGTGGCCATCCAGAAGTCCCGCTTAACTGTCTTGGCGACACCCGGCGTCACGCCGTGGCGGAACAGTGGTCGGGTGCTGCGTAACTCGGCGAACAGCTCATCAGGAAAGCCGTTGCGCCACAATGCGAAATCGGACAGGTCGACCGCCGAAGCCGTCATCCGCAACCTCGATTCACTCAGACGTCAGAACCGCGCTGGGCGCCGTTGGCTGACCCAACCCTACCGCCACCAACGACCCGCGTTGACGTTCAATGCTTAAAATAGTAAAAATAGACGTGAGTCGTCCACGCGCGGTGAGTATAAAGCGCGGCCGTCTGCCAGCTGGCTGGCGCGGGAAATGGACGCAAAAGGAGCAGACAGTGACGGACACGGTTTCGGACTCCTCCATAGATCCGTCCGAACGAGAGTTCGGGGCGAGCGGCATCAGCCTGTCGCCGTACCGATTTCCGACCGGATGGTTCATCGTCGGTTTTGCCTCGGACCTGGCGGCCGGCGAAGTCAAGCGTGTCCACTACTTCGGCGAGGAGCTGGTGCTGTTTCGCACCGAGTCCGGCCAGCTGAACGTGTTGGACGCTTACTGTCAGCACCTTGGCGCCAACATGGGTGTCGGCGGCACGGTGGAGGGGGAGAACATTGTCTGTCCCTGGCACGGGTGGCGGTGGCGCGGTGACGGAACCAATGCGCTGATCCCGTACAGCAAGATCGGTTGTAAGAACAACGTCCGCGTCCGCACCTACCACAGCAAGGAGTGGTATGGCTACATGCTGGTCTGGCACGAGCGGCACGGCCGCGCGCCGTACTGGCAACCGCCGGTACTGCCCGAGCTGGAGACCAACGAGTACTACCCGCTGCACCCGCATAGCCGGATGCTCAACCGGGTCAAGGTGCACGCGCAGATGATCATCGAAAACGCGGCCGACCCCTACCACGTGCAATACGTGCACAAGGCCGCGAACCCCGCCAACACGGCCTCGTTCGAGGTATCCGGATACCACCTGCACGCCACCGTCAACGCCCATTTCGGCGGCGGCCGCGCGCAGACCTGGTTGACCCCGAACGGGCCGGTGGACGCCAAGATCATTTACGACAACTACTCGCTGGGACTTGGACTCGTTCGCTTCCCCAGCGACCTGGTGGCCACCATCGAGGTCACCGGGCAAACGCCCGTAGACGAGGACTACACCGACTACTTCTACACCCAGGCTTCCATCCGTGAGCCCGGCGACTCCGGTGACGTGCCCACCGGGCGCGCCGCCAAGTTTTTGGCGCTGCAGCAGGAAGTCATCAAACAGGACTTCTTCACCTGGGAGAACATGAAGTACCTGGAGAAGCCGAATCTTGCGCCGGAAGAGGCGCACGACTACGCGGCGCTGCGTCGCTGGGCGCATCGCTTTTACCCGGGCGAGCAGCCCTCGTCCGACGACTTCGGCTACACCCCCGAAGGTGTGCCGGACCCGGCCGCCGCCCAAGCCTGAAAAGAAGCCTGATGTCCCGCGTGCCGGCTGGGGCGGCACCCGCATGCGACGGAAAGCCCATCGGCCCAGCCGATTTCGGCGTCGATCGGTTCACTGTCACGACAGTGCTTGATCGGCGTGCCGGGCAGTTTCCCGACCGGGTGATGATGTCGATTGCCGGCATCGAGGTGACCTTCGAGCAGATGCGAAGACGGTCGTGCGCTGCGGCTAATGCTCTGCTGGACTTGGGAATTAGGCCGGGTGATTGCATCGCACTGTTCACCGCGACCTGCCCGGAGTGGGTCTACTTCTGGTTGGGTGCCGGACGTATCGGTGCGGTGGCCGCGGCGGTGAACGCGGCCAACAAAGGCGACTTCCTGTTGCACGCTCTTCGATTGTCACGAGCCAAGGTGGTTGTCACCGACGCTGAGCGACAGCCGCGGGTCGATGAGTTGGCCGATCGGCTGCCCGGGTTGGCGAGCATTGTGGTCCACGACGATTCACCCGACGAGGTACTGAATCGTGGGGCCGCGGGTACCGCCGGCGAGCACCTCGGCGCCGTGGGGGATATCGGGTCGCTGTTCTTCACGTCGGGCACCACCGGTGCATCGAAAGCGGTGGCCACCACGTGGCATTACTTATTCACCACGGCAGCGACGGTCGCGTCGGCCTGGGGTTTGGCTACGGCGAAGTGTTGTGGACGGCGATGCCGTTGTTCCATCTCAGTGCGGCGCCTTCGGTGCTGGCGCCGATGCTCGTCGGCGGGACGACCATGCTGGCACCGGCCTTTCACCCCGGGACGGTGTGGGACGAGGTGCGCGCGTGCGGCGCCGTCGGATTCGCCGGTGCCGGCGCCATGGTCTCGATGCTGCTGCGCCAGCCGTCCGATCCACGCGATGCGCAGTTGCCGCTACGGTACATCTCCGCGGCGCCGATCGATGCTTCGGTGTATCGCGACATCGAAAACCGTTACGGGTGCCGAATCGTCACCATGTACGGCATGACCGAGGCCTTTCCGATCGCGGTCAAAAACGTTGCCGACGAAGGCGTGCCCGGAACATCGGGCCGGCCCAATCCCAGTTTCGACGTGCGGATCGTCGACCCGGACGGCGAGCCGCTCCCGGACGGATCGGTGGGGGAGATCGCTTGCCGGCCCCGCTACCCGCACGTCATGAGCGAGGGCTACGTGAACGCTGGCGGTGGTGTCGACCGGCACCCGCCGTGGTTTCGCACCGGAGACCTCGGCGTGCTGGACAGCGACCAGAACCTGACTTACGTGGACCGGGTGAAGGATTCGTTGCGCCGCCGTGGCGAGAACGTTTCGTCGGTCGAAGTCGAGGCTGTTGTGTTGGGTCATCCGGCGGTGCTCGAAGCCGCGGCCGTCGGCGTGCCCAGCGACCTCGGCGAGGACGACATCCTGCTGGTCGTCGCGGTGCGACCGGGCTCCGCGCTGGATTACCCGGAGCTGCTGGACTTCTGTAGCGCCCGGATGCCGTACTTCTGTGTGCCGCGATATGTGGAGGTAGTCGACGAGCTGCCGAAGACCATTATCGGGCGGGTTCGCAAGGATATTCTTCGCAGCCGAGGTGTCGGACCCAGCGCCTGGGACCGAGAAAGTCACGGATACATCGTCAGCCGGTGAGACAGGGAGAAAACAGATGGCCATGACCTACCAGCAGCAGTACGTACTCGACGGTGCGGCGGGGCGCGATGCCATCCTGAATCTGACCGCACGGCACAACCGATGCTATTCCGACGGTGACCGCACCGGCTGGATCACGACATTCCGCCACTCGGGTGCCCGTTTCATCCGGGACGGTGAGGAATTCACCGATTTGGGTGCTGCCTTCGACGGCGGCAACGGGCGGCTGGTCAGCGTCGATCACGAAATCACCGTCGACGGCATCAACGCGACCCAGCGTTGCGTCGCACTGCTTTTCGCCGTCGGCGAGGACGGCGCTACCACCTTGCGCGCCACCGGAACCTATCGAGACCAACTCATCTACGAACGTGGCGGCTGGTATTTCACTTCCCGTGAGCTGGAATCGGATTCGGTGTCGAACGGGCATTCGCTCACGGTGTGACGAAAGCGGCGCCCCAGGTGAAACCCATCAGCTACCGGCTGGCGTTCGGGACCTATGAGGACGCCCTGCGGATGGTCGGTGTGGCGTCCGAGCCAAGAACTGCCGGCATCGTGGTCAGTGCGGCCCGGATCCAGATGTTCGCTGCCACGGTCCGTGACGGCAATCCGTCATATTGGGACGCCGAATTCGCCACGCGTACCTGGGGAGGATTGTTGGCGCCGCCGGGGCTGCTGATGGGGTGGCTGACGCCGCCGCCGTGGGAGCCGACCGGGCAACCGCCGGTGTCGGCCATCGCCATCCGGGTGCCGTTGCCCGGGACCACCTTTATCAACGCGGCCAACGAGGCCGAATTTCCGCTGCCCATCGTAGAGGGCGACCTGTTGACCGTCGTCGAGGAAGTCGTGTCGGTTTCACGGGAGAAGCGGACCAAACTCGGCACTGGCCATTTCGTCGAGACATTGGACACCTTCACCCGCCAAGACGGTGCGGTGGTAGCCACAAACCGGAATACCTTGTTCCGCTTCACCCCCGGTGCGCCCCCGTGACCGCCGCACCGGACTGGGACCGGATCACGGTTCCCGTGGAGTTGCCCGAGGTAAAAGACGAGATCACCTACCAGCGGGTGGTGATGAACTCCGGAGCGACGTGGGATTACTTCCCGGGCCACTTCGACCCCGCGTACGCCGAAAGCCAAGGGCATCCAACGATTTTCGTCAATACCATGCACCTCGCCGGTTTCGCCGACCGCATAGCGACCGATTGGGCCGGGCCTGACAGCCGGGTGGTGCGCCGGAAGATGAGGCTGATCGGATCGATCTATGCCGGCGACACCATGGTGGGCCGGGGACGTGTTGTCGCCAAGCGGTGCGACACCGCCGTCGACCAGCCGCGCTACCTGCTCGATTTGCAGATCGATGTGACCAACCAGCGCGGTGAGCTGTGTTGTCCGGTCGAGCTCACCCTGCAGCTCCCGGGGTAATTGCGATGGCTGATGAGCTAGGCGACCGACATCTGGCGGTGTGCCGACGATTCGGCGAGTCGGTGCGCGCGGCCGATGGAAAATGGCATCGTCGGTCGCCGTGCGATGCATGGGATGCCAGGGGAGTGCTGGAGCACGTCATCGGTTTTCACGACGTGCTGCTGCTGCGACCGCTGGGGCTCAAGCCCGAGCGCCCGCGCGACGATCCACAGCTGCGATGGGAGCTGACTTACCGGGCGCTGGAGAAGGCGTTCGAACCCGGTAGGCGCCTGTTCGAACGCGTCGTTGATGTTCCGCAGTTACAGGGCAACCCAGTGACGAAGTTGGATGCCCGCGCGATGATGCCGAACCTGACCCGCGACGTGTTGGTGCATACCTGGGACCTCGCCCGCGCGGTGGGCGCCGATGACCAGTTGGACGCCCGGTGGTGCGACCAGTTCTACTCGGCGTTGCCGAGCGACCCCCAGGCGCTGAGCGTTTCCGGGATGTTCGACGCTCCCTTCGCGGTGGGTGGCCACACCGATGTGCAATCGAAGCTTCTTGCCCAGCTGGGCCGTAACCCCGGCTGGCAACCGCACGTACCGCGCTTCCGCTGCGTAGCCGAGCCGCAAACAGGCCCGGTCGCCGAATAATCGGGAGACATCCGACGAGGTCGATGTACTAAGCAACGACGATTGGCTGCTGTTGTTTCGTCGTGTCGTGTCGTGTCGTGTCGCGTCGCCGATGTGATGGGTCGGCGCTTCTCAGTCTTGGCCCCTGCCCCCGAACAGCTGCAGGAAGAACTGGAACACGTTGAGAGCATCCAGGAAGATCGAAGCGGCGATAAGCGGCGCTGAGTCCATATCTGTCGATCGGCGGAGCCGCTGGAAGTCGACCATAGTGAGACCTGCGAAAACGACCAGCCCCAGAATCGAGTAGATGACCGCGCCGCCGGGAATGTGGACGAAGATCAACACGACGCCGAATCCGATGAGCGCCAGTAGCGCCCAGAAGCCGACACGCGCGAGGCCGGACAGGTCGGTGCGGGTGGCGTAACCGAAGGCGCCGCAGCCGGCGATGAACAGGGCCGTCGCACCGCCGGCCTCCCACAGCGCCTGGGGGTCCGCGTTGGCGTAATAGACCAGCATGGGTGATGTCCCCAGCCCCATCAGTAGCCCGACCCCGAACAACAGTGCCATGCCCAGACCAGCGGAGCTGCGGATGGCGAAACGCATTCCGATCAGGCAGACGAACGCCAGGATGAAGAACACGAAAGCCAGACCATTGCCGAGGTTACGGCCCAGGTAGGCGCCGAGCGCGAATAGGCCGGCGGTTGCGGCCACCGCCCACATGACCTGACCGAAAAGGGTACGGGTCCGATTCTGTACTCCAACTGCGCCGTAATCGGCTGAGCTCATAGCAGGTCCGTCCTAAGTTGGGAAAATGGTTTCGGAGGTGCGATGTTTCGCTCGCCCGGGTTTCGCGTCCGTCGATGGCCCGGGCGACAACGTCGGCACCGGGTCGGTGCGTCTTCGAACATTGCTTAGTGTGGCGTATGCCCTTGGAAGCTTAAAAGGTGCAAGGGCCTGATTTGCCAGCAGTGGCTTGAGATTTTGGTGTCGATCACACCGCGCTGTGCGCCGCCACATTGGCGTGGCCGCGACGTTGTCGTACGCCACATCGTGATCGGGGCTGACCGGGGCAAGAATGGCGGGCGTAAAGCTCTCGGATTGTGGTGGACCAATGAGAGGAGCTGGCACCCGTCACCAATGTGAAAGGCGAGTCAACTGACATGCAATACGTCCGCCCCTTCGATCCCGACAAGGCCGTCGACGCAGGATTCCCCGGCTTCCGCGCCCAAGTCCTTTCCCACTTGGAGAGCGCGTTGATGATGTCCAGCCACATCAGGGAGGGCGGTTGCGGTCCGGGCTTGCACTACCACCGCAGCGACCAGTTGTATTACCTCATCGAAGGTTTGATGAACATCCAGCTGCGTGACCGAGAAGCACCTATCAGTGTCGGCGCCGGCTCCCGAGGCCGGCAAACCATGGGACCGTGGCGTCGACTTCACCGCGAACGGTGATGACACCACCGGGTCACAGTCCGTATTCAAGCCAGCGTGATTGGGTCGAACCGCCGGTGTGCCCATAGCGCTGACAAGCGCCCAGCGGCCGTCAACCGGGCAGCGGTGGCATCGCTCCTTTGCTCACCACGGACTGCAGTTCGACATACTCGTGCAGGCCCTCCGGGCCGAACTCGCGGCCGATGCCCGATTGCTTGAAACCACCGAACGGGCTGCCGATATCGAGTGTGTACATGTTGATGCCGTAGGTGCCGGCGCGTACACCCGCAGCGATCTCGAGGCCGTGTGCGACATCGGCGGTCCACACCGACCCGGCCAGACCGTAGTCGCTGTCGTTGGCGATGCGGATCGCGTCGTCTTCGTCGCGGTAGGTCAGCACGCTCAGCACCGGGCCGAAGATCTCCTCGCGCGCGATGCGCATGTCGTTGTTCGCGTCGACGAACAGTGTCGGCCGCACGTACCAGCCTCGCTCGCTGGGAGCGTCCTCGCCGCCAAGGACGATGCGGGCGCCCTCTTTCACCCCGGACCTGATGTAGTCCTGCACCCGATGCTGCTGCCGTTGGGCCACCAGCGGACCGACGTCGGTCGCCTCATCGGACGGATCGCCCACCTGCAGACCCGACATCATGTCGGCCAGCGCGTCAACGACCTCGTCGCGACGCCGTTCGCTAACGAGAATGCGGGTCTGCGCGACGCAGGCCTGGCCATTGTTCATCAGGCTCGCGCTCTTCAGGCCCTTGACCGTCTTGTCGATGTCGGCATCGTCGAGGATGATCGCCGCGGACTTGCCGCCGAGTTCCAGGCTGACGCGTTTGAGTTGCTCGCCGCACAGCGCGGCGATCCGGCGTCCCACGGCACTCGATCCGGTGAACGCGATCTTGTCCACACCCGGATTACCCACCAGCGCCTCGCCGACATCCGTGCCCCCGGGCAGCACGGACACCACCCCGTCAGGCAGGTCCAGCTGCTCGATCATCTCGGCCAACCACAAAGCATCCAAAGGTGTTTCGGGCGCGGGTTTGACGATGACGGTGCAACCGGCGATCAGGGCGGGAATCAGCTTGGGCATGATCAGGAATTGCGGCACGTTCCAAGGCACGATCGCCCCGACCACGCCGACCGGGGCTCGCCGCAGGTGCACTTCGCCGAGCACTCCTTGGCGGCGTTCGGCCCAGGGAAAGTCGCGGGCGACTGCCAGCGCGAGGTGCATCAGCGACAGCGCTGCCGTCGCTTGGCCCAGCCGGCTGAAACTGCGCGGCGATCCCATTTCGTCGGTGATCAGGTCGGCCATCTCGTCAAGGTGGCCGGAGTAGATTTTCGTGAGCTCCTCGACCTTGCGCATCCGCTCGCTCGGGTCCAGTCGGGGCCACGGACCGCGGTCGAACGCCTGTCGTGCGGCGGCGACCGCGGCGTCGACGTCGGCAGGGGCGGCGGCGGGAGCCTCGCCGATCGGCTGTTCGGAATGCGGGGAGATAACCGCTATCCGGTTCCGGGTGGACGGCTCGCGCCAATGTCCTCCGATGAAAAGCCGTTCGTAGCAACGGTGGTCACTGGTTTCCGTCATTGGGGCACCACCTCTGAAAAGGGCGACGGCAATTTTCGCTATTGATGCTAACATAGCAAAAAAGCCAGGCAGGAGCCTCGGGTTAATAGTGAAGGCCGACGTGAGCGACGAACTTCGGGTGACAACGGACGGCGCTGTACGGATCGTCACGATCAACAAGCTGAATGCACATCGACAAGGTGCGTGAATTCCTTGGAGCCGACAAGTACGACGCGATCGAAACCCCCGAGGCGTGACATGAACACCGATTGGCGCAGTTACCCGTTCCAGCTGGTGCCTGGCGACAGATTGCTGGATTTCCCGGCGGCCGAAGGCGAACACGCCGACCAGGAGTCCGACACCTGGTTTATTGCCGGTGAGCTGACCGGGGCGACGGGTCGCTCGTTCGCTTTCCTGACCATCTTCAACAAGAACCGGCCGGGCGGGACGGTGGTCGCCGACTTCTACACGATGTCGCTATTCGACTGCGATACCGGCGAATACGGAACCTACACCGATTACGACATGCCGCCGAAGAACATGAGCCCCGATGCGCGACCGAAGATGTCTATTGCCGAAGGCGACCTCGACATCCGCTATGAGAGCAGCGCCGGCCGGGTGGTGTGGACGACGTGCCGCGACGACGACGGCGAACTGCAGCCCTACACCTACCACGTCAGCCTGCGCGGGGTGGATCAGGCAGGGCAGTCGATGGAACTGGACTTGACCGTCACGCCAACCCGCGCGCCGGTGCCGGTCGGCGCGGCCACCCTCAACGGGAAGATCGTCTGCTTCGGTCAGGACGACACCTATTCGTATTTCCAGACCGGGATGGCGATGAGCGGGACGCTGCGCTGGGGTGAGCTGGATGAACGGGTCAGTGGCAGTGCAGGACACGTCGATCGACAGTGGTTTCCCAAATACGCCGGGGGCGGAGGAACCGGGGGAGACCCGCGCGCCAGGTCGCACGAATGGCGCACGATCAATCTGGACAACGGCGTGGACATGAGCATCTGGCGACAGTTCGACCGGTTGGACGGCAATGCGCTGCAACCATTTACGGGTGTGACGGTGAGTTACCCTGATCCGGCGATGGCTCCGGAGTGCGCGGAGGACGTCGAGGTCACCATAAGCAGCTACGTGCGATGGCCTGATGCGATCCGGCCGCTGGTGAAGCCGTTGGCGTCGGCTCGGTTCATGCCTGACCGTCACCGGCTGCGGTGTGCCAGTTTGGAACTGGACCTCATCGGAGAGCCTCTGGTGGCGGCCCCGGCGCACGGCCTGCCGATCGAATACATGGAAGGGCCGTTCCGCTACCGCGGGACCATGCGGGGAGAACCGGTCAGCGGTTTCGCATTCTATGAGCGCTCGCTGGCGCTTTACCGGGATTGGGAGCTGATTGATGTGCTGGCGGCTGCCGTCGAGGATCTCAGTCCGGCCGAGCAGCAGTTGGTCGATCAGGTACGGCCACTCGTCGCTGCGGGCGATCGTTCAGAGGCGCGAAAGCTGTTGCAGACCACGGCCAAAGAACTGCCCTCGGATCAGCCGTACTGCCGTGATGTTATCGATGCGTTGATCGCGGCGCTATCAGACGACAGCTGACGACGTCACCGCGGCAACTGGGCTCCACGATGCCCAGGACATGTGCCGATGCTGCAGCCCAGGTTCGTTGCGGCCGAACAACAGGTGATCGCGGGCGCCGGACTCGAGGTTGGCTTGTAGGCCCGCGACGAGCCGGTAGTCCTCGTCGCGCACGGTGGCATGGGCATAGTCGAAAACGGCCTGGGCGCCGGCTGCCACGGATTCTTCGGAGATGTCCAGCGGCGTCGAATTCTGGTGGACGGTAATGGATCTTCCGGGCGCCTCGCCCGGGTAGATACGAAACAGCTCACCGTTGGCGATGGTCACCGACAGCACGATGTTGGGAAACAGTGCGTAGATCACCACCATGTTCTGGAACGGGTCCCACTGGTCTTCGGGCTCATTCTCCAGTGCCAGAATGGAGTTCAGCGGAAAGATCAACCGGTGATGCGGCCCGAACGAATCGAACACCGTGCAGTTGCTGCGTGCAATCGTGGCGAAGGTGTCCCGGTGAACAGTGGCGAAATGGTAATTCTCCGAGAAGGTGTCGACCGCCAGTTTCCAGTTGATCGGCGAGTCGAGGACCTTCTCGCCCAGCGGAGACCATCGCCCGATGCCCCACGAATCGAGTTCCTCGGCCAGCGGACCCAGGTGAGCGGAGATATCCAGAGTGGCGGCGGGATCGAGTGCCACCCAAAGGAATCCGGCGAATTCAGCAGCCGGCAGCTCGGTCAGGCCGTCTGACTTCACCTGCACGCCGGGAAAGCCTTCCCGCCCCGGTAAACCGACTAACCGACCGGTATCGTCATACGTCCATGCGTGATAGGGGCAACTGAACCGCTTGGCGCGACCGCAACCGGTGACCACTTGCGACTGCCGATGCAAGCAGACGTTGTTGAACGCCTTGACCGAACCGGTGGTCGTTCTCGTCAGAAGAATAGACCGCCCCATCACGGACTTGGTGCAGTAGGTACCTGGCTCCTGCAACTCGGATACATAACCGACCAGCTGCGGGCTGGCCATCAGCATCGCGATGTCCCGCTGGTGGCGCTCGACCGACGTGTACTCGGCCGCGCGAACAGCTTGTTCGGCCGGCGCAAGGTCGGTCGTCTTGTCGCATGCCAGCTTCACGGCACGTCGGGTCAAGTCGATGAGCTGATCACGTTCCATCAGCGGTCCTCCAGAGGCTGAGGTTCTCCTTGACGGTGACTTTATAAACTTAGCAATTACATCGTTATGCGCGCTCGGCCGTCATGTTCATTTCAAGTGTGCCCTGGCACGCCCCGCTCAAGATTTCGGTGTGCATGGTCCCGGAAAGCGTCCCGTCGGGTTGAGGTATGTAGCGCACGTGGGCTCGGGCCGGATCCCATTCGATCGTAGTGTCGGGCATCATGCAGTCCCATTGGAATTCGCTGGCTTGCGTCCAGGACGACCCATCCCAGGTGAATTGAACCGGTTGCGGAACCGTCGGGTTCCTTGGCGGAGGGCCGCTAATGATCGTGGCGATGCACTTTCCGCTCGTACAGCTCGACCGGAATCCGTAGGTATCGGTGTACTGCACCTCAGCCTGACTGGCCGCCACGCTAGTCCCATCCTTGGGACCAACGATGAACGTGATCGCGTACTCGCCGTTCCAGGACGGAGCGTCGGCGGAGGCAGTTGGGGGAAGCGACAGGGCGATTGCGAGCGACGCGGCGCACAAACCGACGAAACTGCTCAGACGGTCCGGGACCATCGGTTTCTCCTCAGCGTCCGCAACGACCTTGGAACTATATCGCTCCGACCTGCAACGCGACTCAGACGAAAATGATGGCCCGGATGATTGCCAGCGCAACCATTAGGCACCAGTCCAGCCGGTGGCTCCGCTGCTCGGCAATTTGATCTCCATGTGACCTCCAACTCTCCCCGCTTGGTCGGTTGCCAGCTGTACCCTCATTATCTCGACAACCGCGCGCCTACTTGCGTGTAATGCGACTTACGCCGCTAGGCGGAAACCTTGTTTTTGCAGGTTACGTACGCCGTTTAGCGCCGGGTAGTTAGCAAGTACAAGAAGTAATCAGCGTGTTGAAGTATCCCGATGCGTTTGGGTCACCCTCCGGGTGGTTCCCAGGCGGATCCGCCGGGTGTGTTCAGGCAGACGACAGGTCCGCCCGAGTTCGCCGTGGCTGTCGTGCCCTCGGGGCCGCAGGGCATGCCGACGGCAGGCCGGGTATCCACCCCGGCTGGGGTGGTCGAAGTCGTCGGTGGCGGCGAATGCGGCTTGGTGGTCGTCGCCACAGTCCTCGATGGTGGCGCAGACCAGGTCGTCGCCGGAGTGGTCGTCGCCACAGTCGTCGATGGCGGCGCAGACCAGGTCGTCGGCGGAGCGGTCGTCGTTGCGAACGACGGTGTGGGTTTTGGGGGCGTCGTGATCACGGGAGCCGGAGCGGTGACCATGGGCGGCGGGATGGCCGTCGCTGGTGCCGTTCGTGGCGGCGGGACTTTGGTCACCGAGGACGAGGTTTCGACATTAGGTGACGTGTCATCGGACTTAGAGCCCGAACGCAATGCCATGACGCCCAATAACCCACCCACCGCCACCGCCATGATGGTGACGACGAGCCCTGCCGTGTGCAGTCGCCGGCGACGGCGCAACGCCATCGAACTGTCGTCGGTCGCAGCGCTCCACGCGTCATTTTCCGCGAACGTGTTGGCATCGTCGACATCAGTCTCAGGTAGGACATCTGGTGGGGCGACGGCCTCGCCGACTTCGGCAGCCGCGGGAGCGGGTGCAGTCGCAGCCGGCCGAGGGGCTACAGCCGCTGCCGGCGGCGGGGCTACGGTCGCAGCCGGCGGAGCCGGTACAGCCGCAGCCCGAGCTGGTAGCGGGGATAAGGGCGGCTCGGTCGGCGCTCCATTATCGGTCTTCGGCACCGTGACGAGCGCGGCGGCGCCAGCGTTCCGGGTGGACAACTGGCTGCACCTCGCCTCGAGCGCTTTGGCGAACTCTCGACACTGCTCGAATCTCTCGTTGGGTGCTTTCATCAGTGCGCGGGCAAAGGGCGCGTCGAAGTAGATCAACTCGGGTTTGACATCACTTGGCCGTGGTGGTGGTTCGTTGAGGCTCTTGCTGATCACCACGGTGGGGTTCATGTGCTGAAACGGTGGCGATCCGGTCAACAGATGAAACGCGGTGCCCGCCAAGGCATATTGGTCAGCTCGGCCGTCGATCGAGTCGTCGATCAGCTGCTCGGGCGCTGCATAGCTCACTGTGCCAATGCCCAGGTTCGCCCGGGTCAAACTGTTGATCTCGTCGGCGCGTCGGGAGATACCGAACCCCGTCAGGAGAATTCGTCGTCTGGCGGACTCCGAATTGGTGAGCAGAATGTTGCTCGGATTCACATAACCGTGGACCAGGCCTTGTTCGTGGGCGTAGTCGAGGGCGTCCGCTATGGCGGAGACGATCTCGATCACCATGTCAGCCGGCATGCCGTCGCGATAGGTGTCAGTTAGCAGCTGTGCCGCGTCGGTGCCGTCGACGTAGTCCATCGAAAGCCATAACCGATCCTCGAACTCACCCCGGTCGTGGAGGCTGACGAGGTTCGGATGCCACAGAGCAGCTGCCCGGGCGGACTCCTGGCCGAACCGGAAGCGGTACTCCGGGTCGGTTGACACGTCGGCCGACAGAATCTTGAGCGCGTACTGGCGCGGCAACCTTGGGTGTTCAACCAGATAGAGCTCACCGATCTGTCCGCGCCCAAGCAGCCGAACAACATGGAAGTCGGCGGCCGTCGCACCACTGACCAGCGGCATGGGGAGGATCGTACAAGCTAACGCGTGAACCCGAGGGTTCGGTGCTGGCGCTCGGAGCTGCGCACATGCGCGGCCACCCGCATCCGGACCCCACGCTGTGTGGTGAGAATGTCCGGGTGAGCGAACCCGAAACCACCAGACCAGCGCGGCGTTCGCGCACCGGCTCCGCCGGATGTCGGGCCGCGACCCTTACCAGCCGCATCGGGTGGCGACGCCGTTGGAGCTGCTGTTCGACCTGACGTTCGTCATCGCCTTCGGGGTAGCCGCATCGGAATTCGCGCACATGCTGGTCACTGGCCACATCGGCGCCGGGTTGGCCGGTTTCTCATTCGTCTCCAGCCGCCCGAGGTCGTCGTCATGCACCCGCGGTGGTGGGGCTGGTTCCTGGCCCTGCTCGACAACCAGCAGCGGCCACTGTTTCTGCCCGACGTCAACCGGCCGTACAACGCCGCGGGAATCCTGGAAGAGGTCGCCAGCCAGCAGGTAGTCGGCAGTATCCAAGGCCTGCCGGTGGTGACCGACCCGAACATCGCCACCAACTCCGGCACGGGCACCGAGGACATCGTGTACGTCCTGCGCGCCTCCGACGTGGTGCTGTGGGAGTCCGGCATCCGCGCCAGGGTGCTGCCGGAGACCAAGGCGCAGAACCTCACGGTGCTGTTGCAGCTGTTTGGCTACCTGGCGTTCTCCGCGGCCCGCTACCCACCGAGCATCGTCGAGATCACGGGGTTGACCGCACCGGCGTGGTGAGGAGGTCCACCGTCCCGTTCCGGGTGAGCCCGTCGAGCTTGGCTGCCGGTCATGTTCGGCCAGTGGGCGGTAACGACGGCGGCTGCCCCGTTGAGGACGGGGCCCAGGTCGGCGTCGGTGAGTTCGGTGTGGTTTCCGATTCCGGGTTGGCAGGCGATATGGCCCGTGTCCACGGCCTGCGGCGCGTCGCTATACCAGATGTGTTGGCTGTCCAGATCCACCAGGTAGTCGAGCTCGTCGCCGCTGTAGAACCGTTTCGGCGTGCCGGGCCGCTGGCACGGGTTGTATGCGGAGCAGGTCGGATCGGCGTGGGCGACCTCAGCGGTCAGCAGGGCCGTGCCTACCAGCACCGCTGCGACGGCCAGCTTCATGGCTTCACCTCCACACCCCGGCAGCGCAGCTAATTGCACAGCTGGCTTGAGATATAAGGCGACCCGCAGTACGAGGGTTGGGGAGCGGGGTAGCTGCCTCCTGGCTCTTGCTCCCAGGACTGCCCGGTATCCATGTCCTGACACCACAACTCGCCGCCGCCGCCGACATGGCATTTGATGTAATCGGCGTGTGCGATTCCTGCCGTGGGGGCAGCGATGCCCAACGCGACCGCTGCGGCGGCGACACCGCCGAGCAGCACTTTCTTCATTTGCATTTGCCTTCTCTTTTTTCTCTGGGGCCACGGCATCTTGCCGCGACTCGGCTTGGTGCAGGGGTGGTTGTCAGTGTCGGGGACGAGGCCTGGATGAAGGTGGCGATCGCGATAGTCGTGCTAGCCAGCGTCGTTAGCGTGGACCTGTCGGCGGATGGCGTGCTTCAACCCTCGACTGCTCGATGTCGTCAAGCTGTCGGTCGAGGTCCGTTAATTCGATTGCCAGACGCCGCAATTGGTGTGCGACGGCTGAGCGCCGCTGCTCAAGCAGCGCGCGGCGCTCTTCGCGGTCCATGTTGTTCACGATTTCTCAGAGCGCCCTTCCCTGCACCCCGTTGCCCGCGCCGGTGCCGCAGAAGGGTTCGCGGATCGTCTGGTAGTTCATTGCGGTGGCTGTTCCTTGTCTCACTGCTCAAACGATGCGTGCCCGGGTGCACCCGGTGATAGGCGTCCAACCGCCGCCGAACGTGTCCTCGAAGATCTGCATCAGGCTCTCCCTATTTGCGCTTCCAGCGCAGCGACCTCGGCGCTGTTTCTCAGCCACGCGGCCACGGTCCCGCCGCCATTGAGGTACTGCTGCCAATCCGTCACGGCGGCAACGGCTTCCGGGTAGGTCCACCACGAACCCGCCGGGTGTGTGACGCCGTTCTCGATCACGGACAGGCTGAAACTCTGCCGCCCGTGATAGCGGTTGGACATGAGCACCAGCACCACGTTCCCGACCGAGCCCTGCCACAGCGGCTGGCTCCCGTTGTCAAGGTGCTTCTGGGCTATCGTCGCCCCGGCGCTCACGCCGGCTCCCACGGCGAGCCCACGAGCTGCCGCGCCGATCAGCATGTGAATCATTCGCCCCTCCTGGACTGTCCAGTCGAAGGACCGCCAGCGGGCCACTGTCGGCGCGTGGTACGGCGAGGTGAGCGCAAACGCCTTTCGAAGAAGGCCACGAGCCGGGCAGCGATAGCGCCCGCGGCCAAACTCGGCGACAGCCAGATGATGTCCTTCACGGGTTTCTCCTAGGGGTGGGCACCAGGCCCCGGCTCGGTGCCGGGGCCTCGCCGTGGGTTACTCCTCGCCGCGCAACGCCCGGTGGATGCTCTCTTTCGAGACGGTTAGGCTGGCTCAACCGAGCTCGCTCACTGCGTACCCTCTTCGCGTGAATCAGCTCTTGCGCCGTGTGCACAGTGCACGTGCCATGCGGCCAGCGCACCTTGTAAGACGGTTCGCCCTGCCACCAGCGGCAGCATTCGATCACGCCCGCCGGTTGAGTCCGGTCGTTGTGTCGATGCACCCGGTCTCCGGCGCGCAATGTTCCGGCCATTGAGCGTTCCCATTCCTTTGTTCGATGCGTTCCTTAAGTGCCGTGTTTTCGCGGCACAACTGTTCGATGCTCCGTCGCAGCTGCTGCAGCTGGGGACTACGTCTGCGCCCTCGCACTTTGGGCACTGAATGTTCCCGGCCCA
>Ga0210396_10001525_pt1 | contig 24892 bp, 23 predicted proteins | sample IncBWH17OmetaG_FD_155466 | JGI IMG/M metagenome (GOLD analysis project Ga0210396, IMG submission 155466) | Forest soil microbial communities from Barre Woods Harvard Forest LTER site, Petersham, Massachusetts, United States - Inc-BW-H-17-O ... | reverse complement strand
TTCTTTCATCGCTGTCTGCCGCACTGTCCCTGAACAGCGTCGCATTAGCATTCTTCAACATCGGCTTTGGATCATAGGTGAACCAGCCGACCCAGCGAATTTGATCGTTGTCCAAGGCGGTGGCCGCCGAGTTTGCATCAGCGCGAGCTTTCGGGTCTTTTGCCAGCGGCGGAGGGCCGTACAACCCGATTTTGCCGGCAGCAGAAATGACGGTGTAGCGATTCCCGCGAACAACACGGCTGATGACATCCTCGCGGCTGCGGCTCCGCACCCACAGAGCTACCGACGCCGGAGATAGCAGAAGTGAGAGAACTGACGCAATGGTGCATGGCCATCGCAGCATGCCGCGCCTTGTTCGAGCCGAAAGATTTGTCGTCGGACGGTTGCAAGTTCTTACGGCGTGCCGGCGGATGGCGGAGACAAAGGAGAGATATCTGGCGGGACCGGCGTGCCGCATTCCGGGCAGATGCCGCTGGTGTTGCCGGTGAGGTGGTAACCGCAGTCGAGGCAGCAATTCGTCTTTGCTCGAAATTGGCGCCGTCTGCGGTACAGAGCGATAGGCATCATGTACATCGGCAGACGCTGAATATAAGCACGGCCCCCCAATGCGGGATCGAATACCGAACCACAGGCGTACCACGCCGCGACTTGAATCGATGCAGACCAAATCGACCGTGAGCGACTGCGGATGAAACAACATTCCCCAGACCAATTGTTCCGCACGGTGGCTCCGGACCCACAACCCCACGATTGCCAAGCAGAGGAGCAGGCAAGCAATCGGGGACGCATTATGCATTCATTCTACAGGATCAAAGTCGAAGTAAGGTATTGGCAACGGATCGGAACAACGGCAGGCTCCTCATTGCATTGCTAATGGCAAGCCGGTACGAGCCGCAAAGTTCGGGACTTCGAAGCGCGCCACCTAGCGCGGCGAACCCTGCATTGGCGAAACGCTCGGCCAGATCGCAGTGCGGATGGCAGGTGTAGAAGTCGTCGTGGTATTGATGCAGCCATGCGTGGAAGAGTTCGTGGAGGACAACCTGCGTCATCGACCCTGACGTGCAATGGCGGCAGGGAAAGAGGCTAATTCGCCCATACGTATAGCTTCCGGTCTTGATAACCCTGTTTGCCGGAACAGCCCGGCGCGGCCGCACCGTGACAGAGAGTGTTTGGCAGCTCCCATACATCCCGAGGTCGTCCGCGATGGCACCGGGAAGTTTGTCGCCGAGCCTCATGACAGCGGCAAGTTCATGCCACAACGCGCTCGGAACGGACAAGGAGCTGAGATTTCGGATTCTCATGGGCCTGCGCTTTGTTACATCACCCTTCAGATAGTAGGTCGCGCCCACCCGTTCTTGCCGCCGTTCGGTAGTGTCTTAATTTGAATCAGTGTCAGATTTATGCTTTTTGTATTCGGCGACAACTCGCATCAGCGCGGGAAATTCCTTCTGGAGTAACGCGAGTGTTTCCTTTTTGAGGTGGCGGTTCGTTGCTGCGCGAAGTCGCGCACTCGAATCGAGATACCGCTTAATCCGACGGTCAAGTCTTCCCATCTCATTGACCGTCTTGACTCGCCTCACCGCCGCGCCCAGAGCCGCCAGTTCCTTCATCACGCGGGCTGATGGATGGTGTAGTTCTTTGCCGACTCCCCCAAGTAGGTCCACTGTGCCATCTCGTCGAGTTCTTAGTGACGCCATTCCTGATACTTTACCACGACCCGGCTGTGACCGAGAACCCACGCTTCATCATCGACAAGACCCAAGAGCCCGACCCGACACGGGGGGTGTCCGTCACAAGGCACGCCTGAGCATCGACCCGTGGGACTTGAAGCGGCTGGTGAAGAACCAGATTCCAAGGTCCCGCGGTGGTCGGTCAAGTTGCGGCCGCGGCCTGCCGGTAAGCGACTGGGCGTCTGCCAATTCGCCCGCTCGGTCATGGCCGGCGGCACGGACAAGCGCCTGCTGCAAAGTCATCGTTTCCATGAGGCCTCCCCGCCCGGCGGTGAGGAGACAGCGGCGCTGGCGCAATACTCGCGCCACATTTGCCGGCAGGCGGCCTCGAAGCCGCGGGCGAAGGCTGGGGCGTCCATCAGGGGCGAGGCCCGCATCCGCGGCCGCAGGCTCGAACGCAGCTCCGAGAGGCGCGGTAATTCCGTGGCCAGCTCACGCGCGATCCGCAGGTACTCCTCCGTGTCGTGTGCGACCAGGTCGGGCAGGCCGACGTTGGAGAGAATGCTCGATCCCGCGCGCGAGACCGCCGTGCGGCCGGCGAGGCTCACGACCGGCACGCCCATCCACAGCGCGTCGCAGGTCGTCGTGCCCCCGCCGAACGGAAACGGGTCCAGCGCGATGTCGATCTGCTGATATCGCTCGAAATATTGCGGGGTCGGCACGGCGCCAACGAACTGGAACCGCCCCGGCTCGATCCCCTCCCGCGCCACCAGCTCGAGGGCACGCTGCCGGTGCGGCCCCTCGCGCGAGAACACGAGCAGACGCGAACCGGGGACACTCCTCAGCAGCTTGCACCAGGTCTTCAGGGCCGGCTCGGACACCTTGGCGAAGTTGTTCAGGCAGCCGAAGGTGATCCGGCCGCTGGACTCCGCCGGCAGCGGGCCTACCTCGGGCGTGCCGTCCGGCGGCGGGTAGCACCAGTACGTGTGCGGCAGCCGCACCGTCTTCTCCGAATAAATCGATTCGTCAACTCCGATTGGATCGAGAAACGGATCGCTCAGACGGTAGTCCATCGTCGACAATCCGGTGGTGCTACAGTAGGCCAGGTACGTGGCCTGCACGGGGGCGGGCTTGCGGGCAAACAACAGCAGCCGCGAACCATCGGCATGCATGACCAGGTCGACCAGGATGTCGATCCGGTCGGCGCGAATCCGGGCGGCCGCCTCCTCATCGGGCACAAAAAGAATGCTGCGCCATACATCAGCCTGGGCCTGGAGGCGTTCGGTCATCTCATCGGGCCGGCGGACGTCGGAATAGCAGAACACCTCGATCGCCTGGCGGTCCAGGTTTTCCAGCAGCGGGAGCAAAAAACGCCCCACCGGATGCACCGTGAAATCCGGGGAAACAAAGCCGACGCGCAGCCGGCGGGCGAGTCCCGGCGCGCCGGGATTCTCGTGCGGGACGATGGTTTGGGCCAGGGGTTCTGCATACACGCGGGCCCAACGCAAGTGCTCCTCGAGGATTTCCCGCGGGCCCCAGTCGGGGTGAAAGTGAATGCCGAACAGCAAATTGTGCGCCGCCTTGGTCTCGCTCTTGAGCGACAGGGCGCGGCGGTAGGACGCCAGCGCATCGTCGATACGGCCCATGTCCTTGAGGGCGTTGCCCAGGTTCCCATGGATTTCGGCAAAATCTTCCCTGAGCGCCAGCGCCTTGGTGTAGAAGCCGATGGCTTCTTCGAGCCGCCCACAATCCTGAAGTGCTCCGCCGAGATTGTAGAGGGAGAGCACGGCGTTGGGGTCGAGGGCGACGGCCTGGCGGTAGGAGGCAATCGCCTCGTCGGCCGAGCCGGTCAGGTGAAGCGCCGTGCCGAGGTTGTTGTAGGCCGCGGCATAATTGGGCCGCAGCGCGATGGCTTTCCGCGCCGCCGCCACGGCGCCGGCGATGTCGCCCTTGAGGCGCAGCGCATTGCTGAGATTGCTCAGGGCCTCGGGGTACTCGGGCCGCAGCGCGAGCGCCCGGCGGTAGGCGTCGATCGCCTCGTCGAGCCTGCCCGCGGCCAGTAGCGCGTTGGCCAGGCCATTGTGCGCCTCGGGCCAGTCGGATCGCAGGGACAAAACCTGCTTATATTCGTCCAGCGCCTCGCCGGCGCGTCCAGCATCGGTGAGGGTGCTGGCCAGGTTCGCGCGGGCGTCGATGTAGTCAGGGTCGATCGCCAGCGCCTGGCGGTGCGCTGCCATCGCCTCGTCGAACTTGCGCTGGTTGCCGAGGATGACGCCGAGGTTGGACAGATATTGCGCGCTGGGACTGATCTGGGCCGCCCGGCGGATCAGCGCCACCGCCTCCTCGGCCCGGCCGCTCTCTGCCGCCACCACGCCCAGCAGATGCAGGGATTCCGCATGGTCGGGGGCGTAGAGCAGAATCTGCCGGTACAACTGCTCCGCCTCGCGCAGTCGTCCTTCGTGCTGATGCCGGAGGGCCAGGTCGAAGGCCTGCTGAAGCGTCATGTTGGGCATCGTGGGATTCTTTGTTCATCCGATGACCGGCCGCAGCAGCGGTTCGAAATTGTCCTTCCAGTAGCCTTCAAATTTCTTCTGTCTGCGGGTCCGCAGGATGTCGATCGCGTCGATCGTGGTCGCCACCGGGTGGGCGTCCAGCGTGAGGTCCACCTCGATCACCTGGCCCCTTCGGAGGACCATGACGCGAACGGTCGTTCCCGGCCGCAACAGCCCGATGGTGTTTTTCAGATCGTCGGTATTCCTGAACGCCTTGGGCGGCGAGGCAAGGCCCAGGACCACATCCCCGTCCAGCAGCTTTCGCGCGGCGCAGAACCCGGGGATGCGCTCGGCAACGATCACGCCGATCGAGCTCAGCCCCGGCGGTTCGTTGTCCGGGACCAGATCAGCCTCCCCATTGGACGACCCGCCCATGATGACGCCCATGAATCCTTCGAGCGGCATGCGCTCGTATGGCTCGGAAGCGAGGTAAATCTCCTGCACGATGTCCCGCAGCATCAGCGCCTGCGACGGGCGCAGCGGGCGGGCGTTTGTGATGGCGTCGCGGAGGGCGGGCAGGTCGTCGCGCTTGAGGCGCATCAGGCCGCTCCGCGCCGATTCGCGGACGCCCGGATCGGTGCTTCCCAGCTCGGCAAAAAGCTCCGCCGCCGGCCGCGATGTGGGATGTCCGGCATCGCAGAACGACGCCGTGCCGAGCATGGTGAGCATCACGCAGACTAAAGATGAAGCCACGATTCTTGGGCAACGCGGCCTCGGGAGTCTCCCCTCTCTCCCTCGGTGAGAGGAGTATGTGGCACAGCCGCCCTCGGCTGTGTTCGACCGAAGGTCGAAGAGTTTCCGTTTGCTGCGACGCGCAGCCGAGGGCGGCTGTGCCACATGTTCGTCTCCCGGAGGGAGAGGGGGCAAAGGCCCGGAGCGCCAAGTATCTGGCGATCGCGGTTCGTTGGGAAACCTGCTCCCGGTCACCCGGACTCTGCGGAACGTCGACAACATCTCATCCCTGTGCGATTTCGACCATCTTCTCGGAAGAACGCTGCATCCAGTAAACCTTCCGCTGCACCATCTGCAAGAACGAGAGTCCCTGCAATCTGCCAAAATTTCCGGTCGCCGCGATGGGAAAGACCGCCTCGGCGATCAAGGCCTCGATCATCAGCCACGGCATCGCCCGGATCTCCGCTTCGCTGAGAAGCATCACTTCATCATAGCCGCGGAGAAACCGTCTGTAGCGCGTCTCGTCGAGATATTCCGGCCACTTGGCGACGTCCTCGTCGCCGCCGATGATGGAAAACTGAAGCGCTCCGTTGGCCACGTCGATCACCCGGGCAAGCTGCCGCGACGAGTCGTAATCGATCACCGCAACCACGCGGTTGTCGCGGAAGAGCATGTTGCCCGGGTGCCAGTCGGCGTGAACGATCTGCTTGGGCCATTTCTCCAGCCCTTCCTGCTCGACCTTGGTCGCCGCGGCCCGGTAGCTTTCGGCGAGGAAATGCAGCAGCTCGCTAATGCTGGCGTCGTTGGACTGAAGCGTCCGGGGAATGAGCTTCATCCCCTGCTCGACCGACGGCGCGCCGTGATAGCTGCCGGCGGCGGGCTGCCACTCGGTGTGAAAGTCGTGCAGCAGCTTGTGATACAACGCCAGCACCCTACCGCTGTCGAAGGTCGCCTCCAGGGTCTGCGGATATCCCTGCCCGGGAATGTACTCGAACAGCTCATACACCGAATTTCGCCACTGGAGCATCGAGTTGTTGTCCTTCCGCGTTCCGATCAGGTGCGGGAGGGGAAACTGCTTCGAGGCCAGGTAAAGCTGAATGGCGTGGCTGAACGCGACTTTGTATGGATCGTCTTTTCCGCGGGCGCGGCGTTTCAGGAGAAACTTCCCCTGCTCGCTGACGATCAGAAGCTTGGGCGCCTTGCGCGAGCCGCGCGGGTACTCGGCCAGGGAGTCAATGACGCCGATGTCGAAGTGGGACAGGACGACGGCAAGCTCTTCGAGGGTGAATTGCTCGCGCTTGCCCCCGTGACGGCCCGTGCCGGTTCCCGAGACGCCGCTCTGTGTCGGTGATCCGCCGGGCTGCATGCAAGGACTCGACTCCCGCTCCGAAACGAAGAATTCCCCATGAAATCATACCGGAGGCCCGGGAGGCGTCAATTTGGTGGAGGTTTACACCTGGAGAAGCTCAGCCGGGGATGATGCCGGTGAAACGTAAAACGTGAACGTGATGTGCCGCGTTTAAGCGCCAGCATCACGTCTCACGTCTTCACGTTTCACGTGCTGTTCAGAGGGGGAACGGTCCCAGTCGACGAGATCAGCTTCAACTCTCTGCCTTCTTGAAGGTTCCGAGAACCCCCTCGAGCGACCCGTCCTGCATGATCGTGAGTTTCATATCGCCGCTCTTGCTCTTGACCGTGATGGTGTTGCCCTCGACGGTGTAGTCATCTGTTTCGGTCTGTCCGCTCAGGTCGGACAGGGTCGCTTTGCCCGATTTGAATTCAACCGACGCCACCCCGCCTTGCGCGGTGTACTTGCCGCTGGGTCCGTGATCACAGCCGGCAGCGACCACGAGCAAACTGGCCAGCAGAACGCCACGAATCGCATATCGCATACTTTCGCTCCGAAAGAGTTTCCCACCCGACGCGCCCGAACATAGACGACCCAGGCGGTGGCCCGCGATTACAATATCGTGATGCGTTTAGACTGCAAGAAATGAACGACAGCGACGGCGGCGTGTGGCAAGGAAAGTTGGCTTTCCCACACCAAGACTTTCGCTGGTTGAACGACTCCGTCGTCCACGGGTTAAAAACCGGTTAAAAACCCGTGTCACGTGCTACTTTTCCCTGGCGCGATCGATCTGGGCGCCGACCGCGGCGAGCTTTTGCTCGATCTTTTCGTACCCGCGATCGATGTGATAGACGCGGTCGATGCGGGTTTCGCCGCGGGCGACCAGGCCGGCCAGAACCAGCGCCGCCGAGGCGCGCAAGTCGCTGGCCATGACGCTGGCGCCCTGCAACTCATTGACGCCCTGGATGATGGCGGTCGGGCCTTCCTTGCGGATGCGGCCGCCCATGCGGTTCAATTCGCCGACGTGCAGGAAACGGTCGGGGAAGATCCGCTCGGTAATCACGCTCATCCCGTCGCCCAGGCACAAGAGGGCCATAAGCTGGGCCTGGAGGTCGGTGGGGAAACCGGGATAGGGCTGCGTGGTCATTTCGACGGTGTTGATCCGCCGGGATGAGCTGACGAAGATCGTCCCGTTTTGCCGCTCGATCTTGACGCCCACGTCTTCCAGACGATCGACGACGGCGATCAGGTGGTCGAGGTTGCAGTTCCGCAGTTCCAGTTCGCCATTGGTGATGGCCGCGGCGATCATGAACGTGCCGCACTCGATGCGGTCGGGAATGATCCGGTGCTCGGCGCCGCGAAGGGTTTCAACGCCTTCGATGCGGATCTCCGGCGTGCCATAGCCTTTAATATTGGCGCCCATCTTGATGAGCAGCTCGGCGCAATCGGTCACTTCCGGCTCGCAGGCGGCGCCGACCAGCACCGTTTCGCCCTCGGCCAGAGCGGCGGCGCACATGACGTTGATCGTTCCCAGCACCGTCGGCCCCTGCGCGCCGCCGAGATACATGCGGCAGCCTTTGAGCCGCCCGCGGACTTCGCCCACGATGTTGCCGTTCTCGGTCCGGAATTCGGCGCCGAGCTTCTGCAAGCCGCGGACGTGGAGATCGACCGGCCGGTCCCCGATCGCGCACCCGCCGGGGATCGACACGATGGCTCTCTGGCGTTTGGCCAGAAGCGGTCCGAGAACGCAGATGCTGGCCCGCATGGTTTTGACGATGTCGTAGCGGGCCTCGGACATTTTTTCGTCGGTGACTTCGATGTCGAGCGGGCCGTTGAGGGCGGGCATGGGCGGCTGACCGTGGCCGTTGCGGGCTTCGGCGGTCTCGGCCGGCTCGTGACGGTAGACGTGGCATCCCAGCTCCCCGATCAGCTTGCACATCGAATCGATGTCGCTGAGCCGGGGGACGCCCTTGAGGGTTGACTTGCCTTCGGCCAGCAGGCACGCCGCCATGATCGGCAGCGCGCTGTTCTTGCTGCCGCTGATGTCGATTTTGCCTTTGAGACGATTACCGCCCCGGATCAGGAAGGAATCCATCGCAGCCCATCCTTGGGTTCGGAGCTGAGCCGGCGCTACAGCCGGCGTCTCCTGAGCCCGAAATGTGGAACGGCGTTACGTGCCGTCCCGAACCATCCGGTCTATCGGCCGCTCCATCGGCCGATTCACAATTTCTGTTGCCAAACCATCTTGCCGACGTTTATGGGTCGCTGTCTTTGGGCCAGTCCACCCGGGGCGAAGGCAGATAATCATTCTGGCCTGGGACAAGCGAATTGCAAGAGACGCAATTCAGTAATTGTGGAAGTCTGGCCGTGGGCATAGGATGCGGGTTGCACCCGGTCGACGCGTGTCGATCGGGTGTTGGTCTCTATTTCCGCGGAGGTAACATGAAGTCTCTCAAGCTCATTCTGGCCGGTTCGATGATGTTGGGCACGGTCGTGTTGGTCGGTTGCGACAAGGGCACAGACAGCTCGAACACGAGCAGCACCCCGAACACGGCGCAGCCGGCGGCCGACGCCAGCAAGCAGGCCGGAGATGCCGCCAAGCAGGCGGGTGACTCCGCCAAGCAGGCCGGCGCCGACGCCCAGAAGGCCGGCAAGGACATGTCGAACAACGCGCAGGATGCCGCCAACAAGGCGGCGCAGTCCTCCCAGGACGCCGCCAACAAGGCGCAGGATGCCGCTTCCAAGGCTCAGGGCGCCGCCAGCGGCCTGCTGAACCAAGGCGCTACGACGCAGCCCAGCAAGTAACTGCCGTTTTGTTCAAGTCGTCTTCGGACGCCGTCGCTGTTCTGACGGCGTCCGCGCTTTTTGCGGCGGCCTTTCCTATGCGCGGCACCGCCATACCATCTGTGCATGAATCCCGATGACTTGAATTCTCTCACCCAGCTCGTCCTCAGACATCGCGACGATCGCCAATGGGCACAGTTCCACACGCCCAAGGAACTGGCGATTTCCCTGTGCGTCGAGTCGGCGGAATTGCTGGGCCTGATGCAATGGAAGAACGGAGAGCAATTAACCCAGACCCTGGCGCGCAAGCACGAGCAGGTGTCTGACGAGCTGGCCGACGTGTTTCACTCCCTGCTCCTGCTCGCCGCCGATTTTCAAGTCCAGCTCGGGCAGTCGCTGCTCGAGAAGCTGGCCAAGGACGCGAAGAAGTACCCGGTTGAGAAGTCCCGGGGGAAGAACCTGAAATACGATGAGCTATGAGAATTACAATTTGCAATTTGCGATTGAAGGAACGGAGCGGTTCTTCGCAATCGCAAATTGCAAATCGAAAATCGCAAATCACCAGCCCGTTTCCTATACTGCCCGCGGATGTTGAACAAGCGGAAGACGCGAGAGCTGGCAATGCAGGCGCTGTTTCTGTGGGACACGAACGGCCAGCGCGAGGTCGATCAGGCACGGCGGATCGTCGAGGAAGGAACCGACGACCCCACCATCCGGCAAGCGGCGCTGGAGATGGCGGGGGGCGCGTGGGACCACCGCGAGACGATCGACCAGCGGATCGAGCGCGTGGCCCCGCAGTGGCCCCCGCGGCGCCAGCCGGCCGTCGATCGCAATCTCATCCGTCTGGCCGTCTGGGAGCTGGATAACGCCGATACGCCCCCCAAGGTCGTCATCGACGAGGCCATCGAGCTGGCCAAAAAGTTCTCCACCGAGCAGAGCCCGGCGTTCATCAACGGGGTGCTCGACGCTGTGCTGAGGGAAAAACGAGCACTGACAGAAGGGATTGCTGATTGCTGATTGCGAATTGCTGATTGAACGTACCGGCTTCTCTAAATCAGCAATCCGCAATCCGCAATCAGCAATCGTATTTTCATGGCTTTCTTCTCCAAGACCTTCGACAAGCTCAAGGGCGCGCTGCGGAAGACGCGGGAGGTGATGTTTACCGACGTCCGGACGCTGTTTGTTCCCGGCCGTCAGATCGATGACGAGTTCCTCTGCGAGCTGGAGGAGAAATTTCTTCAGGCCGACATGGGGGTGAACAACGTCGGGCGGATCATCGGCGAAGTGCGTGAGCGCTGGCGGCTGGGAAAAATCAAGAACGCCAGTGACGCCGAGCGGGTCATCCGCGAGCAGATGGCGGTGAACTGGCCGGCCGCCGACCGCGAGCTGCGTTTCGCCCCGGCAGGCCCGACCGTCATCCTCGTCGCGGGAATCAACGGCGCCGGAAAGACCACCAGCATCGCCAAGCTCGCATGGCTGCTCAAGAACCAGATGGGTAAGAAGGTGATGGTTGCGGCGAGCGACACGTTCCGGGCCGCCGCGGTCGACCAGCTCACGATCTGGGCGCAGCGGCTGGGCGTCGAGATCGTCAAGCACAAGATGGGCTCCGATCCCGCGGCGGTCGCCTATGACGCCTGTGAAGCCGCCAAAAGCCGCGGCATCGACGTTCTCATCGTCGACACCGCCGGCCGGCTGCACACTCAGGAGCACCTGATGCGCGAGCTGACCAAAATCCGCGACGTCGTCGCCAAGCGCATCGAAGGCGCGCCGCACGAATCGCTGCTGGTTCTGGATGCCACCACCGGGCAGAACGGCATCAACCAGGCCAGGCATTTCTCCGCCGCCATCGGCATTACCGGCATCATCCTGGCCAAGCTCGACGGCACCGCCAAGGGCGGCGTCGTCATGGCCATCAAAGAACAGCTCAACATCCCCGTCAAGTTCATCGGCCTGGGTGAAACCCCCCAGGACATCGAAACCTTCGACCCGCAGCGCTTCATCGACGCCCTTTTCGGCGAGCCCCAGGCCGTCCCGGCCTGATGAGCCACTCTGGCAGAGCGACCGGAGAATCCCCTCCAAACGACTGAGAAACTGCATTGTCCATTTTTGACCTGCGCCCCAACCCGTACCCACCCCATCAACCCGCCAAAAAAACCCGCCAAAACCAGCAAAAAAGGGGTGCCGTAATTCTTCTCGACCCGCCAAAACGGAGCACTATATTTTGTTATATCTAGATATTGCGTTACGCAATTCTGAAGCGATGGCCCGCGAAAACGACTGGTCACACTTTGCAATAAATATGTCCAGAACCCTACGTCAAGCGTGGCCTTCGCCTTACTGTCGATCGGACCGCCAAAGGATCGAAATTTCACATCGAGCGAGGTTTTTCAAATGAGTCGACTATGGATACCGGCCTTCACCGGGTTGCTTGCGATATGCCAGACCGGCGTTGCGCAAAACCCTTCGCCGGCCTTCGGGAATGAGAATGGCTGGGTCTGGCAGATCGAACCTCGCTCGAGCGGAGCCATGTGGCATTCGGCGAACGTGAACGGTTTGGCGATGCGGCTGGATGAGGTGAAGGGCGGCAAGCTCCTTTTCACGATTGCCTACAAGGCGGATGCAGGTCTTGTGGAATTTCGGCCGGTGGCGTTTGACGCCGCACGAGTGCGTTTTGATTTCGCACGGGATCCCGGCGGCGGCTCCACCGATGGCGTCGCACTGCGCGCCTACCTGCTGGACCTTTCACGAATCCCGCGCGAGCAAATCAAGTTTTTCGGCGTGGAGAAGCTCACGAAGGATGGGTCTCGCGATACGGTCGGGCCCGCGGCCTTGAGAAAGCTTCAAGCGGAAGGAATCAAGCCGCTCCCGTTCCCCCGCCTGGGAGAGAAACTCGATTTCGATTTGGACGACATTAACGGGCGAGCGGTCGATTCGCGTAGCTTCAAGGGGAAAGTGATTCTGCTGGATTTCTGGGCGACCTGGTGCGGTCCCTGCATGGCGGAACTTCCCAAGCTGCGCGAGTTATATTCAAACAAGAAGGCCGAAGGATTTGAGATTGTTGGGATCAATTATGATTACGCGGTTGAGACCGCGAGACGTGCGATCAGTCAGCAGAGCCTGCCGTGGGCAAACGTCGTCGCCCCTACCGATCAGCGCCTCCGTGATTTGTGGCTCGACGCCACCGGGACAAGTTCGCTGCCGCGGCTCTTGGTTCTGGACCGCAACGGCATTCTCAGGGCCGATATCACCGCTGACGAACTTCCCGCCACGCTCGACAAATTGCTCGGCGCGGAGTGAGGGCTTTGCACAAGAAACGCCTCAAAACCCCTCGTCTGTTCCTGAGTGGATGGCGCCGCGAGAATCCGGGGCGGCTTGCGAGCATCACGGATCGGATGTCAGGTCATCCGCAAGTCGCTGCGCCGCGACGTCGAGCTTGAGCAGGTTGACGTACGTCTCATCGCGGAGCCTGGCCCGCACGCCTCGCACCTTCGCGCGGCGCACGTCCAGCCCTGCTTTGAGCCGCGAGAGCATCGAGCGGGCGGCAGTAGACCGTCGCGAGGATTTTTTTGCTCCGCCTTTCATTTCCGCAAACATCCCTCAGTGATACCGCGACTCCAGCTCGTTGAGCCGGCGATACAGCTCGCGGACGACGCGCTTGTAGGTTGCGAACTCCTCATCCGCCGACAGCTCGTCCTGCGATCGTGCCGAGCCGACGAGGATCGCCTCCAATACATCGGCCATCTGCGGGACCACCAATCCCTCGTCGGAAGGATTTTTGTCGAGCGCCGGGTCCCAGGAGATCGTGGCCCGGAATTGCGCGCCGCCGGTCCGGTACTCATGCCAGCCCAGCAGCCGGTGGTTGCGGTGCGGGCGGAGCATGAGCATTACCGCGCGCACGTCCTCCTCGAAGATCTGCTCGTCCATGAAGAGGTCGACGCCCGTTTTCGCTGTACTTGTGTGATTCGACATATAAGGCCCTCCTGATTTCGGCCTGTAAAAGCGTGCCGTCGAGTTTCGCCGGCAACTCAACAGACGACAGCCGGTTCACGGCACAGAGTTTCACATCGGCGGGCGCGGGGCATGGCCTCCAGAGCGACACTCGCTCTCCGGCGGCGCGTCACCCTGTCGCGACGGCCAAGGGGCCAAAATCCCGCTCAAACTCGATTGGCGACGGCAGGAATTTCTCAAAGGTTTTTTTTTGCGTGCCACTTTGGCGCTGCACCGGGGCGTCTAGTGGTGACCGGCGTCGACGGGAAACTGGAGGTTCATGACGGTGCCGCGGCCTGGCCAACTGTTCACCACGACGGTTCCGCCGTGCAGCGACAAGATGCTTTTGACGATCGCCAGACCGAGCCCGGCATTGCCGGCGCCGGTGGAGCGGGCAAGGTCGGCGCGATAGAAGCGGTCGAAGATTTTGGGCAAATCCGCCGCGGCGATCCCGGTGCCGGTGTCGGCCACCTGCACTTGAAGCACACCGTTTTCCCGACGGGCGTTGAGGTCCACGTGCCCGCCACGCGGTGTATAGCGGACCGCATTGGCGACCAGGTTCCCGACGGCGCGCTGAAACAGCATTCGATCCACCGGCGCCGTGATTCCCGCCGGACATGACACGCGCAGTTCCACGCCCGCGTCGCCCGCCGGCGCTTCGTAGAACTCGCGAACCCGTTCCAACTCCACGCCAATGTCCACCGCCTCGCGCTGAATCTGCGTTCTGGGGTCCTCGGAGCGGGCGATGAACAGCATGCTGTCGATGATGCGGCTGAGGCGCAGGCACTCTTCCAGGCACGACCCCAGCGTCTCCTGATATTCCGATATCGAGCGCGACTTGCCCAGCGCCACCTCGATTTCGATGCGTACGTTGTTGACGGGCGTGCGCAGCTCGTGGGCGATGTCGGCGGAGAAGCGGGAAAGGCGGTCGAACGAATCCTGGAGGCGTTCGAGCATCGCGTTGAAGTTTGCCGCCAGCGTCGACAGCTCCGCCGGCAGGCGCGAAATCTCGATTCGCTGGTTGAGGTTGCTGGAGCGAATCCGCTGTGCCGTCTGCGCGATCTGCCGCACCGGCCTCAAGCCGGCGCGCGCCAGCCAGTAGCCGGTGATGGCGCAACCGGCCAGTCCCAGTCCCAGCACCAGCCAGAGCGTGCGGCGGTAGACCAGCAGCAGCTCCGTTGCCAACTGCGTGTCCAGGGCCACCTGGATGGTGACCGGATCGTCCGGCCTGCCCCCCACGACGGCCAGCGCCGCCGTCGCCCGAACCGGCATCCCCGCACCGGATCGCAGGGAAACACCTTCCCTGGGCTCGACGCCCAGCGGCGACGGCGAAGGAAACTCCCCGCTCCCCAGCCGCAAGTCCATCCCCGGGGATTCGGCCAGCACCTTCCCGTGCGAATCGAGCACACGTCCAAAAACCCGCGCATATTGCCGCGGCGCCCACGTCTGCTCCACCTCCTCCTTCAACTGCCACATCTCGTTGGGCCGGTCGCGCAACAATTCGCGCATCACCCGCACCTTCTCGATGAGAAACTGGTCCTGGGCGCGACGGAGATTGGCCTGGAGAATCTGATACAGCGAGACCGTCGCCAGCAGCAGGATGACAAACGAAGATCCCAGATAGAACGCCGTCAGACGGAGTGCGATCGACCACGACCTGCCGACGGTCGGCGACTGCTGCCGGACGTTAGTCGTTAAGGACATACCCGACCCCGCGCACCGTGTGGATCAGCTTCCGGTCGAAGGGATCATCCAGTTTCGAGCGCAGACGCCGAACGTGAACGTCGACCACATTGGTGTCCGTGTCGAAGGTCATGTCCCAGACCTGCTCGGCGATCGTGTTGCGCGACAGCACCTCGCCCGTGCGTCTTGCCAGCAGCGAGAGCAGCGAGAATTCCTTCGGTGTGAGATCCAGTTTCTTGCCCGACCGAATCGCGCGCTGCTTGAACAGATCCAGCTCCAGGTCGCCGATCTTGACCAGCTCGGGCTGCCGCTGCGGATTTCGCCGAAGCACCGATTTCACCCGCGCCAGCAGCTCGGAAAATGCGAACGGCTTGACCAGATAGTCGTCAGCGCCCAGCTCCAGCCCTTTGACGCGGTCCTCGACGGTGTCCCGCGCGGTAAGGAACAGGACGGGCGTCATCTTGCCCTCGCGGCGAAGCTCGGAAATGATCGACCAGCCGTCCCGTTGCGGCAGCATCACGTCGAGAATGATCAGGTCGTAATCGCTCTCCCGGGCCATCCTCAGGCCGTCGTTGCCCTGCTCGGCGACGTCGACCTCGTAACCGCTTTCCTGGAGCCCCTTCTCCAGGTTCAGCGCCGATTTTCTTTCGTCTTCAATGACCAGGATTTTCATGGCCGTATATTCTAACCCCTGCCCAGCACTGCGTGAAAACAAGAAACGTCCGTTTCGACCCAGATAACGTTTGCTTAATCCTACCCGACCGGCCCTTTCGGCACAGATTCACCTGCTTAGCTCCGTTGGCATGCGGGCATGGATGGCGGCATGCCCACGAGGATGAATTGTCCCGAGCGGCTTTCCGATATGGAGAGCGGCCACATCAGAAGGGAACGATGCTGCTGACCTCGGAATTGTTCGCACAACTGGTCGAATCCACCGAGTCGCAGCCGGCGCCGCCGGAGCAGGACGACCGGCGTCGCAGCCCCAGACGCCCCTCAGAACTCCAAGCGACGCTCATGCCCTTTTCCGAGCGGTTTGCGTCCGAAAATCTCGAGGTGTCGCTGCGCGATCTCTCGCGCGGCGGTTTCGGGTTTCTCTACGAGCGTCCGCTGCCGCTGGGGGAGCAATTCGCCCTGCTGCTGCCGGAAGCTTCCGGACGGCCGCTGGCAATCCTCTGCGTGGTGGCCTACTGGCAGCCGGTCGGCGAGGGCGTCTTGGCCATCGGCGCCCGTTTCTGCCGCGTGCTTCGCGAGCAGGATCACCAGCTGCCGCTGCTGCTGGAAGATCCCGACTCCGGTGAGCGCGCCGCCTCGTAAGCTCATTATCGCGCTGCCTCGGCATCGATGGGGAACTCGTGCAGGACGGGGATTCGGCCGTCGGCGCTTTCGTCGCCGAGTGCGATGGGTTCGCGGCTGGCGCCGTAGGTGAACAGCTCGAAGATCCGCCGCAGGTTCTGTTGCGCATCAGCCGAGCGCCGATCCGCGGCGACCGCCCGGCCGTAGTACCTCCGGGCCATTCGCCAGTCCGATTCCGCTTCACATACCGCCCCCGCCAGATTCAGAAACGGGGCATGATCGGGGCATCGCTCCAGACATGGCTTCAGCATGGCCCGTGCATCCTCGTAGTGTCCGCCGCGGATCAGCGCGCAAATCAACCGGGCGACCGCGGCGCATTCATCCCAGGCCATCGGCTCAGAGGCCGGCGCCACAGGTTTTGCGCCGCCGAACAGGCCGCCCAGCAAGCTGCCGATCCGACCGCGATCGGGCATGGCGGTGGCTGGAGCGCCGGGCGCGGCCTCGGCCGGGCGCCGCCCCGATAGCCCACTCGAATTACCCGCGCCAATGCCTGCTGGGCTCACTGTGAAGAACCGGCTGAAGATTTCATCGATAACAATCATTTCAAACTCCGCGTCAATGTTTCCTCATCCTCGACAATTCAATACGCACGTTGGTCTCAAAACGGTGTCAAACGGGGCCGCCGGTCCGTCAGGATTGCATCAAGCGTGCATTGGAGTTGCCGCCAGATGGCCGCTTGCGTCGAGAGCGGCGGAGACCCGGTCGTCGTAACGCCCCAGTTCCGAAAGGCGATTGAGGTTGTCCCAGGCCGGCTGGTAGCGCTCGTCGGCGCACACCGCGCGCAAATAAAAGTCCCGCGCGCTGCCGATCCGCCCGTGCGATTCCTGTACGATCCCGGCGAGGTTGAGCAGCCCAGCCTGCGTGTTCCGCGCGGGCAATCCCAGCTCGGCCTCGACATCGCAGAACTCTCCGGCGAGCAGAGCGGCGCGAATGCGCCCAAGCCTGGCGTCGGTCAGATAGTCCCGTGGCGGAGAATCGTCCAGGACCGAGCAGACGCTGGAGATGGCCTGGTCGGATACAACTGGCTTGAGCAGAAAATCGCTCGCCCCCAGCCGGATCGACTCGATGGCCGTTGGGACCCCATCCAATCGGGCCAGCGTCACGACGCGCGGCCGCGGGCGCCTGCCGAGCCGCACTTCCGCCAGAAGCGCGATGCTGCCGACCGCCGGGATTTCCAGGTCCAGCAGAAGCAGTTGCGGCGGCTCCTCGCGAAGGATGCCCAGCGCCTCCTTCCCATTTACCGCTTCGGCCACCAGGCAACCGGCCAGTTGCAGCGACGCCTTGAGGCTTCCACGCACCGACGGTTCATGAACCGCAACCAGAATCCGCGAGCCTTGCATGGGTTGAACTCCGTTGATCGCCAGCAGGCGACACAAGGAATCATTGGCTCGGATCGCGCCAATTGGGTGTCAAAAGGGGCAGGATCGGCGTCAAGGACGCATCAAGATCGCGGCGAGGAGTCCGGGCTTTTCGTGGCACGGCTTTCTAAGCCGTGGACGAGGGGGAAGAAAGACACGAAACGGCATTGGTGTGGGAAAACCAAGTCTCACAGCGCGAACAACTCTGTGTTTGGAGCTGCCAAGAAGTGGCTCAAATCCATTGGTTCCGAAGGATTTTGAGCTGTTCGTAGTCTTCCTGGTTGAGGTGTTCGGGCTTTTTATCGCCCTCGCCCAGGACCTTTCGGAAGAAGATTTGGGCCTGGGCCATGATCTGCGGGCGGGGGACGCCGGCCTTGAGCTGCCCGACGTAGTAATCGTCCTCCAGGCTCGCCAGCCGCAGCGCCTCGGCCCCCGCGTGCTGGCGGACCAAGTCGGCAAGCTGCGCGTAAAACAGCCAGACCTTGTCGTTGGTGAGGTTGGGGGGAACGCAGTGCGAGCGCAGGGCGTGGTTGAAGTAGCGGAGCTTCTTTTCCCAGTCGAGGCGGCGGTTCAGGCCCAGCGTGATGTATTGCCCCACCTTGTAGCCCTCGCGGGCATGCTGATTTCCAAGGGAATCCGCCCGTTTGACCTGGTCCGCATAATACGACTCGGACCTTCCGATCTCAGGAAGCGGCGGAAGCTCGGTCCATTCCTGGGCCATATCCAATCCGCGGCCAAAGTACGAATCCGCGGCATTCGAGGACGTCGAACGAGGATATACGGAAACGTTGCGCATCGATTTTAACAACGGATAAATCGGCCCGGTATTGCCCGCGGCTTTTGTCAATTTTTATTTGTGACGCTTCGAGGCGTTCAGGGCCGCGATGTCCCGGGCCAGCCGGGTCCGGTCGGCGGCAATTCCGGTAAAATCGGTCTTCTGAAGCGTCGACAACATCGAGTGATCCGCGGTCACGGTGCTTGCCGCCGTAGTAACGGTTTCCATGAGCGCCGGGTCGACCGATTCATGCGAGTGCGTGGCTTTTTGTTCGGCAAGCCGCATGGCGTGCAGCGCCGTCACATACGACTTGAGGTCCGCCAGCAGCTTGCTCCTGACGGATTTAAACCTGGCAAGCCGCTGGGCGATCGCACCCTTCAGCGTGACGCGGTCCTCGACCACCTGCTCTGCCAGCGTCGTGGGCGTCGGCGTGGGGGTGGGCGTTGGAGTGGGAGTCGGAGTTGGCGTCGGGGTCGGGGTCGGGGTCGGTGTGGGCGTTGGCGTCGGGGTCGGGACGGTGCCCTGGGTCAGCGCGAGATGGAAGTTGCGGAAGTCCGCTGTCGCGGGCGTGCCGTTGACGTGGCTGCTCACCGCCAGTCCCAGATCGATGTGCGAGGGCAACGCAAGCGTAAGGGACTGCATCAATGTCCAGTTGATCCCGTCGGTGCTGTAGTAGCCGGTGAAGACGTTGCCCTGGCGGACCAGCCGCACCCAGGCGTTGGGATAGCTGACCGAGCCGTACTGGAAATAGCTGCCGACGGCGTTGGCGGTGGTTCGATAGTTGAAGCGGTAGCCGGCCGACGAGGTGGCCCCGACGAAGACCATCTGGCTGCCGGCGGTGGTGTCGGTGCGGACCATGAGGCCGGCGCGGGTGCCCGACTGCACCGCCGAGAGCGAAGTGACCTGCACCTGCACGTCGAAGTTGCCGGTGACCTGCTCGTAGGCGAAGCGAAGTCCGTCGGCATTGGTGCCGCCGATGTCTCCGCCGCCCCCGGTGAGGTTGTAATCCTTGCCCGGCGTCACGACCTGCGTGCTGCCGGTGGGCGTGGCGTTGATGTCCGTGCTCGTCAGCACATCGGGCTGCACCGGCGGCGCGACGTAGTTCACCATGCCCGTGACCTGCTTGGACTGGCCCGAGCTATCCAGCGCCGCAACGTTGTAATAGTACGTGCCGCTGGCCGGGGGAACGTCGTTGAAGCTGGTCGCCGGGAAGGCGCTGGCGTTCAACTGCACCCACGGTCCCGAAGGGGAGGTGCCGCGGTAGACGTCGTAACCGATGAGGGTGGAATCGTTCACCGGGGCCCATTCGATCGATACGGCGCCGGCGGCCTCGACGGCCTGCACGTCGGTCGGCGCCGGCGGGCGGGCCGCCGGACGCATATTGGTCACAACATAAACGTTGTCCTGGAAATCGCTGTTATCGTACGACCCGTTCTCGTAGTCCATCACCATCAGGTAAACATTGGGTACGATGTTCCCGGAGGCGTCGCGGACGGGATAGAAGCGGACGGCATGACCGGAGCGGCCGAAGCTGTTAATGTCGGTGGTGTTGAGCGAGTCGACGCTGTTCTCGCCGTCGATGTTCCAGCCGAACGTTCCCGTGGGATTGAAGCTTGCCTGGGCCAGGGCCGTATTGGAGCCCTTGATTGCCGGCAACAGCGTCTGGCCGAAGCCGGCCTGGTCCTGGAACAGAAAATGCAGATTCGAGGAGCCCTGTGAATACCAGAACAGCGACGACGCCGCCGGATTTCCCGTCGTCGGGTCAAACTGATTGTGGTAGGCCGCCAATTGGAGCACCGTGACCGGCTGCGTCGGGTCGGCGGCGTTCCACAGCCCCGAAACCGTCTCCTCGCCGTAATAGAACGGCAGGGTCCCGTTGTCGGGATATTCGGCCTTTTGGGTGCTTGCGATCTGGGTGCCCCAGCCAAACAGCAGGTTGGTGAGGGTCTGAAGGCCCGGCTCGTTCTCGTTTTCGCTCGTGTTCTGCCAGTAGCCGTTGAGCGTGAGCATGCGCGAGGGGGAAACGGGGTCGTTGCTGACGATGGTGAGCGTCCCGCTCCACACGCCACCGGCCTGTGTCGGCAGAATGAAGTTGAGCGTCTCGTAATCGTTGGTCTCGTTGTAAGGCACCTGCGGCACGGTCTGGGCGATGAACTTGATCGTCAGCTTGAGCGAGGAGCCGGGGGCGATGCTCGCGGGCAGTGTCGGCGGGTTGACGAATTCCCAGTTGGTCGTGTCCGAAAGCGTCAGGGCGCTGATGACCAGGGGCTGATCGCCGGTGTTGCTGATCTGAATTGTGTTGCTGTCGTGGACGCCGTCGACGAAGCCCGCCGGGTCCACCGGGTTGAGGTTCTGGATGCGGTTGAAGACCAGCGCGCTCGAGCCCGGGACCGCATCCGGGTTGGTGATGCCCATCACCGGCGCGGCGGTGGCATCGGGCGCGGCCTTCACGTTGCTGATGATTCCGACGAAGTTGGTGAAGCTGTTGAAGGTGGTCGCGTTGTAGTCCTCGGCGGCGACGATGTACGTATTGGGAACGATGCTTCCGTCGGCGTTCTCCATCGGGAAGAAGCGGAACTTGCGCGGGTGCGACGGGTCCAGCGTATTGAGCACGTCCTCGCTGTAATGCGTATCCGGCTGACCGGTGGACGTGCTGATGCCGGGGAACGTCGCATAGAGCCCGAAGGCGCTCGTCCCGGGATCGAAGCTGGTGGCGCCCAGCGCCGTCGGATTCACGGTCTGCGCATCCGACTGGCCGATGGTGAACAGCTCGTTCTGGCCGGCGGGCTGGCCCGGCGTGTAGTAGCCCAGGCGAAGCGTCGGCTGCGCCGAGGCGTTGAACGCCGCGAGCAGCGTGATCGTGACCGGCCCGGCGCCCGCTTTGACCAGCCGTGGCATGGTGACTTCCTGGCTCGAAGGATCAGGGTTGATCGGGTATTGGCTGTTGTTGATGTTAACGTCGTTCGGCCCCGCGCCAACGATGGTGGGAATGTCATTGGCGCGGAGGATCTGGACCAGCGACGGCTCGTCGTAGCCGAACTGCCCCGCCGTGCCGACGCCGTTGAGCGCGACCTTGGTGATTGGGTTGGCCGGGTCGTTGCTCTGAATCTGGAGAATCGCCGACTGAATCCCGGTCGCCGAGGCGGTGTAATCGATGTCGATCTCGGCGGACGCGCCCGGAGCAATCGACGAGGGAATGCTGCCGAGATTGGTGATCGAGAACAGCGATGCGTTCTGCGTCGCGGACGCCGCGTCATTGACGACCTGAATCCCACCGGCGGGGAACGTGAGCGGTACGTCTCCGGTGTTGGTCAACGTGAGCACATCGACGTGGCTGGGACCCGCGCCGGCGGTCCCGGGCTCGGCGGAGTTGAACGCCAGCACCAGGGCGCTGGCGGCCAGCGTCGGTGCCACGGACATCAATGTCCGACCTTCAAGCGTTTCAACAACGGCAGTGGTAGCGCGGCCGATCCGTTTGGCTGCGGCACGTGGCAACATCGAGATTCTCCGTAGGTGCAGTCCTCCCACTCCCTGGCAAGTGACCCAACTATACCCCGCGTTTTGACCCCAGGTCGGAAGGTTCCCCAACGGTCCCCGACCCCTCAAATCAGCTCAAAAAAGGCGATCTATGGGCGCAAGGGCCAAATAATATGGCAACTTAGCGGATTTCATTCCGGGCGTGTGCGCGAGACGGCGCCTCCCGTGACACGGCTTTTTAAGCCGTGCCGACGGTGTGCCCGGAGAACAACCCTCGATCGTGCGCTTCCCTGCGCTTTTCGCAGCCTGCACGGGTTGAAAACCTGTGTCACGGGCGGCCCAACCGATCCGGAAAAGTGCGGCCCGGTAGAGAGCCGTTTTTCGCCTCCGAAGGCGAGCGGCGAGAGAGCATGTCTTACTCGAATTCCAGCTTGCGCCAGAATTGCTCTTTGTAGGCGTGAGGCGTGCTGTCGAATAGGGCTTGCTGCTGCGCTCGGCGCGGCTCGTCGATAAAGCCGGCTTCGCTGGTCCAGTCCTCGCGGCGGATGGGAATCACCTGGACGATTGGCGTCCCCGCCTTCGCCGCAAACCGCTGGCCCGGCTCCAGCATGCACACGACGGGCAGGTGGACCTCCTTATAATACGACCCGGTCTCCACGATCCCGCTCAACGCCACGAGCGGCGTCTCGAACCGGTTCACGGGCGCCATGATAAGGCACGCGTACTCCGGCGGCGTCTCGATGATCCAGGGGTTGCGAAGCTTGAGCACAGGCCGATTCTGAAATGGCGACCCCTTGTATTGAGCGGGAAAGTGGCTGCTGATGATCGGGAGCGAGCTGGAGATTTTCAGCTGTCCTGCCGCGTCGATCTCCAGGCCCAGGTCCGCCGGCAGAGGAATGATGTACCCCGCCGTCATCGCGGCCAGGAAGGGCGGGCACCGCTTGAGCATGGCGCCGTCTTCGTAATCCATCGGCATCTGTTTGAACCAGTCCGGCACGTGCCGGATCGCCGGGTAAGGATGCGGAATCTGGTCGAACACGTCCGCCGGAGTATGAAACGCGATCCGAGGCATGGAGGCATTCTAACCGCGACGCCTGAACTGCAATTCAATCACGTTGCTTTATGCTTGCGCGGCGATGGGATATGCTTCTGGTTCGAGTTCCTCAAACCTGCGAGGAGAAGGGAAAGACGGCCATGAGGCGCAATTCCTGGAGAGCGACGGCGTTGCTTGCGGTGATCCTGTGCTTCGCGTTGCGCGGATCGGCGGCACAGGAGACGGCGCTGGACCGCTATGTCGCCGCACCCGATCCCAGCTACACGTTCAAGCTCGTTTCCAGCCAGAACAATGGCGACTACAAGACCTTTGTGATCGATATGACCTCGCAGACCTGGTTGAGCGAGAAGGAGGTCGACAAGCCGGTCTGGAAGCATTGGCTGACCATCGTCGTTCCGGACCATGTGAAGAGCGGGACGGCGCTGCTGCTGATCAACGGCGGGAGCAACGACCGCCCCGCGCCCGAGGCGGCGGACCCGACAGTGGCGACGGCGGCGGCGTTGACCGGGTCCGTCGTCGCCGACCTTCGCGGAATCCCCAGCGAGCCACTGGTCTTCACCGATGATGGCAAGCGACGCACCGAAGATTCGATCATCGCCTACACCTGGAACAAATTCCTCACGACCGGCGACGACCGCTGGCCCGCCCGGCTGCCGATGACCAAGGCTTCCGTCCGGGCCATGGACACGGTGCAGAAGTTCTGCGGCAGCGACTCCGCGGGCAATGTGAAAGTGGACACGTTCGTCGTCGCCGGCGGGTCGAAGCGCGGCTGGACGACCTGGACCACCGCCGCCGTCGACAAACGCGTGATCGCCATCGTTCCCATCGTCATCGACACGCTGAACCTGGAAGGGCAGGACGGGCGGCAGCTTGCCGCGTACGGCTCGTTCTCGCCCGCCGTCAAGGATTACACCGACATCGATCTCGCCCGCTGGCAGGGAACGCCGCAGTTTCACGCCCTGATGAACATCGAGGACCCGTACAGCTACCGCGACCGCTACACCATCCCCAAGCTGCTGATCAACTCGACCGGCGACCAGTATTTCATGCCGGACAACTCGCAGTTTTATTTCGACGCCCTGCCTGGGCCGAAATACCTCCGCTACGTCCCCAACACCGATCACTCCCTGGCCCGATCCGATGCCCGTCAGACGCTTCTGGCGTTTTACGGCGCGTTTCTCCAACACAAGGAGATGCCGAAGTTCTCGTGGAAGTTTGAAGACGATCGCATCGTCGTCTCATCGACTTCGAAGCCCGACAAGGTCAGGCTCTGGCAGGCGACCAATCCAAACGCCCGGGATTTCCGCCTTGCCGTGCTCGGCCCGAAATGGGTCAGCACGGATCTGACTGAGGAGGGATCGGGCGCCCATGTGTACACCGCAAAGCTCGAGAAACCGGAAAAGGGCTGGACCGCGTCGTTCATTGAGCTGACTTTTCCCAATGGAAATTTGCCTCCGTTGAAGCTCACGACGCAGGTTCGCGTGGTTCCTGATACCTATCCGTTTGCCGACAAGCTCAAGGAACTGGCCGGGCACAGGGAAGCCGGCGGCCGGTGAGATTCCATTCGACACGCCGATGGCGGTGGCGCCTTAATCCGTCGCTCAAACTGAGCGATTTTGACAGCGGGTCCGCGTTTTTTCGTGGCACGGCTTTCTAAGCCGAGGACAAGGGGGAACAAAGACACAACACTGCATTGGTGTGGGAAGCCAGGTTTCACAGCGCGAACAATTCCGTGCTTAACGGGCAAAAAAGGCCGCGGCAAGGAAGGTCGGTTTCCCCACACCAAACCGCTGCCTGTTGAACGACTTCACCGACGCACGGGTTAGAAACCCGTGCCACGAGAAAAAACGGCTCACGCCAGACGAAAACCGCGCAGTGTTTTTCAATTGACGCGTCACGTCCGACGCAGAGAATGTGCATCCTTCCTGTCGGGAGCGTCCCTCTCGCGATTGGAGACGGATCGCGCGCTCATGGAAAAGATGCTGCATGAGGGGATCTGACCAACTTGAGTTGCCCGTCGCGGACAAAGGAAATTCGATAAAATTAAGCTATTGTAATCTTCGTGATGAGGTCATATATTGGATTGGTCGGCGGTATGCCCCACTACGGGAAACGGTTCCCCCCTACGTTTCCCACCGCCGACTTTTTTCTTGCGCCGCGCCACCTCGAGTCTGCACAA
>Ga0210396_10001524_pt1 | contig 24894 bp, 21 predicted proteins | sample IncBWH17OmetaG_FD_155466 | JGI IMG/M metagenome (GOLD analysis project Ga0210396, IMG submission 155466) | Forest soil microbial communities from Barre Woods Harvard Forest LTER site, Petersham, Massachusetts, United States - Inc-BW-H-17-O ... | reverse complement strand
CACGTGAGCCTTTAGCGCGTCGCTGACCGCGCCCGCGTCGACGTGCCCGTCGAGGTCGGCACCCAACAGCACCGTCACCAGCTCACCGCCCGCGGCCAGCAGCAAATCGATCAAGCCGGTCGCGGCGGACGCGACGTCGGCGGCCACAATCAGCACCTCATCGCCCGCGATGCCCAACCCGTTGCCGGGTTCGCAGGTGCCCGCCCAGGTCAGCGCCGTTTCGGTCGCGATACGCACCGACCCGTGCTTAGCGGCGCCGGCGGCGCGGGCCATCGTGAAGCCGTCGTCGACGGCTTGCCGGCCCGGTTCGTGTACCGCGAGCGCGGCCAGCCCCTGCACCATCGATCCGGTCGGCAGCGGCACCACGTCGATGCCCCACCCGATCGCGGCGGTGCAGCCGGCTACCAGTTCCTCGGCGGCCAGGTAGCCGTTCGGCAAGACCATCACCTGCGCGGCCTCGGTGTCCACCACGGCCCGCAGCAGCTGCTGGGCGCTGATGGCCGTCGTCGGGTCGGCGACGTGCGGGCCGGGGCGCAGCACGCAGGCTCCCTCGTCGGCGAACAACTCCGCGGCGCCGTCGCCGTCGACGACGGCCAACACGGCGCGCTCCCGGGTCCAGCTGCCGGGCGGTAGCCCGCTGGCGGCGCCGGTCAGCGCCGAGATCTGGATCCGCCGCGGATTGCCGAACGCCAGACCCGCTTCGACCGCGGCCCCGGCGTCGTCGGTGTGGACGTGCACCGAGTAACCGCCGACGACCCCGGAGGTCGCGATGGCCACCGACTCGCCGAGCTCATCGAGCCGCTCGCGCAGCAGCTCAGCGCCTTCGGTGTCGCATCCGCCCAGCAGGTACATCACCTCGAACTGCGGCGCGGGGAGTTGCGGGACGGATTCGGCGGCTTGCCGGCGCGGTGACGGCTCGTACAACGCGCGGTTGGGCGTCTGGCCGGTGATCGTCGAGCGCAGCGCGTCGAGGAGGACCACCAGACCACGCCCACCTGCGTCGACGACCCCCGCGTCGCCCAATACATCGAGCTGCTCGGGGGTCTTTTCCAGCGCGACGACCGCGGCGTCGCCGGCGGCGGTGATCGCCGCGGCCAGCCCGTCGGCTGCGCTCTGCTCGGCGGCACCGGCGGCCGCACGCAGCACCGAGACGATCGTGCCGGGGATCTCCTGGCCGCCCATCGAGGCGACCACCAGATCCACGCCGTGTCGCAACGCGGCGCCGAGCAACGCCGCGTCGATGACCTGCAGTTCTCCGCCAGATTCGGCCACCGTGCGGGCGGTCACATCGGCCATACCACGCAGAATCTGCGACAGAATCACCCCGGAGTTGCCGCGCGCACCGTTCAGAGCGCCCGCCGACAGGGCGGCTGCCACCCGGACGACATCGCCCGAGCGCGCCTCCGTGTTGGCCTCGGCCAGCGCCGAGCGCATGGTGAACAGCATGTTGATGCCGGTGTCGGAGTCGGCGACCGGGAAAACGTTGAGCCGGTTGATCTCGTCGATGTGGGTGATCAGGTCGCCGACGGCGGTATGCGCCCAGTCGCGCAGTGCCGACGCGTCCAATGGGCGATCCGGCTCAGCCAGCCCCGACCCCACCTAACCCACCTCCTCACGCCGCCATCGGTGCGCGCCAGCCTATCTATTGAGCCGGACAGCACAGGTCACATGACACACGGCGAGTGTTGATCGTTTTGGCGGTTCGGCCCGGCGGCAGCTATTCTGGCCAGGTCGCCGGGCCACCCGTCACGGTCGTTGGCCCCAGAGCTTCGAGGAGTTTATGTATGGCTGCCGTCTGCGATATCTGCGGGAAGGGTCCCGGCTTCGGCAAGTCGGTGTCGCACTCCCATCGCCGGACCAGTCGTCGGTGGGATCCCAACATCCAGAGCGTGCGGGTCGCCGCCCGTCCGGGCGGCAACAAGCACCGCATCAACGTCTGCACGTCGTGCATCAAGGCCGGTAAGGTCACCCGCGGCTAGCCAGGCGTCTACGGCAGTCGCCAGTCGATCGGTTCGGCGCTCATCTGAGCCAGCAGTTCGTTGGCGCGGCTGAACGGCCGCGAGCCGAAAAATCCCCGCGACGCGGACAACGGCGAGGGATGCGGCGACTCGATCGAGACACAGTCGCTGCCCGCCAGCATCGGCTTCAGCGTCGAAGCGTCGCGGCCCCACAAAATCGCCACCATCGGCTGCCGGCGATCCACCAGGGCGCGAATCGCGCACTCGGTCACGGCCTCCCAGCCCTTCCCCCGGTGCGACGCCGGGTTGCCCGGTCGCACGGTGAGCACCCGGTTCAGCAACAGGACGCCACGCTCTGCCCACGGTGTGAGGTCGCCACTGGACGGCGCCGGGTAGCCGAGGTCTTTGGCATATTCGGCGAAGATGTTCTCCAGACTTCGGGGTAACGGCCGCACATCTGCGGCCACCGAGAAGCTCAGGCCGACCGCATGACCTGGCGTCGGATACGGATCCTGGCCGACGATCAGCACCCGCACTTGGTCGAACGGAAAGGTAAAGGCGCGCAACACATTCGGACCAGCCGGCAGGTAACCCCGGCCCGCCGAGATTTCCTCACGCAGAAATTGGCCCATCTTGGCCACCTGGTCGCCGACGGGCTCGAGTGCCGCCGCCCAGCCATCATCGACGAGTTCACGCAGCGGCCGGGCGGTCACGCCAGTCCTTTCGCCAACAGCACCACAGTGTCCGCACCCGCACGGCGGTCCTTCGAAATCTCTTGGTAATCAGGCGATTCCGACCACAGCCGGAACGCCGCCTCGTCGGGAAAGGACATCAGCACCACCTTGTCCCGATCCCACTGGCCCTCAACCAGCTGTGGCGACTCGTCGGCAGCCAGCAACGTTCCTTGATGACGACGGAAGACATCCATGAACCGGATCTGGTACCGGTCGTAGGCGGCGCGGTCGGTAAACCGCAACTGGGCGATGGCGTAGACGGTCACCGGGTCACCCTACTTTCCAATTTCCCGCCTCTCCCCCGGCCGCTCAGCGGCCCGCATCGTCACCCGGCGCTAAAGGACTGCCAGCCCGCGTATCCGTGCCACTCCGCGCCGTCGACGAGCACTCGGGCCGGCCCGTCGATCACCCGCCCGATCACTCGCCACCCCGCGGGCACCGGCCCGGGGAACGCCGCGACCAGGGCATGGTCCTCTCCCCCGCCAAGCACCCAGGTCCAGGCGTCGACCCCGGCGGCTGCGGCCGCACTCTGGAGTGCGTCGCGATCGGCGCTCAGCGCTTCGGTGCTCAGGTCGATGCCAACCCCGGACGCCTCCGCCACATGCCGCAGGTCACCGATCAGGCCGTCGGAGATGTCGATCATCGCCGCAGCGCCGGCCTCGGCGGCCGCGCGCCCCTGTCCGTACGGCGGCTGCGGGACGAGATGGCGATGCCGCAAGTCGTCAAATTCCTCAATACCCTTGTGCCACAGCACATATCCGGCCGCAGAATGTCCGAGCCGGCCGGTGACGGCGATCGGCGAGCCGGGTCGCGCCCCCGACCGCAGCACCGGCGGTCGGCCGGCCAGGTCGCCCAGCACCGTCATCGACACCACCCACTGCGGGCTGCTGACCAGATCTCCGCCGACGATTCCGGCGCCAATCCGGCCAGCCTCGTCCCACATCCCGTCGGCCAGTGCGCTGACCTGTGCGGTTGGCGTGTCCGGCGGTGCGCCGAAGCCGACAACGAACGCGGTGGCCCGCCCGCCCATCGCTTCGATGTCGGCGGCGTTCTGCGCGACGGCTTTACGGCCGACATCGTGCGGTGTCGACCAGTCCAGCCGGAAATGCCGGCCCTCGACCAGCATGTCTGTCGACACCACGACACGTCCGTCGCCGGCCAGCAGCACAGCAGCGTCGTCACCCGGTCCGAGAGCGACCGCGTCCGGTTGGCGCCGACCCCGAATCAGCCCGTCGATCACGCCGAATTCGCCAACGTCGCCCAGCGTGGGATCGGGGTCGCCGCTGCCCACATCGCCTCCGGTAGGTTCTTGTCCGCTGACTTCGGGAGTGTAAGCGGGCTGAGCAGAAGGTGAGGCAGTGGCCGACTCGGAAGGGCCGCCGCGGGCGGTGTTGATCGCAGCACTCGTGCTGGCGGTCGGCGTCGTCGGCGTTGTTCTGGCGATCGCGGCGACCCGCCACCCGCCGCCCCAACCGCTGGCCGTCCCAACGGTCCCCGCTCCCCATGCGCAGGATCCGGCGTGCCGGGCGCTGATGGAGGCGCTGCCACAGCGGCTCGGCGACTATCAGCGCGCCCCGATCGCGCAGCCCACGCCACCCGCGACCGCCGCGTGGCGAACCACAATCGATAGCGAACCGGTCGTGCTGCGCTGTGGCCTTGACCGTCCGACAGACTTCGTTGTCGGTTCGCCGATCCAACAGGTCGACCGGGTGCAGTGGTTTGAGGCTCGCCAAAGCGATCGATCCACCTGGTACACGGTCGACCGACCCGTTTATGTCGCGCTCACCCTGCCGTCGGGATCCGGCCCGACGCCGATTCAGCAGCTGTCCGACTTGATCGACCACACAATGGCGGCGGTGCCGATCAGCCCGTCGCCGGCCCGCTGATTCAGCGCAGACCCGTCCCGCGCGCGAGCGCCGTTTCCACCATGGTCGCCACGAGGGTCTGATAATCCACGCCGCTGGCTGCCCACATCCGCGGGTACATCGAGATCGTCGTGAATCCAGGCATTGTGTTGACCTCGTTGATGATTGGCCCGTCATCGGTCAGGAAGAAGTCGACCCGGGCCAAGCCCTGGCAGTCGATCGCCCTGAACGCCCGGATCGCCAATTCACGCACCGCGTCGCTCACGTCGTCGTCAACTTTGGCGGGCACGTCGAGTTCGGCGGCGTCGTCGAGGTATTTGGTCGCGAAGTCGTAAAAGGAGTCTTCACGTCCGCGCACCCCGGCCACCCGGATCTCCCCGACCGTGCTGGCTTGCACTGTGCCGTCAGGGAATTCGAGCACGCCGCATTCCAATTCGCGACCGACAATCGCAGCCTCGACGATCACCTTCGGGTCGTGCCGGCGCGCGTGGGCGACGGCCGCCGGCAGTTCGTCCCAGCGGGTCACCCGGCTCACGCCGATCGACGAGCCGCCGCGGGCGGGTTTGACGAAGACCGGCAGCCCCAATCGTTCGCGCAGTCTGGTGTCCGGCGTCGGCTGCGACGGCCGCAGCACCTCATAGGCGCCGACCGGAAGTCCTTCGGCGACAAGCAATTTCTTGGTGAACTCTTTGTCCATCCCCGCCGCGCTGGCCAGCACGCCGGCCCCGACGTAGGGCACGCCAGCGAGTTCGAGCAGGCCCTGAACGGTGCCGTCTTCCCCGTAGGGTCCGTGCAAAACCGGAAAGACCACGTCGACGGATGCCAGCACCTCGGCCCCACCGGGCGACAGTGACACCAGCTGACCGGCCCGCCGCGGATCGGCAGCCAGGGCCAGCTCGGTGCCCGATTCGGAGCTCACGCCCGGCAACTGCCGATTGGTGATCGCCAGCGCCTCGGGGTCCCCGTCGGTCAGCACCCAGGAGCCGTCCGGAGTGATGCCAACCGCGACCACCTCGAAGCGTTCCGGATCGAGATTGCGCAAAATGCTGCCCGCCGAGACGCAGGAGATGGCGTGCTCGTTGCTGCGTCCGCCGAACACGACGGCTACACGGATGCGGGAACTCACAACCTAGAGAGGCTACCGCCTGGGTGCTCCGATGCTGGTTACCAGGAGGTTAGCTCCTTTGCTCCAGCAGCCAGGCTCATTCCGGCTTGGTGGTGCGCCCCAACAGCAGAGCCACCGCCTGGTCCACGGACAACCCCTTATGACAGACCCGGTGCACCGCGTCGGTCAGCGGCATCTCGACGTCATAACTCGAGGCCAGTGCCAGCACCGACTCGCACGACGTCACCCCCTCGACGACATGGCCGCCGCTGGCCCGCAGCGCCGACTCCAGCGTCTCGCCCCGCCCCAGCAATTCGCCGAAGGTGCGGTTGCGTGAGCGGGGCGAGGTGCAGGTGGCCACCAGATCGCCGACCCCTGCCAGACCCGCCAGTGTCGCGCCTTTGGCCCCGACCGCGATTCCGAACCGCATGATCTCGGCCAGTCCGCGGGTGATGATCGCTGCCGCGGTGTTTTCACCGAGGCCTACGCCGGCCGCCATCCCGCAGGCCAGTGCGATCACGTTCTTGCATGCGCCGCCGACCTCGGTGCCGATCACATCGGCATTGGTATACGGGCGGAAGAATCCGGTGTTCAGCATGCGCTGCACAGCAACCGCGCGACCGGAATCGCTGCACGCGATGACGGTGGCAGCGGGTTGGCCGTCGGTGATCTCACTGGCCAAGTTCGGCCCGGATATGACCGCGACCTGTGACGGGTCGACGCTCGTCACGGAAAGGATGACCTGGCTCATCCGCATCAAGGTGCCCAACTCGATGCCCTTTGCCGCGCTGACCAGGGTCGCGCCGTCGGCGAACAGGCTCTTCCACTGTTCGAGGTTGGCTCGCATCGTCTGGGCCGGCACCGCCAGCAGCACCGTCGTCACCCCGCTGAGTGCTTCCTCCGCGTCGCCGGTGGCCCGGATGCCCGGTGGCAATTGGACGCCGGGCATGTAGTTGGAGTTCTGACGGCTGGCATTGATCTCCGCGGCGACCTCGGATCGCCGCGCCCACAGCGTGACCTCGCCGCCGGCGTCGGCGAGCAACTTGGCCAACGCCGTACCCCAAGCGCCGGCCCCCATCACCGCTGTCGTGCTGGCCATGCTCTGAGTTCGCCCCCGTCTCGTCGATTGTCGGCGCTCAACCGTAGCCCAGCGACGACGCAGATCGCCCAGCGATCTGCCGATGAGCTGGGCAATCGAACCGTAGCCCAGGCGGCTAAGCGGGGGTTGAGCCTCGACACTGGCAGGATGGTTTCATGAGCGGCAGCCGAGCCGACGCCGGAGCTGATGTCGGTTTGATCGTCGCCGTCAAGCGACTGGCCGCCGCCAAGACCAGGCTCGCGCCGGTGTTCTCCGCGCAGACGCGGGAGAACGTGGTGCTGGCCATGCTGGTCGACACTCTCACCGCCGCGGCCAGGGTCGGGTCCGTGCGCATGATTACCGTCATCACGCCCGACGACGCTGCGGCGGCCGCGGCGACCCAACTCGGCGCGGAGGTGCTGTCCGATCCCACGCCAGAAGGCCACCTCGACCCGCTGAACAACGCGATCGCCGCCGCGGAGCAGGTGGTGGCTCAATCAGTGCCCAATATCGTTGTGCTGCAAGGGGATTTGCCGGCATTACAGACGCAGGAACTCGCCGAGGCGATCGCCGCGGCGCGACACCACGAGCGCAGCTTCGTTGCCGACCGGCTGGGTACGGGTACCGCGGCGCTGTGTGCGTTCGGAGCCGCGCTCGACCCGCGCTTCGGGCCGGATTCCTCCGCGCAGCATCGACGTTCGGGCGCGATCGAGCTCACCGGAGCGTGGCCTGGATTGCGGTGCGATATCGACACACCCGATGATTTGGCGGTCGCGCGCCGTCTCGGGATCGGGCCGGTGACCAGTCGGGCTGTCGCCGCCAGCGCCCGCCGCCAACCGTAACGACGGGTAAACGGCTCCTCAACGGCGAATGGACGCCCGCCGGTGGGTAGCAGCACCGCCCGATGATGGGGAATGATCGCAAGGGTGACCGAAATCGAAGCCCGCGACGGCACCGACGCGGCAGTTGCGAACTCAGCCGAGGCGCCGCCCAACGGGCCCGCGTGGCAATCGAGCGGCTCAGCACCGAGCGCACCGCCCGCCGCCACGGCAGCCTTAACAGAGGACGAACTTCCCGAGCACCGCTACCTCAACCGCGAACTGAGCTGGCTGGACTTCAACGCGCGCGTGCTGGCGCTGGCCGCCGACACCTCGCTGCCATTGCTGGAGCGAGCAAAGTTCCTGGCGATCTTCGCCTCCAACCTCGACGAGTTCTACATGGTTCGCGTCGCCGGCCTGAAGCGCCGCGACGAGATGGGGTTGTCGGTGCTCTCCGCGGACGGCCTGACCCCACGCGAGCAACTGCGTCGCATCGGCGAGCAGACCCAGCAGATCGCGACACGGCACGCACGGGTCTTCCTCGACTCGGTGCGGCCCGGCTTGGCCGAGGCAGGTATCCACGTCGTCACGTGGGCCGATCTGGACCAGGCTGAACGCGACCGACTGGCGACGTACTTCAACGAGCAGGTCTTCCCCGTCCTGACTCCGCTGGCTGTCGATCCCGCGCACCCGTTCCCGTTCGTCAGCGGCTTGAGCCTCAACCTGGCGGTCACAGTCAAGCAGCCCGACGACGGCGGCCAGCACTTCGCCCGAGTCAAGGTGCCCGACAACGTCGATCGGTTCGTCGAGCTCGACGAGAGGCCAGGCGACCACGGCAAAGAAGTCCGCTTCCTGCCGATGGAGGAGTTGATCGCGGCCTTCCTCCCGACGCTGTTCCCGGGCATGGAGATCGTCGAGCACCACGCGTTCCGCATAACTCGCAACGCCGATTTCGAGGTCGACGAAGATCGCGACGAGGATCTCCTGCAGGCGCTCGAGCGGGAGCTGGCGCGTCGACGGTTCGGGTCGCCGGTGCGCCTCGAGGTGGCCGACGACATGACCGAGCACATGTTGGAGCTGCTGCTGCGTGAACTCGACGTGCATCCCGGCGACGTCGTCCAAGTGCCCGGGCTGCTCGATCTCTCCTCGTTGTGGCAGATTTACGGCGTCGACCGGCCGGCACTGAAGGATCCCGCATTCGTTCCGGACACCCCCCCGGCATTCGCCGATCGGGAAACGCCGAAGAGCATTTTCGCGACCCTGCGCGAGGGTGACCTGTTGGTGCATCATCCTTATGACTCGTTCTCCACTAGCACGCAACGCTTTATCGAGCTGGCTGCCGCCGATCCCAACGTGCTGGCGATCAAACAAACGCTGTACCGCACCTCAGGTGATTCACCGATCGTTCGGTCGCTGATCGAAGCCGCCGCAGCCGGCAAGCAAGTAGTGGCACTGGTCGAAATCAAGGCGCGGTTCGACGAGCAGGCCAACATCAAGTGGGCGCGCGCACTGGAGCAGGCGGGAGTCCATGTGGCCTACGGCCTCGTCGGCCTGAAAACGCATTGCAAGACTTGTCTAGTGGTGCGCCGGGAAGGCTCGACGATCCGGCGGTACTGCCATATCGGGACCGGCAATTACAACAGCAAGACGGCACGGCTTTATGAGGACATCGGCCTGCTGACCGCCGCCCCCGACATCGGTGCCGATTTGACCGATCTGTTCAACACGTTGACCGGCTATTCGCGCAAGCTGTCGTACCGCAACCTGTTGGTCGCACCGCACGGAATTCGAAAAGGCATCATCGAACGCGTCGACCGTGAGATCTCGGCTCACCGCGAAACGGGCAACGGGCGCATCCGGCTCAAGATGAACGCGCTTGTCGACGAGCAGGTCATCGATGCGCTCTACCGCGCATCGCAAGCCGGAGTGCGCGTTGAGGTCGTGGTGCGCGGAATTTGCGCACTGCGCCCCGGCGTCGAGGGCTTCTCCGAAAACATTTCCGTGCGCTCGATTCTGGGCCGGTTCCTGGAGCACTCGCGGATCATTCATTTCCACGCCATCGACGAATTCTGGATCGGCAGCGCGGACATGATGCACCGCAACCTCGATCGGCGGGTCGAGGTGCTGGCTCAGGTGAAAGACCCGCGGCTGACCCCACAGCTGAATGACATCTTCGAGTCGGCGCTGGACCCCGCCACGCGATGCTGGGAGCTCGGGCCGGAGGCACAGTGGAAAGCATTGCCAGAAGCGGGTCACACGGTTCGCGACCACCAGGTATGGCTGATGGACCGACACAGGAGCGCCTGAGGCCACCTGTAGCATGGCGACGATGTCCATCACGCGCGAAGGTCCGAATTGACTTGCGGGAGTTACGTTGCCGGCTCAGCCCTGGTCGGATGACCTGAGTGTGAGCGGGAAAATCGTTTGGGCCGCCGGTGCGGTGCTCTGGCGTCCCTGCGCGACCGAGTCGGTCGAAGTGGCTGTCATCCATCGTCCTCGCTATGACGACTGGTCGCTGCCCAAGGGCAAAATGGACACCGGCGAAACCGAACCGGTCACCGCGGTGCGAGAACTCTTTGAAGAGACCGGTCACCATGCGCAACTTGGCCGCCGGCTGCAGAACGTGAGCTATCCGATCGACCAAGGGGTCAAGCGCGTTCGCTACTGGGCGGCCCGGAGCCTCGGCGGAGAATTCACCCCCGGCCGGGAAGTCGATGATCTGATCTGGCTGTCGACCTCCGACGCGATCAAGAAAGTGTCCTACACACACGATCGAAAGGTCTTGCGCCGGTTCGCCAAATTCCCGGCGGACACCCAGACCGTCCTCGTCGTCCGGCACGGCACCGCGGGCAGCAAGTCCCGATTCTCTGGTGACGACAAAATGCGGCCGCTGGACAAAAAGGGCCGTGCGCAGGCCGAGGCACTTGTCGGCCAGCTGTCCGCCTTCGGTCCCACCGACGTGTACGCCGCGGACCGTGTGCGCTGCCATCAAACGGTGGAGCCGCTCGCCGAGGAGCTGGGCGTGGTCATCGGCGACGAGCCCACACTCACCGAGGAGGCTTACGCCGCCAACGCTAAACGCGGTCGACGGCGGGTTCTGCAGATCGCCGACTTGCCCGGCACACCGGTGATCTGCACGCAAGGCAAAGTGATTCCGGACCTGATCGCGTGGTGGTGTGAACGCGACGGCATATGTGCGGACAAGTCCCGCAACCGCAAGGGCAGCACATGGGTGCTGTCACTGGCGGACGGCCATCTGATCGCAGCCGACCACATCGGCAGTGCGCTGGCCGCCAACGTCGTGACCTAGCACGCAGATTCGCCGCGGGCGTCTCGCTAGAGCCGACCCGCGGCGAATCTGGGTGTTGAACTTGTTAGCACCTACCGACGACCGCGACGGGCGGTGGCCTTCTTGGCCGGCGCCCTCTTGGCAGCGGTCTTCTTGGCCGGAGCCTTGCGCGCGACAGCCTTCTTCGCCACAGCCTTCTTCACGGCTTTCTTCGCCACGGCCTTGTTCACGGCCTTGCGGGCCACAGCCTTCTTCACGGCTTTCTTCGCCACGGCCTTCTTCACGGCCTTGCGGGCCACAGCCCTCGTGGCGGCCTTCTTCACCACGGCCTTCTTCACGGCCTTGCGGGCCACAGCCTTCTTCACGGCTTTCTTCGCCACGGCCTTCTTCACGGCCCCGCCCCCGACGACACCTCGCTTCACTGCTGGTCCTTCCGCTGGGAGGCGCTGTGCGCCAGAGACAACCGCTTTGAATTGTGCACCCGGCCGGAATGCCGGCACGGACGTTGGCTTGACCTTCACTGTCTCGCCGGTGCGGGGATTACGCGCCACACGTGCCGCGCGACGGCGCTGTTCGAACACACCGAAGCCGGTAATGGTGACGCTGTCGCCCTTGTGCACTGCCCGCACAATAGTGTCGACGACATTTTCGACGGCGGCGGTTGCCGACCGACGGTCCGAGCCCAATTTATCGGTGAGCACATCAATGAGCTCTGCCTTATTCATGCAAAACCTCCGCTGCTAGCGGCCCACCTTGGACCGACTAGAGGACACGGTAAACCCTCAGGTGCCTGATTTCCAAGAGCCACGCGCAATTTCAGTCGGTTCTGGCGAACTTTTTAGGAATCCGGTTGCCGCGCTTGGCCGGTGGCGAAGGCGTCAAATGCGGCCTTGGGGCGCCCGAAATTCGGGCGCCATCGAGCCGTCAGGAAGTGGGCAATGTCTGCGGTTTCCAGACCGGCCGCTCAGATTCGAAAAGCTGGATCTGGTCACGTTTCCGCAGCGTAAGGGCTATGTCGTCGAGGCCTTCCATCAAACGCCAGGCGGTGTAGTCGTCAATGTTGAACGGCACCACCACCGTTCCTGCGGCCACATTCCGATCTTGAAGATTGACAGTGATTTCCAACCCCGGGCTGCCCTCGATGAGCTTCCAGAGCAGTTCCACATCGTCTTGGGCAACTTCGGCAGCCAACAGCCCCGCCTTCCCCGCATTGCCCCGAAAAATGTCACCGAACCGCGACGAGATCACCACTCGGAATCCGTAGTCCATAAGCGCCCAGACCGCATGCTCCCGAGAGGATCCGGTGCCGAAATCGGGTCCGGCGACCAGTACTGAGCCCCTGTCAAACGGACTGAGATTGAGCACAAAAGACGGATCGGTCCGCCAGGCGGCGAACAACCCATCCTCGAAACCCGTTCGGGTCACCCGCTTCAAATACACGGCGGGAATGATCTGATCGGTGTCGACATTGGACCGCCGCAGCGGCACTCCGATACCCGTGTGGGTGTGAAAAGCGTCCATTACGGTTCTCCCTCTTCTCAGTTCAAGTCGGCCGGGGCGGAGAGCTTCCCGCGCACCGCGGTGGCAGCGGCGACGGCGGGCGACACCAAGTGTGTACGGCCACCCTTGCCCTGGCGTCCCTCGAAATTGCGGTTTGACGTTGCCGCGCAGCGCTCCCCCGGCGCCAGCTGGTCCGGATTCATCCCAAGACACATCGAGCACCCGGCCTGCCGCCACTCGGCACCCGCAGCCGTGAAGATTTCGCCCAACCCCTCGTTTTCGGCCTGCGCCCGTACCCGCATCGAACCCGGCACAACCAGCATCCGCACCCCGTCGGCCACTTTGCGGCCTCGCAACACGTCGGCTACCACACGCAAATCCTCGATGCGCCCGTTCGTACACGACCCGACAAACACGGCATCCACCGCGATGTCGCGCATCGGGATTCCGGGTCGAAGGTCCATGTACGCCAGCGCTTTCTCGGCGGACTGGCGCTCGTTGTCATCGGTCATCAGCTCGGGGTCAGGGACCGCGGCGCCCAATGGCACTCCCTGGCCCGGATTGGTCCCCCAGGTGACAAACGGCGTCAACGAAGCGGCATCCAAATACACCTGGGTGTCGAACTCAGCTCCTTCGTCGGTGGCCAGCCGATCCCAGTAAGCCATCGCCGCATCCCACTGCGCGCCGGTCGGAGCATGCGGGCGGCCACGCAAGAATTCGTAGGTGGTCGCATCGGGTGCCACCATCCCCGCCCGGGCGCCGGCCTCGATACTCATGTTGCAGATCGTCATCCGGGCCTCCATCGACAGCGATTCGATGGCGCTGCCGCGGTATTCGATGACATGGCCTTGACCACCGCCGGTGCCGATCTTGGCGATTACCGCCAAGATGATGTCCTTGGCCGTCACACCGGCAGGCAGCGTCCCGTCGACGTTGACGGCCATCGTCTTGAACGGCCGCAGCGGAAGCGTCTGAGTGGCCAGCACATGCTCGACCTCGGAAGTGCCGATTCCCATTGCCAATGCGCCGAATGCGCCGTGTGTAGAGGTGTGGCTGTCACCACACACGATCGTCATTCCCGGTTGCGTCAGACCCAGCTGCGGGCCGACGACATGCACGATGCCCTGCTCGATATCGCCCATCGGGTAGAGGCGGATCCCGAATTCGGCGCAGTTACGTCGCAGTGTCTCTACCTGGTTGCGGGAGACGGGATCGGCGATCGGCTTATCGATGTCGATGGTCGGCACATTGTGGTCTTCGGTAGCGAGCGTCAAATCGGGTCGGTGCACCGGGCGCCCGGCCAGGCGCAGACCATCGAATGCCTGTGGGCTGGTGACCTCGTGGACTAGGTGCAGATCGATATAGATCAGGTCGGGCTCGGTGTCCCCGCCGGAGGCCACCACATGGTCGTCCCAAACCTTCTGCGCCAGCGTGCGCGGACGCCCAGCATCAGTGTCGGCTGAAGTCTTCATCACGAGGTCATCCCGATTCCCTTGGTTGTGGCCCGTCACTGTGTGGCGTAGCCTCATCTCACTATGCGAGAAGTTAGTATCTCTCTGTGAGACAGGATAGCGGCATCGGCGTCCTCGACAAAGCGGTGGGGGTGCTGCACACCATCGCGGAATCACCCTGCGGGTTGGCCGAATTGTGCGATCGCACCGGTCTGCCCAGAGCCACCGCACACCGATTGGCTGCCGGCCTGGAGGTCCATCGCTTGCTGGCGCGTGATGGCGATGGGCGTTGGCGGCTGGGCCCGGTGGTCAGCGAGCTGGCCGCTCGCGTCAACGACCCACTACTGAGCGCAAGCGCAGCGGTGCTCCCCCGGCTGCGCGAGATCACCGGCGAAAGCGTGCAGCTCTACCGCCGCGAGGGCAGCTCGCGGATCTGCATCGCCGCGGTGGAACCGCCTGCGGGCCTTCGCGATACCGTTCCGGTCGGAACGCGCTTACCGTTGACGGCCGGCTCCGGCGCCAAGGTGCTGCTGGCATACGGCGACGACGCCACTCGGCAGGCGGTATTGCCCGCCGCGAAGTTCAGCGACCGCGTGCTGGCCGACGTGCGGCGGCGCGGTTGGGCGCAAAGCGTGGCCGAGCGCGAGCCCGGAGTGGCGAGTGTGTCTGCGCCAGTGCGCGACGCCCATGGTGCGGTGATCGCCGCGATCTCGGTGTCAGGTCCCATTGACCGCATCGGCCGTCGCCCCGGCGCGCGCTGGGCCGCCGATCTGCTGGCGGCTTCCGATGCCCTCAGTCGCCGACTATGAAGCGCACCTTGATCGCCCGCCCGGCGGGCCCGCAGCAGCGACCTGACACACTGTCGCCATGGGAACCAACCAGCGCGCGAGCATCGTCATGTCCGAGGACGAGATCGCCGATTTTGTCGTCAAGAGCCGCACCGGAACGCTAGCCACCGTTGGCTCCGACGGCCAGCCGCACTTGACTGCGATGTGGTACGCCGTGGTTGACGGCGAAATCTGGCTGGAAACCAAGGCCAAGTCGCAGAAGGCGGTCAACGTCACACGAGACCCGCGGGTGAGCTTCCTGATCGAAGACGGCGACACCTATGACACCTTGCGTGGCGTGTCCTTCGAGGGCATCGCTGAGATTGTCGACGATCCCGACGTCTCGCACCGGGTCGGGGTCAGTGTGTGGGAGCGTTACACCGGTCCCTACAGCGACGAAATGAAGCCGTTCGTCGAGCAGATGATGAACAAGCGGGTCTGCGTGCGCATCGTGGCTCGTCGGTCGCGTTCCTGGGATCACCGCAAGCTGGGCTTGCCGGCCATGCCGGTGGGCGGATCGACCGCACCCGCCGTGCTGGGGGCCGGCCAGTAATTCTTGTTTGTAGCCCCGATGGGATTCGAACCCACGCTACCGCCGTGAGAGGGCGGCGTCCTAGGCCGCTAGACGACGGGGCCGGAACCGATCCGAGGTGCCAGCATAGCTCACCGGCATACGCCCACATAATTGCTCAGGCGGTGAAAGCCCGTTGAAAAAACCCCGGATAAGCCCTGCAAAAACCCTGCTGGGGTACCAGGACTCGAACCTACAATTTCCGCGATAATCTAGCTCGTTTTGATACGTCGAACAGGCTTGTCACTCTTGTAAACGTGCAGGTCAGAGCCTTTTATACGCTAAGCTGAACGCAGCTGGCTGATAGTCGCTGCGTAGGTTCTGCGTAGGTTTCGGCGATCTTGAAAAGCCGGTTTGCGACGAGAGGTGTTCTTCGACCAGTTCATCGACCGAATCGGGCCGTTCGCACGTCGGCTGGGCTGAGACGCCTACACTCACAATCATCGCACCGGACCCTCCGTGGATTGCCCGGCCAGAGCCCTCCGACCGGTTGCCCAGCCACGCCGACAACCGAGCCACCAGAAGTAAGGAGCTGCGATGGCCACCGCATCATTCGATGACACAGCACTGGACGTCGGCGAAGAAGACCTGCCCCCCACTAATGACGTCGCCGCAACCCGCCCGTATGACGAACCCAACATCTCCACCGACGAATTCTGGAACAAAGATTTCAGTGAGCAGGATGAGATCTTCGCCCGATTACGTCAGCAGCGGCCGGTCAGCTGGCAGCGGCCGATCGAAACCGCCGTGTCCCCGGACCCGGACGACGTTGGTTTCTGGGCAGTGGTGCGCCACGACGACATCGTTGAGGTCAGCCAGCGCAACGATGTCTTCGTGTCACGCTACGGCGTGCATTTTGATCAGCTTCCGCGGGAACACCAGGAGCTGGCCCAATCGTTTTTGGCCATGGACGATCCCCAACACAACAGGCTGCGCCGGCTGGTCGCATCAACGTTCACGCCGCGTCAGATCCGGCGCATCGAAGATGACATCGCCTCGCGGGCCCGCCGGATTGTGGCTACCGCCGCCGAAAAGGACGCCGCGGGAGAATCGGTCGACTTCGTCACTGATATTTCCAAGCACCTGCCCATCCAAATGTTCGGCGACATGTTCGGTGTACCCGAGGAGCTTCGGCCGGCGGTGGCGCACGCCGCCGACGAACTCGTGGCGTGGGCCGACCCGGAATTGCTGGCCGGACGCGATGCCGGCGAGGTGAATGTTGCTGCGGTGCTGGCTATCCTTGCGATCGCCGAGGAGCTGGCCGCGCGGCGACGTAAATCGCCGGAGAGCGACTTGTTGACCAGTTTGGTGCAGGCCGAGGTCGACTGCGAAAAACTCACCGACAGCGAGATCGCGGCAATCCTGGTGTTGTTCTCGGTCGCGGCCACCGACACGACGCGCCACACGGCCAGTTTTGCGGTCAAGGCGCTCACCGACTTTCCCGATCAGCGCCGGTGGTTGTGGGACGACTTCGAAGACCGCATCGGCGGTGCAGTCGAAGAGTTCCTGCGCTGGGGATCGGTGGTGTTGACCTTCCGGCGCACGGCGGTTGCCGAATATGAGCTCGGCGGACAACGCATCCTGCCCGGTGACAAGGTCGTGCTGATGTATGCCTCCGGCAACCGCGACGCCGGGGTGTTTGATCCCGATACCTTCGATCTGGGGCGCCACCCCAACCGGCAGATCGCCTTCGGCGGTGGAGGTGTCCACTACTGCCTGGGCACCCATCTCGCCAAATCGATGCTGCGGTCACTGTTCCGCGAACTGCACCGCCAGATGCCCGACTTCATCGCCGGTGAGCCGAAGCTGATGAAAACCAACTTCATGCGAGGTGTGCTCAGTTTGCCGTTCGAGCCCAACAGGCGAGCCGGATAGCAGCGATCGGCGGACCAATCCGACCCGTCGATGTCCGCGTCCCGCGGGGCGACGTGCTTGCCTTGCACGACCGCCGCCGTCTGCCGAACAAGCCACCGCCGCGCTTTCGCTTTGATCGCGAACTGCTTCGAATGTTCACGGCCATCGTCGGCGACATAGCGGGCGCGCCAACGCGACCCTTGCCGTGTCAGGCGCTACGGACTGTCTTGCTGTTGCCGCCGTCGCCGCGCACTGTCTTAAAGCAGAGGTCTTCGACTCCGCCTCTACGACTGCGCTTCATCGCGATTCGCTTCCTTTTCTATCAGTGCGCCGGCTCCGGGTTTGGGCGGGCCCACGTACCCGAGCCGGGGTCGTAGTGGAGCGAACCAGCGAGCGGCTGACTGGAGCACACCGGCGGCCACTGCTCGACGCCTGGCATTCGGCCGTCGACTGAAAAGCCGGGGTCGTCGTCGTCTGAGTTGTCAGCGTTGGCGGGCGCAGGATGCAGAGCCACCGACACCATGGCAGCTGCGACAAGCAGGGCGGATTTCACACTTCAGAGTAATTAGGTGGGCGTATGCCGGTGAGCTATGCTGGCACCTCGGATCAGTTCTGGCCCCGTCGTCTAGCGGCCTAGGACGCCGCCCTCTCACGGCGGTAGCGTGGGTTCGAATCCCATCGGGGCTACTTGTCTGCCGGCACTAGCCGGCAGCGGGCGCGGTCGACCCGCCCACCGGCATGTGGGGTATCCCAAGCTTGCGGTGGTCCCACGATCGGGTCCGCCGGCTGACAATGCGCACGGCGACCCGCTTATTCATCATCATGTCCACCGCCGGCTTCATCTCGTCGGTGTACGGGCCGGTGTAGCGCTCCCACACACTGACTCCGACCCGGAAGATGGCGTCGGGATCATCGACGATCTCGGCGACGCCTTCAAAGGAAACCCCGCGCAAGGTGTCATAGGTTTGGCCGTCCTCGAGCAGAAAGCTCACCCGCGGATCGCGCGTCAGGTTGACGGCCTTCTGCGACTTGGCTTTGGTCTCCAACCAGATCTCGCCGTCGACCACGCCGTACCACATCGCGGTCAAGTGTGGCTGCCCGTCCGGGCCGATCGTGGCCAGCGTGCCGGTGCGGCTGCTGTTGACGAAGTCGGTGATCTCGTCCTGCGACATGACGATCTGTGCGCGCTGGTTGCTTCCCATGGCGACAGTGTGTCAGGTCGCGAGCGCGAGCTCGCCGGGCGGGCGATCAAGGCGTGCTTCACAGTCGGCGAGTAAGGGCATCGGCGGCCGCCAGCAGATCCGCGGCCCAGCGGGCGCCGGGGCGGCGGCCCATGCGGTCGATCGGACCCGACACCGAGATGGCGGCGATCACCGTACCGCGGGCATCGCGTACCGGCGCAGACACACTCGCTACTCCGGGCTCGCGCTCGGCTGCGCTTTGGGCCCAACCACGGCGCCGGACTTCGGCCAGTGCGCGGTCGCTGAATTTTGCGGTAGGTAGTACCGCCTGCCGAGTGGCGTCGTCGCTGTATGCCAGCAGAACCTTGGCGCCGGAACCCGCTGTCATCGGCAACCGCGCGCCGACCGGAACGGTATCGCGAAGGCCTGCAGGCGGTTCCACCGCGGCGATGCAGATCCGCCAGGTGCCGTCGCGACGGTACAGCTGCACGCTTTCGCCGCTGATGTCGCGCAACCGCGGCAGCACCGTTGCGCTTGCCGCAAGTAGTGGGTCGCCGACGTGAGCGGCCAGCTCGCCGACCGCCGGGCCCAGCCGCCAACGGCCATCGCCATCGCGGGCGAGTAAGCGATGGACCTCCAAGCCGGCGGCCAATCTGTGTGCAGTGGCTCTGGGCAGACCGGTGCGATCGCACAATTCGGCCAACCCGCATGGTGATTCCGCGACGGTGTGCAGTACCCCCACGGCTTTGTCGAGAACGCCGATGCCGCTATCCTGTCTCACAGAGAGATACTAGCGTCTCGCATAGTGAGATCAAGTTATGGCGCCGCATCGGTCGGCCACAACCAAGGGAATCGGGATGACCTCGTGAAGAAAACTTCAGCCGACACTGATGCCGCGCGGCCGCGCACGCTGGCGCAGAAGGTTTGGGACGACCACGTGGTGGCCTCCGGCGGAGGCGCCGAGCCCGACCTGATCTATATCGATCTGCACTTGGTCCACGAGGTCACCAGTCCGCAGGCATTCGACGGTCTGCGCCTTGCCGGCCGCCCCGTGCACCGACCCGAATTGACGCTTGCCACCGAAGACCACAATGTGCCGACCATCGACATCGACAAGCCGATCGCCGACCCCATTTCGCGCAACCAGGTCGAGACGCTGCGGCGCAACTGCGCCGAATTCGGGATCCGCCTATACCCGATGGGCGATATCGATCAGGGCATCGTGCATGTCGTCGGCCCGCAGTTGGGTCTGACTCAGCCGGGAATGACGATCGTGTGCGGTGACAGCCACACCTCGACGCACGGCGCCTTCGGCGCATTGGCGATGGGAATCGGCACTTCTGAGGTCGAGCACGTGCTGGCCACCCAGACACTTCCGCTGCGGCCGTTCAAGACCATGGCCGTCAACGTCGACGGGACGCTGCCTGCCGGCGTGACGGCCAAGGACATCATCCTTGCGGTGATTGCCAAGATCGGCACCGGCGGTGGCCAAGGCCACGTCATCGAATATCGGGGCAGCGCCATCAAATCGCTCTCGATGGAGGCGCGGATGACGATCTGCAACATGAGTATCGAGGCCGGGGCCCGGGCGGGGATGGTTGCACCCGATACGACCACCTACGAATTCTTGCGTGGGCGCCCCCATTCCCCGACCGGCGCGCAGTGGGATGCGGCGCTGGACTATTGGGATCGGCTGGCTACCGACGAAGGTGCCGAGTTCGACACCGAGGTGTATTTGGATGCCGCTTCGTTGACGCCATTCGTCACGTGGGGGACAAATCCGGGCCAGGGAGTGCCATTGGCAGGCACGGTGCCTGATCCCGAACTGATGACCGATGACAACGAGCGCCAGACCGCCGAGAAGGCGCTGGCGTACATGGACCTTCGACCCGGAATCCCGATGCGCGACATCGCCGTGGATGCCGTGTTTGTCGGGTCGTGTACCAACGGCCGCATCGAGGATTTGCGCGTGGTAGCCGACCTGTTGCGAGGCCGCAAAGTCGCCGACGGGGTGCGGATGCTGGTTGTGCCGGGATCGATGCGGGTACGGGCGCAGGCCGAAAAAGAAGGGTTGGGCGAAATCTTCACGGCTGCGGGTGCCGAGTGGCGGCAGGCTGGGTGCTCGATGTGTCTCGGGATGAATCCGGACCAGCTGGCGCCGGGGGAGCGCTGCGCGGCAACGTCAAACCGCAATTTCGAGGGACGACAGGGCAAGGGTGGCCGCACCCACTTGGTGTCGCCTGCCGTCGCCGCTGCCACCGCGGTCCGCGGGAAGCTGTCCGCGCCGGCCGACTTGAACTAACTGAGGGAGAACCGTAATGGATGCTTTTCACACTCACACGGGTATCGGGGTGCCGCTGCGGCGGTCCAATGTCGACACGGATCAGATCATTCCGGCGGTCTATTTGAAGCGGGTGACCCGAACGGGTTTCGAGGATGGTTTGTTCGCGGCCTGGCGGACCGATCCGTCTTTTGTGCTCAATCTCAGTCCGTTTGACAGGGGTTCAGTGCTCGTCGCCGGACCCGATTTCGGCACCGGATCCTCTCGGGAGCATGCGGTCTGGGCGCTTATGGACTACGGATTCCGGGTAGTGATCTCGTCCCGCTTCGGCGACATTTTTCGGGGCAATGCGGGGAAGGCGGGTTTGTTGGCTGCCGAAGTTGCCCAAGACGATGTGGAACTGCTCTGGAAGCTCATCGAGGGCAGCCCCGGGTTGGAAATCACTGTCAATCTTCAAGATCGGAATGTGGCCGCAGGAACGGTGGTGGTGCCGTTCAAGATTGACGACTACACCGCCTGGCGTTTGTTGGAGGGCCTCGACGACATAGCCCTTACGCTGCGGAAACGTGACGAGATCGAGCTTTTCGAGGCGGAGCGGCCGACTTGGAAACCGCAGACATTGCCCACTTCCTGACGGCTTGATTGGGCCCGAATTTAGGGCGCCCCAGTGCCGCATTTGACGGCCCGAACGGTTCCAAGCCACTGACTATGCGCTGCAACCGGATTCCTAAAAAGTTCGCCAGAACCGACTGAAATTGCGCGTGGCTCTTGGAAATCAGGCACCTCAGGGTTTACCGTGTCCTCTAGTCGGTCCAAAGTGGACCGCTAGCAAGCGGAGGATATGCATGAACAAGGCAGAGCTCATTGATGTGCTCACTGAGAAATTGGGCTCAGACCGTCGGTCGGCGACAGCCGCCGTCGAGAATGTCGTCGACACTATTGTGCGAGCCGTGCACAAGGGCGACAGCGTCACCATTACCGGCTTCGGTGTGTTCGAACAGCGCCGTCGCGCGGCACGTGTGGCGCGTAATCCTCGCACCGGCGAGACGGTGAAGGTCAAGCCGACGTCCGTGCCGGCGTTTCGGCCGGGCGCACAATTCAAAGCGGTTGTCTCTGGCGCACAGCGCCTCCCAGCGGAAGGACCAGCAGTGAAGCGAGGCGTCGTTGCGGGCGCTGCCAAGAAGGTGGCGAAGAAGTCGCCGGCGAAGAAGGCGGCGAAGAAGACTGTTGCCAAGAAGGCTCCGGTCAAGAAGGTCGCCGCTAAGAAGGCTCCGGCTAAGAAGGCCGTCGTGAAGAAGGCGCCGGCCAAGAAGGCGGCAGTCAAGAAGGCTCCGGCGAAGCGGGTCACTAAAGCCGTGAAGAAGGCTCCCGCGCGCAAGGCACCGGCGAAGAAGACCGCTGCCAAGAAGGCTCCGGCCAAGAAGGCCACGGCCCGTCGCGGTCGTCGGTAGGCGCTAACAAGTTCAACACCCAGATTCGCCGCGGGTCGGCTCTAGCGAGACGCCCGCGGCGAATCTGCGTGCTAAGTCACGACGTTGGCGGCCAGCGCACTGCCGATGTGGTCGGCGGCGATCAGATGGCCGTCCGCCAGTGACAGCACCCATGTGCTGCCCTTGCGGTTGCGGGACTTGTCCGCAGGTATGCCGTCGCGTTCACACCACCAGGCGATCAGGTCCGGAATCACTTTGCCTTGCGTGCAGATCACCGGTGTGCCGGGCGAGCCGGCGATCTCAAGAACCCGCCGTCGACCGCGTTTAGCGTTGGCGGCGTAAGCCTCCTCGGTGAGTGTGGGCTCGTCGCCGATGACCACGCCCAGCTCCTCGGCCAGCGGTTCCACTGTCTGGTGGCAGCGCACGCGATCGGCAGCATAGACATCGGTGGGACCGAAGGCCGATAGCTGATCTACGAGTGCCTCGGCCTGCGCACGGCCCTTCTTATCCAACGGTCGCATTTTGTCGTCACCCGAGAATCGGGACTTGCTGCCCGCGCTGCCGTGCCGGACCACTAGTACGGTCTGGGTGTCGGCCGGGAATTTGGCGAACCGGCGCAAGACCTTTCGATCGTGTGAGTAGGACACCTTCTCGATCGCGTCGCAGGTCGGCAGCCAGATCAGATTGTCGACTTCTCGACCGGGGGTGAATTCTCCGCCCAGGCTGCGAGCCGCCCAGTAGCGAACCCTTTTGACACCTTGGTCGATCGGATAGCTGATGTTCTGCAGCCGGCGACCAAGTTGTGCACGGTGGCCGGTCTCCTCGAAGATTTCTCGAGTCGCGGTTATTGGTTCGGTTTCACCAGGATCCATTTTGCCTTTGGGTAACGACCAGTCGTCATAGCGAGGACGATGGATGACCGCCACCTCGACCGATTCGCTGGCGCAGGGTCGCCAGAGCACCGCACCGGCGGCCCAAACGATTTTCCCGCTCACACTCAGATCATCCGACCAGATATGAGTCGGCACCGTAACCCTTGCAAGTCAATTCGTACCTTCGCGCCTGATTGACATCGTCGCCATGGTACAGGTGGCCTCACGTGTTCCTGTGTCGCTCCATCAACGCGACTTGGTGGTCGCGAACCGTGTGGCCCGCTTTTGGCAACGCGGTCCACTGCCCTTCCGGCCCCAGTTCCCAGCAGCGGGTAGCTGGATCCAGCGCCGACTCGAAGATGTCGTTCAGCTGTGCGGTCAGTCGGGGGTCTTTCACCTGAGCCAGCACCTCGACCCGCCGATCCAGGTTGCGGTGCATCATGTCCGCGCTGCCGATCCAGAATTCGTCGATGGCGTGGAAATGAATGATCCGCGAGTGCTCCAGGAACCGGCCCAGAATCGAGCGCACGGAAATGTTTTCGGAGAAGCCCTCGACGCCGGGGCGCAGTGCGCAAATTCCGCGCACCACGACCTCAACGCGCACTCCGGCTTGCGATGCGCGGTAGAGCGCATCGATGACCTGCTCGTCAACAAGCGCGTTCATCTTGAGCCGGATGCGCCCGTTGCCGGTTTCGCGGTGAGCCGAGATCTCCCGGTCGACGCGTTCGATGATGCCTTTTCGAATTCCGTGCGGTGCGACCAACAGGTTGCGGTACGACAGCTTGCGCGAATAGCCGGTCAGCGTGTTGAACAGATCGGTCAAATCGGCACCGATGTCGGGGGCGGCGGTCAGCAGGCCGATGTCCTCATAGAGCCGTGCCGTCTTGCTGTTGTAGTTGCCGGTCCCGATATGGCAGTACCGCCGGATCGTCGAGCCTTCCCGGCGCACCACCAGACAAGTCTTGCAATGCGTTTTCAGGCCGACGAGGCCGTAGGCCACATGGACTCCCGCCTGCTCCAGTGCGCGCGCCCACTTGATGTTGGCCTGTTCGTCGAACCGCGCCTTGATTTCGACCAGTGCCACTACTTGCTTGCCGGCTGCGGCGGCTTCGATCAGCGACCGAACGATCGGTGAATCACCGGAGGTGCGGTACAGCGTCTGTTTGATCGCCAACACGTTGGGGTCGGCGGCAGCCAGCTCGATAAATCGTTGCGTGCTAGTGGAGAACGAGTCGTAAGGATGATGCACCAACACGTCCCCCTCGCGCAGGGTCGCGAAAATGCTCTTCGGTGTTTCCCGATCGGCGAATGCCGGCGGGGTGTCCGGAACGAATGCGGGATCCTTCAGCGCCGGCCGGTCGACGCCGTAAATCTGCCACAACGAGGAGAGATCAAGTAGCCCCGGCACTTGGATGACGTCGCCGGGATGCACATCGAGCTCGCGCAACAGCAACTCCAACATGCGCTCGGTCATGTCGTCGGCCACCTCGAGGCGGACCGGCGACCCAAAGCGTCGACGGGCCAGTTCCCGCTCGAGCGCCTGCAGGAGATCCTCGTCGCGATCCTCGTCGACTTCGAAATCGGCGTTGCGAGTAATGCGGAATGCGTGGTGCTCGACGATTTCCATGCCCGGGAACAAGGTCGGCAGGAAGGCCGCGATCAGTTCCTCCGTTGGCAAAAAGCGGACCTCCTTGTCGTCGTCGCCTGGCCTCGCGTCGAGCTCAACAAAACGATCAACGTTGTCGGGCACCTTGACTCGGGCGAAGTGCTGAGCGCCGTCCTCCGGTTGCTTGACGGTGACCGCCAGGTTGAGGCTCAGGCCGCTGACGAACGGAAACGGGTGAGCGGGGTCGACGGCGAGCGGAGTCAGGACGGGGAATACCTGCTCGTTGAAGTACGTCGCGAGTCGGTCGCGCTCAGCCTGGTCCAGATCGGTCCACGTGACGACATGGATACCCTCCTCGGCCAACCCGGGCCGCACCGAGTCGAGGAACACCTCTGCGTGCCGGCTGGCGATCTGCTGGGTCTGCTCGCCGATGCGACGCAGTTGCTCGCGCGGGGTCAGGCCATCCGCGGAGCG
>Ga0210396_10001523_pt1 | contig 24896 bp, 23 predicted proteins | sample IncBWH17OmetaG_FD_155466 | JGI IMG/M metagenome (GOLD analysis project Ga0210396, IMG submission 155466) | Forest soil microbial communities from Barre Woods Harvard Forest LTER site, Petersham, Massachusetts, United States - Inc-BW-H-17-O ... | reverse complement strand
GCTTCGCCCGGGCCGAGATCGACGCCGCCAACAGCTGGTGCTGCGGCGCGATGACATTGGAGGGCGCGCCGCATCTCAAACCCGAGCATCTGGCGGTGTTCGATTGCGCGAACCCGTGCGGCCGCACCGGCCGGCGTGCGTTGTCGGTCGACAGCCACATCGGGATGATGGCGGCGGTGCAGCCCTTCATCTCGGGGGCGATCTCGAAGACGATCAACATGCCGAACTCAGCGACGGTCGACGACTGCAAGGACGCCTACATGCTGTCCTGGCGCCTCGGCCTCAAGGCGACCGCGCTCTACCGCGACGGCTCGAAACTCTCGCAGCCTCTGGCCTCCAGCCTGCTCGGTGACGACGAGGAGGCCGAGGAGTTCTTCGAGCAATCACCCGCCGCCCGCGCGCCGCTCGTCGCCGAGCGGATCGTCGAGCGCGTCGTCGAAAGGGTCGTCGAGCGCGTCGTACGGCAGAACGAGCGCCGGCGCCTCCCCAACCGCCGCAAGGGCTACACGCAAAAGGCGGTCGTCGGCGGCCACAAGGTCTATCTGCGCACCGGCGAATACGAGGATGGCGGGCTCGGCGAAGTCTTTATCGACATGCACAAGGAAGGCGCCGCCTTCCGATCGTTGATGAACAATTTCGCAATCGCGATCTCGATCGGCCTGCAATACGGCGTGCCATTGGAGGAATTCGTCGAAGCCTTCACGTTCACCCGCTTCGAACCCTCGGGCATGGTCGAGGGCAACGACGCGATCAAGATGGCGACCTCGATCCTCGATTACCTGTTCCGCGAACTGGCGATTTCCTACCTCGACCGCGGCGACCTCGCCCACGTGCAGCCCGGCGACCTGATGCCCGACACGGTCGGCAAGGGCGAAGCCGAATCGAACCTGGTGCGCGCCGCCTCCAACGGTTTCGTGCGCAACAAGCTGACCGTGCTCGACGGCGGCGCCGGCCGCGCCACCGCCCTCGCCGGTTACGCCGACCCCGACATCCACGGCCCCCTCGCCCTATCACCGATGCCGGAGGGCGACCTCCGCCTCGAACGCATCCGAGCCGCCCGCATGAAAGGCTACGAAGGCGACAGCTGCGACGAATGCGGCAACTTCACCCTGATCCGCAACGGCACCTGCCTCAAATGCGACACCTGCGGCGCGACCAGCGGGTGTAGTTAACCCGAGAGGCTTATATCGTGACGGCTCTTACCCCGGAGCAAATTCAGCTTTTAACGCGATTAGAAGGTGTCTTTATGCCGTATGCAACGAAACGGCGAAATACGATCTTCGAGCCCCATAGAGATTACGCACGATTCGTGCATTACACATCCGCTGAAGCAGCGTTGAGCATAATCAAAAGCAAACGAATGTGGATGCGCAACACAAACTGCATGACTGACTATCGTGAAGTACAGCATGGTTTCGAAATACTGAACAAGTCGCTTTCACACGAAATTAGGAAAAGCCAGCTTTTTCAAGCGCTTGATTTGTGCTCACCGAACGCAGCGCCAGAAGCCATCGGCTTATTCAATCAGTGGTGGAACGACATTCGGTTCAACACTTACATTGCGTCGATTTCTGAGCATGATGATAGAGAGGATTTGCACGGGCGGCTCTCAATGTGGCGCGCTTTTGCCAGCAGCAACGTTGCTCGTGTTGCTCTGGTGTTACGGATTCCGAAGTTGGGGGCAGGATCAGCCGGGTTGAATCTGATGTTTAGCCCAGTGGCATATTTGAACGAAGGCGAAGTACATACGGAATTAGATACGATCATTCAAAATATCCGCACCAATTGTGGCTTCCTGCGTTCTGTCGATCGTCAATTGATTATCGGAATGGTCTTCGCGATGTTGTTGGCCGGTGTCGTTTGCCTCAAACATGAAGGCTTTCACGAAGAACGCGAGTGGCGCGTGATCTATTCTCCTAAGCGAACACCCTCGTCTCTGATGGAATCCTCGGTCGAGATCATTGCGGGTGTCCCGCAGATCATCCACAAAATACCACTTGATACGGCCGTTTCGGCTACGCTTGCCGACATAGACCTATCACGTATGTTCGACCGTTTGATTATTGGCCCATCTCCGTACCCTTGGCCGATGTACGAGGCATTCGTGGCAGCTCTTAAAGAGATCAATGTTCCAAATGCCGAAGGGCAAGTTTTCACTTCCTGTATTCCGATCCGACCTGGAAGCTAGAGGATTTGCGATTCATCATTGGTCTGGCCAGCCCCCGTGGGGCGGGACAAGCGCAACGGAGTCAACGATTCCGCGCATGCGGCCGTCGTGGTGAGATTCGCTTCCGCGCTTCCACCCTAGTCGCGCTTGATGCCCGCGTCCCGCAATATTTTCTGGAGGGTTCCTTCGCCCTTTAAGGTTTTCGGTACGCTGATCGGCTTGCGGCCGGGGCACAACCATATCTCGTGTCCTCCGCCGCGAGCGTCCCGCAGATATCGGCAGCCATAGTCGACAAGGAGCCTTCGTAGCTCCCTGTACGTCATTGAAGCCATGCGGCCTCAATCGAAGACGAACGTCACCCTCGGCCGTCGCGGTAGCGTATGACCCACTTCGATCTCGAGAAGCTCGAACGCTATTTCTGGCGCAGTAGCAATGATCTCCTCCCGGGTTTCGCACTCGACCGTCAGCCCGGGCACATCGTCGCTCGTGGCAAGAAAGACGCCCTCGGGAAGCTGTCGAACTTTGATCGTTACGTGTGTCGTTGTCATCGATACCCGTATCTACGCGTCAGTCATCTATCCGTCCCGACGCAGCTTGCCTCATGCCGCCCGAGCCACATCGACGATGAGACGCAGTCCGAGAGCGGCGAGCGCAGCTTCCACATGTTCCATCCGCGAGGCGTGACGCAGGTCGAGCACGCGATTAATTTGCGGGAGGTGCCAGCGTAGCCGACGCGCGAGCTCTGCACGACCGACGCCTTGTTCGCGCATTGCCTCGTACAACGCGGCTTTCGCCATCCCCAACGCCGAAAGGGGCACCATGACCTCGTCTGCCTCCGCCTCGGACGAGGTTGGCAGCGGCTCCTTAGCGGCAACATACATGGCGAGCGCCGATTCGAGCGCATCCTCCGCCCGCAGCAGTGCTTCCTCCCGAGTGTCGCCTTCGGTAATCGCCTCGGAAACGTCGCGGAACGTGACGGTGAAGCCGCCATCCGGATCGGGGGTCAAAGCTGCGGGGTAAGCACGCATTGAGACCTCACTCTAAGCCGAGCTGCTTCTTGATGGCCGCGACAGTACCGCGTTTCATTTCTTTGCGGCTGCCGTGCATTGGCAGGATCGCTCGCCGGTCCCGCAGAAACACCCACATGTGTCCGCCCTTTGCCAGCTCGAAGGTCGCTCCTTGCCGTTCAAGCCATCGCTTAAATTCGGCACTGGTCACGGAGTTAACATATGTGTTCACCTAAACTCGCGACAAGCGCCCTTGCCGAATCCGAGCATCTGGCGGCACGATTGGCAAGGCGAGGCTGAACTGGCTCCTATTAAGGCGTTACGCGGGTTTCGGCTTGCTCTCCGTTTAAGAAAATCGATATTGATATCCTCACAAGCTAGAATCTCGCGCTTGTCATGACCACACAACAACTCCTGCTTCGCCTCCCGGAGGATTTGGTTCGGCGGTTCAAGCGGACGGTTGCCCCGCGGGAGCGGAGCAAATTTGTGCAGCATTTACTGGAGCAGGCGCTTCCGCCGGACGAGGTGAGCGACAGCGATCCCCTCTACCGGGCGGCGCTCGCAACTGAACAAAACGAGGCGTTGGCGGCGGAGATGGCCGAGTGGGAAACAGCAACCATCGATGTCGGTCTTCCATCTGAATCGAGCCGCGACCACTCCCGGTGACGGCTTCCGCCCCAGACGCCACACCAGTGCGCCGGGGCGAAATCTGGTGGGTCAATTTGTATCCCGCTCGAGGCAGTGATATTCGAAAAACCCGGCCGGCTATTGTGGTCACCGCCAATGCCCTCAACCGGGCGCGACGTACGGTTGTGGTCGTGCCGCTTTTGACCGGGCCGCAACCACGTCCGCCCATCACTGTCTCTACACCTTCCGCCGGGCCAAATTCGGTTGCGGTTTGCGATCAGGTGCGTGCCGTCGACAAGCGCCGTCTGACGAGGAACGAAGGACAGCTTTCAGCGGTGGATTTGCGCTCCATCGAGGACAGCCTGCGTCGTGTCCTGGAACTCTGAATGGCAGGTCGGACGAGCCTACTGCGACCAACCGATCAGCGCCCCGGCGGCGGCTCCGCGATATCGTCGCTCGCCATAAGTAGTGTTTGATGCCGGCATCCCTCAAGATTTTCTGGAGAGTCCCTTCGCCTTTTTTAAGGTTTTCGGTACGCTGATCGGCTTGCGGCCAGGGCACAGCCAGATCTCGTGTCCCGCCGCCGCGAGCGTCTCGGAGATATCGGCAGCCATGATCCACAAGGAGCCGTCGGAGCTCCCTGTATGTCATTGAAGCATGCGGTCTCAATGGAAGACGAACGTCACCGTGGGTGGTTGCGGTAGCGTATGACCCGATCCGATGTCGAGTAGCTCCAAGGCTATTTCCGGCGCGGCGACAACGATCTCCTCCCGGGTGTTGCACTCTACTGTCAGCCCGGGCACATCGTCGCTCGTGGCAAGAAAGACGCCCTCGGGAAGCTGTTTAACTTTGATCGTTACGTGTGTCCGTGTGTCGTTGTCATCGACATCGTCTCTGCGCATCAGTCATCTGTCCGCCGAGATGCAGCTTGCTTCATGCCGCCCGAGCGACATCTACGATCAGCCGCAGGCCGAGAGCGGCGAGCACGGCCTCGACATGCTCCATTCGGGAAGCAGCGTGACGCAGGTCGAGCACGCGATCGATTTGCGCCAAGTGCCAGCGTAACGGACGCGCGAGCTCCGCACGGACGTGCCTTGTTCGTGGATGGCGTCGTACAATGCGACAACGCCGAAATCGGAGTGATGGGCGTTTACATCGCTGGGCTTACGCGGCGAAACTCTGATCCCGGACCCGAAAATTGCCATAATGAAATGCTACGGACCGCATTGAGGAAAACCTGCGCGGGTTTACCTAGGTGGAAAGGATATCTCTTTTGAGCCGGGTAAAAGAGCGACCTGGGGCGGATCCCGCAGCGTCTTTTGCTGTTATTTACAGCGGAGAACAGCGAGGATTGGTGGGCGGTTTGCTGTTATATTGTGTCTTGCATTGGCGGAAAGCGAGGATCTCCGCGGCAGTGACGGGGCTCCTGACTGTTATTTCGCTGTATTAACAGCTATATCAGCGACCGCGGTTCTATTCTGTACACTAGAGGAGAAGGTGAGCCTGGCGGTTGTAAGGTCGGTGTCCCGTCACGTTTGAGTGATCGGCCCGGCGAAATTTCGACAGCGGATCGATTGCTGGTAGGCTGGGGGTTCCGGAACCCTGTTGGAGAGGGATATGGCCATGAAATCCGGCATCTCATCGATTGCTCTGGCGGCAAGCGCCGCCGCCGTGCTGGCGCTGTCGTCGGCCTCCGCGCAGCAACAGGGCGCGCCGGGGCAAGGCTCTGTCACAAAGGAGGAGCTGGCGCAGAATTTCCAGGCCGAGCATGAGATCGGGCGCCGCTTCCACATCGACCCTAATGACTTGCCGGCGCCGAAGACCGGTCCGATCGTCACCAATCGTTCCCTGGTCGTGCCTTTTAACGGGCAAGCGCTGGAGGTGCCGCCGGGGTTCGCCGCGACGCTCTTCGCGAGCGGCCTTGTCAATCCTCGGCGGTTGCTCGTCCTCCCGAACGGCGACGTGCTGGTCGCCGAGCAGAGCGCCGGCTACCTGACATTGCTGCGGGGCGACGGCGAAGGCCGCGCCAAATGGATCGATCGCCATGTCGAAGACCTCAATAGGCCCTACGGTCTCGCGCTGCGGGGCGACGAAATCCTGATTGCCGATCAGGACGGCATCTGGCGCGTGCCGCACGTCGTCGGCGCATTGCGCGCCGGCCGCCCGGTCCCGCCTCAGCACGTCGATCAGGTGCCGCCGGACCAGCGCAAGCCGGTGCCCGGCGCCTATGGCGCCGAGATGCTGACGAAAAAGGGCGTCTTCGGCATAACCGTGGGGCACCAGAACCGGCATCTGGCGATCGACCCGAAAACCGGCGCGCTCTATGTCGGTGTCGGCTCGTCGGGCAATCTCGGCGTCGAGCCGGAGCCCAAAGCGACGATCCAACGCTTCGACGCCGACGGGTCCAATCAAATGACCGTCGTGTCCGGCACCCGCAACCCGACTGCGCTCGCCTTCCAGCCGCAGACCGGCGAGTTGTGGGCGGTGGTCCAGGAGCGCGACGGGCTCGGAGACAATCTGCCGTCCGATTATTTGATCCACGTGCAGCAGGGCGGGTTCTATGGCTGGCCCTACGCCTATATCGGCAAGCACCCGCAGCCCGGGTTCGCCCAGCTCGCGCCCGATAAGGTCGAAGCGACGATCACGCCCGATCTGTTGTTCCAGGCGCATTCCTCACTGCTCGACCTCGTGTTTTATGAGGCCGATCAGTTTCCGTCAGAATACAAGGGCAGCTTGTTCGTTGCGTTGAAGGGCTCGTGGAACCGCTCGGTGCCGACCGGGTACAAAATCGCGCGCGTCCCATTCAAGGACGGCCGCCCAGAAGGCTATTACGAGAATTTCGCGACCGGCTTTTGGGCTTCCGGCGACGAGCGCGCCGAGGTCTGGGGCCGCCCCGCCGCACTCGCCGTCGCCAAGGACGGCTCGCTGCTCGTCGCCGACGACACGGGCGGTACGATCTGGCGCATTTCGTACAAGGGCCCGCCTGCCGAGCACGCCGGCGGACCTGCCGAGAGCACCGGGTCCGAGACGAAGAAGCGGTGATCGACCTCGACACCTTGGAGGCCGCTGCCTCGCTCGTTCATCGGATGGTGCCGCCGACCCCGCAATATTGCTGGCCATTGCTGTCCAGGCGGCTCGGCACGGAGCTGTGGGTCAAGCACGAGAACCACACGCCGATCGGCTCCTTCAAGATCCGCGGCGGCCTTGTTTATCTCGACGCGGTCAGGCGGTCACAACCCGATATTCGCGGTGTCGTGACCGCGACCACCGGCAACCACGGTCAGAGCATCGCGCTCGCCGCCGCGCGATTGGGGCTCGATGCGACGATCGTTGTGCCCCACGGCAACAGCATCGAGAAGAACCGGGCGATGGCGGGGTTCGGTGCACGGCTGGTCGAGGCCGGGCACGATTTCCAGGCGGCGTTCGAGCACGCGACCGCGTTGGCCGAGCACGAAAAGCGGCATTTCGTCCATTCCTACGATCCGCTGCTGGTGCGCGGTGTCGCCAGCTACGGGCTCGAACTGTTCCGCGCGGTTCCCGACCTCGATGTCGTCTATGTGCCGATCGGGCTCGGCAGCGGCATCTCGGGGGTGATCGCGGCGCGCGACGCGCTGGGGCTTCGCGCCGAGATCGTCGGTGTCGTCGCCGCCAATGCCCCGACCTACGCGCTGTCCTTCGCCGCCGGCGCGCCGGTCAGCACCAATTCCGCCGACACGATGGCCGGCGGGCTCGCCGTGCGGGTGCCCGACCCGGAGGCGCTCGACATCATCCGCCGCGGCGCCGCGCGGATCCTCACCGTGTCGGAAGCCGAAATGCGCCGCGCGATGCGGATCATGTTCAGCGACACCCACAACGTCGCCGAGGGCGCCAGCGCCGCGGCCCTCGCCGCCGCGCTGCAGGAACGCGGTCGCCTCGCCGGCAAGCGCGTCGCCGCCATCCAATCCGGCGGCAACATCGATCGTGCATTGTTTGCCGAAATATTGGCCGAGCAAGACGCGGATTAAGGCGGATGCGATATGGAAACAAGCCGCCACCGACGCCAAGTTGAAGTCGTGGAACCGGCTTACAAACGTTTAACTGTTGAGGATTTCCTCGACTGTTGCCCGAGCGACCAGCGGCACTATCAGCTGTTCGACGGGATGATTGTCGCGATGGCGCCTTCGGGCGGCCGCCACCAAAGGATTGCGGGCGTGCTCGGGGGGGCACTCTATAATGCGGTCCAATCCAAACTGCCCGCTTGTGCGGTTCTGGTCCAGGCGGGGATTGCTCCGCAGAGTATGCAGGGCAGGAACTACTTCGAGACGGACCTGACCGTTACTTGCGAGCCGCAGCGTGACGATCATCGTGGCATCGTCCGGGAACCGCTGCTGATCGTGGAGATATTGTCGCCGGGGACTGATCGCGACGATGTTTTCATCAAGCTCCCCGCTTACCAGCGTATCCCCAGCTTGCAGGAAATCCTCTATGTCGAAACCGAGCGGATCGGAGCGACCGTCTATCGGCGCGCCGAGGGCACCTGGCAGACGATAAACCTCGCTTCAGGAGCACAGCTCCAGCTCGAGACGGTCGGGCTCGATATTCCGCTGACGGCGCTGTACCGCGGGATTCCGGGGCTTTCGCCCTGAGCGTTCAGTCCTTCGCGATCTCGCGGGCAATGACAAGGCGCTGGATGTCGCTGGTGCCCTCGTAGATCTGGCACACGCGGACGTCGCGGTAGATGCGCTCGACCGGAAAATCGGCGACATAGCCGTAGCCGCCATGAATTTGGATCGCGTCGGAGGCGACCCGCTCGGCCATTTCGGAGGCGAATAGCTTGGCCATCGACGCCTCTTTGATGCACGGTTCGCCGGCATCGCGCCGCGCCGCGGCGTCGAGCACCAAGCCGTGCGCCGCAGCGATCTGGGTCGCCATGTCGGCGAGGCGGAAGGCCACCGCCTGCTGCTCGATGATAGGCTTGCCGAAGGCCTCGCGCTCGCGGGCATAGGCGAGGGCGGCCTCATAAGCGGCGCGCGCCATCCCGACCGACTGCGCGGCGATCCCGATGCGGCCGCCTTCCAGGTTGGAGAGCGCAATCTTGTAGCCTTCGCCTTCCGCGCCCAGCATCAGATCGGGGGTTAGCTCGACATCCTCAAAGACGAGCTGCGCGGTGTCGGAGGCGCGCTGGCCGAGCTTGCGCTCGACCCGGGCCACCCGAAAACCGGGGCTGTCGGTCGGTACGAGAAAGGCGCTGATGCCTCTCTTGCCTCGTTCGGGGTCGGTCACGGCGAAGACGATCGCGATTTGGGCATTCTTGCCGGAGGAGATGAACTGCTTGGTGCCGCTCAGCACCCAACGGTTACCGTGGCGCCGCGCCCGTGTCTTGATCGCCGCCGCGTCGGAGCCGGCCTGCGGCTCGGTCAGACAAAAACAGGCGAGCACCTCGCCCTTCGCCATCGGCTGGAGGAAGCGCCGCTTCTGCTCCTCCGAGCCGTATTGCAGCACGGGTATACAGCCGACCGAATTCTGCACCGAGAGGATCGTCGAGACCGCCCCCTCGCCGGCGGCGATCTCCTCCATCACGAGCGCATAGCCGACATGGTCGGCGCCCGCACCGTCGTACTCCTCGGGCACCAGCATGCCCATAAAACCGAGCTTGCCGAGTTCGACCACCGCCTCGGCCGGAAACCGCTCCTCGCGATCCCGTTCGGCGGCATGCGGGGCGAGCCATTCGCGCGCAAACTCGCGGGCGACATCGCGCAACATGCGCTGCTCGCCCGTCAGTCTCATGGGGTCAACCTCATTCGATGACCTCGTCGGCGGGAGAAAGGATCGAGCGCGGGATCGTGAGGCCGAGCGCCTCCGCGGTCTTCAAGTTGACCACCAATTCGAAAGTCGTCGGCTGCTCGACCGGCAGGTCGCCCGGCTTGGCACCCTCGAGAATCTTGCCGGTGTAGATGCCGGCTCGCCGAAACGTGTTCGCGAGGCTGGGCCCGTAGCTGATCAGTCCGCCGGCTGCGGGGAAATGGCGCCATTGATGGATTGCAGGAAGCGCCCGGCGTGCCTCGAGCGCGAGGAGCTGATCGCGCTGTTTATCGAAGAACGGATCAGCAGCGACAATAAGTGCGCCAGCGCGCCGCTCAGCGAGGATCACGAATGCAGTGTCGAGCTCGCGCTCGGTACTGGCACCAATGACCTGGATCTGCAGCCCGAGCGCGTGCGCGGCGGTTTGTACCTCGGCGGTGGTTGGCTCGGCCATCGGGCTGGTCTGGTTCACGAGCAGCGCGATCACCGCGGCATCGGGAACCAACTCGTGCAGCAGTTCCAATCGCTTGGCCGCGAGCGAAGCCGACATATTGGTCAGGCCGGTGATATTGCCGGGCGGCCGGTTGAAGCTGGCGACAAGGCCGAGCTTGACCGGGTCGGCGCCAAATTCGAAGACGATCGGAATTGTCGCAGTCGCTGCCTTAGCCGCGAGGGCAGGCGCGGGACCGCCGCTCGCAAAGATCACGGCCACCTGACGGCGGACTAGATCATCCGCGAACGCCGGCAAACGATCGAGAGCATCCTCCGCCCAGCGGTATTCGAGCGCCACGTTCTGGCCCTCGACATAACCGGTTTCGGTCAGGCCCTGGCGATATGCCGCCGTCCATGGAGCGTGCACATCGCGCGAACTGCTGCTGAGGTAACCTATGACCGGGATTATGGCGCGCTGCGCGTGGGCACCGAACGGCCAGGCAACCGCCACAGCGCCGATCAGAGTCATAAGATGACGGCGTCTCAAGCGGCCCTCTTCACGGCGGACCCGCGCCGCCGCGTCGGGCGGTCACCTCGATCTCGATCTTCATTCGCGGATCGACGAGGCCGCAAATCAAGGCCGTCGCCGCAGGACGGATCGCACCGAAAACTTCGCCCAATACCGGCACCATCGCCGGCCAATCCGCAGCATTGGGGACGTAATATCTGACCCGTACTATATCGGCGAGCCCGGCGCCCGCCTCCGCCAGCGCCTTCTCGATGTTGCTGAACGCCCGGCGGGTCTGTTCGGCCGGGTCGTCGGCGATTGTCATCTGGGCGTAGTCGAACCCCGTGGTGCCTGCGACAAAGACCCATTCGCCGTCGACGACGGCGCGGCTGTAGCCGGCCTCTGCTTCGAAGGGCGATCCCGAGCAAATCAGACGGCGCAACACAATAATCCCCTACCGCGCCTTCCCGGCGAAGGCCGGGACCCATGGTAGAAATGGGTACCGGCCTTCGCCGGTGTGACGAGATGGTGGCGGGGGTTGGGGGTGGCGCATGTCAAGCAGTCTCGGAGAAGATTTCGCGGCCGATCAGCATGCGGCGGATCTCCGAGGTGCCGGCGCCGATCTCGTAGAGCTTGGCGTCGCGCAGGAGCCTGCCGGTCGGGTAGTCGTTGATGTAGCCGTTGCCGCCGAGGATCTGCACCGCATCGAGCGCGATCGCCGTCGCTCTCTCGGCGGCGTAGAGGATGGCGCCGGCGGCGTCCTTGCGCGTCGTCTGCCCGCGGTCGCAGGCCCTCGCCACCGCATACACATAGGATTTGCAGGCATTCATCGTCGTGTACATGTCGGCGACCTTGCCCTGGATCAGCTGGAACTCGCCGATCGCCTGGCCGAACTGCCGGCGATCGTGAATGTAGGGGATCACAACGTCGAGACAGGCCTGCATGATGCCGAGGGGACCCGCGGCCAGGACGGCGCGCTCGTAATCGAGACCGCTCATCAGCACCTGTACGCCATCATCGACCGCGCCGAGGACATTTTCGGCCGGCACCTCGCAATCCTCGAAGACCAGTTCCGAGGTGGGCGATCCGCGCATGCCCAATTTGTCGAGCTTCTGCGCGGGGCGGAACCCTTTGAACCCCTTTTCGATCAGGAACGCGGTGATGCCGCGCGGCCCGGCATCGGGGCGCGTCTTGCCGTAAACCACCAAAGTGTCGGCGTAGTGACCGTTGGTGATCCACAGCTTGCTGCCATTGAGGACATAATGGCCGTCTTTCTTGTCGGCGCGCAGCCGCATCGAGACGACATCCGAGCCGGCGCCGGGCTCGCTCATCGCCAGGGCGCCGACATGCTCGCCCGAGATCAGCTTTGGCAAATACTTGCGCTTTTGCGCTTCGGTTCCGTTGCGCCGGATCTGATTAACACAGAGATTGGAGTGGGCGCCGTAGGAGAGGCCTACCGAAGCGGAGCCGCGGCTGACCTCCTCCATCGCCACGCAATGGGCGAGATAACCCATTCCGGCTCCGCCATATTCTTCCTCGACGGTGATCCCATGCAGGCCGAGCGCACCCATCTCCGGCCACAGCTCGATCGGGAACCGATCGGTTCGGTCGATTTCGGCGGCGAGCGGTGCGACCCGGTCCTCGGCAAAGCCGCGGACCGTTGTCCGCAGCATGTCGATCTCCGGACCGAGATCGAAGTCGAGGGGCGAAAGCCGCGTGTTTTGCATCGGTCAGGGGCGGGCGGCTGCGGCTGGTGCGGTCGAGAAGACTCGAACTTCCACGGAGTTTCCCCCACAGCGACCTCAACGCTGCGCGTCTACCAATTCCGCCACGACCGCACGGCAAGGCCGGCGTGATTAGCAAATCCGGCCCACTATATCAAGCCGCATGGACTCAGTGACGCGGACGGGTGGGATCGAGTGGCGGGTCAGCGAAACACCGGTGGATTATCCTGCTGCGGTCGAGGAAATGGAGAGGCGCGTCGCAGCGATCCGTGTCGGGGCGGCCCCCGAACTCGTGTGGCTGCTCGAGCATCCGCCGCTCTACACCGCCGGGACCAGCGCGCGCGACGAGGAGCTGATCGAGGCGGGGCGGCTGCCGGTGCATCGCACCGGCCGCGGCGGCCGCTATACCTATCACGGGCCCGGCCAGCGGATCGCCTACGTGATGCTGGATCTGCGCCGGCGCGGGCAAGATGTGCGCTGCTACGTGCACCAGCTCGAGGAATGGATCATCCGGACACTCGCGCGCTTCGAGGTGCGCGGCGAACGGCGCGACGGCCGCGTCGGCATATGGGTCGTGCGGCCCTCGGGGAATGAGGAAAAGATCGCCGCGATCGGTGTGCGCGTGCGTCAGTGGGTCACTTATCACGGTCTCGCGCTCAACGTTGACCCCGAACTCGCGCATTACCGCGGGATCGTCCCTTGCGGGATCGCCGATCACGGCGTGACATCGCTCGCCGAGCTCGGTATCGCCGCGACGATGGAGGAGGTCGACGCGGCGCTGAGGTGCACCTTCGCGGAGGCGTTTGCGGCTCCTTGAAACCCGCTCCACGCGCTACTCCGCTGCTTTCAGCAGATCGTCGTCGGCGGGGAGCTCGGCGCCCTCGACGATATCGACGGCGCGAAAATAAAGATGCACGGCCGTGCCGACATCCTGGGCGCTTTCGACGGCGGCAAAACCGCCGAACCGGCGGGTCAGCTCCCATCCAGCAGCGGCGCCCGGTCTGTCCGTCTTTAACGGATAAAAGACATTCTCCAGGCGTTCGGACGACAGACCGAGGCCGCTGTCCCTAACGGTGAGCCGCACATAATCACCCGGGCGGCTACCTGGGAACGCGGCGGCGGTCGCGTGGTCGATCGCAAATCGCCGGGTCCCGATCACAAGCTCGCCGCCCTTTGGCATGTCGGCAACCGCTTCGGCAACCAGAATGCGAACCAACGCGGTCACCGACTCGGAATCGGCGTAACACAGCCGAGCTTCTGGTTGTGGTGACGATCGCCACTGTATATGGCGGGGCAGCGATCGCCGGAGCGATTCCTCGACCCCAGCCAGCTCGGCGTTGAGATCGATAGGTGGAGCACTCGACGGACCGCCGCCGGTCGACCCAGCAAGGTGACGGACCATCCTCCGCGAGAGATCGAACCCGGCATGGACTACGGCACCCCACATTCGGTTTGGCGCAAGCGATGCAGCGGAAGGCGAGCCTGAGCGGCGCGGCCGGCGCCAAACTAGGCCGAAGCCGACGAACAATCCGAAAACCGCTGTTGGGACGACGATCAGCAACGCGAAACGCCGGGTTAACCACAACCCGGCTTCGCCGGACTCGTATAGAAACCCTTCTAAATCGACCGGATGCGAAATCGCGCCGATCGCGATCAGGCTCTGCTGTATCCCCTTCCAGCGTTCCACGTCCGAATGCCCGAGCGGAATGTCAGGGAAGATGGCGAGCTTGCGCGCGACCTCGCTCTGGTACCGCGCGAAGCCGCCGGGATCACGGACCGGCACGGCTGCCGGTAACGCGGCGACGCGTGCGGCCATCTCCTCCGGGTGTTGGAGGGCGTATTGCCAGCCCCTGATCGACGCCTCGCGAAACCGCCGCACGGTACCCGGTTCGGCATCGGCGAACCGCTGCAATGTGAACAGCCCGTCGCCATAAAATTCTGGGCGCGAGCCAGAAAAACCAAAGGATTTTAGAGGGACCGCGTGTTCCTGCGCCAACCACGGCAGCTCCCAAGCCGAACCGACGACTGCGTCGACGCGGCGATCGGCGAGGGCGGCAATAGCCTGAACCGGCTCGATCGACACGGATCTCAGCTTGTCGGGGTCGATATCTTCGCTGAGGGCGGCCGTACGAAATTCCAGATCGAGGACATTGCTCGGCAGCAGGCGCCCGAGCTTCGCGCCAGAGAGTGAGCGGATAGACGAGAAATTCCCGTCGGCGCGGTAGTAGATCGCGGCGCCGCTGCGTTGGAAGATCGGAGCGAGCAACATCAGCGGCGAGCCCTGGGCGGCGTAGACCAGTAGCTGTGTGGTTCCGGTCCCGAACTGCGCGCGTCTTTCGACAACTTCGCGGACGGCGTCGATCGGCGCGGCGCCGGGTGGCGCACCCGGCTTGATCCCCACCTCGATCCCGACTTCCCGGTAGAAGCCTTTCCACAACGCCGTGTAATAGCCAGCGAACTCGAACTGCACTCCGCGGTGGAGCTGGAGCACAACTTGGTCGGCCGCGACCGCCGCTGCCGAGTTCGCCGCCAGCATCAACACCAGGCAGCACACCCAACGCGCCAAGTTGTCGAGCGCCGTTACGACGCGGTTCAGCTTTGCCATTTCGATCCCCCACACGAGCCTCGGCTTGGATCGCGACTCCCCAACATTCGAGCATAAAAAGCCGCGCCCCCGCGCTCAACCCGCCGGCGGGAACCCCAGAGCTGCAATCACTGTTGACGGCCGCTCGACCGCGGCGCATCTCATCCGCGAGCCATCGAGCGCCGAATCGATATCCGCTTCAACAGTGCCGATGAACAGAAGAAGCTTGCTCAAGCGCGCGGCAGCGCTCGCTCTCATGCCGGCGTTGCCCAGCCCGCTGCGGGCGGCCTTGCCCGAGAATGCGCCCGCTCGCCGCCTCCGCCCATCTGACCCCGAGTGGCCGGACCAAGCGAGCTGGGCCAAGCTGAACGAAGATGTCGGAGGGCGCCTCGTCAAGGTGAACTCGCCGCTGAATGTCTGTCGGGAAGCCCCGGACGGGTCATCATGCGGCGATCTCTTCAGGGAATTGAAAAATCCCTATTTCATCGGCGACGAGGTCGGCCTGACGCAGAGCGCCGGCTGGATCGATGCCTGGGAATTTCAACCGAGCGTCTATGCCGTGGCAGCCGAAACGACGCGCGATGTTGTCGCGGCGGTCGACTTCGCGCGCGCCAACAATTTGCGTCTGGTCGTCAAGGGCGGCGGCCACAGCTATCTCGGCAGGTCGAACGCGCCCGACTCTCTGCTGATCTGGACGCGGCGGATGAACGCGATTGCCCTTCAGGACGACTTTGTCGCGCAGGGATGCGCGGCGCAGCAGCCGCCGCAACCTGCGGTAACCGTGGGGTCGGGTGCCATCTGGATGCACACCTATAACCAGGTGACGACCAAAGGCGGCCGCTACGTTCAGGGGGGCGGCTGTGGCACGGTAGGCGTTGCCGGGCTGGTTCAGGCGGGCGGCTTTGGCAGCTTTTCGAAGAATTTCGGCGCGGCTGCGGCGGGGCTGTTGGAAGCCGAAATCGTCACCGCCGATGGCGAGGTTCGCATTGCCAATGCCTGCACCAACCCGGAGCTGTTCTGGGGGCTCAAAGGCGGCGGTGGCGGCAGCCTCGGCGTCGTCACCCGGCTCACCCTCAAAACCCATGATCCGCCGTCGTTCTTCGGCGCGGTTTCGACGACGGTCCACGCCTTTTCCAATGCCGCGTTTCGCAAGCTGATCGGTCACTTCATCGATTTTTACGCCGACAACCTCCTCAATCCGCACTGGGGCGAGACGGTCACTCTGCGGCCCGGCAATCGGCTCGATATTCGGATGGTGTTCCAAGGGCTCGACCAGCAAGAGGCACATGCGGTCTGGCAGCCATTTTTCCATTGGGTCAACGGATCCTCTGATGATTTCACCTATTGGCTCACACCGAGGATCATCGCAGCGCCAGCCCGCAACCTTTGGGACCCCGCGTTTCTTAGAACGCACCTGCCCGGCGCCGTACTGTCGGACGACCGGCCCGGAGCGCCTGCTGACAATATCTTCTGGTCGGGAAATCTGGCCGAGGTGGGGCATTTTCTATCCAGCTTCCAATCCTTGTGGCTGCCCGCTTCGCTGCTGCATTCGGATCGGCGGGGCCGGCTGGCGGACGCGCTGTTCGCGGCCGGCAGGCATTGGTCGGTCGAGCTCCATTTCCAGAAGGGGCTGGCCGGAGGGTCGGAAGAGGCCGTGTCCGCCACCAGGGATACGGCGATGAACCTGGACGTACTGGACGCTTTTGCCCTCGCGATTGTAGCCGGCGAGGACCCGCCGGCTTTTCCCGGCCTTCCCAGTCATCAGCCGGATCTCGATGAAGATCGTCGTCATGCAGCCGAGATCGGGAAAGCGATGAGCGAGCTCAAAAAGGTGGCGCCCGGGGCAGGGTGCTATTTCGCGGAGAGCGACTTCTTCGAGCCTCAGTGGCAGACCGCCTATTGGGGTCCGAATTATCCGAGGCTGCTGTCGATAAAAAAGAAATACGACCCCGCCGGCCTCTTTTTCGTGCACCACGGGGTCGGCAGCGAGGATTGGAGCGCCGACGGCTTCACGCGGCTGAGCGAGCGTTGACACCGTTGCGGTGAATGGCGCGCCAGACGCGTTCAGGGGTGGCCGGCATTTCGATGTGGGTCACGCCGAACTCGGTGAGCGCATCGACAATCGCATTGATCACGACGCCGAGGGCCGGAGTCGTGCCGCCTTCGCCAGCCGGGCGGATCCCGAGTGGGTGGGTGGGGGTCGGTACCTCGCTGAGCTCGGTATCGAAGAAGGGCAATCGGTCGGCGCGGGGCAGCGCGTAATCCAGCAGCGAGCCGGACAACAGCTGGCCGGTGTCGCGATCGTAGACGCAATTCTCGCTCATCGCCTGGCCGAGCCCGTGCGTGATGCCACCGTGGATCTGGCCGTGCACGATCAGCGGATTGACCGCGCGCCCGACATCGTCGACGGCGGTGTAGCGCGCGATTTCGACGACCCCGGTGTCAGGATCGACCTCGACCTCGCATACATGGCAGCCATACGGGAAGCTTGCGAAGTTGATCGTCTCGTCGCTCTCGGCGGCGAGTGGCCCGCGCAATTCGTCCGGCAGATCGTTGCGCCGCAATGCCTGCGCAGTGGTCTCGAAGATCCCGAGCGAGCGGTCGGTTCCCTTCACGCGAAAGCGGCCGTCGGCGAATTCGAGGTCGGCGGGCGCGGCTTCCAGCACGTGGCTGGCGATCTGCAGTCCTTTGGCGATGATGTCGCGCGACGCGTTCAGCATGACGATGCTCGCAAGGCGCAGCGCGCGCCCGGAGTGCGAGCCGCCTCCGACCGACACGCGGTCGGTATCGCCGGTCACGAGCCGAACCGTGTCGATCGGCACGCCGAGCCACTCGCCGATCAGCTGCGCAAAGCTGGTCTCGTGACCCTGGCCGTTCGATACGGTGCCGACGACGACTTCCACCACGCCGTCCGGCAATACGGTTATTTCGGCGCGCTCGCGCGGTGTTCCGGTCGCTGTGTCGACGTAGTTGCTGACCCCGATCCCGCGGTACTTGCCGCGCCCCCTGGCCTCTGTGCGCCGCGCCGGAAAGCCGGCCCAGTCGCCAAGCGCGACGACCCGCTCCATGACCCGGTGGTAAGCGCCGCTGTCATAGACCATGCCGAACGGATTGCGGTACGGCATAGCCGATTCCGGCACCAGATTGCGCCGGCGCAGTTCCAGCCGGTCGAACCCGCATTGCCGCGCCGCGAGATCGATCAGCCGCTCCATGACGAACATGACCTCGGGCCGCCCCGAGCTGCGATAGGGCCGGGTCGGAAGGGTATTGGTGATCGCGGCGCGGGCGCGGAAGTGGACTGCCGGCACATGATAGATGCTCGACATGATCTCGACGCCTTTGGCGAGTGGCCCATACGAGATCGGATAGGCGCCGACATTGGCGATGTTGGAGCCGCGCATTGCGAGGAAATTGCCGTCGCGGTCGAGCGCGAGCTCGGCCTCGACCGCGAGGTCGCGCGCCTGGTAGTCGCACAGGAACGCCTCGGTTCGTTCGCAGGTCCATTTGACGGGGCGCCCGACGTGCCGCGCCGCCCAGGCCACCAAGGCAAACTCAGGGTTGAACGAACCGCGCGTGCCGAAATTGCCGCCGACCTCATGCATGACGACCCGCACCCCGTCCTCGGCGACGCCGAGGATTTTGGCCAGCTCCTGCTTCGGCCGGACCGCGCCGCCGATGCCGGCATAGAGCGTGTACCGCCCGGTCGCCGGGTCGTAGAGGCCGGTCGCCGCACGCGGTTCCATCGGCACGCCAACGATGCGTGGGATCCACGTCTCGAACTTGACGATGTGGGCCGCCTTGGCGAACGCGGCGTCGGTGGCGGCCTTGTCGCCGACCTCTGCATCGATCGAGATGTTCGAGGTCGCGTCACCCCGCGCGAGAGGGGCTCCCGGCTCTACGGCGGCCACCGAGTGAATCACGGCCGGCACGGGCTCGTAATCGACCTCGACAATCTCGGCGGCGTCCTTAGCGGCGGCGAGGCTCGTCGCCACAACCATTGCGACAATCTCTCCGCAATGCCGCACCTCCTCCACCGTCATCGGGAAATGCGGTGGGATGAACGGCGGCGAGCCGTCCTTGTTTTCGAGCGTGATGTCGGCCGGATGCCTGGTGCCGACCGAATGCGGGATCGCCTGCAGACCCTCGCGCTGCATATCCCGCCCGGTCAGTGCGGCCAGCACTTCGGGGGCCGCTTCCGCCGCCCTCGTGTCGACCAAACGAATGCGGGCGTGCGCATGCGGCGAGCGCACCATCACCGCATAAGCCTGCCCCGGAAAATTGAAATCGTCGCTGTAACAGCCCTTGCCGGTCAGCAGCCGAAAATCCTCCCGCCGCCGCACCGGCCGCCCAATCCCGGTGTTACTGGAGTTCACCAAACTCAATCCTTCCTCCGTGACCCATTGCGTTCTCGCACGGTGATCGCCGCAGCAAACGCCGGTTGCCCATGTTAGGAAGCAACAGCAATAACGAGATCGGCGCGTGCAAAATCGTTGCCCTTGAACAACAAAGGCTCGTCCCGAAGCTTGGAGAGTGCATAACTGAAGCAGTCGCCGAAATTCAATCCGCCATGACCACTGCCCTTACCGTATTGCCGGTAAGCGTTGATGGCGAGGGCGGCCTGATCACGGCCGAATGGCACTACCTCGATATCAAGATCATCGAGGAGTTGGTCGAGCTTCTCCCGCGCGATCGGCCCCAACCGAGCCAATATCACGATCGCTGTCTCAAGGTAGGTCGGCGCGCGAACTACTCGGCTGGACGCTGTGGCTATCGCCGCTACGAAGCTGGTGGTCTCCGGCTCACCCAAAAGCAATGCGATGGGCGCTGAGCTGTCGATGACCATCAGTCAAAATGGCCGCGCTCATTGTATCCGATGATCTCATCAGGGCTTCGCTCATCGAGCACCGGTAATTGCGCTATCTCCGCCTGGATTTCGCGCACTCGAGCAAGGAGGGTGTCGACGTCCGGCTGGGCCGCACCCGCGCGGGTATCGACCAGCATTATCTCAGCCTCGTGCTCGCCCGGTGGAAGACCGCTTGCGAGGCCAGTGAGCGTCCCGTCAGGTGCCACACGAATGTGGGTCTTGATAGTCGTCATGATTGTCTTTATCCGAATAGCCGAAAATCTGATTCACTTGGCGGCAACTGATTCTCCGGGACTAGGTTCCAAAGCTTCGGCGGCGGTTTTCGTGGAGACGGATTGATCCGGCCGAAGCTGGCGAATTCGCGGCCCAAATACGCGCGAGTACGCTTCGATCATATCCGCCAACCAACCGTAGAACTCAGGCCACCGTCCATGCTGCGTGAAGTCGGCTGGGCGCGGGCCGGTGTAGATCTGGCTTTCCTTGTATTGCGGAAGTTCACGCCACTGGAGAGGTACGCCAATAGCGCTTTCGATCGCGTCCTTGTCGTTGAACAGGAGATGGAAATACTGCTTTGCGTTCTCGCCTCCTATAATGAGGTTTACCCCGATCCCGCTATCGCGGACAAGAGCATAGGCGTCGAGGCGGAAACCTCCACGCCCAATGCTAAAAGAAGCCCAATGCTGCGGCCGAGGCGCCGTTGCCCTAACCTTGCTTTCGCGGCTTGATAGAAATTCCATAAAGCCGGTCCAAAACTCGAGTTGCGTCTTTTTGGTATCGCTGAGGTCCCCAGCTTCGATCCGCTGAGTTGCCTGAGTGACTTGGCGGCTCCAATCGTTAGGCTTTGAGACGATATTAGATTTTGGAGCTGGCGCCGACGAGCCAATTCGCCATAGTTCAATTTCTAAGCCGAAGAACTGAAATTCTTCATCCGTAATCGAATTGAGCCAGTCTAACGTTGCACGATGCTCATCAGTAAACTGACGCGCAATCCAGACTATGGTGACCGCCTTCAGGCCAGACGCATATACCAGAAGCTGGCCCAGATGACCATGATCTGTCCGCTCCAACTGATTTTCGATAAGGACCCAGTTAGCGGTCCGCATATCCTTGCAAAGAATATCGGCACGAAACGGGCCCACGTCCTTCTCTTGTGCCTCTACCTCCAGATCCAAGCCAATCGTGTCCCCCAGAACGGCGAGGTTATCAGACCTAGCGAGCCATGCGTGAAATCGGTAGACTCTGAGGGCCATATTTCACGCGGGTCGACCCGGATCAAACGACCTAAACTAATTTCAGCCACATCTGTCCCCCGGGGTTAGTTCTTCATCCGCGCGTCTCGCACCCCCGCCGCAAGCGCGCGCACCTCGGCGAGGACGGCGTCGATGAGGCCGGGTTTGGCGGTGTTGTCGGGGTTGAGGTTGAGGGCTAGGCGCTGGACGAGGGCCGTGCCGACGACGGCGGCGTCGGCGGTGCGCGCCACTGCCGCCGCTTGCTCCGGGGTACGGATGCCGAAGCCGACCGCGACTGGCAGGCGGGTGAAGCGGCGCAGCCGGGCGACGGCGGCGTCGACATCGGCGGCGGCGGCCGAACGGGTGCCGGTGATTCCGGCGACCGCGACGTAATAGATGAAGCCGCTGGCGTCCTCTACGATCTTCGGCAGGCGGCGGTCGTCGCTGGTGGGCGTCGCAAGGCGAATGAAATCGAGGCCCGCGGCGCGCGCCGGCGCGGTCAGCTCGGCGTCTTCCTCGGGCGGCAGGTCGACGACAATGACACCGTCGACTCCGGCGGCGGCGGCGTCCTTCGCGAAGCTCTCCGGTCCGTACCGGTAGATCGGGTTGTAATACCCCATCAGCACGATCGGAGTCGTCTCGTCGGCGCTGCGCAGCTCGCGGACGAGCGCCAAGGTGCGCCGCAAGGTCATGCCAGCTTTCAAGGCGCGTTGTCCGGCCTCCTGGATCACCGGACCGTCGGCCATCGGATCGGAGAATGGCATGCCGATCTCGATCAGGTCAGCCCCAGCCGCTGGGAGGCCGGCAAACAGCCGGGCGGACGTGTAAGGATCGGGATCGCCGCCGGTCAAGTAGGTAACCAGCCCGGAACGACTCTCCTCCTGCAGCGCCGCGAAGCGGCGTTCGATGCGGCCCGTCACAGCCTGACGCCGAGATGGTCGGCGACGGCGAAGATGTCCTTGTCGCCGCGGCCGCACATGTTCATGACGATCAGGTGGTCGCGCGGCAGGGTCGGCGCAATTTTGGCGACATGGGCGAGAGCATGGGCGGGCTCGAGCGCCGGGATGATGCCCTCGAGCCGGCTCGAAAGCTGAAACGCCTCGAGCGCCTCGTCGTCGGTGATCGAAACGTATTGCACACGGCCGAGCTCGTGCAGCCACGCGTGCTCGGGTCCGATGCCGGGATAGTCGAGACCGGCCGAAATCGAATGCGCGTCGCGGATCTGCCCGTCCTCGTCCTGCAGGAGGTACGTGCGGTTGCCGTGCAGGACGCCGGGCTCTCCGCCGGTTAGTGAGGCCGCATGAAATCCGGTCTCGATCCCGCGTCCGCCGGCTTCGACGCCGATCATCGCCACATCAGGCTCATCGAGGAAGGGATGGAACAGCCCCATCGCGTTCGAGCCGCCGCCAATACAGGCGACGAGCGTGTCGGGCAGCCGGCCTTCGGCTTTCTCGAGCTGCACCCGTGTCTCATGCCCGATCACCGATTGGAAATCGCGCACCATCATCGGGTATGGATGCGGCCCGGCGACGGTGCCGATCACATAGAACGTGTCGTCGACATGGGCGACCCAGTCGCGCAGCGCCTCGTTCATCGCATCCTTCAGGGTGGCGGTCCCCGAATGCACCGGCACCACCTCGGCGCCGAGCAATTTCATGCGGAAGACATTGGGTTTTTGCCGCTCGATGTCGGTTTGGCCCATATAGACGACGCAGGGTATGTCGAAGAGCGCGCAGGCCGTCGCCGTCGCGACGCCGTGCTGGCCGGCGCCGGTCTCGGCGATGATCCGGCGCCTCTTCATGCGGCGCGCCAGCAACACTTGGCCGAGACAGTTGTTGATCTTGTGCGCCCCGGTGTGGTTGAGCTCGTCTCGCTTGAAGTAAATCTTCGCGCCGCCGAACTGGCGGGTCAGCCGTTCTGCGAAATAGAGCGGGCTCGGCCGGCCCACATAATGCTCGAGATAAAAGTCGAGCTCGGCCCGAAACGTCGGGTCTTCACGTGCGTCGGCATAAGCCTGCTCGACCGCGAGGACCAACGGCATCAAAGTCTCGGCGACAAAGCGGCCGCCATAAATGCCGAAATGGCCGCGTTCGTCCGGCCCGCCGCGGAAGGTGTTCGGTGTCTGCAATCAATCCTCCGATCGGCTTGTCCGTTGTCCGATTGACGGTCGATCCGGGCGACTCTAGCATCGCCGGCGAACAGGGGGACGTCAAAGATGGCAGCGCCGCTTCCCTACACCGGCAAAGAGTTTCTCGACAGCCTCGATGACGGGCGGGAGGTGTGGATCTACGGCGAGCGCGTCAAGAACATCACCGAGCACCCGGCCTTCCGCAACACGGCGCGGATGATTGCCCGCCTTTACGACGCGTTGCACCGTGATCATGCAGAAAAGAAAAATCTGCTGACCTGCCCGACTGAATGGGGCGGGTTCACTCACCGATATTTTATCGCACCGCGTTCCGCCGAGGATCAGGTTGCGGCCCGCGACGCCATTGCCGCGTGGTCGCGGCTGACCTATGGCTGGCTCGGCCGCTCGCCCGACTACAAGGCGGCGTTCCTCGCCACTCTCGGCGCCAACGCCGAGTTCTACGACCCTTATCAGGAGAATGCGCGGCGCTGGTACCGCTTCAGCCAGGAGCGCATGCCGTTCGTCAACCATGCGATCGTCCAGCCGCCGGTCGACCGCAATATGGCTCCCGGTGCTCCGGGCGGCCCCACCGATGTCTACGCGCATGTCACCGAGGAGACCGATGCCGGGATTCGGGTCACCGGCGCCAAGGTCGTCGCGACCGGCTCGGCACTGACCCATTTTACCTTTGTCGCGCATGCCGGCGTTTTGCCGGTGCAGGACAAGAATTTCGCGATCGTCTTTCTCGTCCCGAGCAATGCCGAGGGGATCAAATTCGTCTGCCGCGTCTCGAACGAGCAGCGTGCAGCGGTGCTCGGCAGCCCGTTCGATTACCCATTGTCGAGCCGACTCGACGAGAACGATGCGATCTTCATCATGGACGACGTGCTGGTGCCGTGGGAGGACGTGTTTGTCTATGCCGACATCGACAAGGCCAACCGGTTCTTCCCGAGCAGCGGGTTTCTGCCGCGCGCCATGCTGCAGGGCTGTACTCGGCTGGCGGTCAAGCTCGACTTCATCATCGGCCTCTTCGTGAAGGCGACCGAGATCGCGGGCACCCGCGGCTTCCGCGGCGTCGAAGCCAATATCGGCGAGGTGATCGCGTGGCGAAACACGATGTGGGGGCTTTCCGACGCGATGGCCAAGGGTGCCGAGCCGTGGGCCGGCGGCTGCGTGTTGCCCGCGATCGAGCCGGCGATGGCCTACCGCATCCTGGCCCCCGAGGCCTATGTCCAAATCAAGCAGATTATCGAGAAGACCGTCGCCAGTAGCCTGATCTATCTCAACTCGCATGCGCGGGACTTCAAGACGCCCGAGTTGCGCCAATACCTCGACCGATATGTGCGAGGGTCCGGCGGCGTCAGTGCAGTCGAACGGGTTAAGCTGATGAAGCTGCTGTGGGACGCCGTTGGCAGCGAGTTCGGCGCCCGCCATGAGTTGTACGAGATCAACTACGCCGGCAGCCACGAAGAAATCCGCATCGACGCGCTGCGTGCATCGATCGGCTCCGGCCAATATGAGCGCTGGAAAAGCTTCGCCGACAGCTGCATGGCCGAGTACGACCTCGACGGCTGGACGGTGCCCGACCTCGTCAACCCGGACGATGTCAGCGCGCTGCGTTAAGAGCGCGATTCCGACAGAGGCGTGGAAAAATTTCTCAATGCTTTGCCGAGCCTTGTCGTCGTTCCCGCGAAAACGGAGGTTGTCCGGGGAACGTCGAAGGACAATTTTTGAAATGGTTTGCCACAAATTTGGGCTAGAACGACGCTCGCTTTACCCTCTCCCCCCGCTGGCCGGGGGGAGAGGGCAGGGTGAGGGGGGCCGGCGAGCCATCTGCGGTATCCC
>Ga0210396_10001522_pt1 | contig 24906 bp, 20 predicted proteins | sample IncBWH17OmetaG_FD_155466 | JGI IMG/M metagenome (GOLD analysis project Ga0210396, IMG submission 155466) | Forest soil microbial communities from Barre Woods Harvard Forest LTER site, Petersham, Massachusetts, United States - Inc-BW-H-17-O ... | reverse complement strand
CCGGTGTGATCGAGGACGACGAGAGTGCCGGTGCCTTGGGGCTTCAATTCAAACTTGACGATGGAATAGACACCGGGATCCCAATGCGTGGGGCGAAAGGCTTGGACAATGCGCTGATTGGGAAGCAATTCTACATTGCGTCCTTCGATGAGGCCTCCGAAGGTGGAAAAGGCTCCGCCCGGTTTGGAATCGATGGTGGCGCCGAGGGTGGTGAAGGCTGCGAACTGTTTGGAATCGAGGAGAATTTCGTAGATACGTTGCGGAGAAACTTTGAACGGAATTTCCTGGTGGAGCGAGGTGCGTTTCTGGTTGGCCTCGGTGCTGGGTGTTTGTTGCATCGAAGGCTGCTGGGTTTTCGCGTAAATTTCTGCGCCAAAAATCAGGCCGCCGCAGGCCATACCGGCCGATTTGAGAATTTCACGCCTTGGTATGGTTAGCGATCGGACCAGAAATTCGCTGTGCATGATGGTTCCTCCCGCGTCACGCAATAGAGTGGCTGCATAAAAACACGATGAAAGGTTATATTCAAGAACATATTTTTACAGGGACGCGTGTGCGTCGCGAATTGGCGAAACTGGGAGCAGCCCAAGAGGGCACAACATGTTGTTCCCCTAGTCGGAGGGAGGGCGGATACGCTGAGACGGTGATAGTATCCTTATAGTGGCCTGACGGCCATACGCCAGCCCGACGTGACGTTGCAATCCTGTAAGATCGCGCCGCAATAATTCGGAGGATTCATGAAACATAAATGGATGATGTGCGTGTTAGCTTTGGGACTTTCGTTTGCGGGCTGCGGAAAATCAACGAACACCGCGGATCAGAGTGCGCCGGGAGCTCCGGGCGCGAATTCGAATGCGACGAACTCGGGAACTTCGCCGCAGGGTGGAACGGGTCAGCCGGGACAAACGGGCAACAATGGATCAATGCAGGCGCAGCAGCCAGCACCGGCGCCAGCACCACCTCCAGAACCGCCTAAGCCATTGGTTGTGGCAAGCGGAAGAACGATTCCGGTGATTCTGACGACCGCGGTGAGTTCGTATTCGAATAAGGAAGGCGATCCGTTTGAAGGATCGGTGGCATCGTCGGTGATGGTGAATGGCGAAGTGGCGATACCGAAGGGGTCACGAGTGAGAGGCGTGGTGATCGACGCGAAGAAACAAGGGAAATTTAAAGGCGAAGCGGCGCTGGGAATTCAGTTGACGCGAATCACAGTGAAAGGGACGCCGTACGACATATCGACAACGCCGTATGTGGCAACAGAAAAAGGAAAAGGCAAGCGCACGGCGGTGGTCACCGGTGGCGGCGCGGCTCTGGGAGCGCTGATTGGCGGATTGGCGGGAGGCGGCAAAGGAGCAGCGATCGGGGCGGGAGTAGGCGCCGGTGGCGGGCTGGCGGCTTCGGGCGGAACTGGCGGCAAGAATGTGAATCTGCCTTCGGAGACGCGGGTGGACTTTGCGTTGAAGGCGCCGATTGAAATCGAGCGCACAGCTACGGAACAACAATAGGCAAATCACAACCGAAAAGATTGGTTGGCGGGACTCGCACTGAAAGGTGCGAGTCCTTTTTTTTTCGGCGGTGAGTCACTCCGCGTGCGTGTGATTTATGGGGCGGCAGCGGGCGTTCAGGCAGCGAGTGGTGTTGGAGCAGACGCGGATCTGGGACTGACGCGAAAGGTCAGGAAGGCCATGATGAGGCAGGCGACGAAGGGTAGGAAAAATCCAAGACGCAAGGAATGTGCTTGCGAGGCGACGATGCCCATGAGCCAAGGGAGGGCGGCACCGCCCACACCGGCGCCGCCGAAGAAAAGAGCGCTGAGCCAGGTGGCGTTTTCGTGGAAGATTTGGGCGAGCCAGGTGACGAGAATCGGATAGATGGGAGCACAACCAATGCCGGCAAAGGCGGCACCGGCGTAAAGCATTGTGGGTTGGTGCGCCGAAATGATGAGAGCGGCGCCGAAAGCGGCGCTGATCACACCGGAGACCGCCATTACCTTGGTGGAAAAGATTCGGAGAAGTAGCGGGGAAAAGCCGCGGCCGAGCAGAAGAAATCCGTAGAAAAAAGGAGGAGCGAGAAAGAGCACGGTGGAAGCCATGCCGGGCATGCGTTTTTCCTGTGTGGCGACCCAATTGCCGATGCCCACTTCGGTGCCGACGTAGAGAAAGAAAAATAAAAATAGGGCGATGGAGGGAGCTTGGGAGAGGGCGAGCATCCATTCCTTGTAGGGGCGAGTGGAACGGGCAGCGGCGGGTTCGGGCGAGGCATTGTGGCGGAAGAAATGGAAAGCAGCGATGATCAGCGAGGTGATGGTTAGCGAGATGGCGATTCCGCGAATGCCGATGCGCGGAAGAAGCTGGCCGACGACGAAGGGACAGGATACGGCGCCAACGGTCCAAGAAAAATTGAGGAAGCTGACGGCGGAGGCCATGTTGCGGGAAGGAAGCTGCGTGCCGCGAAGATTGGTGGCGGGATTGACGAGACCGTAGCCGAATCCGTAAACGAAAACAGCGAGCGCGGCGAGTAGCCACGGGCCGACACCGAGGAAAGCGAAACCAAGTGCGAAGGCGAAAAAGCCGGCGCAGAGTACACGGGAAAAACCGTAACGAGGAAGCAGAACGCTAGTGAGCGCGGTGCCGATGGAACTGCCAGTGAATTGCGCGGCGATCAGAAAGCCGGCCTGGGCATCGGTGAGCGACCAGTGGCGGATGAAGGACGGGAGAACATTCCCGATGAGGGTGGTGATGATGCCGACGGCGACGAAGCCGATGTGGAGGAGAATCCACTCGGAGCGGGCGTCGCCGGGAAGGAAATGGGGTGATTCGGTTTGAGGCGCGACGCGAGAGGTGGATGAAGTGGGAGGGATTACGAGTGAGGAGGACCGGGTCGGCATGAGCGGTTTTTGGAGTTTGGCATAAGTCGATGGAGGGGACAAGGATGGAGAGGGCGGGTTCGCTTGAGTGCTGCACTTGTGAATTGGTAGCCACGATCCCTCCGCTGCGGCCCGCAAGGGCGGCGGGCCCTCGGTCGGGATGACAGGCGTGTGGGATGGGAATTCGAATCGCCGAAAATGTTTGGGTGACAGATGTGTCGCACCCACGGCGCTCTTCGTTGTTTCTTCAGTTTCCCAGCGCTCACGCTGGGCTAACTTATGTCGCGCCTCCGGCGCTGCTCGAATGAGGAGTGGAGGTTTTGGCAGATTCAGGTACTTACGATTCCTTAATGGCGGGTCATTTATTCTTTAGCAAGACAGGGAGCACTTCATGAGTGATGTGGCGTTTGTGTTGGGGACGTTGGTATTTTTTGCCCTCGGCATTTTGTATTTGAAGGGCTGCGAGCGATTGAAGTAGGGGCGGAGCATGCTGGGAAATATTTTGCTGATTGGAATCGCGATACTGCTGTGCGGGTATCTGCTGTACGCGCTGCTGAAGCCGGAGAATTTTTAATCATGACGGGAAACGGGTGGTTGCAGATTTTATTGTTTTTTGGGGTGGTGCTGCTGATCACGAAGCCGGTGGGAATTTATCTGCACCGGGTGTTCGAACGCAAAGGAACGCCAGTGGATTTCGTGTTGCGGCCGATCGAGCGGCTGATTTATTGGACTTGTGGCGTCGACGAAACAAAAGAGATGCGCTGGACGGGATATGGCGTGGCGATGCTGCTGTTCAGCGGCGTGTCGCTGCTGGTGCTGTACTTGATGGAGCGGGTGCAACTGTGGCTGCCATGGAATCCGCAGAAAATTGCGAATGTGGCGCCGGATCTGGCGTGGAATACCGCGGTGTCGTTCACGACGAATACAAACTGGCAATCGTACACGCCGGAAACGACGATGAGTTACCTGACGCAGATGGCGGGACTGGCGTATCACAACTTCGCGTCGGCGGCGGTGGGGATTGCGCTGGCGATTGCGCTGGTGCGTGGGGTGTCGCGACGCGAATCGAAGACGATTGGAAATTTCTGGGTGGATACGACGCGAGCGTTTTTGTGGGTGCTGCTGCCGGTGAGCCTGGTGGTGGCACTGTTTTTTGTGTCGCAGGGCATGGTGCAGAACCTGAAGCCGTATACGACGGCGAAGCTGGTGGAACCGCTGACGTTGGAAACGAAGAACGCGGATGGAACAGTGAAGCACGAAACGGTGACGACGCAAACGATTGCCCAGGGGCCGGCGGCTTCACAGGAAGTCATCAAGATGTTTGGGACGAACGGGGGAGGATTTTTCGCAGCGAACAGCGCGCACCCTTTCGAAAATCCCACGCCGCTAACGAATTTTGTGCAACTGCTGCTGATCTTCGCGGTGCCATCGGGACTGACGTACACGCTGGGAAGGATGACCGGTTCGAAGGCGCATGGCTGGGCGGTGTGGAGCGCGATGGCGTCGCTGTTTCTGGTGGGGGTATTGGTGGTGTATGCGGCGGAGGCGCGGGGCAATCCGTTGTTGAAAGGCGTTGAGACGCACAGCAGCCAAACGCAGCCTGGCGGAAATATGGAAGGCAAGGAGGTGCGCTTTGGGATCGCGAACTCGGCGCTGTTTACCACGGTGACGACGGATGCGAGTTGTGGCGCGGTGAACAATGCGCACGATTCGTTGACGCCCCTGGGCGGAATGGTGCCGCTGATCAACATCATGCTGGGTGAAGTGGTGTTTGGTGGAGTGGGCGCGGGGCTGTACGGGATGCTGGTTTTTGTGGTGCTGGCGGTGTTCATTGCGGGATTGATGGTTGGACGCACGCCGGAATATCTGGGGAAAAAGATTGAGGCGTTCGACGTGAAGATGGCGGTGCTGGCGATTCTAATCACGTCGGTGACGATACTGGTGTTCGCGGCGATTTCGGTGGTGACGAAATTTGGAACGTCGAGCATCAGCAATCCTGGCGCGCACGGGCTGTCGCAGATTTTGTATGCGTATACGTCGTCGGTGGGAAACAACGGATCGGCGTTTGGCGGGCTGAGTACAAATACGCTTTGGTACAACACGACTTTAGGGACCGCGATGCTGCTGGGACGGTTTTTCATGATTATTCCGATTCTGGCGATTGCGGGGAATCTGGCGGCTAAGAAGCACGTGCCGGAGTCGCTGGGGACATTTCCGGTGACGGGGCCGCTGTTCACCGTGCTGCTGATTTGCGTGATTTTAATTGTGGGGGCGCTGACATTTTTCCCGGCGTTGAGCCTAGGGCCGATCCTGGAACATTTGTTGATGAATGCGGGGAAGGCGTTTTGAGGACGGAGTTGAGGTTGAGGACACGATGACGACGCAAGCAAAAGCGAGTGCGATGAGCGACCGGAAGATCCTGCGAAATGCAATACGGGATTCGTTCTTGAAGCTGGACCCGCGCTTGATAGTAAAGAATCCGGTGATGTTCGTGGTGGAAGTTGGCGCGGTGATTACGCTAGTTGTGCTGGTGGCCGATGTGATGAAGCACACCGGCGGATACTTGTTCGGGCTGCAGATCACGTTGTGGCTTTGGTTCACAGTGCTGTTTGCAAATTTTGCGGAAGCGATGGCGGAGGGCCGCGGGAAAGCGCAGGCGGAAACGTTGCGGAAGGCGCGAGCGGAAACAGAAGCTCGGCGATTGCGGACGGATGGAACAACGGAGTCGGTGGCCAGTTCGAAGTTGCGCGCCGGAGATCTGGTGTTGGTGGCGGTAGGAGAATTTATTCCTGGCGACGGCGAAGTAGTGGAAGGCGTGGCATCGGTGGATGAATCGGCGATTACCGGGGAATCGGCGCCGGTGATTCGGGAATCGGGCGGGGATCGTTCGGCGGTGACGGGCGGGACGCGAGTGCTGTCGGATGAGATTAAGGTGAAGATCACGTCGAATCCGGGAGAAACATTCTTGGACCGGATGATCGGGCTGGTGGAAGGGGCGTCGCGGCAGAAAACGCCAAATGAAATCGCGCTGAACATTTTGCTGGCGGGACTGACGATTATTTTTCTGTTGGCGGTGGTGACCCTGCAGCCGTTTGCAATTTATTCGGGAGCACCGCAAAGCGTGTTCGCGCTGGTGTCGCTGTTGGTGTGCCTGATTCCTACGACGATTGGCGGACTGCTTTCGGCGATTGGGATTGCGGGGATGGACCGGCTGATTCAGCGGAATGTGATCGCGATGTCTGGGCGCGCGGTGGAAGCGGCTGGCGACGTGGACGTGCTGCTGCTGGATAAGACCGGGACGATCACGCTGGGAAATCGGCAAGCGACGGCGTTCCATCCATGCCCGAGTGTGACGGATGCGGAACTGGCGAGCGCGGCGCAGTTGGCATCGTTCGCGGACGAGACGCCAGAGGGGCGATCGATCGTGGTGCTGGCGAAGGATAAGTACGGACTGCGCGGGCGAGAATTGGCGCCGCACAATCCGGTGTTCATTCCCTTCTCTGCGCAGACGCGCATGTCTGGCGTTGACCTAGATGGAACGGAAGTTCGTAAAGGCGCACCGGAATCGATTTCGCGATACGTGGCGGAACGCGGGCAAGTGGTGCCGGGGGAGATTAAGGAGCAAGTGGAGCGCATCGCGAAATCGGGCGGAACGCCACTTCTGGTGACACAGAATTGCCGGGTGCTTGGGGCGATTGAACTGACGGACATTGTTAAGGGCGGGATTCGGGAACGCTTCGATCATCTGCGGGCGATGGGAATTCGGACAATGATGATCACGGGTGACAATCCGTTGACCGCGGCAGCGATTGCGCGGCAGGCGGGCGTGGATGACTTTTTGGCGGAGGCGAAACCGGAAGACAAGATGGCGCTGATCCGCAACGAGCAGGCCAAAGGCAAACTGGTGGCAATGACGGGCGATGGTACGAATGACGCTCCAGCGCTGGCGCAAGCGGACGTGGGTGTGGCGATGAATACGGGGACGCAAGCGGCGAAAGAAGCCGGAAACATGGTGGACCTGGATTCGAATCCTACCAAGCTGATTGAGATTGTGGAGATTGGGAAGCAATTGTTGATTACGCGCGGGTCGCTGACGACATTTTCGGTGGCCAATGACGTGGCGAAATATTTCGCTATTATTCCGGCAATGTTTGCGGGGACGTTCCCGCTGTTAGGCGTGCTGAATGTTATGAAGTTGCGGACGCCGGAATCGGCGATTCTGTCTGCAGTGATTTTCAACGCGCTGATCATTATTGCGTTGATACCGCTGGCGCTGCGCGGAGTGAAGTATCGGCCGCTGGGAGCGGCGGCGTTGTTGCGACGGAATTTGCTGATCTACGGATTGGGCGGAGTGATTGCGCCGTTTCTGGGAATCAAGCTGATTGATATTTTTGTGATGTGGCTGCATCTGGCGTAAGGGGAAAAATGAAACAGCATTTGAATGTGGCGATACGGTTTACGGTGGTGACGACGTTGCTGTTCGGGCTGGCGTATCCGCTGTTGGTGACGGGCTTGAGCCAGTTGGCATTTCCCAAGCAGGCGAATGGCAGCTTGATTGAGCAAAATGGGCAGGTGGTGGGATCGCGATTGATTGGGCAGAATTTCGCGGGAGATAAATATTTTCATTCGCGTCCGTCGAGTGCGGGAAATGGTTACGATGCTACGTCTTCGAGTCCTTCGAATCTGGGACCAACGAATAAGTTGTTGGTGGATCGGGTGAGCCAGGATGTGGCGAAGTTACAGCAGGAGAATCCGGGAGTGGCGGTGCCTACGGATCTGGTGACGAGCTCTGGGTCGGGATTGGATCCGGATATTTCTCCGGCAGCAGCGGAATTTCAATTGGGGCGCGTAGCGCGGGTGCGCGCGATGAGTGTGGAGGCGTTGCGGAAGATTGTGGCGAAGCATACGTCGGCGAGGCAGTTGGGGATTTTGGGAGAGGCGCGAGTGAATGTGTTGGAGTTGAATTTGGAATTGGATGGGATGGGGACGGGGGCGGAGGGTAAGGGGTCGGTGACGGTCGAGGCGGGAAGGTAGGCGGGAAAGCGGAAGGCTTCGCGGTTGATTGTTTAGTTCGGGGGATCGAAGAGGGATTCTGGTTAGGTTGCGTCTCGTTGTTTGGGAGGCGGGTTGAAAGTTGTGCCACGATCCCTCCGCTGCGGCCCACAAAGACGGCGGGCCTCCGGTCGGGATGACAGATTGAGTTACGTTGGAAGAGGGCGGGCCGTGATTGCATTGTGCACCGCCGATGGGTCTGACGCGAAGAGGTGCCGCACCTACGGCGCATGGGATTGATGTTTTAATTTTCCCAGCGCTTATGCGCTCGGCTAACTTATGTCGCGCCTACGGCGCTGGTTGGTTGCGAGCGGCGGAAGCATTTCGCGCATTAGTTGAGATCGAAGAGGGATTCCTCGCTACGTGACCCAGCGCGCCAAAAGGCGGCGCGAAGGAAGAAGCCGGGTCACTTCGCTCGGAATGACGGGGCTACTTGGATTTTGAGGTTAGGGGCTTGGGGGGTTGGAAGCGGTAGCCTACCCAGGGTTCGGTTAAGATGAATTTTGGGTGGGACGGGTCTTTCTCGATTTTTTTGCGGAGTTGATTGACGACGACGCGAAGATTTTCGGTTTCTTCACCGTATTCGGGGCCCCAGACGGCTTGCAGCAGGCGGCGATGGGTGACGGGCTTGCCCTGCTGGGCGATGAGTTGTTTTAAGACTTCGAATTCCTTGGGCGCGAGATGGACTTGTTCACCGGCCACGGTGACGCGGCGCCCTTCAAAATCAACGGAAAATTCTTTGGAGTGAAACGGAGCGAGAGTATCCGCGGCAGAATGGCGGCGAAGCGAGGCGCGAACGCGCGCAAGAAGTTCTTCGATGCCGAAGGGCTTGGTGACATAGTCGTCGGCACCGGCATCGAGAGCGACGACCTTGTCGCGCTCAGCGTTGCGAACTGTAAGAATGATGATAGGAGTGTCACTCCAACTGCGAATTTCGCGGCAGGTTTCGATACCGCTGATGCCGGGAAGATTGACGTCGAGCAAAATAAGATCGGGCTTAGCTTTGCGCGCGGTCTCGATGGCTTCTTCGCCGGAGGAAGCTTCGGTAATAACGTAGCCGCGGAAGGAAAGAGTGGAGCGCAAGACGCGGCGAATCTGCGGTTCGTCGTCGACGACCAATATGTTGGCGGAACTCATCGAGAAGTGCTCCAGGAAGTAGCTACCGGCAGGGTGAAAGAAAACACCGAGCCATTGCCTTGTTGGCTGGTAACGGAAATTGTTCCGCCGTGCGCGGTGACTACCGCTTTGGCGATGGGAAGACCCATGCCGGTGCCGCGCACTTGATAGCGCTGATCCCGGCCGCGATAAAACTTATCAAAAATCAAGCCTTGCTCGAAGGTGTCGATGCCAGGGCCGCGGTCCGCTACGCTGAAGGTAATGAAATTCGCATTCTGTTCGGCAGAAATGGTGATGGGTAGATTTTTGGGCGAGTACATATGGGCGTTGTCGATCAGCTGAACCAGAATATCCTTGGCACGATCGAGATCGGCGCGTACGGGAGGCAAATCGGGCGGCACCCGGACAACGATTTCGCGGTCGCCGAGGGATTTCTTGAAATGCTGAATCGCGGTGTCGATGATGGCGGCTACCGGAACGGCTTCGAGGTGAAGCTGAATCTCACCTGCTTCGAGCCGAGCCATTTCTGCGGCTTCTTCGACGAGATGATTCAGGCGGTCGCATTCTTCGTTGATGATGGTGAGCAGTTCGAGGCGCTGCGCCTCGCCGGCGTGCGGTGACTCAAGAAGACCGGTGACAGAGGCTTTGATGGAGGTTAAGGGCGTGCGGAAATCGTGGGCGATGGAATCGAGCAACGCAGATTTGAGACGCTCGCCTTGGCGTTCGGCTTCGGTCTCGCCAATCTGCTCGATGGCGCGGGCACGTTCCATGGAAATGGCTACGACGGAGCTGATGGCTTCGAGAGTTTGCCGGGAGAGGCGCGCACCGGAAATTCCCAGACTGCCAATAGGTTTGACCCCGAGGCGAACGGGGAGAAAGTAGAGGGCGTGCTCTGAATCGGAAATGATTTCATCGCGCAGGAATGTGGCTTTCATTTGTTCTTCGTCGACGTGCGCGGCGCCATAACCGGAACGGTAGAACTTATCTTTTTGAGGAACGAAGAGCTCGGCGGCGCCAGCTTCGAAGCAGTCCACGATGTAATTGGGGATGGCGTTCATGAGCTGAATGACATTACCTTCGCCAAGGAGCTTTTGGCTGAAGGCGTAAAGGCGCTCGACTTCCCTTCTGCGACTGTGAGCCGCGTCGGCTTCCTTGCGAATGCGAGCGGACAATTGGCTACCCATGATGGAAGTGAAGAGGAATGCGAAGAGGGCTACCCAATTTTGCGGGTCAGCGATGGTAAACGTGCCGATAGGAGGAAGGAAAAAATAATTGAACAGGAGCATCGCGGAGATGGACATGAAGACGGAGACGACCATGCCCCAGACCGCGGAAACTGCTAAAATCGCGAGCAGAAACGAGAGGGCGACCGTAGTCTGATTAACGTGGATAACTTTGCTGTAGCCAAGCGTGATGGAGGCCAGCAGGATGGCGGCGACGGCAAAGCCGATACCGCGACCCACGACGAAGCGCAACATAGCAATATTGTAACGCACTGGAATTAACACTGCGGAGAAGAAACGAGCTTGCCAAAGAAACCGGAAGAGTGGCTAGAAGATGTCTCGCCGGCGGCGAAACCACGCGGTACGTTCAAATTGTTTCTGGGATACGCGCCGGGTGTAGGAAAAACGTACAACATGCTGAGCGAGGCGATCCGGCGAAAGAGTCGCTGTGAAGATGTGGTGATTGGAATCATCGAGACGCATGGGCGGAAGGGCGTGGCGGAACTGGCGAGTCAACTGGAATCGGTACAGCGGAAGAAGATCGATTACAAAGGAACGCTGTTCGAAGAGATGGAGGTGGAAGCGATTCTGGCGAGGAAGCCGCAAGTGGTGCTGGTGGACGAACTGGCGCACACGAATATTCCCGGGAGCAAACACCGGAAGCGGTATGAGGATGTGCAGGAACTGCTGGCGGCGAAAATTGACGTCATTTCGACTTTAAATATTCAACACATTGAGAGCATTGCGCCGACGGTGCGAGCGATTACGGGCGTGACAGTGCGGGAAACGGTGCCGGACTGGGTGCCGCTGTCGGCGTCGGAAACGGTGATGGTGGATTTAACGCCGGAAGCACTGCAGAACCGCATGAAACGCGGCGATGTGTATAGCCAGGAAAAAGTGGAACAGTCGCTGAAGAATTTTTTCCGTCGCGGAAACCTGATTGCGTTGCGCGAATTGGCATTGCGGCAAGTGGCGGAGCAGGTGGATCGCAGCCTCGAGTCGTATATGGATGCGAAGGATATACGGCAGAACTGGGGCGTGCGGGAACGAATTGCGGTGTGCATATCGGGAAGTCCCTCGGGGCAATATTTGATTGCGCGAGCAGCACGTATGGCGCGAAGGATGGACGCGGAATTGTATGTGCTGCACGTGGAGCGGGAGTTTGGACCGAAGAATGAAAATCCGCAGGTGGTGGCGGCTAATTTGAAATTTGGAGAAAACCTGGGGGCGAAGTTGGTGCGGCTGAAGGGCAAAAGCGTGGCGGACACGATTGCGGACTTTGTGCGGAACAAACATATAACGCAGGTAATTTTTGGGCGGGCGCCGGTGCGAGATTGGCGGAAATTTTTGTATTTGTCGGCGGTGCATCGATTTTTGCGGGAATCGCCGTCGGTGGATGTGCATATTGTGACGCAGGATCCCGGCGAGGTGTAGTGGGACGGCGACTGCGGGGCCCTCAGCGGCTAAGGCCGCGTTGGGGAGCGGGAGTTTGGCACGGCTGAAGCCGTGCCCTGACGAGTCGATCGGAAAATCAATCGCAACAGCACGGGAGTAACAGCTAGTTCACGGCGGAAGACTTCGTGGCTTCCGGCGCTGGCGGGGCGGTGGGGCGAATTAGGATGGGCCAGCGGGGGAAGGCAAAGTTGCCGGCAACGTCGTCGATGACGTTGATCTGGCAAGTGTAAAAGCCGGGCTTCAGAGATTGCAGCGGAATATCCATTTGAAAAATTACGGCGTGGCGATCGGCGGCGGTGATTTCCTGCGCGACGATCGGCTTGGTTTCGTAGACCTTGGTCTCGCTTTGCAGAAATTCAATGCTGGTGAGTACGTGGACAGAGCCTTTGGGCGCTTTTTCCTGAGTGGAATTGGCGGAGGTTTGCGACGATTTATTTTTGGCGGGATCGTAAATTTCGTACTGTAGGTAGAGATGCTGGTCCTGAGTGAAAACGTGGGTGACGCTAGGAACGAGTTCGGATTGATCGGTGATTAGGGGTTGAAAGGCTTTTTTCTTTTGCGTGGCGGGAACACGCTGGCTGCTGAGGACTACACTGCTCATGCGAAGCGGGGCTTTGCGCAGGTCGGGAATGCGCACATCGGTTTCGAAGGAGCCCATGCGTCCGGTGCGATTTTCACGAACAATAAATTTCAGATGATAGGTGCCGGGCGCCAGAATAAAACTGGTGTTGTACTGAACATTTTTGCGGCGGACTTGTTGGCCAGAGTCGACGGCAAGCTTCACGGTGTCGCGGAGTTGACCGACGGGAGCGCGAGGACCGGCAAGAACCTGGCCGATGATGTCGAGCGTGGCGCTGTCTTTATCTTTGGCCTGAACGAAGGGAATCTGCGAGCCGGGCACGACGAGTGAAACTCCCAAAAAATAATGTGAGTCATCCTGACGGAAGTAGGACGTGCCGGCGTAGATGGCGACGTCGGTGCGCGGGAGATCGGAGGCGAGTTCGTCTTCGAGTTGCGATTCGCGATCGGTGCGATTCATGTGTTCGTAGTCGCGACCGGCGTAATAGCCGCTGCGATATTCGAGTTTGATGTCGGGACGATTGACTTGAACTTTAAGGCGGCGGAAATGGCCGTCTTTCAGGCGATTGGTGCTGGTATAGCCGAGAACGTAATAGGCGGAACTGTCTTTCTGAACCTGGGAGAAGACGCCGCTGAAATCGTTGGTGTCCATGAAGGCTTTGCCACCGGTATCGGAGGCGAGGGTGTAAAGAGTTTCCTGGGAGCCAGCGTTGCTGTTGAGGTCATTGATGACGGAGGCGCCGCTGTAGGCGGATTGTCCATGCAGACTCGCGGATTGGGCCTGGCCGCCCGGAGGAAATGATTGGAGGCCGCGAACATCGACGGGATAGATGGAGACGTTGGCTTTGACGGCGGAGGCGGTGGCGGCGCGAAGAGCGGATTGATTATCGACGCCGGACTGGCTGATGCCATTGCTGAAATAAATCAGGCTTTTCTTTTGCGGGATGGTGCCGAGAGATTGCATGACGGATTGCAGAGCGAGAAGTTTGCGATCGGCGCTGAAGGTGTTGTAGTCGGTGTCGTCGGGCGTATAGGAGCCGCCGGTTTCCGCGGAGCCTTCGGAAGAGCCGGCGGAACCATTCTCGAAACCTTGGCCTTCGCTGGAATTATAAGCGGAGAGTTGCGCGAGAATTTTGGGGCGATCGGCGGTGAAATCGAGATCGACTTTGAGATTGGTGGCGAGGGAGACCATGCCGACAAGGTCGGCGGGCTTCATGTTGGAGTTAACGTATTTTTTGGCGGAGTCGACAGCACGATCGATTTCGTCGGGTTCCATGGCGGAGAAGTCGAAGAACATGAGGATGAGGCGGCGATCGCGGGCATCGAGAGTGGATTGCTGCTGATCGGGTTTTAGAATCGCGCCGGGAGCGGGGGCGGCGGTGCCGGAGACAGTAGTTCCCTGCTGAGCGGCGAGAGCGAGTTCATCGACATTTTCGAAATCGAAGCTGGCGAGTTGCTGGCGCTGGCCGTCTTCAAGGACGGTGAAGTCTTCTTTTTTCAGGTCGCGGATCAGATTGCCATGTTTATCGCGGGCGATGACGTTGACGAGGACTATTTCGGTGTTGATGCGGATGCGGGTTTCCTGATTGGAGGTTTGCGCGGGAGCTTGAGGTGGCGGCGGAGGCTGAGGAGGCGCGGGTTGCTGAGCGCGGAGATTGCAGACGAAAAAAATGGCGAGGAGCGCGGAGGCCGCTAGCAGGGCGAGTTTTGTGTAAGTGCGCATGGCGGTCATTGACAGTTAGAAACGGAACCTGACGAGCATAGTAACGCGGCGCATGTTGGAAACGCCGGTGACTTGGCCGAAGGTGAGCGAGTTCACAACGGTATTGATGTTGGAAAAGTAGGCGGTGTTGAAAATGTTGGTGCCTTGGAGCCGGAGTTCGAGGGCGCGGGATTCGCGAATGACGATGGTTTTGCTAAAGGCCATGTCGAAGGTAAATTGCGCGGGGCCTTCGATAGAGTAGCGGCCGGCGTCGCCGTAGGTTGTACCAGTGGCGCTAGAGCAGTTGGGCCCGGGGGTGCAATACGCGGCGGTGTTGAACCATTCGGCAGTGGTGGGATTGCTGAGGGAGATGGGAGCGCCGGGAATGACGTTGGCGCGTTGCGAGCCGCTGACGCCGCGGTTGATGTCCAACTGTGCGCCTAAAACACTGGGCGTGAAATAGAAGCCGGAGCCGATGGTGAAATCGCCGCTCCATTGAAATCCATTGAGAACGTGGGAGAGCGGGCCCTTGGTTAGAAAACGGTGGCCATCGCCGAAGGGCAAGTCGTAGATCCAGATTCCGGTGAATTTATGAGTTTGATTGAAGCTGGAGAGGCTGCGCTCGGCGGAAATGTCGAAGGGATTTTGGACAACGATGGTGCTGCCAAGGCCGATGGAGGAGGCATCATCGAGCGACTTGGAAAAGATGTAAGTAGCGCTGAGACCCAGGCCTTTGGAGAGGCGCTTGCGAATGCGAACCGAGGCGGCGTGAAGGATGGAATTGCCTTCGGAGGATTCGTAGATGAAAGGAGCGGAGGCTTCTGCGGCAGAGAGTTGGCAGGTCGCTGCAGAAACGCAGGTGGGGACGAGGGCGCGTTCGGTATCGAGGCGAGTGCCTTTGGCGCCGTTGTAGCCGATGTTGAGCTGCACGTTGCCGGGAAGCTGGCGCTGAATATCGAGATTCCAGATTTGGACGTAGCCGAGGCGATAGTTGGGATCGAGAGCGTAGTTGTTGGTGACGGCGTTGACAGGTTGCGCGGGAAAACCATTTTCCAGTGTAAGAAAATTTCCGTAGGGGCTGACGTTGGTGGCGGAGATAGCGAACGGAGGCTGGAAGGCAAAGTTGCGGATGAAAGTGCCGTACTGCGCGAGATTGTAGTTGATGCCATAGCCGGCGCGAACGACGGTGCGCTTGCCCAAGCGATAGGCGATGCCGATACGCGGCGCGAAATTATTGCGATCAGGACGAACGAGCGACGCGGGATAGGCGGGGTTTTGGCCGGAAAGAACTTGAAACGCGGTGGTGGACTGGGGACTGAACGCGACGGCGAGATTGGCGATGCGATTTTCGGTTTCGCTGTAGGGGCTGACATATTCGTAGCGGAGGCCGAGATTCACAGACAAGTTGGGTAGGACGCGCCAGTCGTCTTGAGCGTAGAGATCGTAGGAGTTGGCGCGGAATTCGTAGTCGGTGGTACCGGACTGCTGAGTGGTTTGCTGCGGCAGACCGAGCAGAAAATCAGCAAAATCACTGCCGGTGCCGGGAAGCGGCTGAGTGCTGCCGGGAGCATAGGCGGAAGTTGCAAAGCCCGTGAAGACGAAACTGCCTTCGGCGTTTCGCGCGGAGCGAAAGCTCTGCAGGATGCGGCGGTAATCTCCTCCAAAGCGCCAATTATTTTTACCGCGATTCCAGACTACGGTGTCGGAGACGGTGAAGGTCTGATCGAGTTCGCGGCTGGGCGTGGGATCGCTGAGGCCACCGAATGACGTGAAACTGATTCCGGGAAGGCCCCAGTTGAAGGGATCGGTGGAAACACCGTTGATGCCTGCGGCGCCGGCGACATCGGTGACCGTGGAATACAGGTTGGTAGTGGCAGCGCGATTGTGGTTGTAGGTGAAACCGACGGTGTTGGTGAGGCGGCCCTTGCCATAGGTCCAGCGAGTGTTGGCGTTGAGGCCTTGCGTGTTGGTGTGGCCTGCGAGCGACGGATAGGAATTGACGAGGGCGATTGAGGTGCGCGTCCAGTTGAATCCGAAATTGAGATTGTTGCGCGGGCCGCGACGATTGCGGCCGCCACCTCCGCCACCACCTGGTCCGCCGGGAGGACCGAATCCCGGGCCGGTACCGGAAAAATTGTGAATGAGGCGCAGGCTGACGGCGTCGGTGCTGCTTTGATCGGAAGTGATGTAGTGGAAGTTCTGCGTCGCGCCAGGAAGATTCGGTGTCGGAATGTAATTCAAGAGGGCGACTGCAGCGGGGCTAAAGGTGGAGGGATCGATGGAGTTGCCCGCAAAAGGTAAACTGGTTTGCGGATTGAAAATCGTGACGGCAGTGCCGTTGCGTGAAGTAAGACCGGAAAAATTGCCGGAGCGTTCAGCGAGAGTGGGCACGGTGCTGAATTCATCGAAGGGAGTGCTGCCACGCGAGCCATTCCAGCCAACAGTGAAGAATGTCGTTTTGCTCCAGTCGAAGAGCTTAGGAATTTTCAGCGGACCGCCGACCATAGAGCCGAAGCGGAGCGTGTTGTAGCTGGCTTTGGGGGATTCGATGCCGGAAAGCGAGTAGGGACGAGCGTCGAGGCCAGCAGTGTCGTCTTGCGCGTAGAGAAAGCCGTGTGGCTGATTGAGATTGAAACCGCCGCGGCCTATGCGTCCGATCATCATGGGCATTCCGGCGCCGCCCGGGCCGCCAAAGCCGCCCTGACCTCCGCCTCCGGGACCACCCTGGCCACCCGGGCCGCCTTGGCCTGATTGGCCGCCGCCTAAACTGCCGAGGCCGTTGATTTGTTGCTCGTGCTGGCGAAATTCCTGGATGCGTTGCTGCAATTCGTCTTCGTTGCCAACACCAAATTCCTGGGAGCGCCCCTGCGTGCCGGAAATGCTTAAAGATTCGGTGGCGACATCCGCGCCGGCGCCATTCATGGGCAATGAAGAAAGATCGCTGGCACTGATGCTCGATCCATTTCCGCCGCCGATGCCCCCGGTCGAGGACGTATCGCCAGAAAGCCCGGACAGCGCGCCCTCGACGGAAAGATTTTGGAATCCGCGACTAGCGGCGGAGGCGTTGGCGCGCGCGGTTTCTTCCTGCTGACGCGAAGCGAGCAAAAGTTCGGCGTCGACTTTGCCGGAGGGATTATCAGGATTGAGGACGACTTCGTGGGTTTGTATCGCGAAACCCATGAATTCGATTTTGACGACGTAGCGGCCGCGCGGCAGGCCTTTGAGCTGGAAGGAACCATCCAAGCCGGTCGCGGCTATTAGTTTTTTCCCGGTCAGAGTATTTGTGGCAGTGACGGTGACGCCGGGAAGAACAGTTTTGCCGCTTTTCACGGTGCCGCTAATTTGAAACTGTTGCTGCTGCTGGGGAACAGCTTCCTGCGCTGTAGCTAAACAAACGATCATGACCGCGAAAATCAGAACAATGCAAATCGCGACGAGGAGCCCTCGTAAAAGCCAATTCAATTGGGCGGCTCCGTTGGTTTGGAAGGAGGAGCAGTGGCAGGAGGGGGCGTGGCGGGAGGTGCAGGAGGAGCGGCGGCGCCACCATTGGCGTTACGCATCTCCTGCATGCGCTTCCACTGCTCGGGATTAACGACGTTAACGCCCTTGGGAACGAAAACATTGTTCTCGAGAGCGCCGCGAGCCATCAAGTGATCGCCAACTTGAATGTCGGCCATGGTGATGCTGTCGCGGCCTTTGCGCAGCGATGTGTTTTCGTTCAATTCAATGGATTGGACAACATTGTCGGTGCGGAGGACGGTGATGTGCGGCGGGTCGATAGCTTTCACTTCGCCGACGATATAGTCTTTGCCAAGCGTGCCAATCGGGCCGCCGCCTGGACCGCCACGAGCACCGCCGCCCATAGTGCCGGGGCCACCGGAGCGTCCGCCAATCACTTTGGCGGTGACGGTGTGATCGGCGTTTTCATCACCGCGCACCATGACCGTATCGCCGACTTTAAAATCGGTAGCGGCGGCTTGCTCGCGGTCTTTGCGATATTGGGTTTGATCGGTGGTCTTTACGATTACGGTTTGGCCATCGGGGCCGGTGATCTCCAATGAGCCATTGTGAATGGCAGAAATTTTTCCGACGAGCGGACGCGGGCCGCCGTCCTGGCCACCGCGACCTTGGCCTGGCCGATCCTGTGGAGGAGTCGGAGGAGCGGCCGGATCTTGTGCGCGAAGCGTGCCAACTGCAAAAAGCGGAAGGAAGCTGAAAAGAAGCAGACTGCTTTTGAATTTCCCCATCTTATACCGTCCCTTTAATTTAGTACCGGAAGAGCTTGTAATTTAGACGTTGCGACTGCCGAGCGGGTGTCAGCCAGTTATGGAGGCGCGAGGTGGCATGGAGTTCGCTCGTTTGGAATTCCCTGCAAGAGGGCGGAAGGTTCCCAATGTGCGATTGAGAATCGGACAGGAATGGCAGGGCTTAAATTTGGATGAAGATTTGGGAGGGTTGCCACGATCCCTCCGCTGCGCACGAAGCGTGCTCCGGTCGGGATGACGGGCACTTCCGCCGACTGTTTTGCTAAGCGCAACATTCAGCACTTACTGCGATGCGTTTCGGGAAACGTGAGGATTAAGTTTTCGTTGACGATTTGTGAGGGTTGCTACGATCTCTCCGCTTCGGCCCGCAAAGGCAGCGAGCCTCCGGTCGAGATGACAGGACAATTCTGTTCAGCGGCGGGTTTTGTTAAGCGAACATTCAGCAGTTACTGCGATGCGTTTCGGGAAATTGAGGTGCTGGCGGGCTGAAGGTCTAGTGCGGAGATGATTGAACCGTCGCGAGGATTATAGATGAAGTATTCGCCCGGGGAAGTTGCGGCGAGGCGGAGGGAGAGCAATTTCGCTTCGTGCAAACCATCGACTGCTTGAATCCAGAGTGGCTGACCATCGGGCAGTCTACGAAAGACGTCAAACTTCCCATCCATCAGAACCTCCGATCTAGTTGCTACCTGGTTAGACGCAAGGGCGGTGCCGAGGGCTACATAGAAACTTTTAGAAAAATAAGGTGAAGGATTAGGGAAGACAGAAAGTGGAGATGGGGTGGAAAATCACAGACTTAGGGCGGGCGCCGGGCTAAAGCCCGGCCCCTACAAAGCGACAAGGCGGGATACTTCCTTGAAAATAATCGAGGGGAGCCGAGCCGAGCACGGTTGCCACGAAAATAATTTTTGGAACGCGCGGCAAGATTTCTTAGCACGCATCTACGCTGCACGCACCGGCGTTTGGTCACGCGAGCCTCGAGCGACACCACCGCCCGCGCAGGAGATGCACCGGCGGGTCCAGGGAATAGCGCGCAGCCGCAAATTGGGAATAGGTTCCTCACAGACGGTACAGATGCCGTACTCGCCCTTCTCCATGAGGCGGAGAGCCAGTTCGATTTCGGAGAGCATGCGAACTTCGCGCTCGATACTGGCAATGGCCATACCGGCAGAAGAGTTGCGCATCGCCAGACCTACTTCGTCGTCAGGTTCCTGATCTGCGACAATTTCCTGACGTCGCTGCTCAATACGTGTCGCGAGTTCATCGCGTGTGGTGATCAGCAGATCGCGGAGGCTTTCCAATTCAGTATCTTTCTTAAGTTTCTTCGTGCTTGTCGTGCTGGCCATGTGCGTGAACCACCTTTTGCGTTGAAGAAGAACAAAAAGGGAGCCAGACCGCGCTAAGAAAGCTAAGGAAGTGCGCGCCTGGCTCCGATAATTGCGATTCTGGGACAGTGAACCCTTGCAACTTCGAATTGCTGATTATTTCGAACAGTCGATCAGGGCTTGCCAGCCTTGAATGCTTTGTCGGCGTGCGTGGTGGTGTCCGCAGTGTCAGAGCGCAGACCGTGAGAGAATTCGTTCACCTGGCGTTCCGCTTCGTCTTTGGCAATGCCGTAACGCTCTTGAATGCGCCCAACCAATTGATCACGATTGCCCTTGATGACGGTAATGTCGTCGTCAGTTAATTTTCCCCACTTTTCCTTCACGGTGCCAGCAAACTGCTTCCATTTGCCTTCAATTTGATCCCAATTCATTAAAAGCCTCCTTGGGTAACGAATCCTGTGTAACCACTGCGCCAGCATCAAAAGCGAGTACCGCAGGAAGAACCAATTTGCGGTGATGCCAGAAATGCTGAGGCCAATAAAAACATCGGGACGATGAGAATCCTATCCGTTAAATCGAGGAGTGCCGTAGGAAGAACACCGGAGCAACGATGGCGGAAGACATCAGTACACGATTGCCCCTAGGGGCTTTGCGGTCAGTTGCGTATGGAGGAAACCAGGCTGAAGAACTAAAAGTAGATACACAAACCGGCTAAACAATCTTCGTGACTAGCCGGGACTCAGACGAAGACTGCGACGGAGGAAAGCAAATGAATGGAAAGCGGGTATTGGGATTGGTGCTGCTGGCATTGGGAGTGCTCGCGCTGGCATATCAGGGCTTCACGTACACCACGCAGAAGAAGGTAGTGGATATCGGGCCGATACAAGCGACGAAGTCGGAGCACCACACGGTACCGCTGCCACCGGTGATTGGAGTGATAGCGGTAATCGCCGGAATCGTGATTTTGGCGACGGATCGCAGCAGTTAAGATCGCTAATCGCCGGCGTTGAACACACTGATCGAAGAAGCATCGCCGGAATGAGAGAGGACGGTGGGCAAAGTGGCGCGCACCATCGTCCCTGATTTTTCAGAGTGAACTTCCAAAGTTCCGCTAAGCTCGGCGAGCCTTTCGCGCATACCTGCAAGACCGATGCCGCCCGCCAGGCCGTCATTGAAAGCGCGCAGCGTTTCTGCGGGAACGCCGCAGCCATCGTCCTGAATCATCAAGCTGACTTCTCTGTCGCTGCATTTGAGGTCGACGATAACGTTTTTTGCGCGAGCGTGGCGGTGCACGTTGGTAAGGGCTTCCTGGAGAACGCGGAAGAGAGCGAGTTCGATTTCTTTCGGGAGGCGTTCGACAATTTCCGCAATATCAATGACCACGTGAATGCCGCTGCGTTTGGCAAAACCTTCAACGTACCAACGTGCGGCTGATTCGAAGCCCAGCTCGTCGAGCAATGGTGGATGAAGCAAGTGGGAGATGGTGCGAACTTCGCTGATGGCGCGATCGGCAAGATCCAAAGTGTCGTTAAGCAGCGCGGGACTTTCGAGGGATTCGGATGAGCGGCGGCGGAGCTGGCCAAGGTTGAGCTTCATGCCGGTAAGAAACTGGCCGACACTGTCGTGAAGTTCGCGGGCAATGCGGCGCCGCTCGATATCCTGCAGTTCGAGAATGCGCGCGCTGAGGGCGCGGTAGGAGCCCAGGTTTTGGCGATCGAGATCTTCGCGTTCGCGGCGAGTGGCCAGTTCATTGAGCAGCATACGGAAATTAAAAACCAAAAGAAAAATGGAAGCGGTGAAGAGAATTATCAACGTAATGAGATTGCGTTCATATAGCACGTTCCAGCGATTCAGGCGTTCAGCAAGTAGACGCTCTTCCGCGGCTTCCAGACTATTCAGCAGCATGGCGATTTGAATCTTGGAAGCGGAGACATCTGCGAGGGTCTCGGTCATTTCCTGGGATTCGGATGGAAGACGAGCAGGAGCCTGAGTGATGTGTTTCAGGCGGTCGATCTGTTGCGCGACGAGAGGCATGAGTTTAGCCAAGCGCTCCTGCTGGTCAGGATTGTCGGCGGTTACCTGCATGAGCGCAGAGGAAGTGCGATCGAGCTGCGCCATTTGGTCGTCGAAATGATTTTTTTCTTTCGGGTCGCGATTCATCCAGAAGAGCAAAGAGCTGGAGCGAATTTCGTTGAGAGTGGCGCGCACGGTTTGAATCTGCTCTTTGACGCCATAGGTGTGGAGGATCCAGTTGCGATAGGCGCCAACACGGGATTCGGTGAGGTAGGCTACGCCGCCAGCGGCAGTGACCAGCACCACGCCAACGATAAGCGAGGCCAGGCGTACTGCGTGACCTAGGGATTTTCTGGGAGGCGCGCTTTGTGTAAGGTCAGTGTGCACAGCGTGTCGCCCTCGTTATGCGGCCTTGGGCAGGAGGAGAAATTTATGGGCGTCTTTGAAGATACCACAAGGGTATGGGAGCAAAAAGGTCTGTTCGAGGATCTTCGATGCTACTAAATGTAGGAAAGTGTGTAACTTGAGGTAAGGCTGGAGCATCGCCCCGGACGGACGGTGCGGGTCCATCCGGGACGCCTTACATACAATCGAGCCTAAGGGACGAACAGGCAGGCGGAGTTGCCGAACTCCAGTGGCCTTCTGACCTTTGACTTCCCATTCGTTGACAGGAGTTGAAAATTGCCGGCTAACTACCTGCCCGCAGAAGTTTGTTTTGACGTTTTGTGCGATGGTTCGGAGGATTCGCTGTTGGGCGGTGCGGCATCGACTCTGGGAGCATCGATGCCCAGAGCGGTGGCAAGGGCGATCAAATGGTCCTGTTCCTGGGTAAGGATTTCGCGAAGCAGTTCGGCCATGGCGTATTCCTGAAGGTCTTCGCACTGATGAATGCGTTGGCGGTAATTCTGGATGGTGGCAACTTCGTTGGCGAGATCGGCGCGCAGCATCTCTTCGTTGTCGTCGGTGACTTTCACCGGCTTGGGCTGCACTCCGGGCGTGCCGCCCAGGTAGTCGATCTGCTCGGCGACGGTAAGGGCGTGCTGAAGTTCTTCGCCGGCGTGCTTTTCGAGTTCGCCGGCGATGTTCATATATTGAGCACCCTTCAAAACTTTCGAATAGGTGACGTAGGCGATGATGGCCTGGTATTCGCGGGCCAGATCTTCGTTTAAGCCTTGAATCAGGGCGTCGCGTGAGGTAGATGATTTTTGATCCTGCTGGGGCATGGTAGTCGCTCGTTGACTTTACGTTCTAAAGATTCGCACAGTTGGGCGCGGGCCCGAAAAAATTGATTACTCAGAAACGCCGGTGGCGGTGCGCGGGTACGGCTTGTCGCTGACGGCGAAATCGCCGGCGGATTCGGCAGTGGAACCGACATCAACGGCGCCGGTGCGTTCGAGAATGCGCTTGGCGATGTCTGCCCACTTGGAATTGTCGCAATGAACCGAGAAGAGTATTCCACCGCGGCGGATGCGGCCTTCATAGCGCTTGGCTTCGTATTCCGGAATTCCCAAACCGATCAGCGCGCCGGTGAAACCACCGATGGCACTGCCAACTCCCATACCAGCGAGAGCAGCCATGATCGGGCCGACAGCGATGAACGGGCCCAATCCAGGAATGGCCAGGGCGCCAATGCCAACGAGCCAGCCCAGCGCACCCCCGAGGACGAGCCCCGAGCCAGCGCCAGCGGTTGCGCCCTCCGGTGCCTTCGTGGTCTTTTCGGTTCCCAGATCTTTGGAGCCCAAGTTTTGCGGCAAAAGAACAGAAAGGTCGGTATTACGAAAGCCAGCTTCTTTGAATTCTCCGAGCGCGCCATCGATGGCCGAGCGTTCAGAATAAATACCAAAAACGGCTACATTTTTTTCTGACATGTGATGTGTCCTACTTCCCTTCGCGACATGGTGCCGGGACAGCGCGGAAGAAAATATCCGGCTCACGCTGTAGGTGTCTGCCCTTAAAGATGTATAGAAGAGTGGAGCAGTCACACAGACACCAAGAAAATAAAATTATGGCGAGTTGAAAGTCTGGGCTGGACTGGATATGCGGGCTCAGCCCGGGTTCGAAGAAATTTCGTGAACAACGGTCCTGGCTACCTGCGGATCGACCTTCGGGCTGATATAGGTACCTTCGCCAGTAACGATGCGAAGCGCGCGCAGAAGTTCCTGTTCGGCTTCGGACTTCAACAGGTATCCCTGGGCGCCAGCACGAAAGGCACTGCGCACCAGCTCTGCCGATTCGTGCAGGGTGAGCAGAACGATTTTTACTTGAGGTTGCAGTTGGTGAATGGCCCGCGCGGCTTCAATTCCGTTCAACTCCGGCATGGAAACATCCATAACGATGATATCGGGATTGAGATCGCGAGACATGCGAATGGCGGCGATGCCATTTTCCGCTTCGCCCACAAGTTCCCATTCAGGAGAAGCGTTCAAGATGGATTGAATGCCACGGCGAATAAAAGCGTGATCATCAACGATTAAGACCTTGGGCATAGGCCTGGTTCTCCTGAGATCCTCAAGATGAGCGGGAGCTTCTTCGCTCGAAACAGAAGACCCGGGCCGATCGAAGGTGGATGTGGAAGCCGAAAGCGCTTGGAGCTGGTCCGGTTCTTGAACGTCTGGAGAACCAGGCATTCGACTAGGCCTCGATAATCTGGTTCTTGATGGCGTAGCGAACCAGTTCGCTGACAGAATGCAGTTGCAACTTGCGCATGATGTTGGCGCGATGCGTTTCTGCCGTCTTGACGCTGATTCCCAGCACCACAGCGACTTCCTTGCTGCTCTTGCCTTCGGCCAGCAATTGCACGATCTCGCGTTCGCGCGGAGTGAGGCGATTGCGGGTTGGGGCAGCCGGCTGCACGGGAGCAGTGCGCTCCGAAAAATCGTTCAATAGCATGTCTGCGGCGCGGGCGGTGAAGAAGGTGCGGTGATTGGCCAGCGCTTCGACGGCGTTAACCAGGTCGCGATCGGCGTCGGACTTCATGACATAGGCGCGAGCGCCGGATTCGACGATGTCTTTCACAAGCTGATCGGAGAAGTGCAAGGTGAGGATGATGATGCCGGTCTTGGGCAAGTCCTTCCGGATGCGCCTCGCCGCTTCCAAGCCGTTGAGATCGGGCATGCTGACATCCATGACGACGATGTCGGGCTTATGTTGTTCGGCAAGGCTGACAGCTTCCCTGCCAGTGCGAGCTTCGGCACAGATTTCCCAACCTGGCCGTGCGGTCAACAGCTGCTTGAGCCCTCGACGAAGAATGTCGTGATCGTCGGCAACCAGGATGCGAAGTGGTCGGGTGGATGTAATGGGAGCGTGTTTT
>Ga0210396_10001520_pt1 | contig 24912 bp, 14 predicted proteins | sample IncBWH17OmetaG_FD_155466 | JGI IMG/M metagenome (GOLD analysis project Ga0210396, IMG submission 155466) | Forest soil microbial communities from Barre Woods Harvard Forest LTER site, Petersham, Massachusetts, United States - Inc-BW-H-17-O ... | reverse complement strand
CGAAGGTGGCCTGCCTGCAAACCTACAGCAATGTGGGATACGACAAGGACCCCAAGCCCGATCCGCCCGAGGCGTTTCTTGACCCGCACCGGGTGGAGGGACTGTGCCGGGAGATGGAGCGTGTGCGCGGGGCCGGCGGGGACAAACAACCCCAAGAGCAGGAGCCGGCGCCGAAGAAGAAACAAAAGAAACGGAAAAAGCCAAAGAAACGGCATCGCCCCCAACGGCCCCAACGGCTGGTGCGGACCGTGGTGGCGACGACGGCTGCGGTCGAGGCCTTTGGCTGGATGGTCAGTGCCGAGGCGATGCGGCGCAAGATGTACGCTGCCAAGAAGAGGGCGGTCATCGGCGACGGAGGGAACTGGATCGATCCGCTGGAGCAGATGCATTTCCCGGACTGGGTTCAGATCCTGGATTTCCTGCATCTGCTGGTGCACCTGTACGCAGCCGCCCGGCTGGCGTACGCCCGGAATGCCGCTGCGGCCTGGAAAATGTACGAGCGGATGCTGCGGGATGCGTGGGGCGGGCGCGTGCAGCAGGTGATCGACACGCTCAAGTCGCAGTCGGAGCGGATGCGGGCCGATGCGTCCAACGCCAGGGACGCGTGTCACGTGGTGGAGTTGGCGATGCAATACGTGGAGCGGAACCGCCAGAGAATGGACTACCCGCGCTACCGTCGGCTGGGGCTGCCGGTGAGCAGCGCATTGGTCGAGTCGCTGATCAAGCAGATCAATCAACGGGTGAAGGGAACGGAGCAGTTCTGGAACACCGGCGGCTTGGAAGCAGTCTTACAGGTTCGCGCCGCATACTTGAGCGAGGACGACCGAAGCGAGCGTCTTTACGAGCAGCGTCCACGCGGTCCAGCCGTCGGCCGCAATCGCGCGAAAGCGTTCCAGCAGGCCCGGTGATACAGAGACGGTCGTGCACCCCGCCGGTTTCTCCAGATCGCATCACGATGCAGTCGGAGTATAGTATGCTGATCCCGAATCTCCCGCGAGGATTCGTCATTCGAGTTTCGTGATTTCCCCTCGGATCAACTGCATCCCCATTGAGTTGCCCCGTTTGAGGCATTTGTAGCAAGGTTCCGGAGCGGAGAGACTACACCATGATCGGATCAGATTTCTGCTCCCGGACCCACTGCGCGGCTGCGCGATTCCATTCACCGTCGCCCTCTGCCCTCTTTAGAAAGGCGTTCCTTCGGACCCGCTCCATTTTGCGGAGGCAACACATTATCTCTGCCTGCTCAAAGGCCGAATTGGTGTTGGCATAGCTATGTTCCAAACGTTCCAAATCAGTAGAGTTACCGTGCTCGGCGAGAAGTTTCTTACATATCACCCGTAGGTACTGGGGATGGTGTCCATCGAAGGCACGGACGCGAGCACTCTGCACGAGCGAGTGTCCAGGCGGCTTCAGCACGTCAGTCACCCACTCGAATATCTGATAGAGCTGATAGTCATAAACTGCGTCCTTTGACTCGACGAACATTGCGAGGGTCGGTTCGATGTCGTTGGCGGCACCGATCGCTTTAGCGTACGCGAGGACGGATTCGGTTTCCTGAGGCTGACGTTCCAGTATTGTCCTGCAGTGGTCGAGGGCGAATCGGTCCTTTGCTTTCCCAAGCCGTTTTACCAGAAATCGAAACAGGGTCTTGTCAAATTTGTATGGGTCAGCGTCGATAAAATATGCTTTGTATGTCTCTCGGAGGACCTCGATCGGTGTTTCGCCGTCCTCCTGTGTCAACATCGCCTCCATAGTGTGCGGAGCGACGTATCCCTCGACGCCAAGCAATTCAGACAGGTCGGCAATGTAGCGTTTCCGTACATCTTCCAGGATCGGAGTAATGCCGTCGATCTCAAGTCGGGCGTCGTCGGCACGGCGAATAACGGATTTTGCTGACTGAATGTTTAGCCCGCGTCGGCGGAGGAATTCTGACAGTTCCATAAGAGCGCGCTTCGCTTCCGAGTTATCACTACAGAATATTCTAATGTCGTCGACATAGCGGACGTGGAGATATCCCTGCTGATAGAGCAGGCGATCCACGGCATTCAAATAGAGCTTTCCGAGAATATCCGACGCGGCCAAACCTTGGGGGATGCCCCGCCCGGTGACCTGTGCCCACCGATTCAGGCAGGTCGTGAGCAGGTGCATCGTCTCATCCTTGGCTCCGGCGGTCCGAAGATCCGATGAGAGCGTTGCGAGATCAACGTTCTCGTAATAGCCGGTTATGTCAGCGAGAACGACGTACGCTTTGCCGGTCAAGAAAGCGATGCTCGCCTCCCGAAATCGTTGCCAAGCTTTGAAATCATCGACGATCCAGCGTACATCGGTATCATTTCGCGAAAGGGGATACGAAAAATCAATCGTTCGATCGTGCCACGACAGCGCGCGACGGATTTCCGGTAGGATCGTCCCTATACAGGCCGTATAAACCAATCTGTCGCGGAGAGCCATCCAAGCGCCAGGTCTTACTGCCCCCTTTCCTTTTGGCACGTTTGCAATGCTGATGGTGCTCGGCTGATAGAGCCCATTTGTGATCTCCGAAAGAATTTTGTCCAACCAGTTTCTAAGGTCGGTTTCGACCAGGTAGAGCTCGAACGGGTGCTTGATGAAGCCTCTCCCGGCAGCCCCGGATCTGACCCGCTGCCACGCCAAGTCGATCGCCATGTTGGAGTCGGTCGACATAGATGGCTTAGCTGCATCCCATGGAGTTGCCGCAGTTGAGGCATTTGTAGCAGGTTCCGGAGCGGACGGTGATGCTGCCGCAGACGTCGCAGGCGGGGGCGTCGGCCTGCAAATTGGTGCCCTGTTGACTTAAGGGGTCGGCGACGATGGCGAGGCGGAGGTTGGCGGCGGAGGGGGTGGGGCCGCCGACCTCGGGGGCCTGGAGATGGGCGCTGTGGGCGTCGCGGAGCTCTTCGTCGGTGTAGGCGAAGGGCTTGGCAGTGTCGATGTCGATGCGGGGGCCGTGACCGTTGCCGGCCTTCTTTTTATTGCTGATTGCGGATTGCTGATTGCTGATTGAAGAGTCCTCGTTTGTTGGGGGGAGATCGCCCAGCGTGCCCTCACCCGTATCAGATGGCTGCGCAGCCTGTGCGTCTCCGCGTCCCGGCGTCTCGACTCGACCGAGCTCGTCGCGGGCCGCGTCTCCGCGTCGCTTCTCCCGCTTGGGGGCGTGGGCGGCGCGGTAGCCGGGGACGAATTCCATGGCCATCCAGCGGAAGATGTAGTCGGTGAGGGATTTGGCGATGGGGATTTCGGGGTTTCGAGTCATGCCGCTGGGCTCGAAGCGGACGTGCTCGAACTTGCGGACGAGGGATTCGATGGGGACGCCGTACTGGAGGCTGACGGAGACGAGGGTGGCGATGGTGTCCATGAGGCCGCCGATGGTGGAGCCTTCCTTGGCGATGCGGATGAAGACTTCGCCGGGCTGGCCGTCTTCGTAGAGGCCGACGGTGATGTAGCCCTCGTGGCCGGCGACGTCGAACTTGTGGGTCATCGCGTGGCGGGTGTCGGGGAGGCGGCGGCGCAGGGGACGCTCGACGATGCGCTCGACGATTTTTTCGACGATATGGGTGTGGGCGGGAGCCAGGTTGTCGGAAGAGAGTGCTGAGTGCTGGGTGCTGAGTGCCGAGGTGGATTCAGAAGCTGCAGAGAAAGCGGCGGCCGCCCTCGCGACGTCCGTGGCGACTTCGTCCTTGGCGGCGGCCACCGCTTCTTGATCGTCCTCTTCAGCCTTGTCCAAGTCCTCGTCGCTCTTGATGTTCAAGGGCTGGGAGAGCTTGGACCCGTCCCGGTACAGGGCGTTGGCCTTGAGGCCGAGTTTCCAACTCAGGAGATAGCTGTTCTCGATGTCTTCGACGCTCGCCTCGTTGGGGAGGTTGATCGTCTTGGAAATCGCGCCGCTGATGAACGGCTGCGCCGCCGCCATCATACGGATGTGACCTTCGACGGCAATATAGCGTTTTCCGGTCTTTCCGCACTTATTAGCGCAATCAAAAACAGGCAGATGCTCATCCTTCAAGTGGGGGGCGCCTTCGACGGTTCCGCGGCCGCAGATCATGTCGTTGGCCTCGTCGATTTGCTTTCTCGTGAAGCCGAGTCGGCGCAGGAGGTTGAAGCTGGGTTGCTGCCATTCGGTTTCGGGGATTTCAAAACGTTTCATCACTTCTTCACCCAGCGACCAGGGGCTGAAGGCGAAGCTGATCTCGAAGGTGCCGGGGAGGGCGGCCTCGATTTTTTCCAGCACTTCGCGGGTGAAGCCGAGGCGCTCGAGGCGCTCGTAGCTGATGTGCGGGGCATCGTGGAGCGTGAGGGCGCCCATGACGTAGCGGAGGATGTCGTGGATCTGCTGCGGCTCGTAGCCGAGGTTGACCAGGGCGGGGCGGAGGGACTGGTTGGCGATTTTGAAGTAGCCGCCCCCGGCGAGTTTTTTGAATTTGACGAGAGCGAAGTCGGGTTCGACGCCGGTGGTGTCGCAATCCATGAGCAGGCCGATGGTGCCGGTCGGGGCGATCACGGTGGTTTGGGCGTTGCGGTAGCCGTGGCGTTCGCCCAGATAGAGGGCGCGGTCCCAGCATTCGCGGGCGGCGTTCAGGAGCGAGCGCGGGGCCATGGGGTCGTTGTCGGCGAATTCGGATTGCTGGATGCCGACGGGCTCGATGTCGAGGTGCTCGTAGCCGCCCATGGCCTTTTTCGGCGCGGCGTTGTGGGTGACATCGTAAGCGGCGCGGCGATGGTTGCGCATGACGCGGAGCATGTCGTTTTTGTTGCGTTCGTAGCCGGGGAAGGCGCCAAGCTCGCGGGCCATTTCGGCGCTGGCGGCGTAGCTTTCGCCGGTGAGGATGGCGGTGAGGGCGCCGCAGATGGCGCGGCCTTTTTCGCTGTCGTAGGGGATGCCGGCCTGCATGAGCATGGCGCCGAGATTGGCATAGCCCAGGCCGAGCGTGCGGAATTCGTAGGACAGCCGGGCGATCGGCTCGCTGGGGAAGCTGGCCATCAGGACCGAGACTTCGAGCACGATGGTCCAGATCCGCACGGCGTGCTTATAGCCCTCGACGTCGAACCGGCGTGCCTCGGGATCGAAGAAGGTGAGCACATTGAGGGATGCCAGGTTGCAGGCGGTGTCGTCCAGGAACATGTACTCGGAGTAGTTGTGGACAGTGAGGCCGTTGGCGATAAACGAGCCGGTGTGGGGCTCGGTGAGGTCGAAGACCTGGCGTTTGCCGATGGGCGTGAGGCCGGCGACGCGATCGAAGTTTCCCTGCGATTGGTGGGTTTCGATGGCGAAGCTGACGGCGGTGGCCAGCTGCTCGAGCTTGCGGCCGGGGAGCAGGGCGACGTGCTTGCCGAAAGAGCGGAGGCTGCCCGGATCGATACGCAGGCCGTGGCGTCTGGATTCTGCGTTGCCGCGAACTTCTGACCGCGGACCATGGCCTTCAAGGCTGGACCCATGTCGATCCGGGAGCACCCCGTTCTCGGCGGCTCCGCCGCCAGTGTCAGTGAGATTTGCACTTTGCGATTTGCGATTTGCGATTTCAGATTTGATACCGAAACCGAGAAGCAGGAGTTGAACGTCTTCGAGCAGGCCGCCGCTCGCACTCGTCAATTCGATCGTGCCATTGGCGATGCTCGCGTCGGCGCTGAAGAGGGCGCGGAGCAGGTGGCGCTGGGCTGCGAGGCCGGCGGTGAAGGCTTCGTCGCTGAGTCGCGGCAAGCCTTCCTCGAGGCGCACGAATGCCTTGAGGCGGCTGAGAATCCGGCGATTGGTGACGGTCGCCGTGAGGGTGTTGCCTGTACCCTCACCCTCGAAGCCGTCGACCATGGCGCGGTTGACGTAGTCGTCGGCGTAGAGCCGCTCGCCCCAGTTGTCGGCGACGTAGCGGGCGAAATCGTCGACCTGTGATGCGTGCTCGAGGCATTGCTCGAGGCGCAGGGCGGAAAGATTTCCGTTGGCCTCGGAGAGGAACAGGCCCAGGAGCTGGAAGAATTTGGGGTCCTGCGGCTCGCCGATCTCCTGTACGCAAGCGGGGCGGCTGGGGAGCTTGATCTCGTCGCCGGTGGTCAGGTCTTTGGCTTCCACCCAGCCGCGTGTGCGGGTCCAGATTTTGTGATCGCCGGTGACTTTGGCCGAGTATCCGCCAACCGTGTGAAGCTCGAAGACTTCGCGCGTTCCGGTGGGGAAGGCGCCATCGGTGACGTGAATTTCCTGGCCGTGCAGGTTGGTGACGACGCGAGTGGGGAGGTGGATCATCTGGTCGATTCGGCGCCAGATTCCGCCGGGCGTGAGGACGCGGGTATCGCCGGTGACGCAGGGGTTGGAGGCGCGGATGGGGCCGGACTGGGGGCAGGTGTGCCACTGGTTGATGGTGTCGTCGTACTGGACGCCGGGGTCGGCGCAGCGCCACGCGGCAAAGGCGATCTGGTCCCACAACTCGCGTGCCTTGACGGTCTTGGCAGTCTTACCGTTGGTGCGCCAGGTGAGGGTCCAGTCGCCGTCTTCCTCAAGAGCTTTGAAAAAGCGATTGGGGATGCGGACGGAGTTGTTGGAGTTCTGGCCGCTGACGGTGAAGTAGGCTTCGCCATTGAAATCGTAATCGAGCTTGAGCTTGAGTTTCTGGGCGAGTTCGCGCTGTTCTTTGGGAAGTTGCTTGATGCCTTCGACCATGGCCGCGACTTTGAGTTCTTCGCGGACTTTCCAGTTGACGAACGATTCGATGTCGGGGTGATCGAGGTCGAGGCAGACCATCTTGGCGGCACGGCGGGTGGTTCCACCGGACTTAATCGCCCCGGCGGCGCGGTCGCCGATCTTCAGGAAGCTCATCAGGCCCGACGACTTGCCGCCGCCCGAGAGGGGCTCATTTTCGCCGCGGAGCCTGGAGAAGTTCGAGCCGGTGCCGGAGCCGTACTTGAACAGGCGGGCCTCGCGGGTCCACAGGTCCATGATCCCGCCGGGATTCACCAGGTCGTCGCTGACGCTCTGGATGAAGCAGTTGTGGACGATGATGTTGTCGCAGAGGTATTGGCCGGACTCGGTCTGGATGTCGTAGACGGGTTGCGGGCCGGCGTTGTCGATCCGCTTGACCGAAGCTTCCTTGAGCACGCGGACGCGAACCGTCACCGCCGTGTTCTTGTCGTCCTGCTGGGTCTGCGGCTGCTGCACTTCGGCGGCGCGGGCCTCGGCTGTGCGGTCGCGCACGACGCGGATCATCTGCATGCCCGGCTCGAGGGCGTCGACGCGCACCCAGCGTCCGCCCAGGCCGTCGGAGTATTTCACGTAGACCAGGTGATCGCCGGTGGCTTCGACGATGCCACCGTCTTCGAGCACAACGCGATGGACGACCTTGGTGCCGTTGAACTTCACGGCCACGACGCGGGTGGTTCCCGTGCCACCGTCGCGGCCATCGAACACTTCCATGCCGATCAGCTTTTCGTTGACGATCTTGCCGATCGGGATGGGCCCGTGCGGGGTCGAGATCGGCGCGCGGTACGGCTGGCAGGCGTGCGGCTGCGGATGGCTGTAGGCGTCGCGGCTCTTCTGAAGCTCGCCGCTCTTGGGATCGATGTAATAGTGCCCCTGGGCCGGGCCGGTGATGCCGTAGGCGAAGTTGAGCCCGGTATTGAACCACTGCGGGCTGTTGGGGGCGCACATCTGGTGCAGAAGCATATAGGCCAATTCATCGTAGAACGCGGTGGCGTCCTCGGCGGTGTCGAAGTAGCCGTACTTCTCGCCCCAGTAGCGCCAGCACCCGGCGAGGCGGTTGATCACCTGTTTGGCGCTTTTTTCCGGCCCGGTCACGACGTTTCCCGCCTGGTCGCGCAGGACCTGGCCCTGCTCGTCGACCTGCGGGACGCCGGCCTTGCGGAAATACTTGCTGACCATGATGTCGGTGGCGAGCTGCGACCACTGCGAGGGGATCTCGGCGTCGTTCATCTCGAAAACGACCGAGCCGTCCGGATTGGAAATGCGGCTGGTCCGCTTCTCGTAGGTCACCGAAGCAAAGGGGTCCTGTCCGGCATGGGTGAAACGTCGTGTGATTTTCATGGTCTGCTTTCCCTTCCCGAGAAAACCTGTTACTTCGCGGGCGTTCCGTGCCTGCGACTACTGTTGTCCCGAAGCCGGCTGCGTGGCGGCGGCCACGCTCGCCGGGATGTAATAGACCCGATATGAATGGTTCGGGTCGAACGAGTTCTTCGAAAGTTGAGCCAGATCGGTCGTCCCGCCCGGCTGAACGGCGCCGGCGCTCTGGTAGTTGGTTACGAACACGACGCGCCTTGCCTCCTCGTCGTAGACGTACAGCGCCGCGGCGTCGGCGGGCACGACGAACGCCGGCAGCGGGAAATGGCCATACGCGATCAGCCGCGCGCCGGGCGGCACAGGGATCGCTTCTGACGGCCCCGGTGCATAGGGATTCCGCGGCGCCGGCGCGGTGCATCCGGCCAGCAGGAGAAACGCCAGGATTGGGGTCATGCTTGAGGTTCTCATAAGCACTCCCGCCTAGGGCACCGAGTCACGGCCCGGCGCGACCTGCGTCGCCGGGGGCGGCGCGGGGTGCGGCGCCTCGGTCCGCGTCTGCCAACTCTGGCCCGAATCCGTATCGAGCGAAATGCCGTAGCGATGCCCTGGGGCGAAGGGCCCGGCGGCCAATTTCTGTTTGCCGGCAAAGACACCGGAATCTTCGCTCACGTAAACCATCTGATCGCGGCCTACCGAGGCCGAGACGATTTCCTCGCCCCGCGTCAGATCCATCACGTGCACCACCGACGGCTCGCGAACCTGAAACACCAGGGGAGAAACGCCCTCCGCCACCAGCACCGATTTCGGATGCTCGACCGGGGTCGGCGACTGGTGCGGGAAAACTTCCTTGAAGTCCGCGAGTTCTCCGGCGTGGGGGTTTTGCTGCTGGCAGCCGATCGCGACAACAACAACACCTGCAAGCAGGACCATGATGAACCGGGAGGGCAAGGCTCCTGCCGAGCCGCATTCTTCTGCGCCGACAGGGGCCGGCTCGGCAGGAGCCTCGCCCTCCCAGGTCCAATTTCGGCCCGTGCGTGAAATACCGGGTTTTCGCGCGGCGCATCGCATGTTCGACCGGCTTTCTCCTGCTCTGAAGCCTTCCCTGGTGAAAATGAATCTCCCGCCGATTCGGATTTCCCTTCCGATTCGGCTCGCCCGATGTGATCCGCCGCCTGTTTAATGGCTCGGATCGAAATAGATCTGATACTGATGGTCCGGCTGAAGGGTCTGGCTGTGATTGGCTTGGTTGCCGGCCAGAACGATCAGGTCGACGGACGGCTTGATGATGATTTGATCGCCGATATTCATGTGGCCCTCGAACACCTTCTTGTTGTCGGTGGCATCCAGCAGGTAGACGTTCCCCGAATCATGCGCGGTATAGCTCAGGCCGCTGGTTCCGGTTTGTTCGAGCCGGGCACCCGAGGGGATCGAACCTCTCCCCTGGCACCCCGCCGTCGCAATCAGCAGCAGCACACCGGCAAGAGTTGATGTGATCAATCGCATGACCTGCTCCAAACTGTCACTTGTCACTTGTCATTGGTCACTTGTCACTTGTCACTTGTTGGGCCTCAGGCATGGGACGGGCGAGCGGCAACGAAACAGCGGACGAATGACAAATGACCAGTGACAAGTGACAAGTGACCAATGACAAGTGACCAATGACCAATTCCTAATCCACCTTTGGCAACGTCAGTCCTGCCTGGTTCTGATACTTTCCCTGCTTGTCGGCGTAGCTTACCGCGCACACGCGGTCGGCCTTGAGAAACACCAATTGCGCGATCCCTTCGTTGGCGTAAATCTTAGCCGGGAGCGGCGTGGTGTTGCTGACCTCGAGCGTGATCTTCCCCTGCCACTCCGGCTCGATCGGCGTCACGTTCACGATGATCCCGCACCGTGCATAAGTGCTCTTGCCCACGCAGATCGCCAGCGCATCGCGCGGCATGCTCACCGTCTCCACCGTCTCGCACAACGCAAACGAGTTGGGCGGGATGAGCACGTGATCCTTGCCGGTCTCATCCGTGTCGACGGTCACGAACGAGCGCTCGCTGAACTTCTTGGGGTCGACGATCTCCGAGTTGACGTTGGTGAAGATCTTGAAGACCGAGCCGACCCGCAGGTCGTACCCGTAACTGGAAACCCCGAAGCTGATCTTGCCCGGCCGCTTGGTGTTTTCCTCGAACGGCTCGATCCCGATCAATTCCCGAATCTGCGTGTCACACAGGACGCCCATCGCTTGCTCCGCATCTCGGGATCAACAGCGCGGGCACCGCCCGCCAATCTCCCGCAAAAACCTTCACTGCTGCTACGGCCTCCTGCCTCGCCTCGCCGCCAGTTCCTTTGCAATCATAGTGCCGAAACGCACCCAGCCATGCCTTTTGCCCGGTCCGCTTCACATATCGGTCGATGCGGCGAATGTACACTACATCTTGTGTAGATCAAGATTATATTCTCCAGAGGAAGTGGTGTCACTCGCGTTTCCGGACGTTAATTTCTGGCAAAGCGCGGGTTACGGTAGCAACAAAAATCTGCGCTACCCAATCGATGCCCTGGCGCAGACCAGCTTATCCACCGGCTCCCGCGACAGGCGGGGGAAAAGTCGAGCTAAGCTTGAATGACGAAGCACGAATGACGAATGACGAGTCAAATCCGAATGACCGAAGGATCGAATGACGAAACGAAAACCTCGCCGCGGAGCAGTTTCGGGTTTTGGTCATTCATATTTCGAATTTGATTCGTCATTCGTCATTCGAATTTCGAGCTTCCATCAGGCAGTTTCCGGTATGAACGTGGGCATCACGATTCCGCGGAAGGGCTCGAAGCTTCCGCGGACCTGGCCGAAATGGATCTCGCAATTCCGCCCACCCCACGAATAGACCTGCTGCACGAGACCCGGCTGGTCGCTGGGAACCAGGAATACCGGGCTTTTGCCTCGATACCGGTCCAGCTCCGCCCGGATGAGCGCCGTGGCGGCTTGTTCCGTTTTCATCACGCCCGGCCCGAGCATGTTGCTGGCCGGGTGATTTACCGAGCACAGGAAACCCGCGATCGCACCATGCCCGTCATCGAGCACCGACACATGCCAGATCCCCCGGCGATTCTCGATGAAATACGCAAAGTCCTTGGCCCGCCGAATCCCGCTCACCTGCTCCTCCAGCGCCGCCATCCTCGCGACATCCTCCGTCTGCGCTTCCCTCACCCGCGGATCGATCGGCCCAAGCCCTTGCGCGGGCACCGGGAACAGGATGTCCTGAAACACCGCGCGGGGCACGAATCCCGCGCGGGTGTAGAGCGAGAAGGAATCGAGGTTCATCGCACTGGACACGAGCCTGACCGGTTTGCCCTGAGCGTCCGCAAAATCCGTGATGAATTTCAGCAGCCTGGACGCCACGCCGCGGCCGAAATAATCCGGATGCACGTTCATGATCCCCAGCGAGACGTGCGTCTCGCGCGGATGATAAAAGCACGATCCGGCCAATCTCCCCAGCGGCTCATCCTCGGCGACTACGCAGCACCCTGGATCCAGGTCTTCATAAACCTCGCAGAAGAGCCGGCAGCTCGCGGCCTCGCCCCGGAAAATCGCTCCCTTTCCCGCCCGCTCATACCATCGGTTGGTCGACTCGAAGATCACCTCCGCCACCGCCGACCACTCATCTGCCCGCATCGCCCGCAGCCGCATCTGAACCTCCTATCAGAAAGAAGTAGAACGCCACAGATGGACACAGATGAACACAGATAAGAAAGGGCTGAACGTGACACGGGTTTTTAACCCGTGCTGGGCGCCGCGCGCGGACGAATTACTTCTGTGTTCATCCGTGTTCATCTCTGGCGAGTCTCCTCTATCTCGCCCACTGGACACAAACATGGGAACCGATCAAGATCATCCGACGATCTTCTGGAAAAGGTGGGCACGACGTGAGCATAACCTCCTGGCTGATCATCGCGGTTCTGGTGTCGTTGTCTCCCTTCCTCATCGCTGTCTTCCGACGCTTCATTCTCGTGCCGATCCGCATCCACGGCCAGCAGCGGCTGGCCGCAACTCGAAAACTGGAGCAAACCCGCGCCGAGCAGCTCACGCCTGAAATGCAGGAGTATCTCGGTCAGACGGTGCGACAACTGCGACGGGAAGGCTTCGAAGTCGTCGCCAATGTCTGCGATGCAAAAACGCTGGCCGGCTTCAGCAGCTGGCAAACACTACTGGTCAATCGCGACAACCACATGGTCGCGGTAATCGTGATGGTCTTATCGTCTGCCACGCGTCGGATGAACTGTATCATCGGATCGCGATTCGTGGACGGCTTCCGCATGAACACCTCGGGCAACCAGGAGCTGGGCCACATGCCCCGCAACCCCAGCAGCGATTTGGCCCGATTCGCGTGGGCGAGCGATCCGCGCTTGCTCGTCGAAGCCCACCGCCGCCGGCTCGCCCGTGCCGGCCGCGCCCCCGAAGCCGCGCTCATTCCCGAGCCGGGCCACGAGGTTGAGTTTATGGACGAGCCACGCCGCCGCGAGCTCGAATGGTTCGAACGCTCCGGCTACTTCTACCTCAACCCCCAGCTCGACGCCTACTGCTACACCTGGAAAGGGGCTTTCCTCACGATCTGGAAATCTGTCGGCTGGATCAAATCCATCCGCACCGCCGCCAGCGACAAACGCATGCGAAGGCTCTGGCACGACCTGGGGATGGCCGAATTCAAACCCGCCGCGCCTGATCCGCTGGACGAACCTGCGGTCCTACCGGCGATCGGTCTGCCCGCCGCCGTTCGCACCGCCGCCCCGGCACCGCCGCCCCTGCCCGCGGCAGACCCCAGCCCGATGACGCCAAATCTCGGAATTCACTACCCAAGCTCCTTTACCAATGTCGAATTCCAACACGACCTGGAAACCGGCTCGTTCACCGTGCACCTCGCCGCGCCTTCCTTCGCCCAGATCCTCGCGTCCAGAACTCCATCGTTCCTCGTGATCGCGGTTGCATTGCCTTCAATGCTGACCATCGCATTCCTCAGTTGGCTGTTCTGGTTTCAGGGGCAGTATCTTCCATTCGCCGAGCCGCTGGCCATGCTCGCTTACCTCGCGCTGGGCGGCGTATTCCTCGTGTTGGAGGTCAGACGTGTGCTGCGCTCGTTCATGCGCGCCAGGGGCGTCATGACCGCCACCGCGAGCCGGCAAGGCCTTCGCTTCGTGAACCGCCTGAGCAAGCGGCGCGAAGGAGAAATCCCCCGCGAGCAACTCGATCAATTCCTCATCGTCACCGAGTCACGAATGTTTCTGAAGATGTACCGCCTCGATGCCCGCCGCCTCGATTCCGTGCCGAGGCAGCCGCTTTTTCTAAGTACGAACCGCCCGTTGCTCCTCCAAATCGCTCGATCGCTCCTCCAAGCCATGGGCCGCACTCGAACCGAAGAGACGTTGACCGTTACCGCGGATTCCCTGGCGTGAAGCACCCTTTGTCCCTTCTCCCCATCTCAACTATTTGCTTGACTCCACCCCTGTCAGGAGTAGGCTGACCATTCCCACCCCTTTCAGGAGGAAACCATGGTCCGCTTCGCCTCACTGTTCAATTTCACCGAGCAGGGCATCCGCAAATACGCCGAGACCGTCTCCCGCGCCGATGCCTTCATCAAGGAAGCCCAGAAGAGCGGCGTCAAAGTCACCGCCATGTACTGGCTGGTCGGCGCCCACGACGGCCTGGTCGTCATGGAAGCCCCCGACGAGCAGACCGCGACCGCCACCCTGCTCAAGCTCGGCTCCCTGGGCAACGTCCGCACGCAGACGATGCGCGCCTACGACCGCGCCGAAATGGAGCCGATCGTCGCAAAGGCCAGGTAGCTACCGTGAGGAGCCTCGCCCGCCTCGCCCACCCCAGTAGGAGCACCGTTAGCGGTGAGAGTAGGATGCGGTCATGTCGCGACCGCTTTTGATTGGCATCGGCGAAATCCTGTGGGACATGCTCCCCCGCGGCAAACAGCTCGGCGGGGCGCCCGCCAACTTCGCTTATCAGGCCGACGCGCTGGGCGGCCGCGGCGTGGCAGTCAGCCGCGTCGGCGATGATCCACTCGGCCATGAAATCCTGGGCCGCATCCAGGCGCTTGGCCTCAATGCCCGCGCGATCCAGATCGATCCCGATCATCCAACCGGAACGGTCGACGTGCGGGTCGATTCGGCGGGCGTTCCTCAGTATGTGATCCATCCGGACGTCGCCTGGGATTATCTACAGATCGAGACGCCGCTGCTCGAGCTGGCACGGCAGGCGGATTGCGTCGGCTTCGGAACGCTTGCGCAACGCTCGGCGCAAACCCGCGCGACCGTCTATGCATTCCTGGAAGCCACGCGGCCTGACTGTCTGCGCATTTTCGACATCAATCTCCGCCAGAACTATTTCAGCCGCGAGGTGGTCCACGATCTTCTCTCGATGTCGAACGCGCTCAAGCTCAATGACCATGAATTGCCGGTCGTCGCGCAGCTGCTCGGCCTGGGTGGCGACGCAGACGAAGCGATCAGGGAGCTGATGAATCGATACCGGCTTATGCTCGTCGCGCTGACGCGCGGGAGTGCGGGCAGCCGACTTCACGATGCCGACGGCGCCGTCTTCGAGCATCCCGGCGTCGCGGCGCAAGTCGTCGACACCGTCGGCGCCGGCGACGCATTTACCGGCGCGCTGGCACTGGGGCTGCTTTCCGATATGCCGCTGGATCAAATCAGCCAGCGCGCCAATGAGGTGGCGGGGTATGTCTGTTCGCAACCCGGCGCGACACCGGTGATGCCGCCGGAGCTGCAAATGGTGACGGACGCGGGCTGAGTGGCGCCAGGGGGCGCTGGAAGCGGCATTGATTCTCGTGGCACGGGCTTCCAGCCCGTGCAAGCGGGTTTCGAACTCACAGAAATCTTGAAGTGCGATTTTCGTAGTCAAAGATCGAAAGCACGGGCTGGGAGCGCGTGCTACAAGAACGTATTCATTTCCACGGGCCGATCGGCACCGGTACAAACTGCTTCACGAGGTTGCCGGTCTTGGCGTCGAAGAGGCGGACGGCGCCGTCGTAGCCGGCGACCGCCAGTCGCGCGGCGCTGGGCTGATAGACGATCGAATAGATGGGGCCCTGAATACCGGAGAGGGTGAGGATTGCCTTGTCGGGGTCGGCGGCGCTGTAGGTTCGCGCTTCGCCCATGCTCCCGAGGGCGACGGTGCTGCCGTCGGGGCTGAAGGCGACGGCGGTCACCGGGCCGGGCTGCTGGGGGAAGGTCACGAGCAGATTCGTGTCGTTGCGGCCGGCGGTGCGCTTCTGGTTGTCGGAGATCTGATAGAGCCGGGCGTTGCCCAGCTCGCCGCCGTAGAGAATTTGTTCCTCTTTGGGGTGGATCGCCAGGCAGATACAGCCTTCCAGCGGATTGTTGATGTCGTCGACGAAGCGGCCGCTCTCCAGGTCGATCAGCTTCATCGCGCGGTCGCGGCTGGCGGAGACGAGCTGCTTGCCGTCATGCGTGAACTGCGTCGCCAGCACCCAGTCGGCGTGGGCCTTGAAGTCGAGCATCTCCTTGCCGTCGGCGAGGTTGATGCGATGGACGATTTTGTCGGCGCCGCCGAACGCGACGCTTTTGCCGTCGGGCGCGAAGCTGATGCCGTAAAGCTCGTCGGTGGAGATGTCGAAGGTCTTGGTTGCGCGGCGCGTGGCGACGTCCCAGATCTGGACCTGGCCGAACTCGGCGGGCGAGCCGCCGCACGCGGCAAGCTGTTTGCCGTCGGAGGAAAAGGCGAGGGCTTCGATCCGCGGGCTTTCGCCGATCAATCGGGCGATGATTGCAGAGCCGTCGGCCTTGTGCAGCAGGATTTCGTGGTAGCCGCTCACGGCCAGAATCGAGCCATCCGGAGAGAACGCCATGGCGGAAATGACCGGCGGCACCGCGTACACGGGCGTCTGCACCACCGTCGTCCCCGCGGCGGGCGTGTCGTCCTTCGCGCCCTGGCTGATCCACCGCTCGATCAGCGACACCTGCTCCTTTTTCAATGGGTCGCCATCTTTTGGCATGTCCGGGTCGGAGCCGCTGATCATCTCGACCAGCTTGCTCTTGTCCGGCGCGCCGGCGGCGATCGTGGAGCCGTGCTTGCCGCCCTTCATCAGGCTGGCGAAGCTGGTCATGTCCAGCTCCCCCTTGTTCTTCTCCGGCTTGTGGCAGGCGTTGCAGTTGGAGTTGAGGATCGGGCGGATGTCGCGGAAGTAGCTGACGGGTTCGACCTGGGCGAAGCAGAAGGTCGGCAGTGAAAGCAGGAGAGCGAGAGCGGTCGCCCCGTGACACGGGTTTTTAACCCGTGCTGGCGGCATTCTGACTGAGAGGACTTTGCAAGGCGCGGCCATCGTCTTGGAACACCTCTGGCACGGGTTGAAAACCCGTGTCACGTGAAACATCAGTTCTGGATCGTCAGCCCGAACGCGGGGCTGTACTCGGTGATTGTTTCGTCACCCATCTTTGTCTGGGCCTTGAGCACGACCATCCTTGTCGCCAGATCGGCGGTGCGGTCGGGCAGGAGCGTCAGCAGGCCGAACTCCTGACCGGATGCGAGCGTCATCGGCTGGATCTTGATTTGCTTTGCGATGGACGGAGGGCTGGCCGCCGTGGGGTCGGAGACGAATCCTTCCAGCGTCAGCGACACGTCGCCCTTGAAGCCGTCGCGTCGCGTGATCAATACCGGAATCGAGGCGGCCTGGTTTCTTCGCATCGCTACCGGAACGGCTGGCAGCGCCGCACGAAGCTCGGCAAGCCGCTGGCGCACCGGATCGAGCGAGATGGCGATCGAGCGGAAGTATTCAGCCAGTTGACGTTTCTGCGCGGCCGAGCGCATGGGCGGCGCGACCGCGAGCAGGGCGGTGATGTTGGCCGGCAAGCGTCCGGCGGTGTCAGGATCTGGACTGGTCGTCGCCCAGAGGCGGAAGCGGCCGATCGTGCGGCCCGAGAGCTTCGCCGAAAGCTGTTCGAGGGCGACGTCGAGCGAATCCCCTCTGATCGGTTTGTCGGGGTAGAAGGTGATTTCCGCCGGGAGACCGGAGCCGGGCCCGGCGGACCAGCCGGCAGTGTTGGGCGACAGCAAAGCCGACACCGGGAAATCCTTCTGCTCTCGCGTTGCCCGGACGCTTCTGAAAACAACCTCGATTGAGTCTTTTCCATCCTTCGTGCGAGCGGTGACGTGAAACCCTGTCAACACAAAGCTTCCGTCCTCGGCCCGACCGGGGCCGTTGGCAGGCAGGCGCGAGTCGGGGAGAAGCTCGAGACGCAGCGCCGTGATTCCCTTAAGTGGCGTCGCAGCGGTCAAACGGTACACGTCAGTTCCCGTGTTCGCATTGCTCGCGAAGATTGAGCCATCGGCTTCGCGCGAGAGCCCTGAGTTGGTGGTGAGATTCAGCACCGACCAACCCGCGCCGCCGGCGATCTGCTGCTCCCAGGCGGATTGCTCGGCTTCGAGGGGCGGGCTGGTCGTCGTCAAAGCCACTTGCAGCCGTCGCATCTCGGCATAAGGCGCGATGAATTGCCGCAGCGCTTCCAATCGACGCCGCGTTTCGATGAGCTGCGGATCGATGCCTCGATAGTATCGTGCGATTCGGGATTTCTGGGAATCGCTCCGCTGGTCCGGCGGGGTCATCGCGATACTCAATACTTCTTCCGGTACATCCGCGACATCGCCGATGACCGAAGCCGGCGCATCGCTGACCGAAATGCGAAAGCGGCCGATACTGTGCTGCGGGAACTGCGAGACCTGGTGGAGTACGAAGGTCAGAACAGTGTTGCCAGAGAGGTCGAGCGCTGATGCGAGCCGGAAGATGGCGGTGTGATCGCGGCCTTCCTGGTTGTCGATGGCCCAGCCGGTCTCAGTGTTGCCGTCGATCGCGGCGGCGACAGGGAATTGCGGCTGGGAGAAATCCGCCGTCGCGTTCTGCAACATGACCGGCTGCTTTGGACCGTTGTCCTTGGAGGCGAATGCGTTGAACTCGCTGAGCACGAAGTTGCCGTTGGGCGCGGCGCCAGGGCCGCGGGCGGGGAGACGATCGTCGGCAATCGCTTCGAGGCGGATTGCGGTGACGTTCTTGAGCTTCGGGTGTGTGACGATGGTGTATTCGTCCTGTGCCGGGGAGGGCCCGTACGCCAGAACTGAAGAATCGGATTGACGAAGCAGTCGGGTGCCTTTGCTTGATTCAACCGAAGCCGCCTCCAGGCGCGTCCAAACTGGACGCTTCGGCAGCTTCTTTTCCCATTCGGCCTGGGCGGCATCGAGTTTCGGATCGGGACTTCGAAGCGATCTTGTCAGCGTCTGAATCTGATCGCTGACTTGGTCGATCCGCTGGAGCGACAGTGAGGCGATCGTCTCGACGTTAATCGGCGCCGGATCGAGAACGGTCAGGTATGCGCCGCCGGGTGTCTGACCTTCGGCTTCGTGCGCGACGGTCACGGCGCCGACAGGCGCCTGCGCTCGTAGCCGGATGGGTGCGGTGCCGAGCTTCGCTTGTGAACTGGCCGATAGCGTGATCCAGCCGCTTGCGTTGTCCGCGAGCGTCAGCGGCCCGGCGGTGACTCCCGAGGGGAGCTGGTCGACAACAAGGTTAATATCGCCGCGAAAACCGTTGCGGCGTCGCACGTCGAGCCAGAGAGCGACGTTGCCGCCGCGATGCAGCCGGAGCGTGTCCGGCATGAAGCGGACGGAGAAATCCTGCCGCAGCGCCTGGCCCGGCTCGATCTTGAGCCGATACCAGTAGCCCGGCCCGCCCGAGTATCCCAGGTCGCGCACCGACGCCAGATAATTGCCCGCGGCAAGCTCGCGCATGACGCGGGCATCCGCATCGGGAGTGCCATCATTGCTTTCGATGACTTCGCCCTTGTCGTTCCGCAATTCCAGCAGCGGCGCCACCGGCGATCCGTACCGCCCGGCCAGGACTTCCACGCTCACCGTCTGCTTGTAAGGCAGGTGAAACCGGAAGAAATCCTCGTCGGCAGGGGCATCGAGATTGGCGCTGATCTCGCAGGGAATGGTGACGACGTTCGCCTCCGCGGGAGCATTGTTGGGCTCGGCCTCGACGACCTGCGGCAGCTCGGTCACCTCGAACGGGATTTCATTGGTGACGCCCAGGGGCGTATGCGCCCGAACCATCACGCGGCCGGGCGAAGTGCTCGTCAGATCGATCGTGACCGGTTCGGCATCCTGAAAGTTGTGACCGACCGGGCGGGCCTTGATTACCGCGCCCGGCGCCCCGCTGCCCGGAAGCACGCCTTCGAGATACGGCACATGCCCGGCGGTGATCCGGTAGCCGAACGAAGGCCCGCCGCGATAGCGCAAGTCGCGGACGCGAAGCACGTAAGTGCCATCGCTGGGAGGATCGAACACGAGCAGCGGGTCGCGGCCGTGATGCTCAATCGCGCAGCGCATTTCGCGGCCGTTGTCACTGTGGATCGTCGCGAGCGCTTCGAGCGATGAGCCGAGTCGGGCGGCATGAATGTCGAAGATCAGTTGCTCGCCGCGGGTGCCGTGGAATTTGAACGTGTGAGCGGAGCCCGGCGTGTCGATGACGCCGGTGAGCGTCGCCGGCAGGGAGATTCCCACGGATTCAAGGAGCGGCGTCCTGGCGGCCACCTCGTACTGGCTGACGAAAACCGGGACGGGCGGCGTCACACCCGCCGGACCGAGCAGACGAAGCACGCGCTCGCCCGGCTCGGCGGTGGACGGCGCGACAATTCGCAGCACCAGCGAATCATCCGCGGGCTTGTCGGGGCGGACGATTGTTGCGGTCAGACCGTGGGTGTCGATCGCTGCGATGCTCGCGAGGTGACGTCCACGCAACGTCACATCGATCGATTGCCCGGCTTTGATCGCGATCGGAGCAACCGGATCGAGCGCCGGCGCAGGCTGCACCGTCGCCGCCGACGCCAGGGCGGCGCATGCCAACCACAACAACAAACCGATTCGACATCTCACGAGAACAACCCCAGGACCGGCTGCGCCTGCACCAGCTCACGCGGCTGGCCCAGCGCGTTGTTCACCATCGTGCCCGGATCGATGCCCATTGCGTGATAGACCGTCGCCAGCAGCTCGATCGGATGCACCGGATTGTCTGCGGGGCTGGAGCCGGTCTTGTCGCTCTTGCCGTACACCGCGCCGCGGCCGATGCCGGCGCCGGCGATCAGGCCCGTGTAGCAATAGGGCCAGTGATCGCGGCCGTCGGGGCCGTTGGTGTTGCCCGAGGTCGACACGCCCATCTTGGGGCTACGGCCGAATTCGCCAATCGCGAGCACGATGGTTTCCTTGAGCAGTCCGCGCGAATCCATGTCGGCCAAAAGGGCCGGCAGGGCGCTGTCCAGCTTGGGGCAGTGCAGGTTGCGCAGCGGGCCGAAGTTGGCGGCGTGCGTGTCCCAGGCGTCGACCAGCGGATTTCCGTTGGCCACCGCCGGCCAGTTCACCTGCACCACGCGCGTGCCGGCTTCGATCAGCCGCCGGGCCAGCAGCAGCGATTGCCCGAAGGTATGGCGGCCGTAGCCGTCGCGCATTTGCGGTTTTTCCTCATCAAGGTTGAACGCGTTTCGGGCGCGACCCGAGATGACCAGCTCGAGTGCTTTGCGATCGTAGGAATCTAATGCATATTCGGAGACGGCCTTCTCGATCTCCGGCATCTGCGAATCCACTTTTTTGAGGAGCGACGCCCGCCGTTGCATGCGGGCCTGGTCGATGCCCTCCCGCAGCGAGAGGTCGTCGGTGCTGAATTTCGTGTTGGGGTCCTGATACATGTAGTAGGGGTCGTATGCGGCCCCAAGGAAACCGGCGGTGCCGCCCTTGCCGATGACCCCGGATTCCTGGAGCGGCCGCGGCAGCATCACAAATGGCAGCATCGGGCCCTCGGGAGGAAGAATCCGGCCGATCTCCGAGCCGATGCACGGGTAATCGCTGCGGTTAGGCGGCTCGAGCTGCCCCGAAGGCGAAACCTTGTCCGGTGTATAGCCGGTCATCATCTGATAGATCGCGGCGGTGTGGTTGAAGAGGCCGGCCGGCGTGTAGCTGACCGACCGCACCAGCGTCGCCTTGTCCAGCACCTTCGCCAGGTTCGGCATCACCTCGCTGACCTGCACGCCCGGGATCCTGGTCGGGATCGGCTGGAACTGGCCGCGAATGTTGTCGGGGGCATCCGGCTTGGGGTCCCATATGTCCAGATGACTGGGGCCGCCCTGAAGGAAGATGAAGATGAAGTTCTTGGCCGAGCCAAACCCGGCGCGTTTCTTGCCCTGCGGCGCGGACTGCCCGCGGGCTTCGAGGGCGAGCAGATTGGAAAGCGAGAGGCCAAGCAGGCCGGCGCCGCCGACGCGCAACAATTCTCGGCGGCTGATCCCGTCACATGTCGCGCCAGGTTGTCCGGGGATGGATAGCATCGTGCTCTCCTTGTTTGTCTGTGATCTGTTCCTGTGACACGGGTTTTTAACCCGTGCTGGCGATGCTCTATGGCGAAAACCGCGAAATTTCAGTCATTCTGGTTTCCGAGCCGCTGGCACGGGTTAAAAACCCGTGTCACCGGGCAGCATCGTCGTCACCTGTTAAACAGGAACGCGGGACTGTTCATTAAAGCCCAAGCGAGGTCCTGGGCGGCTGCAACGCGGCCGGGGCCGGCACCTAGCTCGACAGATTCCAACTCCGCCTGCGTCGGCGGGCGGTTCAGAGTCATGTAGTACAGGTCTTCGATCACCTTCTGATTATCGCTCTCACGGGCTACCAACCGGGTGATTGCATTTTCAGGTGAATCGACGGCGTCGCTGATGAGATGTCCGTTGATCAGGTTCAATGCATGGGCGAGGCTCACGTTGCTCGTCCGCTCGCACTCGCAGGCGGTTTCGCGTTTGGGCCGGCCGAAAAGCTTGAGGAAGTCGTTGCCTTCGATCATCCCGTCGGCCAGTTCCTCGGGCCGCAGTCCTTCGGGCAGGCCGCCGACGCGGGCTTTGGTGCCGGTGGAAATCGCAACCGCATTCATCATCTGCTCGGCCGAGAGCCGGCGCGGGATCGCGTGTGAGAAGTTGATCCGGTCGTCCTCGTTCCACTGGTTCGGGCGGAACGACAGGTTGTAGGTGCGCGAACTGACGATCGTGCGGATCAGGTGCTGCACATCGAAGCCGCTTTTGACGAAGTCGTCCGTCAGGGCGTCGAGCAATTCCGGATTGATCGGCGGATTGGAAGCGCGAATATCGTCCACCGGATCGATGATCCCGCGGCCGAAGAAGTAGCTCCAGACGCGGTTCACATACGACTTGGCGAAGAACGGATTGCCCTTGTCGACGACCCAATCGGCCAGGGCATCCTCACGGACGCGAGGCTTTTTCCAGTCGGGATTCTGCCCGTAGGGAACTTTCGGTTCGACGACGGCGTTGGTCTTGGGATTGGTGATTTCCCCGCCGCGGAAATTGTCGTAGACGATCTCCTCGCCCGGCCGCATCCCGGGCTTGAATTTGAGCCGGGCAAAGAACGCGTCGAGCTGGTAGTACTGGCTCATCGTCCACCGCTCGAAGGGGTGGTCGTGACATTTATTGCAACTGAAGCGGAAACCAAGAAACGTCTGGGTGACGTCTTCGCCGATCTTCCCCGTGTCGCGAAGCGTCCGCATGTAATTGACCGGCGGGTTGTCCAGGCTGCTTCCCTCGGCGGTGATCAGCGTGCGGACGAACTGATCGTACGGCATGTTCTGGGCGACGGCTTCGCGGATCCATTCGCGGAAGACCCAGACGCCGTCCTCGCCCAGCGTTTTGGAATTGCACTGAAGCAGGTCGGCCCATTTGTTGGACCAGAACTCGACGAAATCGCCGGAGCCCAGGAGTTTTTCGATCAGCTTCTGGCGTTTCTCGCGGCTTGGCGTCGGGTCTTCGACAAAAGCCTGGGCCTGGTGCGCGGTCGGGGTGAGGCCGGTGAGGTCGAGGTAGATTCGCCGGGCGAACTCGGCGTCCGCGCATTCATCCGACGGCAGGATCTTCATCTTCTCGAGCTTGGCGTTGATGTGCTCGTCGACGAAGTTGTATTCCGGCATCGGCGTCCAGACGAAGCCGGTGCGGTCGCCCATGATGGAGACGTTGGCGACGCCGTAATTGCCCTCGTAGCGGATGCCGATGGCGGCTTCGCCTCGGCGCATGCCGACGATCTCGCTGCCGACGACGCGGGCGGTGTCGGTGCTGTTGGAAGTAAGAACGGCGTCGCGAGTGACGTCGCGGGTTGCGCCGTCGGAGTAGTGAGCCATAACGACGAGCCGTTGTGTCCGGCCCGGCAGATCGAGCGCCACATCGTGCGGCAGCACTTCGAGCCGATCGGGACGCGCCGAAGCAGGGTCGGGATCGAATTTCGCGCCCTGCTCGATCCAGTGCAGGATGGTGTCGTATTGACGCGTTCCCTCGTGAATGACCAGGCCGCCTTCGTGCGGGGCCTGTGCGGTCGGCTTGAGAAGCATCAGGCTCTTTGCCGGCTCGACGCGGTTCACCCGCCGGCCCTGAAGCTCGTTCACCAGGACGTTGTAGTCGAATTGCGGGTCGTAGCCGCGGAGCGACAGCTTAAAGCCGTTCTTCCCCTTGGCGGCGCCGTGGCAGGTGCCGGCATTGCATCCCACGCTCGAGAGAATCGGCATGACGTCGCGAGTGAAGCGGACCGGCGGGTGATCGGCGTTCAGTACCCGCACCGGCAGCTTAACTTCCTTGCCTGCCGCCCGAACCGTCAACGTTCCCTCTCCCGCGGCCAGACCGGAGATAAAGCCGGTTGCATCCGCGACCGCGATCGGCGAGTCCTCCTGGAAGCTGGCCTGATAGCTCAAGTCAAATTTCGTTCCATCTTTTTTAACGCCCCAGACCAGAACCTGCCGGGCGTCCCTGGCATCGCCCAGAACCAGGGAATCCGGCTCCAGTTGGATCGATACAAATTCCGGCAGAGGCGGCCGGGGCGGCGCCGGCTGAGATTGCTCAACCTTCTTTGCCCACGCGCTTTGCCCGAGCAGCAGAAGGGCGGTCAGGGACGACAGTATGATGTTCCGACTTACGGACATGCTCCATCCCATCATGTTGGTCCGTCAGAAAGAAGTGCTTCGTAACACAAGTTTACCACAAATAACGGGATGCGGGAGGTCCCCGAACCCTGCGTCCTTTGAAAGCTACCGGAATCCTTTCGACGCGTTGAGCCAATTAGCGTATTAGAATCCGGGAGGGCGAGGCTCCTGCCGAGCCGCGGCTCGCCCGGAGGCTCGCCCTCCCAAGCGCGGAAATGGAGACCATCGGGCATGAAACGCAGCGCGGCGGGAGTTCTGGCGGGCATCATTCTTTTGCCCGTGGCGTGCTGGGCTGGGCTAGGCCCGACCACGCTTCCCGCCGATCACGTGCGGGTTCCCAAGGCCACCACGGCAGTCATGGATGTCGACGCGGCCAGGGCGAGCTGGGCGTTCGGCCTGCCAAAAGACCACCCGATTCCCGCCGTGCGGGATGTGGCATGGTGTAAGTCCCCGATCGATCGGTTTATCCTGGCGAAGCTGGAGGAGAATGGCCTCAGGCCGGCGCCGCCGGCGGATAAGCGGACGCTGATTCGGCGGGCCAGCTTCGATCTGATCGGCCTGCCGCCGGCTCCGGAGGAAGTGGGCGAGTTTGTCGCCGACGATTCTCCCGACGCGTTTGCGAAGGTCGTGGATCGCCTGCTCACCAGCCCGCATTATGGGGAGCGGTGGGGGCGCCACTGGCTGGACGTCGTCCGCTACGCCGATGCCTTTGATTCGCGCAGCGTGCAGGGCGATCACATCGGCGCCGGCGACATATCCGAGGCGTGGCGGTATCGCGACTGGGTCGTCAAGGCGTTCAACGATGATCTGCCCTACGACCAGTTCATCATCAATCAAATTGCCGGCGATATGTTGCCGGCGCCGCAGGGG
>Ga0210396_10001519_pt1 | contig 24946 bp, 21 predicted proteins | sample IncBWH17OmetaG_FD_155466 | JGI IMG/M metagenome (GOLD analysis project Ga0210396, IMG submission 155466) | Forest soil microbial communities from Barre Woods Harvard Forest LTER site, Petersham, Massachusetts, United States - Inc-BW-H-17-O ... | reverse complement strand
AGTCGTTCCCGGCACGACCTACTACTACAAGGTCACCGGCGTCGATCCAAACGCGGCCAGCCCGACAGACCCGACCGCGGAAAGTGCGCCGTCTTCGGAGGTGTCGGCCGTTGCGCAACCCGGGTCGGTCGCCTTCAACCCTCCCAGCAATCTCGTGGGCGCTGCGCAAGACGGACCCCAGGTGCAACTGACGTGGAACACCAATTCCACGACTGGGACCGGTTTCACGATCGAGCGAGCGACCGACGCCGCGTTCACTCAAAATGTGACAAACTTCTCGGCGCCAGCCACGACAGGGTCCACGGCAACATATACCGACACGACCGTCGTGGCCGACACCACGTACTTCTATCGCGTTCAGGCGCTGAATGGATCAGTCACCACGGCCTTCTCCAACCCGGTGACGGAGAACATTCCGGCGCCGCCCGCAACTCCTTCCAACGGCCATGCGACGTTGATCACGGCGACGACCGTAGACCTTGCGTGGACCAACAACGCGACTAACGCCGACGTCTACAAGATCTTCCGCGAAGTCGTTGGCGGCACCTTCACGCAGATTGCCTCCTTGCCGCCCACTGCCACCACTTTCGATGACAGCGGCCTGACCCCCGGCACCAACTACGACTATCACATCGAGGCCTGGAATATTTCGGGCAATGCCGACCGGACAGGTGCCGACCTTTACACCGTCTCCCCAGCGATTACGAACTTGGCTGCCACCATCAGCGCCGGCCAGGTGGGGCTCTCTTGGACGGCGCCTTCGGGCGCGACGGACATGACGTATAACGTCTACCGCGGCACCACTGCGGGGGGCGAAGCCGCCACGCCCTTGGCCACGGGATTGACCTCCACGTCATTTACCGACTCGAGCGTCACCGTCGGCCCGACTTACTACTACGAAGTCACGTCGGTCGATCCGGAAAGTCTGGCGACGCCCTCGGTCACGCCCTTCGGAGAGAGCGCCCGATCCAACGAAGTGCCGGCGACTCCGCAGGCCAGCGCCCTCGTTCTTGCGATCTCCGCAGGCGGCCCGGCATCGGGCTCATTCGTCGCCGACACCGATTTCAGCGGAGGCACCGTGTCGGCCGGTACGAAGGCAGCCATCAACACCAGCGGAGTGAGCAATCCGCCGCCCCAAAGCGTGCTGCAACACGGCCGTTACGGCAACATGACATACACCATTCCAAATCTAACGCCCGGCGCCAGCTATACCGTGCGGCTGGACTTCGTCGAATACGCTTTCAACGCCGCTGGCGCCCGCGTCTTCAACGTGGCCATTAACGGCACGCAGGTTCTGAGCAATTTCGATATTTGGTCAGCGGCCGGTGGCGAGAACATCGCCCTGGCCAAATCGTTCACGACCGCGGCCTCGTCGGCCGGTAACATCACCATCGCGTTCAAGTCCGTCGTGAACAATTCAATGATTAACGGGATCGAGCTTTACTCGAACTCGGCGACCGCTCCGCCGGCACCCACTGGCTTGACGCCTGCCCCGGGCAATAACCAGGTTGCGCTGAGTTGGACGCCGGTGAGCGGCGCCACAGGTTACGACGTCTACCGTGGCACGAGCAGCGGGGGCGAGACGCTGTTGTCCGCAGGGACCAATATCAGCTCCAGCACGTTCACTGACAGCACCGCTGTCAACGGCACGCAGTACTTTTACTACGTCACGGCGCTGAACGGCAGCCTGCAAAGCGGCAAATCGAACGAGGTATCCGCCACGCCGCAAGCCCCACAAACCGGTACCCTGGTCCTGGCCATCTCTGCCGGCGGCCCGGCTTCGGGCTCGTTCGTTGCCGATACCGATTTCAGTGGCGGTACGGTGTCCGCAGGGACCAAAGCAGCCATCAGCACCAGTGGCGTGACCAACCCGCCACCTCAGAGCGTGCTGCAACACGGACGTTACGGCAACCTCACCTACACCATCCCCAAGCTGACGGCCGGTGCTAGCTATGTCGTGCGACTGGATTTCGTTGAGTACGTCTTCAACACCGCCGGATCGCGGGTCTTTAATGTAGCCATCAACGGCACGAAGGTGCTGAGCAATTTTGACATCTGGTCAGCCGCCGGTGGCGAGAACATCGCCCTGGCCAAATTGTTCACGGTCAGCGCCTCTTCGACGGGCACGATCACCATCAGCTTCACGTCTGTGGTGAACAATGCCCTGATCAACGGGATTGAGATCTACACGCCGGCCGCGATGGGGGCCGCTATCCCCAGTCCTGCGGCGGAACCCGGCGCAGTCTCTCGAACCGCTATTGACCTTGCCGTTTCGAGTTTCGGTCCGCAAACAGCGGAATTGCCTGCGACGGACGCGTCCCATTCCCAAACGGATGCTTTCTTTGCTGAATGGAGCCGGCCGGAATTAAGCTCCCTGATTCCTGGTTTGACTTTGAACGAGTTGAGCAGTCCACCCAACGAGTCCTCTCCACCTTCGGCTCCGGTAGACACGCCGACGGTTATGGACGATCTTCTCGGGATTGAGCCGAGCGTCTTCGGTCCGGGTGCGGCGAGTATCTAAACCCCGATGTTCGCATCAACGGCAGCTCGGCACGGGCCACCGCGGTCCTCGCCACAGTCTAACGCGGGCCAGATGGCCCCCGGGTTAGGATTCGCCACTGTGCGCGCACGGCAGCAAACATCAATTTCGCGCATCAGCTCGTCGGGGTCAACGCGAAACTCCGAGTCTCTTCCGCTCACTGGCTCGGCAATGAACATCGCGCCAATCATGCCATAAAACTGAGCCAAACGCGGCAGGAGAACGCTGACCCGCTTCGGGGGATAAATGAACAACAAACAGGCCCCGCGACGGCCAAAATAAAAGGAGGGTGCGGCGTGCGACCCGTCAACACTCACGACGATCGATGCTCCCATGCAACGTTTCAGCATCTCGTCGACCGTGATTTGCCCGGTGTCGACTACGTGAAATCCTTCCTGGACGAGCCGCTCCTCCACTTCTTCGGAATTGACGATGTGCCGGTCGTCACTTCCCCGTGAGCGGCTACGTCGCAGAAAAATTCGGTCGTGACCACGTGGAAAGCCCGTCAATCGAGAGCGAAGCTTCAGGTAACGGCTCCGCTTGGCCGGGTTTTGACCGCAGTCGTCGATCAAGACAAGTTCACGCACGCGCAACGATGCATAAGATGGCGGAGCCTTCACGCCAAGCACAGCTCTCCAGCCGGGCTCGTGTTTATAAGTCGGACGAAGGTGTCCAACGCCCACCCCGAGGCTCGAAACCAGCTCTTGTAGGGGTAGCTCGTCATGCAGGAAATGTCCAAACCACCGAGTGCCAGAATAGGTCGTCGCGAGAATGGAGTGAGAGAGCTCTCCTGTTTCCGCCCGCCGGAGCGCCTGCCAGCCGAGCGTGGAATACAGGTCCCCCCGGTAAAGACCGCAATAAACGTGCTGTCGAAACAACAAAGCGTCTCGGAGCAAGAAGGCCCGAGTCGGGCCGCCGTAATGACGATCTCTGCGGATGTCCGCGGTGACACTGGCGACGGATTGGTATGGGGGTGCGCTACCGAGGATGCGACCGAAGTGGGACTCAGAAATGCAAATAGTGGGGTAGGGTTCATCGACGCCGGGCGCAAGCTCCCAAGATTTAGTCGCAACTTGCTCAAGACTGCGTGCTGGAATCGCCAGTGCTCGCCGACCGTTGTAGCCGAGCATGGTGGCCGCCGCACCCGCGAAGTGGCCAAGGCTCGTTTTCCAGTGGACGATGATCTGAGACCTCTCGGAGTCCATCTCGCGGAATCTCCCAGGTCGCGAACCGTGCAGGTTGCGAGCAAGGACGTCCCTTCCTCAGAGCTTCGGAGCCCTCGCGTGAAATCAAATCGGGGACAACAATCGAGAGCGGTCGGATTAACGATAAGAACACTGGGTGACGAAACGACAGTCCGTGGGCCCTTGCCGATCCCCAGCAAGTGTCCGCCAGTGTGGCCGTGTTCGATGCGAAAATCAACCAAAATGGCTTGGCCGGAGAGATGCGCCGAATTCGGCGCGAGCGGAGCGGCGCGGCTGGGCCGATCCGCACGCCCTCCCCCGCAATGCGCCGTGGCAGAAAGTGAAACGACAGTTGGCCAAAGTCTCTCGCTGACAGGTGTTGGCCACGGGCGAAAAGGCTCGGGAGATTCCTAAGCTCCCTGAAAACGCTTGTGACGGAAATTTTGCCGTCCTGGTTCCCAATTGCGCCACGTTTGAAACTGAATTACGAGTAACGGTGGTTGCAAAAAGGCGACGTATAAATAAAGCAACTTTCAGCTTTCGACGTCATGTACCGCCTGCACTGTGAGCTATCGTTCTAATGTTCGGTTGCGAAAAAGATCACAACACAGAGGGCTCAACCATGTTCGTCAACACGATCAAACGGTTCCTGGTTTCCGAAGACGGCCCGACCGCTGTCGAGTACGCGGTTATGCTCGCCCTGATCATCGTGGTCTGTCTCACTGCCATTCAGGCGGTCGGCACCAACGCGAACGCCAAGTTCAATACCGTCAAGAACGCTCTCACATGACCGCGCCTTGATTTATTGCGCCATGGATTTCGGCGAGAGACCCCGCGGGCCTGACCATGCCCCGCGGTTCTTTTTTTATGCTCACGTCGCAACGACAGCGAGCAGGCGTGGTGGCCGCACCGTGCCAGCCTTCGAATTTGTCCCATTCGAATTCGGCCGCTCGGTTGCAGCGTCGAGCGGCGCAGTCGCGACTGGCTTGAGAACGGCCAGCGGCTCAACCACGACTGAGTACTCGTACAACAACACCGAGCAAACCGGCCATACTGTCTACTCGGGGACTCCGAGCGCGCTGGGGACGATCCAGTCCTCCCAGCAACAAAAGTACGACCTGCAGGGCGCATGACGGGCGTCGCAACCACAACCTACGCCAGTGGCGTGGCGTCGCAGATCGAGCAGCTCACTTACGGCTATGATGACAACGGCGACCGAGTCTCCGCTCTCGATCAAGTCGACACCAACGCCGACGGAACGTGGGACACACAGACCATCACCGAATACCTCAACGACTCGAACAACGAGACCGGTTAGAGTCAAATCGTAAAACGTTCCTCAAATGGGACGTCCCGGATCCCACGAGTTTCTGATACTCGGAGGGCGCGCCGCTGGCTCGATCGCTGTCCGAAGCCGGACAGGGCGCAACGAGCTGATGCACCATTCCCGCTTCCTGACGGAGCGAACCCAACTCGTCTGGCGAGCTGGTTCCCCCCGTTGGTCTGGCATGCCCTGATTCCCTAACACTCGGGCTGTCAGCGCGGTTTTTGACGATTGGCGCGAAAGTTCCGCTTGTTCATGTGCCGAAGAATGGAGAAGCGACTGCGCAACGCCCGCGCGGCGTATCTTTTCGCGCGCGAATATCGGGGGGCTTCGGCATGACTCGGGCAAGTGAAAAGACCGAATCGGTGTCTCTCGCGGAATTCCGAACTCCACCTTCCGACATGGTGGAGTTCGTTAAGAACCTCATTCGCGACGAGGCCCGAGTCAGCCAGAGGGGGGAATTCGCTCGGCATCCGCTCGTTTACGAGGCGATGACGATCCCACTCGATGAACAGCTGCAGCCCGTTGGCCACCCATTTAAAACGCTGGCCTGCAACGTGTCGTTGGCTGGGGCATCGTTGGTTCACAGTGAACCGATCGATGCTTCGTTCCTTCGGGTCTCGCTCGAAGTCGTCAACCTGGGCACGACAATGGTCGCGAAGGTCCGGCGGTATCGGCAGATCGAGCAGCAGTATTTTGAAGTCGACTGCGAATTCGTCTCGCGGGCTGCCTGACACGAGTAACTTCAGCAACTGCGCCTGCAAATCGCAAATCCGCTGGCCGATGTGTCGGGACAGATGCGGATGCCCGGTCGGCTCGTCTTTTGGGTTGGTTGCGGCTCGTTTTTTTTCCCCTTGCAAAGGGCTCCGGAGAGCAGGAATTTTCCTTGCCAGCCACGACGACCTGTACCAAAGAGAGAGAACGCCGCATGCGAGTCGACCAGATTCGGGTTGACGAGGCCCGGGTCGTGGAAGAAGCCGACAGCCAAAGACTCATTTTTCCAGTGACGCATGGACAAACGCAGACTCGCGTTTGGTTCACAGTCCGCAACGCAGACGCTGCACCCTCGGGAAATGCTGCTTTGGCGATTGCGTTGGTACCCGCAATGAGAGCTGCGCGATCGCTCGTACTCGCCGATTCACTTTCACCCAGACTGTTCGCGTCTCAAGCGGCTATCCAAAAGCTTTTTCAAGACTGGGACAATCGATTCAACGTCGTGCGAATCACCGCTCCTCTTGTCGAGCCCCATCAGGCGTCAACCGGCGGAACCGGTCTTTTCTTCACCGGCGGTGTCGACTCCTTCTTTTCATTGTTAAGGCATCGGGAAGAAATTACACATCTGATCTTTGTGCGCGGATTCGATCTCAAGCGTGATGATCAGGAGGTTGATCGTTCGGTGCTGCCAGCCATTCGAGCGGTGGCGGCGCAAATGAATAAAACTCTCGTCGAAGTCAGCACAAACATCCGAGAGTTTTCCGATCCCATCGTTGATTGGGCGCTTGATTACCATGGCACTGCCCTCGCCGCTGTGGCACTCCTTCTGGCCCCGACGCTAAGCAAGGTTTACCTCGCAGCGTCACATTCGGAAGGGGATACGTTTCGCTGGGGGTCGCATCTGTTACTCGACCCTCTTTACTCGACGGAAACGTTGTCGTTGATCCATGATGGGGCGAATGCAACACGTGTTGAGAAGGTGGCCGCCATTGCTGATGATCCGCTGGTGCAGCAGACACTAAGGGTGTGCAACAAAGCGGGCGCCTATAACTGCGGTCGTTGCGAAAAGTGTCTTCGCACAATGATCAACCTCCGGGTGGCGGGCGCGTTGGAGAAATTTGTCACATTTGATCGTCGCCTACGATTAAATGAGGTGCGGCTGATACACGTTCGCGACGAAAACAAGGCGTCATTCGTGTCGGAGAACCTAACGGCGCTTCGAGCGAAGGGTGTCGATGATGACCTGGCCTTGGCACTGAATGACGCGCTGAACCACCACTTTTATCAAGGGTGGGGCCGACTGGAAAAGCCACTGATTAAAGGCATGAATCGGCTTGCGAATTGGCTACCGTCTCGCGGCGCGCGGTCATCATGAGGGTGGCCTGCTGGAGCGACGAGCCGATCGGGAAAGCAGGCTCGTTCGAATCGCGGGAAGGCGAACGGCGGGTTAAATTGCCCGCGCGAAAGACTCTTCTCCGTCCGGGCGACCCCTTCACGTCTTGCAATCGTTAAAGTTCGGAAACCTGAAGATTCGATAAAACCCTCAGAAATGAGGGGGCACTGCTCGTTCGGCACCAAGTCGTGCGCGCGCGATCCGACCCTCGGATCATTGCTGTCTGGCTAACGCCGACCGTTGGCGTGATCAAGCCACAGACGCTGCGGGGGGATCTCGGTGGGCCTGCGTCGCAAGATTCGCTCCCTCGTTGAACGCCACTTGGTGGCCCCTCATCTGATACGGCGGGCACGACGCGCAATGGCTGATCGCCCGCGGTCGTCGGGCGTGCTGATCATGGGGTGGTACGGCAGGGAAACGACCGGCGACAAAGCCATCCTGGCGTCGCTGCTGCACAACATCGCAGACCACTCCGTTCGCATCTTGAAGTCGACGTATGACGTCGATTACAGCCGGCAGACGTTGAATGAGATCCAAGCACCAACCGTTCGCTGCATACCAAACGACATCGCCTCCTTCGTGAGGGCGCTCGAGTGGGTCGACGTGATCGTCATCGGCGGCGGCCCGCTCAAGGAAAGCGGCCAAATGCTCGAATGGTCCGAGCGGTTGGCAATTGCCAAGAGTCTCGGCAAGAAGATCATGGTTTACGGCTGTGGTATCGGCCCGTTGCATTCGGAGCTGGTTCGCGAGCATGTCGCTCAAATCCTCCGCCAGGCGGATCGAATCACACTGCGGGATGCCATCGCGGTCACCAACGCAACGGAGCTTGGAATCCCCGCGGATCGCATCACTCTGGCCGCCGACCCGGCGATGGGGTTCACGACTCCGTCAGTCGAATCCGCTAACCGGAATGGAAAACCGTTGACGATTGGAGTTTCTTTGCGCCGGCTGAGTAAACACTATGCGCCGGCCGGCAAGGCGATCGAGGCGACCAGGCAAGAGTCGGCCTTTCACGATGCTGCCAAGCACACACTCCGCCGCATCCTGCAAATGAACGACGCTCGAATCGTGCTCGTTCCCATGGCTTTGCGCCGCAAGGATGATGATCGCGTAGTTCTCAGACAGATGCAGACGGAGCTCGGCCACGATCCGCGGATCTCACTGATCGAGCGCTACGCTTCGCCCGCGGCACTCTTGGAGCATTTTAAAGGGTTCGACTTCTTCGTCGCGATGCGCTTCCATTCGGCTGTGTTTGCGATGCTCTCGCAGGTGCCTCTGGTGGCAATCGATTACGACAGTCGGGGCGGAAAGACCACCGGGCTCATGGAGGCGATGGGTCTCTCCGAGTTTGTGCTGAACATTGCGGATGCGACGCCAGAGCGCCTCTGGACGCTGGTTGAAACGGGCCTCAGCCAACGTGCAGCGATCGCTCGTCGAATCGCAGAGAACCTCCCCTCGCTGCGCGATCGGGAGCGAGCCAATGGACTAGCGCTGCGCGAGCTGCTCAAAGCCGCTTGACAGGTCCGCTGCCGAGGGGGGTTGCGATGAGAGTTTGCCTTTACACCGAAACGGCGTTGCCGACTATCGGCGGCCAAGAGTTGGTCATCGATGCTCTCGCCAAGGAATACACGAACCAGGGTCATGAGGTGGTCGTGCTCGCGCCCAACCCACGCGGGTCGTTAGTGGCGAACGATCGCCAGTTGCCCTATCGCGTAATCCGGCACCCGCGTTTTCTTTCGACGCGCCGGTTCATCGACTGGTATCAATATCCGCTCCTGAAACTTCATCGCCAGTTCCCGTTCGACGTTCTCCATTGTCACAGCGTCCATCCGTGCGGATATCTCGGCGCGTTGTGCCGGGACCGATTGAAGGCAGCGCTCGTCTTAACCAGTCATGGGGGAGATATTCGTGAGGGCGGCGCGCGGATCCGCAAGCCCGGCGCACGATCCCGCGCCATCATGGCTCTGCGACGGGCGGACGCCGTTGTGTCGATCAGCCGCTTCACAACGCAGGCCCTCATGACCTTGGAGCCAGCGACCAAGATCGTCGAGATTCAAAACGGCGTCGATCTCGCCTCCTTCGAGAATCAGGGGGCGCGCCCGCCACAACTCGACCCACGAATTCGAGCGGGCGCGTACGTGCTGTTTCTTGGGCGACTCCATTCGCGCAAAGGACTCGACATTTTGTTGGAAGCCTGGGCCACGAGCCAGACGAAAACTGATCCGAGCAGGATGCTGGCAATAGGCGGTGATGGCGGCGAGTGCGAGGCGCTGAAGGAGCAGGCGCGACAATTGGGAATTCTCCCAAGCGTCTGTTTTCTGGGACGGGTAACGGGTGCAACTAAGACCTGGCTTTTGCAAAATGCTCGATGCGGCTGCATGCCTTCGCGCGATTGGGAAGCGTTTCCCCTGGTTGTCATGGAAGCCTTTGCGGCCGGCAAGCCGATGATCGGCACTCGCATTCTCGGACTGAAAGACTTGATCACTCACGGAGAGACGGGCTGGCTCGTCGCGCCCGAATCACCAGCCGAACTGGCCGCAGCTCTCCACGAAATGTGGGTCGATGATGGATTGTTGCTCAAGTGTGCTGCCAACGCGCGCCGCACGGCTCTAGAGCATGGTTGGCCGTCCATCGCGGCCAGGCATCTCGCGCTTTATCAAGCGCTCAGCAGGCCCGAAGCGCGGACGACTTGCGCAATGGATCGTCGAGAGAGGGAAGCGTGTGAAGCACGACAACGACTTGTGTGCCGTCCGACTCTCGCGATCGGTTAGTTCCGCCGTGGACTTCGCCCGTTTGCTGACACCGATTCGACGCGGGCACAGTCGATGAGCCGGTCGTTCGGAGGCCGCCGAATGGATACTTCAGCGACTGCCGAACTGTCTCAAGAATCCCCCGCCTCGCAAACCACTCCCCAGTCCAGGGCGCTCGCAGGCATTCCGCTGGAGCGCGAAGGCATCGTCTGGCACGGAGACAGCCAGATCGTTCACGAATTTCTGACTGAGCGATCGGCGCCCGGCTGCGCGACGGTCGTCAAGTCGGGTCCGCATCGCGCGGTCTACCGGATCGAGCTCCCTTCCGCGACCGTGTTTCTCAAGCATTTCAAGATTGCAGATTGGCGTGTGTTTTTCCGCAACGTGCCGCTGAGCAGCCCGGCCCAGCGCGAAGCCGCAGCCGCTGCGCAGATCGCGCAGGCGGGGATCGAAACGACCGTTTCGGCCGCGGTGGGCGCGACGCGCCGAGGTCTGGTCGTCCGCGAAAGCTTTCTCATCACGCGCGAAATCGCGGACTCCGCTCTGCTCGACCAAGTGGTTCGCGAACGGCTGCTGATGGCGGAACACGGCACCTTGCCTCCCGATGCGTCCCGCTTCCGCCGCGACCTAGCCCGCGCGCTGGGACGGCTCACCGGCCGCCTGCATCGGCACGGTCTGACACACGGAGACCTGCACCGGGCGAATATCCTGATTCGGATCCGGACCGGCGGTGAAATCTGCCTGTCGCTAATCGATTTGCAGCGCGTCCGCCGGCGATTGGTTCTGCCCTTCCGGAAGGCGCGGCACGATCTTTTCGGATTTACAACTCGTTCACTGGAATCGCCAGCCGGGCGGAGCGCCGCAGGTTCCTGGGCGCCTATTGGCTCGAAGTTGCGGCTTCCGATTCGCGGATCGTGACTCGGGCACTCCGCCGCGGTCGACGTGCACTGAGGCGCACGGCCCGGCGCTTGGAACCGTTCTGTGCTCGCGCCTTGCTACGCGACCAGATGAAGAATGATCGGAAGTGGCAGCGGCCCAATCGCCGGCTGATCGTCGCCGACCGGGGCTGGCAACTCGCCCGAGGAGTGTCGGCCTTGAGTCGGGCGGCAATATTTAAGTACCGCGATGATCCCGATGCGCTCTTCGAGGCCGGCACGATCCGCTTCTGCATTGTCGCGGGGAAAACGGTCGTTTTTGGCGATCCCAGCAAAAGGATTGAGTTTTGCGGACTGCGGCGTTCTCAGAACGTGCTGATGACCGCCGTTTCCGCGCGCGCCATCCGTGTCGCCATCGTGTGATGGTGATAGTGCACGGCACACTTCACCGCGTAGGAGAATAGAACCGACGGATCACGACGCGATCTCAATAATCTGGCGATTCGGCGGCGATACTCCGCTCGCAGCCGATCGTCGGACACCTGACGCATCAGGCGCCAGTAAATCCCCAAGAATCGCACGAGATTGGTGGCTTGCGATCTCAGCCCCTGCCAGGGATGCCTGCGCCAAGCGCTCGATCGGGCCATCGCAAATCGGAAGCGGTCCTTCAGGAATAAGTCGTCAACACGATCGAAATACTCCGCGGGTGCATAAACTTCCCGCATCAACTCGAGGTACCCGTCTCGCAGCTTCTCTCGGCTCATTAAGAGCGGAATCACATTGGTGCCATAAGGCGTCTCGTCATCGAGATCGAGACGATTCGCGGCGGCCAGTCGGTCGTAGAGGGGTGTTTTCGGAATCGCGTGCAGCATGCCGATCATGGCGTGGGCAATCCGCGCCTCCTGGAGAAACTGCCTGTGCGCTTCAAAGATCGAGGCGTCATCGTGATCGAAACCGAGAATCATCCCGCACCAGACGTCCAGGCCGGCTCTCTGAATCGTTCGGACCTTGTCGATCATCGAGCCCCCTTTGCGGACGTTCTGAAACTTCTTAGTTTCGCGGAGGGAGGCTTCATTCGGACTCTCGATTCCGACAAACACGCTCACGAAGTTCGCTTGGACCATCAGGCGCATCAACTCTTCGTCTTCCGCCAGATCCAGTGATGCCTCGGTGAAAAACATCAGCGGATAGCCGTTCCGGCGCTGCCACTCGGCCAGATCCTGCAACACGGCCTTGATCGCCGTTTTGTTGCCGATCAAGTTGTCATCCACGACGAAGACGATCTCCATCCTCTGCGCGAGCAGGGCTTCCAGCTCGGAAATCACTTGGGCGGACGTTTTCAGACGCGGCCGTCGACCGAACGTGACGATGATGTCGCAGAACTCGCATTGAAACGGGCAGCCTCGGGAAAACTGCGTGCTGCCGAACATGTAGTGACGCATCATCAGCCGATCCCAGCGCGGAACCGGTACCTTGGTCATGTCGGACTGGCTCGTCTGCTCGAACGCCGCTGTGGTACACCCTGCTGCCAGTCGCGCAAAAAACGGGGCCACGTCTCTTCTGCCTCTCCCACAAAAATCACGTCCGCGAGGCCGGCGAAATAGTCTTCCTGGACGGTCACCCAGGGTCCGCCGACCACAAGGAATCCGCCGCGCCGCTTAACCTCCTGCGCGATCTCTCGCATCCGAGAGCGCTGCACGCTCATTCCGGTGATGCCCACGATGTCCGCTCGAGCGAGACGCTCGAAATCGAGCGTCTCGACGCTCTCGTCCACGAGCGTCACGCCGTGCTCCGGGGGAGTCAGTGCCGCCAGCAAGGGCAAACTTGCCGGAGGCACATTGGCTCGCTTGCCGAACAGCGGCAATGCGTGCTCCAGCCCCCAATACGACGTCTCGAACGCCGGGTTGACGAGCACGACGTCTGCCATGATCGGCCTCAACGGGACTGTAAGAGTTCGCTCAAACGATTGCGACCCTCGTTGAGGATGAAATCGCGCCAGGTAGGCCAGCCAAGTTTCTCGGCAGGCAACGCGTCCGCCACCCCGCCAGAGCATTCTCGATGTCGGATTGGGTCACCGGATGCGGCGGTCCAAATGGTACCAGGATCAATCCGCCAACGCGCGCCTTAGCACAAATCTCAGTCAATCGGGACGGGGCCACTGCGTCTGCAACTACCGTCGATTCTCGGTTCGGCCGCGAAAACGGACGAGTTGATGCGGTACACGGAACAGTGTGCTGAAAAACGAATGAGTTTCCGCTGTCCGTCGGAGCGGCACTTATCAGTCGTTAAGCGATGTCTGATTGCTCCTCCCGCTGATGTCCGTCACGCTCCAAGACTCGAGTCGCACATCGAGGCGGAAGATCCAGTTCCTTGCCTTAGTCTGGGCCAGTCTGTCGTTAGCCACATTCCCGGCGTTACCGATGTAGCCGCGGCCCTCCGGAGCTTGATCGTGTGACAGTCGTTGAGGCGCGCCTCCGCAAGAATCGTCCATGCCTCATTCCGGGCCAATAAGGTCAGCATATGCTGATTCGCCAACCGGCGCGAAAGCAGTCCCGTCGCTCCTTGCGAGAGATCGCTGGGTTACCCGATTCGAGGCATGGCTCGGTTTGAATACAACCCAGATCGCCGCCTCGGGACCATCTGGCGGATTCGGGTGAATGCCGGCGTCCGAGGACTTTAGTGCAGCCGGCAAAAACCCGGGAAAGCTGATGCCCGTCTTGAACTTCGACACGATCTTGTCTGCCTGTTGCCGCGGCACTCGAAACGCCGCCCTTACTTCAAACGGTAGAGGGAGCTGTGTCATTGGTTAGTCCCCGTGCCTGCTAGTAGATCTGGGATCAGCAATTCAACCGCGAACTAGGACGCGGCGCTCATCTTGTCGCCGAGGTCCTTGAGCATTGCCGTTCGTGATTTGCGAGTTGCCATCGAGCGCACCGCAAATTTTAGGCGCAACTAGATGCCGGGCGAGTGGATGAAAAATGTCTGGCGATCGCTTCGGAAGCAGATTGGCTGCGCCGAAATCAATCTGCCCTTCGCTCGACCGTAGGCTCGCGCCGCCCGTAAGTGACACGCGGGCCTTCCGCGAGCTGCACTCGATTCTGTTCATGGGACTTGCGGTCCTATGTGTCGCGATGCTTCGGTCGACTTGGCGGCGCACGAGTAAGGTTGGGGCGAAAAAGGGAGGGCAAACTGCTGCGGCAGACCGCGAACCCGATCGTGGCTCCTTATGAGTCGAGGGGCCCCCATCACGCCCGCTGCAGCTGACATTGTGGTCGATCCGAATCCGGTTCCTCCGTAGTGTGGGGCAAGACAAGGCAGCCGGTTGGAGGGCACAGAGGATCGTCCACACCCGTAATTCGGTCGTCTTTTCGACGTGTCCAAGAAAAGGGTTGAGTTCATGAAATCTTCGGCCGACGTGTTCGCCGGCAGTCCCCTAAATAGGTAATTTCTTCGGCGCAAATGAGGAATCGTTGAAAGAGTTTCGCCTCGTTCCAGGGAAGGCGTCGGTCCTGGATCAGGACGTTCCGAATTCCCACCGCAGCCGAGGTTCGGTCAGTTGCCTTGCCGAGGTGGGTGCTTACACCTGGGCGAACCCGCCGTCGACAAACAGTTCCGTCCCAGTGATATAGCTGCTGTCGTCGCACGCGAGAAAAACCACGGCCTTGGCAACCTCGTCGGGCGTCCCAAGCCGGCCGAGCGGGACATTGGTGGAAATCGCCATCAAGCGCTCGCGGCCTGTTTCGGCCGACGAGAGCAACTGATTTAGCCCAGGTGTGTCGATGGTGCCGGGACTCACTGCGTTTACGCGGATGCGTCGCTGCTTCAGGTCCGTCGTCCAGGTCCGTGCGAAGGAACGCACGGCGGCTTTGGTCGCGCTGTAAACGCTATTCGCCGGCAACCCTTTGCTGGCGACGATCGACGCGTTCAGGATGATCGGGGCGCCGTCCGGCAGCAGCGGCAGCGCCTTCTGCACGGTGAACAGGAGGCCTTTCACGTTGACATTGAAGATCGAGTCGTAGAACTCTTCGGTTATGGCTCCCAGCGGGGCATATTTGGCGACGCCCGCATTGGCAAACACGACGTCGAGCCTCCCTTTCTCGCGCTTGATCTGGGTGAACAGTCGATCGAGATCGTCAAGGTTTGATGCGTCTGCGCGGACGGCTGTGATGTTGCGTCCGATCTCCTGGGCGGCCTTCGCCAACTCGGCCTCTCGCCGGCCTGTGATGAAGACGTAGGCGCCTTCGTTCACAAACTGCTTCGCCGTGGCGAGGCCGATCCCGCTGCTGCCGCCCGTCACGAGAGCGATTTTTCCCTCGAGCTTAGCCATGTTCGTTCTCCATCGTTGAGTGGCCGGTGACGACTGCCACTCGTTGCCAGGAACAGACGCGAACCGAGAATCATCACGCCGGATGGCTCAGTGGAGCGGGCATATGCATGTTTCAGGCCACAAAAACGAAGAAAAGCAAGTTGTGCTGGGCCGCGGCATTTCATTCAAGCGCCTTGGTCACGAGCTGCTCCAATTTGCGGTCGAGCATGAGGGCGACTTCCGTCACCTTGGCATTGCCGAATTGGCCGAACTGAGACGACGGTTTGTCGTATTCCACACACGTCTTGCCATGTTCGGTCTGATAGATGAGCACTCGCAACGGGGCGTAAAGGCTGGCCCGGATGTCGTGTCGCGTCATCTGGAGAGCGAACAAGGGATTTCCAAGCAGATACTGGATCGACTTTCTCTTCTGGCCGGCGAGGCGAAGGAGAGCACCGTGATCGGTGGTCCTGAAGAGCATGAACCCGCTCGAGCCTTCCATCGCCTTGATCTTCGCCCGCACCTCATCAGGATCGATGCCCGAGTTGAGCTGTTGATAAGCGCTCGGATCGAAGTGGCCGAGCTGCTGCTCAAAGGCGTTGGTGACTTTTTCAAATGGCGTTTCGGTCGCCACGCGGACGTGTTCAACGGTGATGCGAGTGACATCCATCGGATTACTTCTTTGCGGTTTCGGGACGGACTGATTTTGAAAAGCGATGCCGACGACAGCGAAAACCAAGGGAAGGCCAGCAACCGCCGTGAAAACCAACGGGAGACCTGCAATCGCACTTTTTTCTTCTGTACACATGGCTAACCTCCAACGTGTTACTCTCGAGTGAGCAGGAAGGCGCCGGCCATGGCTCCTGCGGCACAGATGCTGATGAGTCCGTAGCGCGCGTTTCGCCGCGACATTTCGTTGGCCAGCGTCGTCAGAATTCGTCCGCCGGTTGCGGACCACGGATGCCCGACAGCAATCGAGCTGCCATTCACGTTGACCCGATCCCAGTTCACGGGACCCGTGGCCGGCCCCTTCCAACCCTGCTCCCACGCCGCGGCATTCGCGAGCACCTGCGCGGCGAAGGCCTCGTGGATCTCGATCAGGTCGATATCGGCAAGTCGAAGTCCGACACGATCGAGCAGACGAGGCACCGTAATGGCGGGCGCCATGAGCAGCCCTTCGCTCGGATGCAGCGCTGCGTACTCCATGGCCTCGATGAAGGCCAGCGGCCGCCGGCCCTCGAGCCGCGCGCGTCTCTCACTCATGAGGAGGACGGCGGATGCGCCGTCGGTGACCGGAGACGAGTTGCCGGCAGTCAGCGTCCCTTGGGGATCGAACGCGGGCTTGAGCGAAGCGAGCTGTTCCAGCGACGTATGGGCACGCGGGCCGGTATCCGCGCTGACGCCCCCCAAGGGCACAATCTCTTGTGCGAGACGCTCGAGTGCTGACACGGCGTTCCGGTGGCTGGCCAGTGCGATCTCATCCTGGCGGGCCCGCGAAATGCCCCACTCCTTGCGCGTGAGTTCGGTGTGCTGGCCCATCGAGAGTCCAGTGGTTGGCTCGTTGAACGTCGTCGGATCCGATCCGCTCAGCCATTCCACGCCACCCGCGATGCCCGCTTCGATCCTGTCCTCCGAGATGGCGTCAGCAATGATGGTCGCCGAGCGCAAGCCGGTGATGCAGTAGGATGAAACTGTTTGAGCCTCGATCCGGGCGGGCAGACCTGTTTCTAACACGATTTCGCGTGCGAGATTGGGTTTGCCGCGCTCGGGAACGACCGCACCGAACGCGAGGGCATCGACGTTCTCGGGATTGATCCGATGGCGTTCGAGCAACCCCTGCACCGCGTGCTTGGCCAGCGCCAAGGGCCCCATTGAGGCGAACTCCTTTCCTGACTTCACAAACGGCGTGCGAGCACCGGCAACAATGGCAACTCGGGGAATACTCATATCTTTACGTCGCTCTTAGTTGAGGGAAGCTGCGACCGATGACTGCGAAACTGCGGGTTCAACCCTTCGTTTGGTAAGCCAGTCGACCGTGTAGAAGAACACCGGCGTCAAGAAGATGCCGAAGAGAGACACGCCAAAGGCGCCCCACAGCATGGCCGTTCCTACCGAACGGCGCATCTCCGCGCCAGCGCCCGACGCGAAGTACGGCGGCACCATGTGTATGAAGCAAAACGTCGTCATCACGATCGGGCGCAGTCGCACCCTCGCGGCCTGGACCGTGGCGTCGAATCGAGACGAACCCTCCAACTGGCGGTCGCGGGCGAACTCGACGATCAAGATGGCGTTCTTGCAGGCCAGCCCGATCAGCACCACAAATCCAATTTGCGTGAAGAGGTTGTTGTCCAGTCCACGGGCGGTGACGCCGGCGAGGGCGCACAGGACGCACATCGGCACCACCAGAATTACCGCCAAGGGGAGCGACCAGCCCTCGTACAGGCCGGCCAGCACGAAGAAGACCAGCACGGCCCCCAGGACAAATGCGCTAAACGGGTTTTGCCGCAGGTCGCGGAATTGCTCGACCTTGCTGGACTGCTTCTGCAGATAGCTCAGCTCGGTCCATTCGGAGGTCATGTTCCGGGGCAACTCCTTGTCCGCCAGCGCTTCCATCGTCCGCAGGACCTCGCCGGTGCTGGTCCCCGGCTGCCAGGAGCCGGTGATTGTCGCCGCAGGGAACATGTTGTAGCGCGTGATCGTCACCGGGCCGGCGGATTCACAGAAAGTCGATCACTGTGCCCAAGGGCGCCATGTCGCCGGAGGCATTGCGGACCTTGATTTTCTTGAGCGCTTCCGAGTCCTTGCGGAAGGCGCCGTCGGCCTGGACGTTGACTTGCCAGGTGCGGCCGAAGCGATTGAAGTCGTTGACGTAGTAGCTGCCCAGGTACGCCTGGAGCGCGTCGAAGACGTCGCTGACCGCGACCCCCATCGTCTTGACCTTCGTCCGATCAATGTCCGCATAGATCTGCGGCGTGCGGGCACGGAAGCCGTTGAACAGGCCGACCAGGCCGGGCTGCTGATTGCCCTGGGCGGCCAGGCGGTCCGCCCCGGCCTGGAGCGCGTCGAAGTTGACGTCGCCGGTGGCTTCGACCATCAGTTTGAAGCCGCCGGCGTTGCCGAGGCCGCGCACCGCCGGCGCCTCGAAGACTAGCACGCGCGCCTCGGGAACCTCGCGTCGGAAGCGTGCGCGGAGACGGGCCGCGATGGCTTGGCCGGCTAGCGCGCGATCGCGCCGTTCGGGGAACGGCTTGAGCATGACGAACATATTGCCGTAGTTCGGGCTGTTGGCGAGCAGAACGAACGACGTTCCCGGGACGGCTACCGTGTGGGCAACTCCAGGTGTATCGAGGGCTATCTTCTCGATGGCCTCGGTCACCTCAGCGGTGCGTTCGAGCGACGCCGAGTCGGGCAACTGGATGTTCACCACCAGGTAGCCCTTGTCTTGGATCGGGACGAAGCCGCTGGGAATGCGTGCGAATGCGAAGCCTGTTAGGCTGATCAGCCCGACGTAGAACACGAGCACGATGACACTGAGCCGAACGCAATAGCCCACTGTCTTGCCATAGGCTTGCGTCGCCCGCTCGAAGCTCCAGTTGAAGACTTGGAAGAAATGCCGTAAGGCCCAGTTCACGGGGCGGATCAGCCACCAGCCGAGGATGCCTCCCGCGAGCGCGCCAGGAAGAAAGAGGACGCCGGAGATCCCCCACGCCAGCAAGGTGGCTTTGAGTCCGCCGGGCGCCGACTCGCTGCTCTCGTCCGCCCCGGGCAGTCCGAGCCAGGTTCGCACTGTCGTCGCCAGCACCCACGCGGTCGCCACTCCGGCCAACAGAGCAAAGCTCCACCAAGGCAGCGCTTCTTTTCCCTGGTCGCCATGCTGGCCGGCCCTGCGACCGCCAAAGATCCAGACCGCCCGCGCCGGCGTCATGGTCATGGCGTTGATGGCGGAGATAATCATCGACACCGAAATGGTGAGCGCGAACTGGCGGAAGAACTGGCCGGTAATGCCTCCAAGGAACGCGCTAGGCAGCAGCACCGAGCTCAAGACCAGCGTGATGGCGAAAATCGGCCCGGTGATCTCGTTCATGGCCTTGATCGTGGCTTCGCGCACGGGCAGGCCCTTGTCCAGCCAGCGCTCGATGTTCTCCAAGACGACAATGGAGTCGTCCACAACGATGCCGATCGCCAGCACTAGCCCGAACAAGGTCAAGTTATTCAGAGTAAAGCCCATCAAGCCCATGACGGCGAAGGTCCCGACCAGGGAAACCGTCACGTCGATCACCGGCAGCAGTAGGGCTTTCCAGTCTTGCAAGAAGAGCAGAATGACGAGGGACACCAGGAGAACCGATTCACGCAGGGTATGGAACACCTCATTGACGGATTCGCGAATGGACGGCGTGGTGTCGAATGCGACGAGGTAACGCAGCCCCCTGGGGAAGCGGGTTTCCAGTTCCCGCATCTTGGCCTTGATGGCGTCGGCGGTGTCCAGGGCGTTCGCACCGGGAAGCAGGAAGACGACCACACCCGGAGCAGGTCGGCCGTCCAGTTGCCCTACTGTGTCCTGGTTGCGGGCCCCCAGCTGAGTCCGGCTGACGTCTTTGAGGTAGGTGACTTCTCCGTCTGAGCCGGTCTTGAGCACGATGTTCGCGAATTCTTCCGCCTCGAGCAGCCGACCGAGCGTGCTTACGGTGTACTGAAAATCCTGGCCCTGGGGGACGGGGGGTTGACCGGTCTGGCCGGAGGCTACCTGCACGTTCTGCTCGCGCAGGACCCGGATCACGTCGCCGACTGTCAGGTTCCGCGACTCGAGCTTGTCCGGGTCGAGCCACACGCGCATGCTGTAATCCTGCTGGCCGAGGATGGCCACGTCGCCCACTCCCGCCACCCGGGCAATGGCGTCCTTGACGTTGATCGTGGCGTAGTTACTCAGGTACAGCGCGTCGTAATACGGGCGGCCGGTCTCGGAGTTGTCCTCGGAATACAGGCTGATGCCCAGCAAGACGTCGGGGGACCGTTTCTTCACCGCCACGCCGATGGTCTGAACCACATCGGGGAGCGTCGGCGTGGCGATGGCCACACGGTTCTGCACCAGCACCTGGGCCATGTTTACGTTGGTGCCGATCTCGAAGGTCACGTCCAGCGTGTACGAGCCATCCTTGTTGCTCTGCGACGACATGTACAGCATCCCTTCCACGCCGACGACCTGCTGCTCGATGGGCGCGGCCACGGTGTCGGCCACGGTCTGGGGGTTGGCGCCGGGGTAACTGGCTGTCACCCGTACGGTCGGCGGCTGGATCTCCGGGTACTCGGCGACTGGCAAGAAGCCCGCCGTGATCGCCCCGAGCAGCACGATCACAATCGAGATCACCCACGCCAGGACCGGTCTGTCGATGAAGAAACGTGCCAGCACGACACTTCCCCAAGAGGGAGACTACTTGGCCACTAATGTCTTCTGACCTCCGACCTCTGACTTCCGAGGTCGGCTGGGCATTTCCACAACTTGCGGCTCGACCGTGAGACCCGGCCGCACCTGCTGCAGGCCATTGACGATCACTCGTTCGCCCGGCTTCAGGCCGTCAGCGACCTCTCGCAGGCCGTCGTGAACGGCTCCGACGCGAACGGTGCGAGTGACCACTTCGTTCTTGTCGTTGACGAGATACAGAATCTTCTGACCCTGGTCGGTATCGAGGGCGCGATCATCGACCAGAACGGCGTTGTGCGGTCGGCCGATGGGAATCCGGATGCGCGCGAACAGTCCCGGCAGGAGAACCTGCTCTTTATTGGGGAATACGCCCCGCATCCGGATGGTGCCCGTCTGCGAACGAACCCGGTTGTCGACAAAATTGATCGTCCCCTCGTGAGGAAACCCGTCCTCGTTCGCCAACCCCAACGAGACGGCGTAGCGGTCGTCGCGGGGCGAGTCCGACTTGCCTGCGCGGGCCAACTGCCCGATGCGCAGCGCGCTGTACTCATCGACGTCGAAATAGGCATACATCGGGTCGACTGACTCAATGGTCGTGAGCAACGTACCGCCGAACTGGTCTCCCGACTGGATCAAGTTGCCCACCGTGACGATGTAACGGCTGACGCGACCGCTGACGGGGGCGATCACCTTCGTGTAGCCCAGGTCCAGTTGGCGCGACGCGACCAGTGCCTTGTCGGCAGCGATGTTGGCGATATCGACGTCGCGGGCCGCCGTCGTTTTGTCGAACTGCGACGCGGTCACCGCCCCGGAGCGAACCAGTCGGACGTTTCGCTGGTACTCAGCCTCGTCGAATTTCAACTGCGCCTCCTCCTGGGCGACTTTGCCCTTCGCCTGGTCCAAGAGCGCCTGATAGGGGCGTGGGTCCAATTCAAAAAGAACATCTCCCTTCTTGACGAGATCCCCTTCCTTGAAGTTGACCTTGTCGAGGTAGCCCCACACGTGCGCCCGCACTTCGACGGAATCGACGGCGGCTGTCCGCCCCGTGAAGTCTGTGTAATCGGTGACGTACCGCTCGACGGGATAACTGACGGCGACCGTGGTGGGCGGCGGCGCTGGCGCTCCCGAGGGTGCCCGGGCGCAGCCGGCTAGGATGGCACAAAGCGCAGGAACGAGGATGCGCATCGTTCAACTCCTTTCGAGGCGAAGCCCCCGCTCGCGGGGCATGACCGCCACCATCACCACGCCGCATGCCGCGAGGCCTCGCGTCCTTAGGAACGAGGTGGAGTGCCACACGGTTCCCACTTCAGTACTGCTTGGGCAATCACGCGCCAAAGGTCCAATTCCAGTTCGAGCCACCTCGCTCCGCTCGTGTGCCTTAAAGCGGTGGGGTAGGCAGCCTCGGTCAAGTGAGCGACGAATTCGTCGAGGCTGGAGCGCTGAGTTTGAAGCTCTGGCTTCATATCGCTGTTCGACCTCAAAATATGTATATGCATGTTTCAGGCCAAAAAAGTCACGTTGTGTTCGCCGTACGGTCGGGGTCGTGGAGGAGATCGTCCCGCTCAAATAAAGCGGCACAATCGCATCAGGGCGACGAGGTTAATTGCATTTCGCCATCGAGTGTACGTGGCGAAGTACACCTTGCTCAGCGTTCCTCGGTAGCGATGCTTGAAATCGGCGTGGCCGCGAAAGCTGTAGATCCAGCGATCTCCGTTCCGGTAGAGCCATTGAAAGGCCTTCTTGAGTAGAACGCTCTCCGCGAAGCCACTCTCCTCGATTTGGTAGAAGGGAAGCAGCCCGAGTCGCAAGACCGCGAGCCCTTCGTCGCGGAACCGCTCGATGGCAAATTTTGTGATCGCCTCTTCGGCCCCCGTCGGAGCGGCGGGCGAACGCCGCTTGATCGCCGGCGAATAGCCGATGATCTCCCCGCGCTCGCAAATCGGATCGAAGGCCACGAATGACGCGACCTCGCCGGCCGGATCCAGCAAGTAAAACTTCCGGACGTCGGGCTCGTCCTCGTAAGTCATCGGTCGGACAAGAAAGCGGGCCTCGTGCTTGACTCGCTTCGTAGCGCGCCAGGCCGCCGAAAGCGATTCCAGCGAGGACCGGTCGATTTCGTCGCTGGATCGCTCCACGATCGTGTAGCCCTCGCGTTCCACCTTGTGAGCCGCCTGTCGGAGCTTGCTCTTTTTGGGGCCATCGAAGTTGTAGTCCGGTAGCCCCAGTTCAATGTCTGCGCCGAATTCATTGACGTAGCGTCCAAGACCGGAGAGAACTTCGGCCACTGGACGCGAGACCTGGCAAAAGCACGACCGCGGATATTTCTCGACAAACGCCTTGATGAGCGCCGGATAACTTTCCGGCGGTGCCACTGGATCGCCCAAAACGAACGTGATTCCGAGCGAAGTGTCGTAGGCCAGATAGCCGCCAAACGCCTCGAAGTACTTCAGGCCGGGCTGCAGCGTGGCGTAGGCCATCGCGAATTTGCCGTAGCGATAAAACATCTCAAGCCGGCGCGTGCTTACCGTGATTGGCGGCGGCGGGGGCACTGGGACGTCTCGCGGCGTCGGATCGAGGATGCTTTCGGGCAAAGGTGGCGGAAAATGCGATCCCCACCGGCCCTGCACCTGGGGCGGAATCACTCCACGGCCGAGGAATGGAAGGGTTGAACGTTCAACAGTCCGACGAGAGGCCATAGTCGTGTCCCCTTTCCATCACCAGCATGCGATAGTGCCCTAGTTAGTCGTCGCTAGAGCCTCCGGACTTGCCGAGCCAATGCACCCCTCGTGCCAACCAGAGACACTTTGAGAATCGACTCTGAAATGGCGCTCCGGGGCCTCAACAGGCTTGCATCGCCGTCCTCTCAAGGAGGTAGAAGTCAACAAGTTGCCCATCGGGTAAAATTCCTCCCACCGGGCGTGCAACCAGTGCCGCTCGATCGCAATGATCTTCGTGGGGGCTGAGTCGAATGCGAGATCCTCTGTGTCAAGTCGCAACGCTCCCTCGTTCTCGGTCGTCGTGCAGCCGCACGTTCCGTTAAACATCCGCCTTCAGAATCACTCGCCTCGGCACCGCTCCGTAACATGTATATGCATCTTTTAGGCCACAAAAACATCACGTTGTGTCGGCCACTCGCGCCAAGTCGGGAAGCAGATTCAGAAGGCTGGACCACGTCTTCTTCGGCATTCGCGCCTGCATGCGTTCTTGCGCGCGCTCCCACGCGGGGCGTGCCTCTCTTAGCTTGGCCCCACCGGCGTCGGTCAGGCGAACCAGCTTCTCGCGCCGGTCCTTCCCGGAACGGATGGCGACCCACCCCGCATCGATCAGAGGGCGAAGATTGCGGGTCAGCGTCGTCTCGTCCAGGGACGTAAGCCCGCCGAGATCCCGCTGGCGAACCTCACCTGCGACTTTCAGGCGCCGGAGGAGAGACAACTGTGTCGTGCGCAGACCGACCTTCCGCAATTCCTCGTCGTAAAGACGGCTCACGGCTCGCGACGCCTGTCGCAAAACGTTGCAGAGGCAAGGCCCGCTCGATTTGGTTTGCTCTGTTTCCATACCAGGTGTATATGCATGTAGCTTGGATCCGGTCAAGTGCCCCGGCAGTCCGTAGCGGCAGTCTCTGCAGCGTCTCAAAAGCGGCCGATCACGAGACGCGCGCGTTCGGTGCCCTCTGTTGTCGACGGTCTTCATCCTGACAGGAAGGATCTCCGACCGTTTTTAGGCTTGGCGTGGCCGATTGGCGCGCGTAAAAAACAGCGTGGGCTGATCGCGAATTTCCAGAAATCGGATTATCCCTTGGCTCTTCTGAGAGGCGCCTCGTCATGGCAAACGCGAGAACACCAACACGCCTTCGGAGCCAGTCGTCTGGAAAATCGACGGCCCCCGCGCAAACGCTGTCTGCTGAAGCCGTGCTGGATGCGCTGAAGATGATCCTGATCGGCGCACCCCTGAACGAGGTTCTGACGACCATCGTCCGCTTGATTGAAGCCCACGGTGTGGGAATGTTTTGCTCGATTTTCCTTCTTGACGAGGACGGTTTGCACCTGCGCTATGCCGCCGCCCCAAACCTGCCGGAGGCGTACCGAGCAGGCACCGACGGGGCGTGCATTGGTCCTCATTCAGGGTCATGCGGCACAGCCGCTTACAGCCGGCAGCCCGTCTTCGTCTCGGACATCCTTTCCGACCCGAAGTGGGCCGGTTACCGAGAAATCGCGCGCCAGAGTGGGCTGCGTGCCTCCTGGTCAAGCCCCATCCTGTCACATGACAACACGGTGCTGGGGACTTTCTGCATCTATTATCGCGACGTTCGATCTCCTGGCCCGGACGAAGTCCAGTTGATCGATTATGCCAGTCGGATCGCTGGCATCGCCATCGAGCGCGATCGATCGCAGTCGGCGCTCCAGCAGGCCTATCGGGAGCTGCGGCAAGTCATCGATTTCCTT